>Ga0209603_1002192_pt1 | contig 18581 bp, 19 predicted proteins | sample COGITO_mtgs_1206_FD_184812 | JGI IMG/M metagenome (GOLD analysis project Ga0209603, IMG submission 184812) | Pelagic marine microbial communities from North Sea - COGITO_mtgs_120607 (SPAdes) (version 2) | ecosystem: Environmental > Aquatic > Marine > Epipelagic ... | reverse complement strand
TTTTTCTAAGCTAATTTTGGCATTGAAATTCTGATTGTTTTCTGAAATATCAAAAAAAAATATCGGATGCTCTTAATTTGAAGCTTTAAGGCACTAAATATCGGCATTAGAAAGGTAAATAAATTGTTTGTAATCATGCTTTCCATAGTAAATTATTAAAGCAATATTACAGAGTTGAACTTCTTCCCAATCAATATTAAATTGATTTGATAGGCGGTAATTGGATTGATATATTCCATCACCTTTTAATGAATGTTCAAATGATTTTTTTAGATCTAATGATCTAAAAAACTACATGGGAATGTAAACAAACTTTTGCTCCTAATTGTTGTTTATTAATGGGACTAAATTATTTACATCACATTAACATTTAGCTACACTAAAGAGTAGTTTCTTTAAAAGAGTTGAGGCGTTAGTTGTTCTGATTTTTTGATAATATTCACACTATGAGTAAGAATGTTTTCTGAAACCAATGATTTATTTTTATTAAAAAAATCTAGGAGTCCTTCTTGACTCATAGATACAGGTATGCTCTCAGATCCAAGATAGTTTGTGGAATTTCCAATGGTGACGGTTTTGATACCTAAAAGGTTTAAAACCCTAAGCAGTTTGGCATAGATCTCTGCAAAAGCAACATTATGATTTCGCTCACATACAGGTGCTATAGCACAAACCATAAGTTTCTTAAACAGGTTGATGTCTCTTATATCCTTCTTAATGGCAAATCTCCCAATATGATAGATCTCTATTTGAGGGTTGTTTTCCAACCACAGGTGGGGGTCAATATTAAATATTTTCTTAATCGGTAAAATATCCCGTCGATTCCATTTTAGAATCCGAATGGCTCCATTGATATTTCCCAATATATCTTTTTCAGCATATACTTCCGCATTTTCGAAAAAGCGTTCTTCTTCTATAAGAATTTCATTTATTTCATTTCGATTATAATCGTCTAAACCAGTATCCAAGTGCTTACTAAAGTTTTCATAAACAATGAATTCTGCGAGGTTAAAGAGTTGATCAAAAGTAAGTTTTTCAAGGTAGTTGTTTGATGGTATCATCTTATAAATTTTACCATCAAAGCTATTTCTAGATTTCTTACCCTTCGTTACACCAAAGTATAGTTTTCAGTAGACCTTGTCAAAACATATCTTATTTTATGAAAGAAAATTTATTGTAGTTTTGAATGTAAACCCAAGGAACCATGACTAAAATAAACGACTTTTTTTCAATCAAAAATACCGTAAATCAAATCTCAGTTGAAGATGAAAAACAAACCTATGATTATTTAGAACCTATTAAGGCTTTTGCAAGGACAACCTATAAAAGTATATACGTGATAGATTACCTTGAAAAGGGATTCGATTATGTTTCTGAAAATCCGCTTTTTCTCTGTGGTCATAGTGCGGAGGAGGTTAAAGAAATGGGATACGCCTTTTATTTTAAATATGTAGTTAAATCTGATCTGGAAATGTTGGTGAAAATCAACACGGCGGGGTTTGATTTTTATGAAAACGTACCCATTGAAGAAAGAAAAAATCATACCATTTCTTATGATTTTCACCTTAAAAATCAAGAGGGGAGAATCATATTAATCAATCAAAAACTAACCCCTTTATTTTTGACCAGTGATGATAAAATTTGGAAAGCCATATGTATCATATCGCTTTCCGCTTCTCAAAATTCTGGTAACATTAAAATCTTTAAAAAAGGTGATAACAAGGTATTCATATACGACTTAAAGGGAAATTATTGGCGCTCCCTTGATAAAATAAAATTGTCCAACAGAGAATCTGAAATTCTTCAGTACTCAACAAGAGGATTCACCATCAATGAGGTTGCTGAGACGATTTGTATTTCTCCCGATATAGTAAAATTCCACAGAAGAAAATTATTTGAAAAACTTCAAGTTGCTAATATTTCTGAAGCCATTGTGTTTGCTACCAATAATAAACTTATTTAAATAGACATTAAAGAGGACAAATAAAACTTTGGGAATCTTTTGTAACTCCTGCGTGTGGCTATATCAAACAGCAGATGGGTGCACATAGAGGCCAACGTCCATGAAGCAACGGCAAGTTGTGGAGGTGATAAATTTTCTTTTTCATTTTTAAACTTACTAATTACATCATTAATCCACTCGGAGGATATTCCCCAATAGTTGAGATATCCCAAAGCATATTCCACCATTTTAACTTCATTGAAGTCTTCCTCTGGATTTTTGATTGAATCTAAAGACAAGCCTTCAGGATCAATAACAGTAATCAGTTCTGCCCATCCTATATTGTATGGGTGGAGCACAGGAATATTATTTTCCTGACATAGCTTGTCAAACAATAAGGGTGCATCGGAAGAAAAATCCAAAGCGTAAAGCACATTCGGCGATAACGCTCCCAATACCACAACCCCCCAATAAAATAGGGTAATTCTTGATTATGGACTGTTCGCTTTCGGTAAGATAAATTCTGTTTCTGGTGTAACGGGTTTTCCATACAAGTTTGTTTCTTCAAAAATAATTGTCATTTTGATAGATTGATTTAAACAAAAGAGTAGTTTAATGCTGTTAAATCAATCTCCTCCTGTTGGAGATTTATAATTATTAGCAAAAAAACTTGACAATTAATGGATTTTACGCTCTAAGGCATCCAATCTATTTAAGAGATTTTTTAAAGTTTTTTGGTAAACTTGGTTTTCAACCTTCAATCTTTCAATTTCTATTTCCATTTGGGTGACTTTGACTGGGGAATGATTTTCAATTTCCTTCCCATTCATATCGGCAAGGTGCACCAACTTCTGATCTGTCAATCGCTCAACCAAACGCACGACTTGCATCATGTCCACAGTCTTTTTGGATTTAATTAAACCAGACAAAAGTGAGCTTGAACTCCCTCCGTCGAGAGGGTTTTCTGATAATTTACTTTCAATGGGAATCCATTGTTCTCCATCAAAACCTCCAATGGTAATGAGATCCAATGCGTTTTCTGGTGAAGGAAATCGCTCCAAAAGTTTATGAATGTTTGAAAAAGTATTCCAGGAGAGCATTACAAAACCTTTCCCTTTAGGGTTTCTTAATTCCCAAAAATAATTATCACTTACCGTCACAATAGTGTCTTCAGATTGATTGATTCCGTGACCCTGATGATGATAGGCTACATCGAAATGACTGCTTCCAGAAAAGTCGGAAACGTGGATGGGCTGAAACACATTATTATGTCCTAGTGGAAAGCTAAATTCGGATGCATCATAAAAACGAATAAAACCATCAACATGAGTATCGTGATCTGCTTTTTCCCAGTGGGTTCCCTTGGCGAAGGAGAGCGTCCCAGCATCTGAACCTCTTTCTGTGATTATTTTTCCTGACTCAAAGTAGAGGCTTCCTGATGCATATGCATTTCATTTTTAGGAGCAATATAAACTTCCCCAAAAAGTGTCATTTGCGAAAAAGTAGAGCAGGAGAATATGAAAAAACAGAACGCACCAAAAACACGAAAGTATTGTCGTATCATTCTAGGATATTGATAAGATTGGAAGGGTTAATTTAAAAAAAAAGGAGTATTACCAATTTTTTGAAGTCACTAAAATAAATTCATTCTTATCTGCCACCGTCCATAGGGCTTCTAAATGTGGATTATTTTCTATCAATTCTTCTCCCATTTCAAGGGGCATGACCATCAGGGCAGTAGCCCAAGCATCGGCGGTCAAACAATCCGGTGCTTTTACAGATGTGCTGAGAATATTCGTCTTTTGGGCAGCACCTGTATGGGGGTTGATAGAGTGAACATACCTTTCTCCCGTGGCGGAATCAAGTTTGTATTTTCGATAGTTACCAGAACTGGCTAGGGCTTGGTCACGCAAGAATATGGTTTGTATAAATTGGCGTTGTTCCAGTTGTCTAGGATCATCGATGGCAATTTTCCAAGACTCTTGTGTTTTAGGGCTTTTACCACTGGCGACAATTTCTCCTCCTATTTCGACCATATAATCTATACTGCCCAATTCACGTAAGAAAAATCCCACAACATCAACCACATAACCTTTAGCTAAGGCATTAAAATCTATATAAATATCAGGAGATTCTTTTTTTAGAATACCATCCTTCCTGAGTTTTATTTTTTCCCAACCCGTTAATGTAAGGAGACTGTCTTTTTGTTGTGGCGTTATTTTCTCTACGGCCATTTCAGGCCCAAATCCGTAGGCATTGACAAGTGCTCCAACGGTAGGATCAAAGTAACCCTCTGTAGCTTTCCAAACCTCGGTAGCTTTTTCAAAGACTGCCTTAAAGTGATAATCCACCACCACAGTGGTATCTCCCCGATTGATCATAGAAATATCTGATTGAGGCAAATAAGTAGAAAGCGATTTATTTAGCACATAAAATAGAGAATCAATTCCTTTTTGAACTTCCTGCTCGGATGCACTAGATACATATTGAATATTGTATGAGGTTCCCAATGCAAATCCTTGTAAATTTTTGCCTTTTGTAGGAGTTTGGTTACATGAAAGCATGATCCAAATAAGGGTCAAACTACTCCATAATCTGAAGTCCATCAAAATTGACTGCATAGCTGTCGTTTTGGGTTAAAGGCAATTCATAGTCTTGGGCATTGGCAAAACCCACTCCAGCAAAATAGGTAGTGGCTTTGTATTTGATACCGTGCTCCTTAACTTGCTTCATCAATTGAATGTCGAAATCTTTGGGATTTTCGGGATATAAGCAACCTCTGACTACTATAAAATGAAGTTTTTTTTCCTTCAGACATACAAACTGAGGGTCTTTTTTGAGTTCAGAGTTTACTGACAGAAATTCAAAGCCTTCTTGGGCAAGATGATCTCCTACCTCTTTCATGGCTAGTTTATGAATATCCTTTGCCTGAAGCATTATCCCCCAAAGTCATCAAAACGAACATTCTCGGGTGGAATACCGAAGTCATCGGCCATTTTTTCTATAGCTTGGTTCATAAGTGGTGGCCCACAGAAATAAACTTCAATGTCCTCAGGGGCTTCGTGATGGTTGAGATAGTTGTCGATCACACATTGGTGAACAAACCCTTTGAAACCATCGCCTTTTCCATCCAATCCATCTTTGACTTTCCAATTGTCTTCTTCCATAGGTTCGGACAGTGCTAAATAAAACTTAAAGTTTTCAAAATCTTTTTCCAAAGCTCTAAAGTGATCCAAGTAGAAAAGCTCTCTTTTGGAACGTCCTCCATACCAGAAGGTGACCTTTCTTCCTGTTTTTAAAGTTCTGAATAGTTCATATAAATGGGATCGCATTGGAGCCATTCCAGCACCTCCGCCCACATAAAGCATTTCCGATTCGGAGTGATTTATAAAAAATTCTCCGTAAGGGCCCGATATGGTCACCTTATCACCTGGTTTCTTGGAGAAAATATAAGATGACGCAACTCCAGGGTTGACGTCCATCCAGTTATTTTTATTACGATCCCATGGTGGTGTAGCAATTCGTACATTGAGCATGATCTCACGCCCTTCAGCAGGATAGGAGGCCATTGAGTAGGCACGCTCTACCGTTTCAGGGTTTTTCATCACGAGGGACCAAAGGTTAAACTTATCCCATTCTAACTTGAACTTATCGGGCTCACCAGGGTGTTCCTCTGGGTGGGAAGAAATATCCATGTCACTATATTTTACTTCACAATTGGGGATTTCAATTTGGATGTATCCACCCGCTTCATAGTCCATCTCCTCGGGTATTTCAACTACAAACTCTTTGATAAAAGAGGCTACATTCCAGTTTCTGACTACTGTAGCTTCCCATTTTTTGATACCAAATACTTCTTCAGGTACTTGGATGACCATGTTTTCTTTTACTTTGACTTGACATCCCAAACGCCATCCCTCAGCTATTTCTTTTCGGGTAAAATGAGGTACTTCGGTAGGAAGAATTTCTCCACCTCCTTCAAGAACCTGACACTTGCACTGTATACAAGTCCCTCCACCTCCACAGGCAGAAGGTAAAAAAATCTTATTGTTTCCCAGCGTAGAAAGTAATGTACTTCCAGAAGAAACTTCAACATCATTTTCTCCATTGATAAAAAGGCTTACTGGTCCAGAAGGCAATAGTTTTGCCTTGGCACCTAAAAGCATTCCCACCAATAGAAAGGTAACTACTAAAAAAACTACAATACTTGCAACAATAACTGAATAATCCATTTTTAATTTTCTATAATTTAATCCCCATAAAACTCATAAAACCCAACGCCATCAAACCTGTTATAATGAAGGTTATACCGAGCCCTCTCAAAGGTGCTGGTACATTCGAATAAATAATTTTTTCTCTAATGGCAGCAATGGCCAAAATAGCCAATAACCAACCTACACCAGACCCCAGACCGTAAACAGCGGATTCCGTAACACCAGAGAAGTCTTTTTGTTGCATAAATAACGACCCACCCAAAATGGCACAGTTCACCGCAATCAAAGGGAGAAAGATACCTAAAGCTCCATACAAAGCAGGAGCAAACTTTTCAACTATCATTTCTACCAATTGTACCATAGAGGCAATCACGGCAATAAACATGATAAAACTTAAAAAGCTTAAATCAATTTCAGCATAAGAAGGGTCAAGCCATTGCAGAGCTCCAGGACGCAATAAATAGGTGTCCAACAAAAAGTTGATCGGAACCGTAATAGCCAACACAAAAATTACAGCAAAGCCAAGGCCAACAGCTGTTTTTACTGTTTTAGATACTGCCAAATAAGAACACATCCCTAAAAAATAGGCGAAAATCATGTTCTCTATAAAAATACTTTTTACAAATAAGTTTAAATATCCTTCCATGATCTAGTTCTTTTCTATGAGTTTACGATTACGTGCACGTTGGATCCAGATAAAAATCCCAACGGTTATCAATGCCATAGGAGATAACAACATCAAACCGTTGTTTTCATATCCCATTTCATAAAATGCATCGGGAATTACTTGATAACCAAATAGTTTTCCTGATCCAAAAAGCTCTCTAAAGAACGCTACTATAATGAGTATAAATCCGTAACCAGCAGCGTTTCCTATTCCATCTAAGAAAGACTTCCAAACCCCGTTACCAAGGGCAAAGGCTTCTAATCTACCCATTACGATACAGTTGGTGATGATCAATCCAATAAAAATAGAAAGCTGTTTACTCACATCATAAGCATAGGCTCTTAGGATTTGATCTACTAAAATTACCATGGAAGCAACCACTACCAATTGGACAATGATTCGTATTCTATTTGGAATTAAATTCCTCAAAAGAGAGATGATGACGTTACTAGCTCCCATTACTGCTACCACAGATAAACTCATCACCAAAGCAGGTTTGAGTTGAACGGTAATTGCCAGTGCGGAACAAATTCCCAGAACCTGAACGGTAATAGGGTTGTTATCATCCAAAGGATCAGTCAATAGGGCCCTGTTCTTTTTGGAGAATAATGGCTCTGATTCCTTATTGAGGAATAAAACTGTTGGTTTTTTTGAGCTTTCTGCTTCTTTATTTGCCATAGTGAATTAATTTATTGAGGCGACTGCATTTTTTTCCTTTTCAAAATAAGGGATATAGTGAGCTAATCGTTCCTTGATCATGTCAGTGACACCGTCTCCAGTAATGGTAGCGCCTGAAATGGCATCTACTTCATGATCGTCTTTGTCAGTGTCTTTTGGATCATTATTGGTTTTGGAAACGTTGATACCCACCAATTGGCCAGAGGTGTCAAATACTTTTTCTTCTTTGAATCGATCCATAAACCATTGTTGTGTAATCTCAGCTCCAAGTCCAGCGGTTTCTCCTTTATGATCAAACACCGCTCCTTGAATGGTGTTGATATCTGACTTAAGCGCAATGTAGCCCCAAATAGCATCCCACAATCCAGAACCCCGTAAAGGGATGATGTAATAGCTCATGTCATCTACGACTGCCTTATAAAGCGGGAAGCGTTGCTCTTTCGCAGGTTTTTTAATTTCATTATTCAATTTCAACTGGAAAGCGTCTACTGTTTCATCCGTATTACCCAAATGATCTAAAGCTAAGGTTCCTGTGATGTATTGCTTGTATAAGGTTTCAGCTTGCTCTCTATCGGTTTGTATTCCGATGGTAGAAAGAATATTTTGCATCTTTTCCTTTCGAACATTGTCGGCCTGCAAAGATTTTAGTGAGCTAGCAGTAAAAGCCAAGGTGGAGGCGACCACCAATACCATTAGGGTGGCAAAAATAAAAGTATATCCGTTGCTGTCTCTGTTCATGACTAAGTTGTTTTAAGGGCATTAGCCCATCTTTTTTTACGTTTTGAGATATTTCCTTGGACTACATAGTGATCAATGGTAGGAGCAAAAACATTCATTAATAATATGGCCAACATAACGCCTTCAGGATAGGCAGGGTTGAAAACCCTAATCAATATACAAAACACACCAACGAGTATTCCATATACCCACTTACCTTTATTGGTTTGAGCGGCAGAAACAGGATCGGTTGCCATAAATACAACACCAAAAGCGAAACCACCTACAACTAGGTGGTTGACCCATGAAAAACTCATCAATGCATTAGCTCCCCACAGATTAAATAAAAAGCCTACAAAAGCAGCTCCGAGAACACTCCCTATCATGATTCTCCAACTTCCTACTCCTGTAGCAATCAATATCAAAGCACCAATGACAACGAATAAGGCAGAGGTTTCTGCTATGGATCCAGGAATAGATCCCTGAAACATTTCAAAAAAACTGTAATTTACATTGCCTCCAGCAGCCAAAGTTCCCAAAATAGTCTCTCCAGAGACACCATCAATAGTTGACGCTTCAGATACCCATACTTTGTTTCCTGACATATAGGTAGGATAGGCAAAGAAGGCAAAGGCTCTTGCCGTCAAAGCCGGGTTTAAAATATTCATTCCCGTTCCGCCAAAAGCTTCTTTTGCAATCAATACTGCAAAAGCAACGGAAATGGCAACCATCCACAAAGGAATGTCAACAGGCATAATCATAGGTATCAACAATCCCGTTACCAAATAGCCTTCGTTGACCTCGTGACCCCGATATACGGCAAAAATAAATTCGATGGTCAGTCCTACCACATAAGACACAATGATCATGGGGACGATTTTCCATGATCCATGAATAAAGGCGTCCAAAAAGGTAAAGGCCTCACCGGTTTGAATATAATACTGATATCCTGTGTTGTAAATCCCATAAATTAGGGCGGGCATCAATGCAATAATGACCGTTACCATGGTTCTTTTCAAGTCTACGGCATCCCGAATGTGCGCACCAGTATGGGTGGTATGGTTGGGTACAAAAAGAAAAGTGTCAAATGCATTGATCGCCGGAGCGTACTTTTCCCATTTCTGTCCTTTTGCAAAGGGTCTCTTTAATTCATCTAATTTTCTCCTCAAAAAACTCATACTGTAAAATTTATCCTACTTCTTTTATCATTAATTCAATTCCTTCTCTGATGATTTCCTGAGCCTCAATTTTAGAGGTATTGGCATAGTCTATCAATCCAAAGTCTTCAGGTATAACCTCATAAATTCCAAGTGCTTCCATTTTTTCAATATCTCCAGCCATACAAGCCTTTAGTAACTGCATAGGGTAAATGTCCATGGGAAAAACCTTTTCCATTTCGCCAGTAACGACAAAAGCACGCTCTTCTCCATTCATATTGGTATCCACACTATATCCTTTGTTCCCCAACAACCACGAAAGTGAAGTCTTGGACAAACTCGGGATTTTGTTATCCATAAAGGGTAACCAACCAAACATTCTGTAATGATTTCCTTCGGGGATAATTGTCAATAGATTGTTATAAAAATCTAAGTGACCGTCTGACGCTTCTGCCTTACCCGTTAAAACATCACCATTGATAAAACGATTTTGTTGGGTATTGTCAACGCCTGAAATATCGGTGATAGAGCTAATTTGAGCTCCGTAAGTAGTTTTTACATATTGAGGCTGCAAAACAGATTCTCCAGCAACAGCAACTGTACGTTGAGCACTAAATTGTCCAGAAGAAAAAAGCTTTCCAATGTTAACAACATCTTCTGGCCGGACCTCCCAAACTTTTTCACCCACATTAAGGGGATTATTTTTGTGTATCTGTACACTGACATTTCCAGCAGGATGAGGGCCTTTGATCGGTAACAAATCTACCCCTTTTATGTTTTGGAAAAAACCTGAAAAAGTTGCATCTACTGACAAGCTAACTGGGTCATCTACTAAAAAGTTTAAGACATCAATCCCTTTTTGAAAGTCTTCTTTGTGATTTTTTAGCAAAAACTCAAAATCAACATCCAAAGGGGCTGATGCATAGGTAGAAATATAAATGGATTTTGGTATAACGTCTGGATCAGCCATCACGCCATAAGGTCTTTGCTTTATAAAAGGCCAAGCCCCAGTTTTAAGCAAAATATCCGTTACACTTTTTTTATCTAGAGATTTGAAAGCAGGAATTTTGTGACTGAGCTTTTCTCCTTCATCTTTCTCTATTATAATTTTTAATATTTTTCTTTTTGCTCCTCTCCTTACTTCCTTAACCAAACCAGAAACGGGAGAAACAAATACAATTCGTGGGTCTTTCTTAACATGAAAAACTGGAGCACCCTCTGCAATCTTCTCTCCTTCTTTAACCATCAAGCGAGGAAGGGTACCAAAAAAATTATCGGGTTTTAGAGCGAAGGTTTTTGAAGGGCTGGCGTCTGATAAAATTTTCTCAGCCTGACCTTTCAAATTAATTGTTGCACCCCTGTGGATGCGAATGCCTGCGGACATATATGAAAGTTTCTAAAATCAGACAAATTTACTAATAAAGCCTCACCTCCTAAAATTAATAATTGGCAAAGTTTTGTAATTTATAAGCATTCTAAATAGTCGTTTAACTTTTTACTAATGCGGGCTGACAATGATCCCCCAAATGCATTTAAATTCATAATTTTACGGTATGCTTAAAAATTATTGGGTTAAACATTTTGTTATTCTAGGTTATTGCTTTCAAATCCTTTGGGGGCAAAACCCACAGGAAACTGATCAACCCCAATTTATTAAATCGATTGTATTCAAAAACCAATCTACCGAAATTCAGTTTCCTATGGTCAAACTGGGCGAGTCTTTTCACTTACACTTCGATGACCTTAACGGAGATGAGAGAAATTATTACTATAGGATAAAGTATTTTAATCACGACTGGACCCCTTCAAATTTATTTCAGAATGAGTACCTGAAGGGTTTTGACAATTTAAGAATCGAAAATTATCAAACTTCATTTAATACGCTTCAACCATACACCCATTATCAATTGGATTTACCCAATGATCAGACACAATTTTTAATCTCTGGAAATTATTTATTGGAAATTTTCGATGAATCGGATGAAATGGTTTTTTCAAGAAGATTTTTGATCTATGAGAATCTATCGACCGTCGAGGCATCCGTTTTTAGAACCCGTGATCTGGAGTTTTACCAAACCCATCAAAGTGTACAGTTTTCCATCAGTCCCCTCAAAGGAGAATATTTTCGTGATCCGCAAAATCAAATCCATGTTAGTATTATCCAAAACGATCAATGGAATACTGCTTTAAACAATTTAAAACCTCAATACAACAACGGAAGTCGTTTGGAGTACCGTTATGATACAGAAAGCCGATTTGAAGGAGGGAATGAATATCTGTTTTTTGACAGTAAAGACATCCAAATCACCAGTGCCAATGTCAGCTATGTAGAGCTCAATCGTCTATACGAAACCTATCTCACTCCTAATTTTCTTCGCAGGGGATACCCCTATAGTTTTACCCAAGATATCAATGGAGATTTCATTGTTCGAACCCTTCAAGGATCAGAGAACGGAGACATCGAGGCCGATTACAGCTGGGTGCACTTTAGTTTGTCTGCTCCAGTGTTATTGGAAGATCAAGAAATTTATATATATGGTAAATTCAATAATTACCAATTGAACGAAGAAAATAAAATGTACTACAATCCTTCCCTTGAGATTTATGAAGGGGTAGTGCTTCTAAAACAAGGGATTTACAACTACAAATATGTGGCCAAAACACCAGAGTCCAATTTATACAATGCCATATGTGGATCTCATGCCTTGACGGAAAATCGTTATTTGATTTTGGTTTACTACAGGTTTTTTGGAAATCAGTACGATTCCTTAATCGGAATAGAAGAAACCTCCTCTTTTGAAGTTATTGATTAATAAAGAGTTATTTGACTTTAATAGTTGATTATAAAAGCTATTTTGGCTATATTGGCTAATATCTTATGGTTTACAAATGATTCAGCAGGTAACAAGAGGGATTAAAATTTCAGTAGAAACAAAGTATGAGGGAAGCTTTCTCAAGGACAATGTTTTAAACTATGCTTTTACATATGAGATCGAAATTGAAAACCAAAGTAAAAGTGCTGTTCAATTGCTTACCCGCCATTGGAAAATCATTGAAGCTTTGAACAAAATCCAATATGTGAATGGCAATGGAGTGGTTGGTAAAAAACCCGTCATCAATCCAGGAGAAGTTCATAAATACAAATCTGGCTGCTTGCTTTCCTCAGCTGTAGGTGCGATGAAAGGAGCCTATATCATGATCGATTTTTCCTCTACCAAAAAATTCAATGCAGAAATTCCTCCCTTTAAACTTACTGCCCCCTTTGTGTTGAACTAGTTGACAGGACAATAAACTAACTTTTTAGTCTCAAAAAACGGTTCATTAAAATATTCGCTTAAATCAATTACTTCAGCATTATTGAATGCCGAAAGTTCCTCAGTCAAATCTCCTCCTTTTAGACATAAAAAACCATTTTTTATGGCTTGTTTATGGTTTTTAGAAACCTTATCCACTGACCAGTGCATAAGTGTTTCCATAGGAGCTACCGCTCTACAAACAACGAAATCAACCATTAAATCCAAATCCTCCATTCTTTGATGATAGGTATTAACATTGTTCAATTCAAGGGTATCTTTGACCGAGTTAATTACCTTAATTTTCTTTCCTATGCTGTCTACCAAATGAAAATCCACCTCAGGAAATAAAATGGCCAGTGGTATTCCAGGAAAACCTCCTCCTGTTCCTACATCCATAATTTTACTTCCTGACTTGATTGTAAGGAATTTTGCAATAGATAACGAGTGTAGTACATGGCGCAGATAAAAATAATCCATGTCTTTCCTTGAAATAACATTAATCTGCTCATTCCATTCTTTGTATAGTAAGAACAGGGATTCTAGTTGCTTTTTTTGGAGTTTATTTAAATCTGGGAAGTAATCGAAAATAAAATTCAAGTCAGTTTTTTGTTAAAAATAGAGAGAATGGTATAAAAATCAATAATTTTACTTCAATAACAAATATTATGTCTAAAAAAATAATCCCTAGTTTTTCCCGAAAAGAGTCCCGAGAATTTTTTCAAACCCTTAATAAAAGGGTCAATCAGTACTTCAAAGACAACAATGTGGCCAAAACAGGCAATTGGAAATTGTATTTGAAAACAGTGATCATGTTTACACTTCTGATCGCTCCTTTTGTATTGATCCTCTCCTTAAACATCAGCGATTGGTATAAACTTCTGTTCGCAGTAGTGGTTGGCGTGGGTATGGCGGGAGTAGGAATGAATGTTATGCACGATGGTAATCATGGTTCTTTTTCCAAATACCCGTGGATCAACAAACTAATGGGCAGTAGCATCTATATTTTGGCAGGAAATGTTTTCAACTGGAAGGTGCAACACAATGTTTTACACCACACTTATACCAATATCAAAGACCATGATGAAGACCTTGATGCAGGAGTGGTTTTACGTTTTTCAAAACACGCAGAATGGAAACCTCACCACCGTTTCCAACACCTATATTTTGTATTACTTTATGGTTTACTGACCCTAAAATGGGCTATAATTACCGACTTTGTTCAACTGACGCGATACCAAAAAAAGAATTTATCTTATGCCAACAGTAAAAGTCATTCTACTCAATGGGTAGGATTAATCATTTCTAAAATCGTGTATTTTTCTATATGGATTGTGTTACCCATTTTCGTTTTCAATATTTTGTGGTGGAAAGTGCTTATTGGATTTTTGGTTATGCATTATACCGCAGGTTTGATTCTGAGTTTGGTCTTCCAATTGGCTCACGTTATTGGTGAAGCCGATATGCCTTTACCAGACAAGAAAACGGGTTGTATGAAAAACTCTTGGGCTGTTCACCAACTCAAAACCACCGTTAATTTTGCCAATAGAAACAAAATTGTCAATTGGTTTACAGGAGGCTTGAATCACCAAATCGAACATCATATATTCCCTCACATTTCTCATGTTCATTATACCAAGATATCTGAAATTGTTAAAAAAACTGCGAGAGAATTTAATTTGCCTTATAACGAATACGAAACGACAAGAAGTGCTATATTTTCTCATTTTAAATTTTTAAAACAAATGGGCATGCAGCCTGTTTACGTTCAATCATAAGTTTATTTTTTTTTAATGTTATCAAATCGAATCAACAGTCTACCTGCTTCGGCTACATTAGCTATGGCAGCAAAAGCAAGGGAGTTAAAAAATGAAGGTATTGACATCATCGGACTCAGTTTGGGAGAACCCGACTTCAATACCCCCGAATTTATTAAAGATGCTGCCATTCAGGCCGTAAAAGACAATTACAACTCCTATTCTCCCGTAGATGGTTATGCCGACCTCAAAACCGCTATATGCGAAAAATTTAAGCGCGATAACGGATTGGACTATAAAGCATCACAGGTTGTTGTTTCTACAGGAGCAAAACAATCCATTGCCAATGTATGTATGGTATTACTCAATCCAGACGATGAAGTTTTGTTACCTGCTCCCTACTGGGTTAGTTATTCAGCCATTGCAACTTTAGCAGAAGCCAAATCGATCATCATCCCTTCATCGATCGAGAATGATTTTAAAATTACTCCAGAAGAACTAGAAGCTGCCATTACTCCCAAAACCAAGTTGGTGATGTTCAATTCACCCAATAATCCTAGTGGAACGATCTATACCGAAGAAGAGTACAGGGCCTTAGGAAAAGTACTTCAAAAGTATCCAGACATTTACATTCTGTCCGATGAAATTTACGAACACATTAATTATGGTACGCCACATTTTAGTATTGCTGCCATTCCTGAATTATATGACAGAACCATCACCGTTAATGGAGTAGCCAAAGCTTTTGCCATGACTGGATGGAGAATTGGTTATATCGGTGCTCCAGAATGGATCGCAAAAGCTTGTAACAAAATGCAAGGGCAAATAACCTCGGGTGCCAACTGTATTGCTCAGCGGGCAACTATTGCAGCCGTATCTGCCCCCACCAGTCAAATTCAATATATGGTGGACGAGTTCAATGTCAGAAGAGGTCTAATATTGAATTTACTCAACGAAATTACTGGTTTCAAATTGAATGAACCTAAAGGAGCTTTTTATGTATTTCCTGATGTGTCTTACTATTTTGGTAAAACCATCAAAGGTAAAACCATCGAAAATGCAAATGACTTTGCTTTGTTCCTTCTGGAAGAAGCACATGTAGCAACAGTAACAGGTGAAGCCTTTGGAAACCCAAACTGTATTCGAATTTCTTATGCCGCCTCTCAAGAGGAAATCAAAACGGCAATTGAAAGAATTAAAAATGCTTTAAACTAAAAAGAGCCTCCAGTTGGAGGCTCTTTTTTATCCATTGATCACCTTTTCTTGGTGATTGATTGATTCCTGATGAATGGCTTTAAAGATACGAGTGATAAAATCTTCACTTAATCCTCTTTCACTTCCCTCAGCCTGCATGGTGTCTAAAATTTCATTCCATCGCTTGTTTTGTAAAACAGCAACGTTATTCTCTTTTTTGAGTTGACCGATTGACTCTGCTACTTTCATTCGTTTACCCAAAGCATCCAAAATGGCCTGGTCACTTACGTCAATTTGCTCGCGAAAGGTTTCCAATTCGGTTTGGTAACTTTCCTCATCGGTCGTTTTTTTACGGATTTTCAAATCATCCATGATTTCTACCAAACGAGAGGGTGTTACTTGTTGTTTTGCGTCACTCCACGCATTGTCTGGATCCCAGTGGGTTTCAATCATCAATCCATCAAAATTCAAATCTAAAGCCCTTTGACTGAGATCAAAAATTAAATCTCTGCGACCCGCTATATGAGAAGGATCACAGATCAATGGAATATCAGGGAATTTATTTTGGAATTCCACTGCAATTTGCCATTCAGGATTGTTTCGGTATTTGGATTTATCATAAGTGGAAAATCCTCGGTGGATTACACCCAATTTTTTGATGTCTGCAGCATAGAGTCTTTCCAATCCACCCATCCATAACGCCAAATCGGGGTTAACTGGATTTTTAACCAAAACAATTTTATCGGTACCCTCCAATGCATCGGCGATTTCTTGAATAATAAATGGGCTCACCGTTGATCGTGCTCCAATCCATAAAATATCTATATCTGCCTCAAGGGCCAATTTAACATGGTCTTTATTGGCCACCTCAGTTGAAGTTAGCAGTCCTGTTTGCTCTTTTACTTTTTTAAGCCAGTCCAACCCAATGGCTCCTACGCCTTCAAACATGCCAGGACGGGTTCTAGGCTTCCAAATTCCAGCACGGTAAACCGTTACATCAGTATCTTTAAGTTCGTGTGCAATTTTTAGGACTTGCTCCTCAGTTTCTGCACTACAGGGGCCTGCGATAACCAAAGGGTGATCCAATCCGAAATCGTGCAGCCAAGTACTCATTTCTTTACTATTTTCCATTTTATTTGTTGTTATTGGTTCTTGTAATACCTTCTAAAATTTGACGAATATTATTGATCTCCAAAATTTGTTGGTGCAATTCATCAAACTTATCGGCTTCCAAAAGGTTTTTAAATTGATTTAAATTATTAATGTATTGTGATAGTGTTTCACTGATGTTTTCTTTATTCTGTTTGAAAATGGGAATCCACATATGAGGGGAACTTTTTGCCAAACGTACGGTAGAAGAAAAACCACTACCTGCCATATCAAAAATAGCGGACTGATCTTTTTCCTTTTCCATAACGGTTTTGCCTAACATATAGGAACTGACATGTGACAAATGGGAAACATAGGTAATATGCTGATCGTGTTCAACAGGATCCATTTCCCTAAGGTTCATTCCTATTTTTCTGAACCAATTTTGAGCCCATTCCAATAAATCAGGTCTTGTTTTTTGAGTTTCACAAAGAATCTGAATCTTGTCTTGAAATAAATCGGGTAAGGCAGCTGCAGGACCAGAATACTCAGTTCCAGCAATAGGATGGGTAGCCAAAAACTGCCCTCGTTTGGAGTGTAAAGCAACTTTTTGACAAATGGCTCCTTTGGTGGAACCAAAATCCATAATCAACGCATTGTCGTTTACTTCATCCAGCAGATCGACCAAATGTTCCATTGCAATGTCTACGGGAATCGCCAAAAGAATAACGTCCATTTGCTTGATCAATCGATCTTCTAATTTATGATCGATCAAACCCAATTCCATGGACTTCTTCAAATTGATTTCACTTCTATTACTTCCATAAATTTCGACATCGGAAATGTGTTCCCGAGCTGACAAAGCCAGCGAACCTCCAATTAATCCAACACCGATGATCCCTACTTTCATTTTTTACTGATTCTTGCTATGGCTTTTCTGATTAGTTCCGCCTCCACGCAAAGGGAGAAACGGATGTATCCTTCGCCTTGACTACCAAAGATACTTCCCGGGGTAATAAAAACGTGATGGTGTTGTAAAATTTCCTCAATAAACTCAACGGAGGTTTTCGAGGTATTCCGCAACTTGGCCCAAACGAACAGTCCACTGCTATTCATATCGAAGTCGGCCCCTAATAATGTTGCCATTTTAAAAACCAATTTTCTTCTTTTTATGTATACTTGATTGAGTTCTTCAAACCAACTGTCTTTGGCATTGAGTGCAGCAATGGCACCCTTCTGAATTCCAAAAAACATTCCTGAATCAATATTGCTTTTTACCTTTAATACGGCAGCGATATTTTTTTGATTTCCCAAAACCATTCCCACTCTCCACCCAGCCATGTTAAAAGATTTACTCAAAGAGTTCAACTCCATACCCACTTCCATTGCACCAGTAATGGACAATAGACTCTGGGGTTGTTTTGTCAAGACAAAACTGTAGGGGTTGTCATTGACCAATAGAATGTCTTTTTCCTTTGCCCAAGCAATTAGTTTTTTAAAGGTGTCTTTTTGAGCATTTGCACCCGTTGGCATGTGGGGATAATTGATCCACATTATTTTGACATTATTCAAATCCATCTGACTTAAATCCTCCAAATCAGGTTGCCAATCGTTAGTTGCTTTTAAATTATAGAAAACAGGTTCTGCCTCAAGGAGTCGGGCAACAGATTGATAGGTAGGATACCCTGGGTTGGGAATCAATACTTTGTCTCCAGGATTCAAAAAAGCCATGGAAATGTGCATGATCCCTTCTTTGGAACCCATCAAGGGTAAAATTTCATTTTTGGGATTGGCACTTAGCTGATAATGTTTTTGGTAAAAATTGGCTATGGCTTCTCGGAGCTCCGGGAGTCCCTGATAACTTTGGTATTGA
>Ga0209603_1002187_pt1 | contig 18627 bp, 13 predicted proteins | sample COGITO_mtgs_1206_FD_184812 | JGI IMG/M metagenome (GOLD analysis project Ga0209603, IMG submission 184812) | Pelagic marine microbial communities from North Sea - COGITO_mtgs_120607 (SPAdes) (version 2) | ecosystem: Environmental > Aquatic > Marine > Epipelagic ... | reverse complement strand
AGCCTACTCTCAGTGGGAGATAGGAAACTATGTCGATGAGTTCGGAGAAGAGACGGAAGAAAGATTTCTACATCAGACGGTGTCAGGTACGTTCTCAAACTCAGAATCAACAAACGCAAAGTGTACCTACTTTATTGAGCACAATAAGAAAGAAAAGGTGTTAGGTATTTCAATCTACCCATACGATGGAAACTCTATGGAGTCGTTCTATGAAGATACGTTCCAAGACGTGAAGATAAAGAAGCCGTCAGGAGAGCTTGTAACCATCGAGGCGTTCTGTTTTGAGGGAATCATCTACTTCGATTATGAAGAGTATGTTCAGCTCATGGATGCCTTAAAAGAAAAGGGAGAGTACAAGGTAGCGATGACATACAATACGGACTCCACTCAGTCAAGCTATAGGTTTAAATTCAACAACTGATGGTAGAGTTTAGAGATTATCAGAAGGACATAATAGCCAAGGGCACGGAGATGATTCGTGCCAAAGGCTTTCTATACCTTGCGATGGAGGTAAGGACAGGTAAGACACTGACGAGTTTAGGAATTTGTGAACAGCTCAATGTTGATAACGTGCTGTTCCTCACCAAGAAGAAGGCAATGTCAAGCATCATAGATGACTACGACAACCTATGCCCAAACAACTTTGCGTTATTCGTCATCAACTATGAGTCGATACATAAGGTCCCAAACATTAGGTGGGACGTTATTATATGTGATGAGGCACACTCGATGGGAGCCTTCCCAAAGCCTAGCAATAGAGCTAAGGATGTTAAGAGCCTCATACAGAGGAATGACCCCCATGTGATACTGATGTCAGGGACACCGACACCTGAGTCATACTCACAGATGTATCATCAGGTGTATGCAATACCAATGAACCCATTCAGTAGATACCAAAGCTTCTATAAGTTTGCACATGATTGGGTCAAGGTAAAGCAGAGGAAGATAAACGGAAACCTAATCAATGACTATAGCAATGGCTTAGATAGTATAACAAAAGCAATGTCACACCACACCATCAACTACTCACAGAAGCAGGCAGGCTTTGAGGTGGACACACGAGAGCATATCCTTAGGGTAAGGATGGAGGACAAGACATACGCACTAGCAAAGAGACTGAACAAGGACCTAGTGATTGAGGGAAAGGACGAGGTGATACTTGCAGACACACCCGTAAAGTTAATGATGAAGCTTCATCAGATATACTCAGGCACAATAAAGTTTGAGTCGGGAGCTAGCATGATTATTGATATGACTAAAGCGAACTTTATTAGAGAGAGGTTCAAGGGAAATAAGATAGGAATATTCTACAAGTTCAAGGAGGAACTCAAGGCAATCAAGCAGGCATACGGAGGGGATGTCACTACAGAGCTGAGTGAATTTGAGCAGACAGATAAGTCCATCGCCCTGCAGATTGTGTCAGGCAGAGAGGGTATCTCTCTACGTCAGGCAGACGCTCTTGTCTACTACAATATTGACTTCAGTGCGACAAGCTATTGGCAGAGTCGTGACAGAATGACAACAAGAGACAGGCTAGAGAGCGATGTCTATTGGATATTCAGTGAGGGTGGTATAGAGGACGACATACATAAGGCAGTATCAAAAAAGAAGACGTACACAGTTAATTACTTTAAAAAGGATTTCGTAAATTTGTTAGGTGACAGAGCAACAAATCCAATCAAAAAGAATTAAGCAGCTTGAGTCTGAGGGGTACTACGTTATCAAGCTAGTCAAGACCAACAAGAATGGGATACCTGACCTGATAGCTATACCACCAAACTGCAATGTATTGTTCTCAGAAGTGAAGAGACCCGGAGGAAAGGTCTCAAGATTACAGGAATATAGATTAAAAGAACTAGAAGATTATGGATTTAAAACAGAAATATACAAAGGATGATTGGTCGGAGTATGAGATAAACGGCTCAATGTTTATGGCTCTTGCCGAGTATACGGAGGAGCAGACAGATGAGATACTACTACAGATGGACACATACGAGGACCTGCTACCTATAAAGGAGGCACAGACACAGATGATTGGTGGCATCGTACAACACGATGAGCCACTGTTCTTTGAGCTGACATACATCAAGCAGCCGGGAGAGATGACACTGTTCTTAGAGATAAACGAGACGGACTGCGACACATACTTAGATTATATGAACCTAAATAAAACATTAATAAAATGCAATCAGAATTTAATAAAATAAAAGATATCGTAGAGAACGTATTTGATATCGAGGACCTACTAAAAAAAGACAGGGCACACCCGATACCCACAGCAAGGGCAATCTTCTCTAAGATTATGAGCGATAGGGGCTATGGTATAACACCCATATCACAGTTCCTGAAGTACCACCACGCAACCATTGTGCATTACAACAAACACATTGATGTGTACATCAGTCACAATGAAATTGTTAGGGGCAAATACCATGACGTGCTTAGGTGTATAGATGAAAACACTGTAAACATAATAGAGGAGGATGACACCGCTGTTTTAAAAAGTCAGATAATAACTTTGAAAAAAGAAAATAAAAAATTAAATTTGAAAAACACCATGCTAAAGAATGACGTTTTAAAGAAGATAGATGAATACTTTTTATCTATAAAGAATAGATATAGTATAAACGACCTAGCAAGAATAGAATCATTTAAGACGTGGGACAGTAAACAAAAGATAAACGAGATGCTTAGGATAGACTCCTCACTTTATGCCACACTTGGCTCTGATTCTACAGAGAAAGATAGGAATGAGGTAAAGAAAAACTCTAAGAAGATATATGGGTACATTAAAAAGATTGACCCCATGTTTGGTAACGCCTTAATACAGGCAATGGATTTATAGATGAGTATAAACAACGCAGATAGAGAGAGGCTCATTCATATCAACTTTGTTATGAATCAGATACACGAGCACTCTAATGCTATATACGAGCATCTAGTAGACAAGGAGTACGAGCAGGTATCGTTAGAGATTCATATGCTCAAGGAGGTGTTGAATAGTCTATCGCAATCAATAAGCAACAATGGAACAAAATAAAAAATGTATAGAGTGTGGGGAGGATAAGAACGTCTCAGAGTTTTACTCTGCAGGAATAAAGAACGGAAAGAAACACTACAGAAGAAAGTGTAGGGACTGCTATAGATGTGTTAAGCGAGCATACAGAGACAGGAAGGTGTTATGGTTCAGAGAGTATAAGGAGACGCTAGCTTGCGAGCAGTGTGGATACTCAAAGGATAAGAATAAACACTTCTCTATCAAGGCTTTAGATTTTCATCACAACAAAGATGACAAGCTCTTTAATGTTAGCGATGGTCCGTACCTTGGATACTCAAAAGATAAAATATTAAATGAAATAAATAAATGCATGGTGCTTTGTTCAAACTGCCATGCCGAAAAACACACGAAGTAATGTATTCAAATAAAATTTTACAGCAGATAACAGAAGACTTTCCTGACGAAACATTCCTATATCCGACAGGGTATGAGGACTGTGTCGTAGGTCTTGAGTATAATAGTAATGTACTGATAATGGATGCCAATAAAATAATTGACAAGCTCATTCATGAGGAAGAGATGACTTCCATTGATGCTCAAGAGTTCTTCGATTACAATATTGCAGGCAGTAAAAGCGAAGGCTATCCAATATATATTTACATTCCTGTTACATAATGAGGTTCGAGTCTGAAGAAGATTTAAGGAGGGAGCGTAAGGCTATAGAGACTTTCGTTAAGGTCTTCAAGGGTTCACACAAGAAGCTTGGACCCGATGACATCGACTACAGAGTATTTGATAAAGACAATAAGCTCATATCATATGTTGAGGTGAAGGGTCGCTTGAGAACAATCTCTCAGGCGTACCCGTTGCCTGTAGCATTGCAAAAAATTGTTAAACTTTCAGCCAAGAGATTAAACCCTGTGATGATATGGGCGTGTGAGGATGGGATAATCTATGGAAAGATTCACGAGCTACACGGAACGGTACGTTGGGGTGGCAGACCAAAGAGAGAGGGTAGCTACAATGACAATGAGCTGATGGCATACTACGAGACACAGAAGAAACTAAGGTACATCAAGTACGCTTAGGCTTCTTTCTGTTACGCATCTTAGACCTCTTCTTCTTCACCTTCTCCGGAAGGTTCTTATTGGGATAACTCTCCCACTCCTCTGCTAAGTCAGGGAGGTATGCGTGCATATATCTACGCTGTGCTTTACTTCTAAATGGCATGACTAATTCTTTCTTCTTTTTCTTCTACTTATTGTTTTTCTTTTTGTTCTTTTTCTTCTACCACTTGACTCCTCTTCCTCCTCTTCATCGCTATCTTTTTTTCTTAACCCTTTATATATATCTTCATTCAACTTCTTTCTAATGTCTTTATAGAAAGGAACAAGACCTGTCAGCCCCAAAAGCTCAAGAGGGATTCTCTCTTCTTTCTCTCTTCGCTGTCTCTCTCTAGCGTCCTCTTCTTTCTTTGGTTTAGAAAAGAAAAGTTTATTACCTGAAAATATAAGGGACTTTACAAGAGGCGTGTAGGGACCTAGCATATTAGGAAGTATGTCTGAAGCTATATCGGTTTCTTTATACGACTTCTCAGGAGGTATGATATTAAATTGAACTTGATTCTTAAACGGGTCATACTTACCTTCTCTAACACCCCAATCCTCTCCATACTCTTTATTCGCATATTCAATGAAGTAGTTCTGTATCATCTTTACAATAGCACCAAAGTCTCTGCCAATAAATAGATTAGTCATAGTTGAAACTATACCCCTATAAACCCTTGTGTATATGCTTTCATCATCATCATCATCATCACCAAAGATAAGCGAGGCTAGTATAGGCATGAGTGTTGTATATATTGTCATTCTTGCTGATACAGCAAGCATTAATCTTCCACCTCTTCCCGGAGATATATCACCCCTTCCCATCGCTGCATACATCCCCTTTCTAAATGCATTGTATTCAAACAATAAGAACCTTTGCATAAATGTATTAATAGTTTTAAGTAAAGAAGAAAACCCCTTATCAGAAGCCCTCTTCTTGTTCTTTAGGATACCCATTAAAGGGTTGTCTGTAGCACCAATAAGAACTGTATTGTCGTCAGCCTTCCTCTTCGCTTCATTGATAGCCTCCTCAAACTTCTCCATGTATTCAGCATCGTTCTCTGCAATCTTGTTAAAGTCTACCTCTTGCCCTGTAATTTTTTTAAACTCAGTTGCAAATGAACCAAACCACATGGGTCTTGTAACCAACTTATCGGGGGTGGTAATCATAAAGTCAGCAACAACCTCAACGCCTCTAGGATATTTTTTAAGATATGAAAGACCTTGGTTTAGTCTGTTAACTACAGGATTCTTTGCTGAGTCAGCAGCCATTCCCATCTTTTTGTTTATCATAGAAGATTCAACAAACCTACCTGATAGTTCTTCACCATACATCCTTGCGGTCTGCTTACTGTTTACGTTGTTCATTACTTCAACTCCTCTGTCACTAAAAGCAACCTTCATATTTTTAGGCTTACTTCCTTCCGCAAACTCAGTAGGATTATTTAATGCAAAGGCATAGTTGGAAGCTAGCTCCACAAAAACTCTTGGCACACTTGCAAGCATAGAACGATACCCCTGCTTAGCTGCATACTGAAATACCTGCTCACCAATACTACTGCTTGTAAAGGTGTTCTCAAGTATGTCAGCGATAGCCTGATTATATGCGTCCCTTACAGCTAAGAATATCTGTCTCTCTTGACCTGCAGCATCAAGCTGTTTCTCTATCTTGTTTAGAGTTCTATTAGCCGTCCTTAATGGAGCGGTTAAATGATAGTCCATCAGCGTCATCTTGGCTCCCCTCCTAACAGATGCAGTAATATCAAAGTTGATAGCCTTAGCACCCTTTGTTCTTTCAATAAGGTTCTTGGCTTTAGTCGATGGCTTGATGTTCTCCATATAGTTTTCACTAAGAGCACGGGAGTCGTCCACTGCTACACCATCTGTATTTAAAACAGACTGATGAATGTAGTCGTTCAGAGGCTCTATTGATTCCCCCCTAATAACTGAGGCTGTATATGTAGCCTTATCTGTTAGCTTTGAGTTTATATCTTGAACCGTCTTTATCATATTAAGCTCGGCATAAACAAAACTGTCATCTAGTTTCTTTAAATCTATTTGACCGTCTGTAGAATAATTTTCTAATATCCCCTGTAATATATCTGCCTCATAGTTTTGGTTACTGTCTCTAAGTTTTGTAATTGTAGCCTCTATAACCTCAGCGGCAGGGTTCACCTGTGAGTTATTAGGGTTGGATTCAAACTCTTGCTGAACCATATAAGCCATCTGCTTATACTTAGACTCTAATATCTTATTACCGTTGTATTTAAACTTCTTTTGTAGCAGAACCTCTACGTCCTCGATAGTGTTATAGACCTTGTTTAACTCAGTGTTAAAAGTCGTAACCGCCTCTGCGGATTCTTCAAGTACAGAATTAAATATTCTTTTACTTGTAAAATCTCCAAGAACCATATCAATATTTATCAGAGGGTTCCTTTCTATTAGTTTGTAAAACTTATTAGCGTCTGAGCCTTTTTGATACAGCGTTTTAATTTTTGCTATCTGTGTACTGACGGCAAGTGGCTTAGCATCCTTAATGCCTTCAGCTCCTGTCTTAGACCTGTTGATTGATACCAAGTTCTCTGATGCCAACTGAACATAGTGAGTGACATACCCATTGTTTATATTGTCAATAGCCTTCTCAATGTTTTTAAGCTGTGCGTTGTTCAAGTCATTGACGGCATCAGTCTTTATAAGTCTTGCAAAATCTTTTACTAAAGCTTTCTCTATTGCTAGCTCTATTCGGTCAACATTAACAGAAGATTTTTTAATATTCTTTATTAGAATCTCCTTCTCCTCCTCCATTTCTTTCTGCTTCTCTTCCTCTGTCTTGCCCTCTGCTTTTTCAATAGGCATAATCTCTGACTTAAACTTTCTCATCAGCTTAGCCTCGTCTTCTGTTATGACCTTATCCTTGAGCATCTGAGCAACTGTCTTAGCAAAGCTAACTGCTCCTGTCTTAGTAAACTCTTTATCCTCAAAGGCTTCAAACCTTTCTGAAAGCTCACCAAGCTCTGAGTTCTGAACTGATAGCTCCTCAAATATTTTTGCTATTGTTTCTTTTACCTCAGCAGAATCCTTAAGGTTAAGGACAGTCTTTTTCTCACCAAATGAAGTAACAAGGTCAGAGTATTCCTCAAGCACGGAGTCGGGAATAATAGCAGGGCTTATGTTTAACAATCTCTTCAACTCATAAGCCAAACCATCTGCCCCTCTACCAATCTTGCTATTAATATTTCCCTTCGCCTGCTTAATGCTTTTGTTTAGGCTTGTCATCTTAGCTGCATAATCAATATCGGAGAATACCTTCTGCATATAGTCAACGAATGAATCAATAGACTTCTCACTTGATAGATTTACATTGGCAAATCTATTTGTAACTGCAAGAAGCTGTGACTGAGATAGCTTGCCTTTGGATTTTCTCTGTATAGCTTTAAGCCTACTCTTTATTTCTTCTTTAGCTTTTTTCTGAGCCATCTTGTCAGCTCTAGTAATAGACCTATCGAACTTCAGTATGTCCTTAATAAGCTGTGCGTCCTTCTCTTTGATGTCAGTAATGTCCTCAACATTATTGAACAGCCTCTTAACCGCATCCTTTAGGTTGCCTCTGTTCGCTCTCTTTATTGCACTGACAGCCTGCTTACGAGTCAAATCCTTCTCACTCATTAGGTAATCCACAATTACTGCATCACGAATCTCAGCGGCTCTAGCTTTATTTATAATATTCTGAGCAGACATTGAAGGTTTTATATTAGACTTCTGCATCCTCGCCTTTGCAGACTCAGCCGCCTCCTCAGGTTTGAACTTGGCATCGACTGCCTCCCCTGAGAATAGTTCGGCAAGACCAATGTCAACAAAGTCTTCAAGGGTTATGTCTTTGATATCCTTAGTCTTTACATCCTTAAATCGTGTAAGCTTTTCCTTGATGTATTTAAAGAATGCATTAAACCACTCAATGAACTTCGCCTTCTTAGCTGCATTAGCAATGGTCTCACCCTTCGTTCCCATGAGCTCAACCAATGCCTCCTCACGAGCCAATGCATTGTCTCCATACTTTTTGATAGCACTCTCTAAGGCTTTTGTTCCTTCAACCAACTCAAGACCTTTCTCTAGTAGCTTGGTTCCTTTTGCTTCAGAAGATTCTGAACGTAGGAAGTCAATCCATATGTGACCGAACTCATGTATAGGTGTAGACAAGGATTCCCTAGATGGGTTAAGAAATATCTTGCCGTCCTTGGTAAGACCAAGGATAGTGTTGCCATTTACATCAGCTTTTCTTATTCCCTCCTGCTTGAGCACTTCATCAAACTCCTGCTGAGTTTGAGAAACACTTACTGATGGAAATGCGAACCTCATCTTTCCTGCAATGATATCAATATCTGAAGGTTGAGTCTGAACCCTTGCACCTCTCATTGCTTTGTCACCAAAGAATGCTCCGGCAGTTTGACTAGAAACTTTTTCAGATGTAGGCATCTCACCCCTAGCGTCTTTCTTAAATATCCTAGCAGCCTTAGCTCTCCATTCAGGGAATATATCTAATCCATTCATTGGATTCCTAATCAATGCAATCAATCTACCCTTAGGACCGAAGCCATAGTTGTTGTGCTTAGCTTTCGTTACACCACCGTTCTTACTGACATCGACACCCATGATAGCTACCGCATCACCTGACTCTGCCTGTAGCATAGAAGGCTCAGCTATTTCAGATAAAATTGTGTCAGACAAAAACTCAGAGCCGTTTGAATCCGTACCCTTAATCAATGCTTTTGCAGGAGGTTTAGATGCTTTACCGACACCCTCAGGTGACACCATCATATCAAACAATAAAGCCCTATTGTTTAATGCTATTGTTGTCTTTGCGTCACCCTTCGCCTCTTTTCTTGCATCCTTTACAATGAAATCAAATAAAGAACCTATGTCTTTTATTTTGTTTTTCTTTATGATAGACTCTAACTCTTGAGCAGACTTCACAGTATCTTTACCCGTCTTGCTTTTTTGAGATACATTCTTTTTAGCTTCTATTGATTTCATCAAAGCTTCGAATGCTACCTTCTGATTTTCTTTAGGATAAGACTTTGCTTTAGGTGACAAAAATCTAAAGACTGCCTCGTTAGAATTTATAGCGGGAACACCCATACGCAATACCACCATAGGCACATGGTTCTTTGGTAGCTTACCTTCCTTCCATAGCCTATCAAATAGTTCTTTGTTGGCACGATACATTTCTTTCGCTTCTTCAAACTGCACCGTTGCACCTGTCTCATTCACACCTGCCCATGCTAACGTCTTGTTTCTTCCAAGCACGTTGTAAAGTAGGCCACCATCTACCTGCATATCATTACCCATTGAGTCTTTTACTGTACCTGCCGCCAACACATCTGACATAGCTACGACCATGGGTATACCATTAAACTCTTCAATATTTTTTAGCATATCATCTACAGACTTGAAGCCTAACTTTTTGACTTGTGCGTCTGTGATTTTCTTTAGAGACTTGCTTAATGCTATAGGGTCAACTTGTGTTTGCTTTTCTCCTACAGGAATCTTGAAGTTCGCTTCTGCAGAGCCGAGACCTTTCATCACTTCAACGATAGCCTCCTCGGTTATAAATCCTCCTTCAGTCTCAACCGTAGCGTCATCACTCAATCTAAATCTAGTACGCTTACCCTCCTTAAGCTCAGTGATGATGTTGTTATATCTCTTATTAACCTGTCGTATCTCATCTCTTATCTCTTCCTTCTGCTCAAAGCCTCTTGTCTTATCTAGCTTTGTTTTTAGCGGACCTACAATTGAAACTCTCGTGCCTTCAGCTCTATCAATCTCCTTCTGTACCTCCTCAGATATCTTAGCCTCCTGCTTCTTAGGAGTCTTCTTCTTTGTGGTTTTCTTAGGAGCCTTCTTTACAGGAGCTTCTTCAGTTACAGGTGTAGTCTCCTCAACTACAGGTGTAATCTTCTTCTTTCTTCTCTTTCTTTTAGGTGCTTCCTTAACAGGAGCTTGTTTAACAGGGGTCTCCTGAGCTTTCTTCTTGGTAGCCGTTTGTCTATTTTTAAAACTTGTACCCGGTGCTTGTCTTGTAATTTTTATTTGTGCCTTCTCTATTACCTCATAATTCCCATCAGCATTCTTCCTTACCTTACCCGGCTTTACTATCTCTATGTCCATATCATTGGTAAGGTTTATATCCCCTTCAATAGATATTTCACTATCTTTTACTGTTTCAGTAAAAGGTTTAAGGTTATTATATCTATCAATTAAAGCATCCTTTATTGCTGATGGCATTATATCAAACTCAGCAGTGTTCTCTCCTGTTTTTTTAAACATATATACTGAACTTGCCTTTGGTCTATCTTGAGTAACAGGAATAATATTCTTCCCGCCTTCTACCTCACTATAAGCAGCAGAGTAAAAGTCATAGTCTGATTCGGTTACAGGCTTGGTAGCCTCTTCCTTAACAGGTGCTTCCTCTACTACCTCCTCAGTAACCTGCTCTTGTGCCGCAGGCATTACACCTGAGAGCTCAAGGTATCTCTGCTTGTTCCCTTCAAAGACACGCTGCTGCATCTTGCCTAGCTTCTTCTGTGCCTGCTCAGGGGATAGAGGTGTCTTTCGTTTGGCGTTCTCAGCCTCAATCTTCTCCATGATTCCTAGCAGTACACCATCAGTCTCCTCCTGTGTAAGCTCACCCTTCTTCTCCTTAGCTACAAGCTCAGTTGTAATCTTTGTGATAGGCTGAGTCTCTAGTGCCTCCTGCATAGCGGTACGCTCCTCCTCAGTGACAGGTGCTTCCTCTGTAACCTCCTCAGTTACTGTGGTCTCCTCAGCAGCGGGAGCCTCTTCAATAACTTCCTCTTCAGTTGTAGCCTCAGAAGGTGCTTCCTCTACTACCTCCTCAGTAACAACCTCCGCCTCTTTAGGCTTCATTATATTCTCTATCTCCTGATACCTTGTAACTTTCTCCATCCTTGATGGCTTGTCTTTTACAAACTCCTCAACGACATCAGGAGTCTCAGCAACCTCCTCGTTACCAATAATCTTTAACTGAGCATCAATATCTTTTACCCTATCTTTTAGTGATGCTACCAACTCAGGGCTTTTGTTTTGCATAACCCTTTCAATCGCTCTCTTCTCTGTTAAAAGATTATATGCTTGACGCTTCCTATTTGTACTTAACGTCTCAGGGATGCTTTGCATAATCTCTCTTGACTCATTAAGCTGATAATCTAAAACCTGTAACTCCTCCTCTGTTATTTCATTTGCCGCCCTTGCCGTTTTAAATTCAGCTTTTCTTTTCTCGAATGTAGAGTTATTCATTACCACCTCATACTCTTCATTAAATCTGTTATTGTCTCCCTTGTTTTGAAAACCTTTAGCTAAAGATTTAGTTCCATGAATTGCACCTGCAAAACCTCCTCCTGATAAAGCACCTATCTTTACCTGCTCGACTATCTGCTCTGCCCACTCTCTACGCCCCTCATCTGTTGTCCAATCAGGAACTTGAAAGATTTCTTTTTCATATATGGTATTAAACAATCTTTTATTTAAGTCATCAGCAATCCCTTGAGTACCCTCAGTGGCTCCCTCATAAATCATTCCTTCAGCAACCTTTAACCCCCCTGACAGTAACTTTGTCTTTACACTATTTTTAATAGCCCTCTCAATAGTTTCTTGAGAAGCATCTGCAGGCAAATCTTTTATTGAATTTATTATTAGCTTTTTAAATAAACCACTTGATGCGGGTGAGATTAAGTTCTGAGCCCCATATGTCTCTAAAGCTCCCTCAACAGTACCCATTAAAACACTTATCAATCCCTTTTGGTATTCAGGAATATCCTCGTCCTTTAAAAGTCTTTCAGTTGCCGGAGATGATTGCATTAAGAATGCACCGAATGTAGCATATGGATTACCCATACCTAAAACCATTGCCCCACCTGAGGATGTCATTGTGTTTAAAAGAGTTTGCAGTAAATCTCTTTCAGCTATAGACTCAGGGGTGGTTCCGCTGACTTGATTCTGCATAGATTCAATAGAAGATATAATACCGTCCTTAGCCTCCTTAGCTCCTTCCGCACCAAAGACATCAGCAACATTTGCTATCTGATTAGAAACAAATTTTGAAGGAGCTGTAAAAGCAGTCATAACCCCTGAAACTATTGCACTAGCCATACTTCCCTTCTGTGCTAACTCTCTTTTGTAATAAGCGTCTGCCTGAGCCATCTTTATACGTAAAGACTTTACCATTTCATCAGATATTTTACCCTTATGCCTGTCGAGAAATTGGTTTACCTCATCAAAGTCTACAGTCTCAAAAGCTCTTTTTGTTCCATACATAGAAGGAGAGTCTTTAGCTCCAAACTTTTGAGGATTACTTAGCATATAATCATACACCTCTAACTTCCACAAAGGGTCTTCATAGTTGTAATCCTTATTTAAAAATGCTTTATCTTTTTTGCTTAAGAAAGCCCCTTGCATAAATTCTCTTATCCTTCTTACAGGCTCATTCTCTTCTTCTAAATAAATCTCTAAAGATTTTACAGTTCCACCATCGGGAGCGACACTAGATATTGTAATATACTCTCCTGCTTTCCCCGTGCCTTCTACTCTGAACTCAGGAAATAATCTATTAAGATTAGCAACGGTTGCCTCTTCATCTCCAATAACAACAGCTTGATTTATTAATGAGTTTTCTTGATTATCATTCTCATATTCTGTACCAATAAATAAAGGGTCTTCATTCCCTGATATCTTCTTATATGTCTCCCACTCCTGCTCACCAAAATCATTGTAGAATTTTTTTGTAGCCTTACTATATACTTCTTCGTATGCTTGAGGCGTTAAAATCTTACCTTCATTTTTTTCATACAAATCAGAAGAAATATTTTTTATAATAAAGTCCCTCTTTAGTTTTCCTAAGTATATTTTCTTTGCATTATCTCGTTTCGTTTCATCATTTAAAGATGCAGTAAAGTCAAAATCTTTTGACGGAAGTAACATCCGTGAGTTTACATCTATTAAATTCTCTACAACCCTTTCCTTTTTTTGAGATGGCAAAAGGTTTTTATCTACAACATATTGATTAAATAATTTATTTTTCTTTAATACAATATAGTCATCATAGCTAACAGGCTCTTCACCTTTAGATATTAACTCTGCGTTTTTTTTATCTATCTCATTAATTTCATCTTGAGAAAGAACATCATTACCTACCTGCTTACTAAACTCTTCAAAAAGCTTGGAGTCAGCATTAGATTTATCTTCAAATAAATTGCTATATTCTTCAATAGAAATAGTTTCAAGATTCTCTTGAGATGCTATAGAGTTGTAGATATCAATAAGTGATGTCTTATATTCTTGAATGTCTTGCTCCTCTTTCCTCTCCTCTTCTTGATAAACCTCTATATCTTTTTGGGTGACTATTTTTTTATCTATTCCCTTGTCAAGATTACTTAGCTTGATACTAGTTATCACTGCCTCTTCCTCTGTAGGTTCGTAATCTATTCTTGATTTTTCTTCAGCTTCTTTTAAATCAAACCTGTCACCCGTAAAGTCTACTGCTTGTATTGTTCCTACATCTCTTCTTGAAGGGGCTTCATCTACAGGAGACTCCATCTGAGCAATACTCTGCTCAGTAAGTGGCATCTCTTCCTCAGATACACGCCAACTTGGACCACCAATCTGCTCAAATACTTCCTTACTCTTCCTTTGTGATTCCGATAAACCATCTGCCGATACTGATTCCGTATCTTCTTTTTTTTTTAATGGGTCTTCGGTAATCGTCTCCTCAACTATAGCTCCTGATGGTGAATACTTTACATCGAACTCTTCTCTTGAGTTAGTATACAACCCGTCACGAGTAACAACACCAAAGACCTTGTCTCTGTATGCAGGGTCATTGTATTGGGATTGAAACTCTTCAAATGATTTGGTGTAGTAACCATCTCTAGTTAGTACATTAAATAATTTTTCTAACTCGTCCATTTGTTATATTGTGTGTTAATTTAATTCCGCTGATGGAGCACTACCTCTTTTTCTATATGCCGTCTTCATGTCTGTCCCCTCTATCTGAGATTCAATTAATTGTAAAAATTCTGCATCTTCAGCATCAAGTTCTAGTTCAACATCTCCCACCTTATATACAATTATGTCCGTACCTTCGTCATCTAATGTTTCTTTCGATACAGGAACTCCAAACAAAGACGCAAATTCAAATAATTTATTCCTATCTATAGTTCCGTCTGTTTTATATATTTTTGTTTTTTCCTTTTGGTAGAAATCCTCTTCAATTTTTTCTTGTTTATTTTTTCCGCCTCCTAAAGGAGGTCTTACAACGGGTTTGTATCCTTGCTTCACTTCAACCTTTCTATTTAGCTCTGACATCACTGAGTTTCCTGCCTGTTCCATAAGGTGGTCTAGTAACTCCGTAGCCCCCGGTGCGTCCTCATCCATTATGTCAGTGCCACCCTCAGGCTGTTCAGGATTAGCCTTCAATAATATAGTGTGCTCATTAGCCTCCTCAGGGTTTCTAGTGAACGCTATCTCCTCTCCGTCAGGACCAACCTTAAGCCAATCCACCAAGGCACTTATAGTATGTATCTTGTTTGTTCTAAAGTCAGCTCGCAGCTTTTGCTGTAGTGCCGCTTTAAACTCTTCGCCCTCTTCCCCTAAATTTCTAATGTCTGAAACTTTTGTATATGCTCCCCTTGCTCCCTTCTCAGTTATTGTTTCATAGGTATCCGCAAAGCTGTCAGCGATACTTGATATCGTCCCCTTTGAATCATACTTATCAATCTTAGCACTCAGTGCAAAGTTTAGGTCCACCAATGACCTGAAGTCATTAGGGTCACTACTCATCTGTGCAGTGTATGGATTAGTTGTTGGGTCGTATGGTTTGCTTGGGTCTCTTAACGACCTCTTGCCCGCACTAACCTTTCCGTCAGTTGGGTTTATGTATAGCGATGTGCTTGTTAGGTTCCCAAAACCCTCAACCTCTCCAAGCATAAATGTCTCATATCTTGATGATATGCCATCGTTTAATCTTTGGTCGTTCTCTGTAAAGGCATCATTGTATTTCTTTATCAAATCAAAGGCATCGTTAGCCCCCTGCTTTACATTCTCTCTACCTACAAGATAGTCTTTCAGCGAGAGCTTTCCCGACTTAAGATTCTTTAGCTGCATAAGCTGATACTCCTGAGCGTTGCTTCCAAACTCCTGAGCGTATTCATTGAGACCTCTATGCGAGCCCTGAGGTGCATTTGACAGTACCTCTCCAAACTCTCTTGAGGCTTTATCAATGTCAGCCTTCATCTTGTCACGATTCTCCTGCTCCTTGAGTAGGGTGTCTGACATTGTCTTGCCTATCGCTCCCCAATCGACATAGTCCTCTGCACTTCGCTCTGCGTATTTATAGTATGTAGCCATGTGTTAATAGAATTTTTGAGTCATGCCTCCTAGTTGTGCAGCCTCTAATAAAGCACTCATTTGGTTTGTACTAAGACCTTCAGGTGCTGTTCCACCCTGAAGAGCTGATAAAGCTATTTGAGGGTTAAAGCCTCCTATAGATGTTCCTCCAACAGCCGCTCCTCTAGTTCCTCCTTGTGTACCTGCTCCTCCTGACTTGTCCTTTCCATATAGCTCAAACATAGCCTCTCCCGTATAAGGATTAACTGCTCCCATCTGCTGACCAACGCTAGCTAATGACCCCATACCTGAGGTGATAGCTGCCGTCTTAGCCGTCTGTGCGTCAGCCGCTGCCTTCTGTGCTCCCTCAGCCTCTTGTAATGAAAGATTTGCTAACTCATTCGCAACCCTTGCCTCGTCCTTAGCCTTTAGGTTCTCAATACTCTCAAGCTGTTTTATCTGTTGGTCTCGAACCTTAGCCTGTGCCTCGTCTCCTGCCATAGCAATAGCACCCACACGACCCATACCTGCTGCCCCCATCTCGGCTGCAGCCTGTGTTGCCTGTGCCGCCTGCGATGCAAACTGCTCACGCTGACGCTCATATGGTGTGTCGCTAACTGTTAGTGCCTCGTAAGGTTTTACTTGAATCTGTTTCTTAGCCTCAGCGACAGCATTCTGTGCTGCCCTGTTTGCCTTATCTATTTCTTTCTGTCGTTGACCTGCTTGGATAAATGACCCGACCCCTGATAGAGCCTGTACTCCTAACCCGATTGCTGCTAATGTTGCTGCCATGTGTATATTCTTTGATTACACACAAAGATAGTAAATTTAAGGGAAAGATTTCATCACCTCACTCTCTACCGCAAATAATTCGCTAGCTCCCGTCACCGTATCAGGCAATGTAATCGTAAACTCACAGTAGTGACCAAGGATGCCATGTGACTCTGCAACCTGATTTTTTACAAACATAAAGTAGTCAGTCTGAGTAGGAGGGATACTACCTGCAGGCTCAAGAGGAGGCTGAGTGTCTACAACAATTTGATTTACTCCCGAAGGCAGGTCAATGTTTATTGCTGTAACCTTACCGCAACGAGTAGGTGTTGCGGGGCTTGGTGGTGTAGGTGGTGTTGTAGGTGCAGGAGATATAAAATATAACGTGTCACCGATGCTTAGTATGCTACCGATTGATGTTGTCAGTGGGAAGTTTATCTCTACCGCTGTAGGTGCTGCAGAGTCTACGCTGCTGCTTGCTGCGATACCATTCAATGAACGTAGAACATACTCATCCGTAGCCGCAGGTGTCGCTCCTGAGTTTCTCATAAAAGCAAACCATGACCCCTCCTTCTTCTCAAACCATGAGTAATCAATAGTCCCTGTGGTCTGAATGTTTGAGGAGAATGTTCCACTCCATGCGTCATCTGACTCAAGGTTGATGGTCTTGAACAGCTTATTCTCAAGAGGTGACTCATTAAATATACTCGTTATCTGTGAGCTATACTGCGTGTCATAATAGTTATTCCTAATCTCATTGGTGTTGTGTCTCCATATGTTACCGCCCTTGAATGAGTACAGGTAGTTATTCATCCCCACCATCATCTCAGGTATGTATGAGTAGAATGATGGGAACCCCTTTGATGATTCGCTATATGTTAGTGTGTATTCTCCTGTTAATCCTGCCATATCTATTAAGTAAAGTAATCATAAATAATATACATATATTCTCCCGCCCCTACCACAGGCAGTGTTACCGTACCCGTAACGAGTGGGCTCGTGCCTGTCAAAGGAAGTGATGTCGCTGCTGCTAGCAATAATGTAATATCTGCAGGAGTATTGTTGTACAGGGTAGCACTTCTTAAGAACATTAGTCTATTTGTTCCCTCAAAAACAAAGCTGTCAGAAGACCTCTTGTTACTGATGATGGACAGTGTGTCTCCGTTGTTAGGAATAATACCACCCCCCTGTGGAGCAGTTATAACGGTGTAGTCGCTTACCTCTTCTGTCAATGCGTCTCCATCACCAAGGGCAAGCCTTACACTCTTGCTATGTAGAGGAGATACAAATGTTGAGCCATCAGTCCATTGATACTGATTGTGAATGGTGTCACCCACCTGTGAGTCCTTACTTACACACACCTCTATAAGTGTTATCTGCTGTGCCTGTGGACACCCTACGGTTATGTCAAGCACCACAACCTGCTTACTTCCCGGACCTCCTCCACCTGCAGGACTCAGCGTGATTACCACGTCCTCATCGCTAACACTGTTCTTTGTAAAGTTAAATGTTCCCGCACCTATTGTGTTAACATTTGTAGAGGAGCCTGTGTAGTCCTCAGATATTGTTATAGACCCTGCGGGGTCAGCAAACGAAACAATGTTATATGCTATCTCACACGTACCAACCGTGTTGCCTAAATTTACCGTAAACGATTCAGGGCTAGCTGCTGAGACTGTAAGCCTTCTCTGAACACCACAGTTTAATACCACCTCTTCTGCAGGCAGCTCCGTGTCATTTGATGATAGTACATACTCATTCATATATGGGTCGAATGCTCCAAGCTTCTGCGTGTCAATCTTTCCTATAAATAAATCCCTAAACCATGAACGCATCCCTAGCTCAGATAGGACCGTAAGATTATCTCCCTTACCAATCCCTCGTAGCTGTATTACAGCACCACGCTTAGCGTCTGTAAAGAACTTATCAAAACCATACTGCACAAAGCTCTCAGGGTTCTGACTGATACCATACTCCTCAATCCTTGCAATCTGCTGACCTAACACCTCAGGTACTGAAGTGACTGCACTCCCACCTGCGGCATCTGACAGCAGGTTCTTGCCTTCCTGAACGTATGATATCTTATCCTCCTGTAGCGTAAGTATGTCAGTATCTCTACCTGAGAGTATCTGTATTGCTCCAAAGGACTCCTCAAGGTTTTTAAAGTTAAGGAGACCTAAGTTAAACTCATTGAGCTTATTGACATTTGTCTCAGTGTTAAACACACCGCTGTATGTGATAGCTGCAAATCTATCAGCCTCCTTATAGTCCTCAGCAGATGTGCTAAAGAATCTTTCTCCTAGGTCAAAGGCTTTACCTTTTATTGAGTCACGTATGCGATAGCTCTCTACACCC
>Ga0209603_1002171_pt1 | contig 18764 bp, 10 predicted proteins | sample COGITO_mtgs_1206_FD_184812 | JGI IMG/M metagenome (GOLD analysis project Ga0209603, IMG submission 184812) | Pelagic marine microbial communities from North Sea - COGITO_mtgs_120607 (SPAdes) (version 2) | ecosystem: Environmental > Aquatic > Marine > Epipelagic ... | reverse complement strand
TGCGAATCCAACAAACTCCACTACTTACATGCTTATAGCAGAAGATAGTTGCAGTATTGATACTGCGTATTTTGTTGTAAGTATTCCGAATGATATTTTTTACACTTCTAATGATACAACTATATGTAAGGAAGATAGTTTATTTTTAAATGCTGTTGGAGGAACTACTTACCGGTGGTCAGGATTTAATATTGTGAATGTTGATAGTGCCAATCCTTTAGTGAATCCTCAGCAAAACAGTACTTATTATGTAGATATTACTGCTTCAAATGGATGCGTATACACGGATTCTGTTAATGTAGATGTTGATATTTCAATCCCTAACATTATACTTCAAGACACCTTAAACCTTTGCTTTGGAGATTCTACTTTAATTACATTAACAAATCTTAATAATGCAATTTGGTCACCAGTTTCAAATCCAAATGACACATCTGGAACTAGTATTTGGGTAAAAAGTGATTCTAATAGCACCTATTACGTGATTTCAGAAAATGCATGTGGACAATCTGTAGATTCCGTTTTAGCTTTAGTTTTTGGTTATTCTGGAAGTGCTTTTGGCGATACAGCGATTTGTCTTGGAGACACAGCAGAAATCTACGCGCAAGACGGAATTGATTATTATTGGTATCCTAATATAAATCTATCTAATAATGATAGTAATTGGACCTATGCCTTCCCCTTACAAAGCACGAATTATAAGGTGATTATTGAAAATGATTACGGTTGTAAAGACACATTTTCAATTGCTGTTAACGTTGCTTCAGAACCTTATATAAACGCAGGTCTAGATTTCTGGATGTATTATGGAGAACCCATAAATTTAAATGGAAATACAAGCGCTAGTAACTTCTATTGGGAGTCTTCAGGATGGATATCATGTCCAACATGTTTACAACCTCAGATAAATCCCACAGAAACAACACAATATATTCTAGTGGCTGTAGACTCTTTAGGTTGTATTAGTTCAGATACAACCCTAGTTAGTATTAAGGGCTCTATTTTCGTTCCTAATACATTCACTCCAAATAACGATGGAAATAATGATGTATTCGAAATTAAAGGAGAAAATATTAAAAGTTTTGAACTGTGGATATATAATCGTTGGGGTGAAAAATTGTATTATACTAATGAAATCAATAATTACTGGGACGGTAAATATTTAGGAAATAAATGTAAGATTGATAGTTATATATGGGTCATTGAATATTTGGACTACAATCAAAATTACAAGAGTTTAAAGGGTCACGTAAATCTTATAGAATGACATTTGTTCTAGAGAATTAGAACGTACTTTAATTTGCTACAAACCTACTGTCTGCCTTCATAACAGCTCCACAAGCATCACATTCTCTTAGCGATTCATTATTGTAAAAAGTTTTAAATACACTTAAGAAATCTTTTTCAATATCTACTAGTGGAAAGTAAGATTCATATAGTTTATGATTACAAGCTTCACAAAACCACATCAATCCATCTTTCATATTCGTTCCTTTTCGAACCCTTTCAATTACTAAACCTATGGAATTTTTAGCTCTATTTGGAGAGTGAGGAACTTTTGCTGGCAATAAGAACATTTCACCAGCTTTTAATGGGATTTCAACACACTTTCCATCTTGTTGTGTCTTAACCGTAATTTCCCCTTCAATTTGAAAAAAAAGCTCTTCCGTCTCGTTGTAATGATAATCTTTTCTTGCGTTAGGCCCTCCGACAACCATCACAATATAATCACCGGCATCAATATAAAGGTTTTTATTGCCTACAGGTGGCTTCAATAAATCTTTATTATTTTCTATCCATTGAAATAAATTAAAAGGTGGTTTAATACGCATATCTATATTTTAATACTTCAATTTACAGAAAAAAAGAAGTTTTTTCTTTTATTTGACTATAAAAAACTTCAAATTCTTCATCAAAAGATTTCATTGAATTTTCTAATATTTCAAAACTTGATTCTAAATTATCTGAATAATTAATTCGTTTACCAATGCCATGAAGAGCTCTTTTAATTCCCTTTTCGTGTTGATAATTATTAAGCCAATCGTCTCTTCTCATATAGTGATACATTTCTCTTATTCTAGGAGGCATTTGATGAATTTTTTGATCTAAAATTTTGTAAAATTTAGTTATTTTTATTTCTAGATTAATAGACTTTGTCTTTTTATCAAATCTCCATAATAGGTAGTCGTATAAAATATCATTAATTACACCTCCCATTTTTGGGAAACGTTGATAGAATCTTCTTTTCCCTTTTAGGTATTCCGTATTATTATCCGTAAAATCATCAATCACCCTGTGAAGTGTAATTCCTTTTTGAATGCTATCTGGCAACAGCAAATAGGATTTTCCTTTGACAGAATCTGCAATAAAATTCCCAAAAATAACATCGGGATCGGTTCCTGAGAGTATTAAATGTCCTAAAAAATTCATATTAAACTGAGAACAACATCAGCTAAAGCTAATTCACTACTTTCAGAAGCTTGATAAATATTTGTAGCACCATTATCCTTTAAGGATTGTGTTGTTGTTGGACCAATACTAATCGCTTTTACTCCTTTTAATGAATTGATTTTAATATAAGCTTCTACATTACTTGGGCTTGTAAATATAAAATAGTCGTGGTTTTGAATTATCTTCTCTAAAAGTTTTGTTTCGTAAGATTTTTTAACTGTCTTATTTTTTTCATGAATTAGCTTTTGAACTGTTCCAATACTTATATTAGAAGATGGGAAAAAAACTACATCGTCACTGTCTATGGTGGATTTAAAATCTTTGGCAACATTATTAGGGCTACCAGTACCGATAAAGCTGACTTTCAGATTTTGTGCTTTTAAATGCCTTGCAGTTGCATCTCCAAAAGCTGCTATTTTTTTATTTTTAAAAGTGCTTTTCAATTGTTTTATTGAATCGTAACAGAACGAAGAGTTAAAGAATATCCAGTCACATTTTGGAAGAAATTCTAAACCTAATTTTGTCTTCTCAATTAAAGACTGAGAGGTTATATAACAGCTGGAATTTTCAAGTAATTTTCTAAGAACACTATCAGGACTAAGTTGCCTCGAAATCCAAACTTTTTTAGATCTCTTTTTTTGTTTTATTTTTTCAAGTATTTCTTCTGCGTTCTCAGAATCACTGTAAAATCTAATTGGAGTTTTATCTACATTTTCTGAAAAAGTAACCCAAGTATTTCTTTTCCCATTTTGATCAATTTTAGAAAATGCGCCCATAGGAGAATGACAACCGCCTCCGATACCGTTTAATATTTTCCTCTCAAAAGCCACATCACCTTCAGTTTCCTTATGATTAATTTTCGAGAGTATTTTAATCAAGTATTCATCATTATTTCTAATTTGAAGACCTAGAGCTCCTTGAGCAGGAGCTGGAATAAAAATGCTTGGAGAAAGGTGAAGAACATGAAATTTTGAAACATCAATTTCAAGTCTGTTTAAACCAGCTCTTGCTAAAACTATTGCATCATATAAACCATTTTTAAGTTTATTAATTCTAGTTGGTACATTGCCTCGAAGATCCTTAATTATTAAATCTTCTCTAAATAAAAGTAATTGATTTTTTCTTCTAGCGCTTGAGGTGCCAACAATACCTTTTTTAATTATATCTAAATAATTACTAGAGTCAACTGCATTTTTATGTATTAGCAAAGTATCAGATGGGTTTTCTCTTAAAGGTATCGCACCCAAAGACAAGCCTTTAGGTTGGTCCGTTTCTAAATCTTTTAGTGAATGAACAGCCAAATCAATATCATGATCTAATAACGCAACTTCAATCTCTTTGGTAAAGAATCCTTTTCCTTCAATTTTATCGAAACTTAAATGCTGGATTTTATCCCCTTTAGTTTTAATTATTTTAATCTGAGAATTAACTCCTGCTTTTTTTAAAGTGTCTTTAACATAATTTGCTTGCCATAGTGCAAGTTTACTTCCTCTAGAACCTATGGTTATTTTTGAAGGTCTCAAAAGATTATTTAGAAGTTTCTTTTAGAAATATATCTTTTGCCATCTTCATGGGAACACTTATGTATTTTTTCTCCATGTAATCAACCAAACTATTAACTATATTAATTGCTTGGGGATCTAACGTTTCTAATTCTTTTACAAATACTTCCTTGAAAGCTTTTTTTCTGATTCCTTTAATGCTTTCAGGAACTGCACTCAACGCTCTTTCTAAAGTTCTTTCTTTTTCTGCTAGATAATATTGAATAATTTGTTTTTCAATTATTGCTAAGCAACTATTAATTTCTTTACTTCTAGCTTTTAAATTTTCTTCAGCTCTAATTTTTAATTGATCAACATTTATGATTTTGGTGTTTAATTCTTTAGAAATTTTCTGATCGCAATCATTGGGGACTGCTAAATCTACAATTAACTTCTTATTTCCTTCTGGATTAATTTTTAGAAATTTTTCTTTAGTTAAAATAACATCTTGAGATCCAGTACAAGAAATAATACAATCAAATTTGTGGTTGGTGGTTCCCAATTCAGCAAGTGGAAATACTTTTGCTTTAAGATTTAATTGAGATACTAATTGTTCAGCTTTTTCAGTAGATCTGTTGAAAATCAAAAACTGGTGTTGGTCATTTTTGTTTATAAACTTCAGCATAGAACTGATTGTTTTACCAGCTCCAATGATTAAGAAAGTCTTTGGTTGTTTTGAAATATATTTTTTTAATTCTAAATAGGCTAATGAAACTATTGACACTGGTCTAGTTGCAATTTCACTTTCAGTGTAAACTTTTTTTGCAGTAAAAATTGTTTTTTGTATAAGTACTCTAATATAATCTCCACACAAATTGCTTTCTCGGCATTCTTCAAAAGCCTTTCTCACTTGGGTAATAATTTCTCTCTCTCCAACTACCAATGAGTCAATGGAAGATGCTAATGAAAATAAATGATGAACCGCTTCTTTTTCTGAAAAAATTTCAATTTTTTTCATCATTGGCACCAACGATTCCTTTGAAACAAACTCACTTAAAAGCGATTCTAAAAATGTTTGGTTAACTTCTGTATCTGAATTAATAATGAACTCCACTCTGTTGCAAGTAGATAGGTACATTAATTCATTAATGTTTAATTTTGATTTTAATTTTTCTAAAAGATCCATTCTAACAGAATCGTCAAGATGGAACTTACCAATTTCATCAAAATTAAAATTCCGATGCGTTAATGCTATAATTTGAAGTTTATTCAATAAAAATTAATGTTCACAAAAATCGTTATTTATATTCAATTTATTTGTCATCAATTTGTCATTGCTTGGTGTTGTTATAGAGTTATTTAGTTTTCAAGAATAGTTATTTGTTCTTAAGCACTAACATCTGCAAATATTCTTATTTTTACTAAATAAATAACAGATAAATAATTATGAAATATCTACCTATAGACGTACAATTATTCATAAATAACAGAAAAAGGTTTAAAAAAAATTTAAAAGAAAATAGCCTTGCTGTCTTCAACTCTAATGATATTTATAATACTGGTGCAGATAGTACATTACCTTTCTCACAGCATAGAGACATCTTTCATCTTTCTGGAGTAGATCAAGAAGAAAGCATCTTGGTTATATTTCCAAGCTGTAAAAATACTTCGCACAAAGAAATTTTATTTTTAAAAGAAACCAATGAACATATTGCAGTTTGGGAAGGAGAAAAACTAACTAAAAAAAGAGCTACAGAAGTTTCAGGAATTAGCACTATCTATTGGTTGAATCAATTCGAATCTATATTTCGACAACTGGTCATAGAGAGCGAAAATGTTTATTTAAATGCTAATGAACATCTCCGAACTAAAAATGAAATGGAAACTAGGGAAGATAGATTTGTGAAAAAATTTAAATCTGACTTTCCTAATCACTCTATTTTAAGGTCTGCACCCATAATGCACAAAATACGATCAGTTAAGGAACCTTTGGAAATAGAGCTAATGCAAAAAGCTTGTGATATCACAGAAAAGGGATTTAGAAGAATTTTAAAATTTGTGAAAATTGGCAAGATGGAGTATGAAATTGAAGCGGAGCTAATGCACGAATTTTTATCTAACCGTTCCAAGGGGTTTGCATATTCTCCAATTATTGCTTCAGGATCTTCAGCATGTGTTCTTCATTATGGTGAAAATAATAAATCATGTAACGAGGATGACGTTATCCTTATGGATTTTGGTGCAGAGTACGCCAATTACAGTTCCGACTTAACGAGATGTGTCCCTGTAAATGGGAGATTTACCAGCCGGCAAAAAAAAGTTTATAATTCAGTTTTAAGAGTTAAAAATGAAGCTACCAAATTACTTAAACCAGGAGTCTTGTTAAATGAATATCATAAAATGGTGGGGGAAATTATGGAGAAAGAATTAATTAAACTTCAATTAATTTCTAATCAAGATGTGAAAAATCAAGACCCTAATTGGCCAGCCTACAAAAAATATTTCATGCACGGCACATCACACTACATTGGTTTGGACACCCACGATTTAGGTTCTTGGATAAATCCAATTGAAGAAAATATGGTTTTTACAGTTGAACCCGGAATATATATTCCTGAAGAAGGTCTAGGAATTCGACTTGAAGATGATGTAGTAGTTCAAAAAAATGGTAATCCAATAAACCTCATGAAGAACATTCCCATAGAAGCTGATGAAATTGAAGAATTAATGAACTAAGATGAAAAATCAAGAATTAAGAAATAAAATTGCAGAATCTAAAATTGGTGGGGGTCAAAAAAGAATTGATTCTCAACATAAAAAAGGAAAACTTACTGCTAGAGAAAGAATAGAGTTACTATTGGATACGGATAGTTTTGAAGAAATTGGTGGGCTAGTCACCCATAGATCTACAAATTTCGGTTTAGAAAAAACAAAATTTTTAGGAGATGGAGTAGTTACTGGATATGGAACTATTGACGGAAGGTTGATTTATGTTTATTCACAAGACTTTACAGTATTAGGGGGCTCCTTAGCTGAAGCTCATGCTGAAAAAATTTGTAAAATAATGGATCTAGCCATGCAAAATGGTGTTCCAATAATTGGTTTGAATGATTCTGGGGGTGCGCGTATCCAAGAGGGTGTTGTTTCTTTGGGAGGATATGCCGATATATTTTATAAAAACACCAAAGCATCTGGCTTAATCCCTCAATTGTCTGCAATTATGGGGCCTTGCGCAGGTGGTGCTGTATATTCTCCAGCATTAACTGATTTTATTTTCATGACAAAAAATACTTCATACATGTTTGTTACAGGACCAAATGTTGTAAAAACCGTGACAAATGAAGAAGTTTCAGCTGAAGAATTGGGTGGTGCAGAAACACACATGACAAAATCTGGAGTTTCTCATTTTGTTGGTGAAAACGAATTAGACACTATTGAGAAATTAAAAAAACTACTCTCCTATTTACCTCAAAACTGTAAGGAAACACCCAAAAATATTGATTACGTTTTAAATGATGAAGTTAGACCATCTCTAGACAATGTTATTCCTGAAAATCCTAACCAACCCTACGATATCAAAAAAGTTATAAATACACTTGTCGATACCGATAGTTTTTTTGAAGTTCAAAATGAATATGCTGAAAATATAGTTGTTGGATTTGGTCGTTTGGCCGGAAGATCAATAGGGATTATTGCCAATCAACCTTCAGTGCTTGCAGGTGTACTTGACGTTAAGGCATCAACAAAAGGAGCTCGATTTGTGAGATTCTGTGACGCTTTTAATATCCCTTTAATGGTAATTGAAGATGTTCCTGGGTTTTTGCCCGGGACAGATCAGGAATGGAATGGAATTATTTCCAACGGTGCTAAATTACTGTATGCTTTTTGTGAGGCTACAGTTCCAAGAATTACAATCATAACCAGAAAAGCCTACGGAGGCGCTTATGACGTCATGAACTCCAAACATATTGGAGCAGATATGAATTATGCATGGCCGAATGCAGAAATTGCAGTTATGGGAGCTAAAGGTGCAGCTGAAATTATCTTTAAGAAAGAAATTAAAAATTCAAAAAATCCTAAAGAAAAACACATTGAAAAAGAAAAGGAATATGCAGATTTATTTGCCAACCCATACAATGCAGCATCTCGAGGTTACATCGACGAAGTTATTGAACCATCTTCAACTAGAAAGAAATTAATTAAGGCTTTTAAAATTTCAGAAAATAAAAAGATGGACTGCATTCCAAAAAAACATGGAAATATTCCATTGTAATAACTCAATCAATTAGATGTGAAAAATAATCAATACATAAAAATTATTATTTTTTTTAGCAGCTTCACTTTACTTGGGTTTCTTATAATTCAATTCTATTGGGCAAAAAATACTTTTACAGAAAGAATAGATAATTTTAACAATATTATTGAGGTATGTGTTCAAGAAATTGGAGAAGAATTAAGAAATAAAATATTAACTAATTCAAAATATTTCAATCCAAATATTCAGAACAAAAAATTATCTCTTGGCAACAAGAACTACAATAAAAATAATGTACTAGATAGTTTAGCCTTTGAAATTAATAACATTTCAGAAAAATCTATTACTGAAAAAAGAAAAGAGATTTTTGGCATCATTAACAACCACTTCGCATTGAATGTGAATATTAATGTCGATAATTCTTTGAAGAAAAAAGAAATATTATCCTTGTGTAACGATATACTTTCCAAACACGCTATAGAAAATGAATTTCATTTCAGTATTACTGATAAATCTGGGCTACTTATTGAATCTAATTTTGAAAATATTGATAATGCAATTTTAACGCAATCTAACAGCTACTCAGTTGAATTTTTAAAGGATGATTTATTTACTGAAAAAAGAATATTCACTCTTTATATTCTCAAATTAGAAAAATCTGTCAAAAGATCTTTCAGTCATATTCTTATTATCTCTATTATTTTGATATTAATCATATTAGGAACATTTATTTACAGCATCAAGATTATTCAAGATCAAGAAAAAACTACTCAAATTAAAACTGATTTCATAAATAATATGACTCACGAATTAAAAACACCGATTGCAACTATTGGTCTTGCATGTGAGGCTCTCTCAGATTCAAGCATAAAACTTGAAAAGAAGAATAAGCAGAAGTTTTTAAGTACTATAAAATCTGAAAATGAACGGTTAGGGAAATTGGTTGAAAATGTTCTTCAAAGCTCACTTTCTCAGAAAGGAAATCCAGATTTAAAACTTGAAGTTTTTAACGTAGAAGAAGTCATTACCAAAGCCATTAGATCTATCAATCTATCTTTTAATAAGAAAAAAGGTGAAATAAAAACTGACTTTTTGGCGAAAAACATACTTATGGAAGCAGATAAACTTCATATCACAAATGTTTTTTACAATCTATTAGATAATTCTCAAAAATATTGCATCAATTCCCCTGTTGTAACCATCTCTACTAGAGACGTTATAGGAGGTGTAATCATAAGAATTAAAGATAATGGCATAGGAATTGCAAGAGATAATCACAAAAGAATATTTGAAAAACTTTACCGAGTTCCAACAGGAGATGTCCACAATGTTAAAGGATTTGGACTGGGGTTAAGTTATGTCAAAACAATTATTGACTTACATAAAGGAAAAATTATGGTAGAAAGCAAAATAAATTCTGGAAGTGTTTTCTCAATCAATTTGAAATCATCTAAAATACTCTCGTAATGGAAAAAAAAATTAAAATTTTATTAATTGAAGACGATGAAAATTTAGGGAGTACTACCTCTGACTACTTAGCAGCTAAAGGCTTTGACTGCCATTGGGAACAGAATGGAGAATTAGGTTATAAAACATTTGTTAAAAACCAATTCGATGTTGTAATTCTTGATGTAATGATGCCGGTAAAAGATGGATTTTCAACAGCTAATGATATTAGAGGTATCGATAAAGAAGTTCCCATTATTTTTTTAACGGCAAAATCCATGAAAGAAGATACTTTAAAAGGCTTTGAAGTTGGAGGAGACGATTATATTACGAAGCCATTTAATATGGAAGAATTAGTCGCTAGAGTAAATGCTATTTTAAAAAGATCTAAGATAGTTTCCGAATCTCATTATGATGATATTGAAATTGGAGAATTTACCTTCAACCCAAAAAAACAAATTTTATCGAAAGACGATTTCTCTGTAAATCTTACTACAAAAGAATCTGATTTATTAACTCTACTTTTTAAAAATAAAAATGATATTCTGGAAAGAAATCATGCACTTAAAGCAATTTGGGGAGACGACAATTATTTTAATGGTCGAAGCATGGATGTCTACATTGCTAAACTAAGAAAGTATCTTAAGCACGACCGTAAAATCGAAATCATTAATGTACACGGAAGAGGATTTAAATTGTTAATATAATCAACTCTAAAGACTTTTGGTTCTTCCCCCGTCTACTGGTAAATTAATTCCATTTATATAACTGGCTTTATCAGAAGCTAAAAATAAAATTGCATTTGCAACTTCATCAGGGCTAGCTATTCTTTTTAGTGGAACTTGGTTAGCCATCTGCGTTTCTACCTCCTTTTCACTTATTTTAAGTTGATCTGCTTTATTTTTAATAATTTCTTTAAGTCTTCCTGTGTTTGTCGCTCCAGGTAAAACATTATTAACTGTTATATTAAAGGACCCTAATTCATTAGCTAAAGTTTTAGACCAATTAGCTACAGCTCCTCTTATTGTATTGGACACCCCTAATCCATTTAAGGGTTGCTTGACTGATGTAGATATGATGTTAATTATTCTTCCACCGTCATTTTTTTTCAAACCAGGAAGTAGTAGTTCTAAAATTTCATGAAAGGCTATTAAGTGTAAGTTAAACGCATTAACTAATTCACTAGAAAGTGCTTTTTCCAAAGCTCCTCCAGGAGGACCTCCAGTATTATTTACTATGACATTGTATTCTAAGGAATTAGTTGTTATAAAATCTCTCAACTTGTGACTCAACTTTTCAGGATTAGCAAAATCTAAACTGATAATCGAGTGATTCTGTGTACCGTTATTGTTTAGTTCTTTTTTTCTTTGTTCTAATAATTTAATGTTTCTAGAAACAAGTGTAATGTTTGCTCCTCTATTTGCAAACATTTTAGCTGATGCCCAACCAATACCTTTAGTGGATCCACCAATGAAAATATTTTTGTTTTTGAAATCAAATTGATTCACCATATTTCAAACATACTATAATTATGTTTATTCTATTGAATTTTTTTAATGATATTGTTTAACATTATTAATTAATTTTTATACAAAAAGGTCAAATGTTAATTAAAAGTTAATTTTTTTATCATATAATTTTGTTTAGTCCTTAAATAATTTACATTTAACATATCGTTGTTTGTAAAAAACAACAAACATTATTAACTAATCAAACATTTATGAAGAAAATTTACTCGTTTTTATTACTAACTCTTACGGTCATGTTTGGATACAGCCAAACATATAATATAACCTTAGAAGTTAATACAGCAAGCATATATAATAACGGAGGATCAGTTGGATCTAACGGAATGTATGCTGGTGGTGGATTCCTTGGAGGTGCACAAGGCTTACAATTAACCCAAAGCACAACTGACACCTTAATATGGTCAGGTGTAGCAACTTTTGATGGTACCAGTGGTATCCATTATACTTTTTTAAATAGTCCTGGTTGGGATGGAGATTGGGGAACTAAAGAAAATTTAAATGGTTTGCCTTGTGGCGATGCTGCTAATTATAACGACAGACCGCTTCCAACAATTACAAGTGACACAACAATCAAGCATTGTTTTGGAAGTTGTGAGTCAGATGGTAGCTGTCCTGCAGCACCGGGTTCATTTATTGATATTACGTTTACGTTGAATGTATCTTCTATTACATCTGCTGGTGGGTCTGTTGATCCAACAGGAATGTTTATAGCTGGTGGTGGTAACTTTGGTAATCCTGGAGATAACGCGATGACTGATTTAGGAAATGGAGTTTGGAGTTTTACAGTAAATAAGCCGGTAGGTTTTACGAGTGATTACACGTTTACTAACGGTAATTCTGGATGGGGAGCAAAAGAAAACATTTCTGGTCTTTCTTGTGCGGTTCCTCCTTACAGTGATAGAAATTTAGCTGCAGTTTATTCAGATACAACGATACAACATTGTTTTGGTACTTGTGATTATGATGGATCATGTGCTGGAGCAGTGACTCCACCAAATTATACTTTTCAGGTAGATATGAATCAGTCTGGTTATGGTGCAACAGCCGTTCCTCATCTAAGAGGAAGTTGGAACTGGGGTGCTGGAACTACTGACGATATGATGACGGATACTGATGGTGATGGTGTTTGGGAAATTACTAAGTCTATTACTGGAGGTGCAGAATATCTTTTTGCTGTTGATACCGACGGTGCAGGTGGATGGGACGTTAACGAAGCTAATGATCCAACTGAGTCGTGTACAAATGGTAATGCTACTTATACCAATAGAGTTTTAGTACAAGCTACGGCTGATACTACTTTTGGAGTTGTTTGTTTAGGAAGTTGTAGTCCATGTGTGGCTGCAGGTCCTCCATGTCAGCATGCATTCAATATGTATGACAGTTACAATGATGGCTGGAATGGCGGAGCAGGTGTAGATGTAGTTGTAAATGGTGTTACCGTTATTACTGGAGCTACTTTACCAAGTGGGGGTTTTGGCTCTTTACCTTTTAGTGCTGGTTCTGGAGACTTAATTGAATTAGCGAACTGGAATGGTGGAAGCTGGCCAGGTGAAATTACTTGGGATGTTACTGACGGTTTTGGAAATATTATAGGTTCTGGAAATACAACGATAACTGCTGTAGGTTCTGGAAATTGTCCATCATGTTTTACACCGACTGCTTTAGCGGTTAGTAATGCAACAACAACTGGAGCTGATTTCGGTTGGACTGCAGGTGGTTCAGAAACAGCATGGAATGTAGAGTACGGTCCAGCAGGATTTACTTTAGGAACAGGAACATTGGTTAATGTAACTACCAACCCTTATACTTTAAGTGGTTTAACTTCCTCAACTAATTACGATGTATATGTACAAGCAGATTGCGGTGGTGGAGATGTAAGTCCATGGTCAGCAGCTGTTAGTTTTGGAACACAGGTTGCTTGTGGCGACAACGTAGGTCCTGTCTGTTATGGATCGGGAAATACACAGGTATTTACTGCACAGGTATCGACTCCTGGAGATTTTATTACAGTTACCGTTTCTCAAGGAAATACGGAAGCTGGTTATGACTACCTACAGATGTATGATAGTTACAACGGTACTACAGGTAATCAATTATACAATGCGGATGGAGACCACACTGGAGTAGCTATTACTTCAACAACTGGTTCTATTACTGTGTTTATAGACGGTGATGGTAGTTGGAATTGTCAAGACGGTAGTGGTGGTCCTTATACACCATTACAGTTTGCAGTAACTTGTACAGCTCCACCAGCATGTGTGGATCCAACAGGACTAATGGCTGGAAATACTACTGCAAGTGCTGCTGATTTAAGCTGGACTGCTTTAGGAACAGAGACTGCATGGAATATTCAATACGGAGCTGCTGGTTTTACTCCTGGTTCAGGAACAGTAGTTGGTGTAACAAGTAATCCGTACACATTAACAGGTCTTACGGCTCAAACGTCTTACGACTATTGGGTACAAGCAGATTGTGGAAGTGGAACAACTAGTGCTTATGTCGGTCCGTATACATTTACTACGACGTGTGCTGCAGTTACTGCACCATATACTCAAGATTTTGCTGCTGGTGCTTTACCAGGATGTTGGATTCAAAATGAAATCGTTGGTGATGGTTGGAGATTTACAGGAAATCCTGGCTATGCTGCAGGTTCTAATGGTAGAGCCGCAGGTACTTATGCTTGGATAGATTTTTCTGGAGCTGATCAAGGAACAGTGATGCATGTCGTACCAGTTGATATTTCTGGATTAACTGCACCACAATTAGTGTTCGATTACTTTAGTGATCAAGGAACTTATACAGTTACTCCAGCTAATGCAATATTTGTTGAAGCTAACGATGGATCAGGATGGGTAGTAGTAGATTCTATTCAAGATGCAACTATTCCAGGTTGGAATACTTATTCTTACGACTTAACTGGATACGATGTATCAGGTGTTGTTAGTTTAAGATTCAGAGGAGAATCTGGTGGTTCTTCAAGTGATTTCTATAACGATTTATTAGTGGATGATGTGAAAGTTAGAGAAACACCTTCTTGTACGCAGCCTTCTCTTTTAGGTTCCAGCAACTTAACTGCTGCTTCAGCTGATTTAGGTTGGACTGCTGGTGGTACTGAGACTGCATGGAATGTAGAATACGGTCCAGCTGGATTTACTTTAGGAACAGGAACATTGGTTGCTGTAACAGCAAACCCTTATTCTTTATCAGGATTAACTTCTGCTACAACTTATGAGTACTATGTACAAGCAGATTGTGGTAATGGTGATTTAAGCCCATGGTCAGGACCAAGGAGTTTCACTACATCTTGTTCTACCTTCTCAGCTCCATTTGCTGAAGGATTTGAAACAGCAGGTTCTTTACCATTATGCTGGGCACTTGGCGGAGGAGAAAACTGGTTGTTTAATAACTCCGGCCCAAACCACGTAGGAAATGCAGGAACTTTAACAGGTAGTACGGTTACAGGTAACTACTATGCTGTGGTAGATGCTTCAGGATATAGTGGTGCTAATGGAAGTGCAACTTTAACTTCACCTACTATTGATGTTTCTACTTTAACTAACCCAGAGCTTTCTTTTTACTTAATTAGTAATGAAGAAGGAACTGGATTCAATTCAACATTAACCGTAATGGCTACTAGTGGAACTACATGGGATACTGTAGGTTCTTACACTGGAAACACTAACGGATGGGAAGTGAAAATGATTGACTTAAGTGCATACACTTCAACGGTTCAAATTCAGTTCGCTTTTGATGAAGATCCAGCAACTGGAGCCTTTTACGATGATATAGCTATTGATGATGTTTCTGTTGCAGAAGCACCATCTTGTTATGATCCTACAGGCGTATCTACAGTAAGTGTAGGTTCAGACTCAGCTACCATTGCTTGGACAGCAGATCCTTCAGTAACTGCATGGAATTATGTATTAGGAGCAGCTGGTTTCGATCCTTTAACAGGAACTCCTGTTGCTGTAACTAACAGTAACTTAATATTAACTGGATTAACTCCAGCTTCTAACTACGACTTTTATGTACAATCTGATTGTGGTACAGGTGGTGTAAGTAACTGGATAGGACCTTTAAGTTTCTCTACTGGATTCCCTGCAGGTTACGGATGTCCTCATACTATTAATTTGATTGATAGTTACGGTGATGGATGGAATGGTGGATCAGTTGACGTATCTGTTAACGGTGTCGTTGTTTTAGCAGGAGCAGCTTGCTCAGGTGCTTTTGATGCAGTACCATTTACTGCTGGAACTGGTGATGTAATATCTACTTCTAACTGGGTGCCAGGTGCATGGCCAGGTGAAATTAGCTGGGAAATACTAGATGGTGGCGGTGCAATCATTGCTGCTGGTGCGGTAAGTGTAGACACTTCAGTAACAGGAAACTGTCCTGCGTGTTTACCACCAACTGCTTTAACAGCTAGTAACACTACAGTTAACAGTGCAGATTTAGCTTGGACTGCTGGTGGAACAGAAACACAGTGGAATATCCAATATGGTGCTGCTGGATTTGCTCCAGGTACTGGGACAGTTATGAACGTAACTACTAATCCTTACACATTAACAGGATTAACTTCTGCTACTTCTTATGACTACTGGGTACAAGCAGTATGTGGTTCGGACAGTAGTGCTTACGCAGGGCCATTTACATTCGGAACAGCTTGTGGTGCTTCTTTAGCACCAACAAATGAAAACTTCGATGCAGGTTTCTCTGTATGTTGGTCACAAGATGTTAATGATGATTTCGATTGGTCTGTAGATGATCTTGGAACACCTTCTGGTGGTACTGGTCCTTCTGATGACTTTACTGGTAGTGGTAACTACATGTATACAGAAGCTTCTCTACCAAGAGCTTATGGAGATGTAGCTACTATGTATTCTGAAGTAATTGATATTAGTGGATTAACCAATCCCGAATTAAGATTCTTAAACCACATGTATGGTAACGCTATGGGTACATTAAGTGTTGATTTATGGGATGCTGCTACAGGTACTAACTTAAGTACTGTATTTACGCACTCCGGAGACAGAGGAGATCAGTGGAATGAAGAGCTAATCATGCTTTCGACTACTGCGACTACTATTCAGTTCTCAATCACAGCGGTTCTAGATACTAACGCTGCTGGTCAAGCTTGGCCTGGAGATATGGCTATCGATGAATTTGGTGTAAGAGAAGCTGCTGCTAACGACTTAGCTGTTGTTGCTGGTGCGGTTCCTTCTGGATGTGATTTAACTGCTGCAGAGAATATTGAAATATGGGTGCTAAACCAAGGTTTAGTAGCGGAAAATCAATTCGATATTTCTTACGCTGTTAATGGTGGAACTCCAGTAATAGAATCAAATACACTTACGGTAAACCCTGGTGACACCTTGAAGTACGTATTTGCTGCTACAGCAGATATGAGTACTGACGGTGTATACAATGTAGATTTTGCTGCAATTTTAGCAACTGATAACGATCCAGCGGATAATGCTCTAAGTTCAGTAGGAGAAAATTATTATACGCCTATGGCTCCAACATTTACTGAAGGTGACACTATTTGTAATGGTGATACTGCTTATGTAGAGGCTGAAGGTGATGGATATATTTACTGGTACGATGCTGCTACAGGTGGTAACTTAGTTGATGAAGGAGATATTGCAATGGTAACTCCAACAGCTACTACTTCTTATTATGCTGAAGTCGCGGCTACTGAAGGATTTGAAGATGACTTTGAATCTTACAATGCAGGTGATCTAATTGCACAAACGTCTAACGTTTGGGAAGCATGGACTGGCCCAGCTGGTGGTGGTGCTGATGATGCAGGTGTATCAAGTGCTCAGGCATCAAGTGGAAGTAATTCACTTTACTTAAACAATGCTGATGGCGATGATGTTGTTCTACCATTCGGAGGAGCTTATAGCTCAGGTAAATTCTATTACTCAATGAACATGTACATTGTAACTGATGCTTACTTCAACTTCCAAGCTGATGTAAATATTGGTGCAGCGTGGGCATTTGATGTGTTCTTAGCGAACGGAGTAGTTGATGTACAAGTTGGTGGAGCTTCTGTTATGCAAGGAGCTTACAGCGGAACCAACCCAACAGGAGCGCCAGTTTGGTTCAATGTTGAGTTTGAAGCTGACCTAACTACGGGTGATTGGGAATTATTTACCAATGGAAACTCTCAAGGTACATTCACAATGACTAGTCCAGTTGCTGCGGTTAATCTTTATGCCAATACTGGTAATGAGTATTATATCGATGATGTAGAATGGGGAGCATTAACAGATGACGCTTGTAGATCTGCTAGTAGAACTGAAGCTGTTGTTACTGTAGAAGATTGTAGTAATATTAATGAACTATCATTTAGAGATTTAACTATCTATCCTAATCCAAACAATGGTCAGTTCACAATTACTAACAGTCAAGAAATGACAGAAGTAATCATAACAGACCTTCAAGGAAAAGTGATTTACAATAACAATAACATTAACTTAAATAAAGTAAATGTTGAGTTAAATGATCTTGAAAGAGGTATGTACATGATCAACATTAAAACTGTTGATGGTAGAATTACTAAAACAGTGACTGTTCAATAACAGTTAACAAATTTAAAATTACAAAGGGAGCTTTTTTAGCTCCCTTTTTTTATATTTATAAAAAATAATTAACAGAATGAAAAAAATTACTTTACTATTTATCTCAACTGTTTTAAGTTGTGCATTTTTTGCTACTAATCACAATGTAACCACAGTAGGAAATACTTTTAGTCCAGCAAATATTACAATAAATCAAGGCGATACTGTTACGTGGACTAATGGTGGAGGAAGTCATAATGTAAATGCTACTTTAGCCACTTACCCAAATAACCCAGAAGGTTTTGGAAATAGCGTTAGTTCGTCTTCTTGGACTTTACAACATGTTTTTTCAATACCGGGAACTTACGATTACCAATGCGATCCTCATACTGGAATGGGTATGGTAGGGACAGTTGTTGTTAATACTGTCTCAACACCAAGTGATTTAACCTTCACTGCTATAATGGACCTTACTACACCTTCAGCGGGAAATACGGGTAAAGCACTTTTATTAACTGCTAACCAAAGTATTTCTGATTTAAGTATTTATGGAGTAGGTTCTGCTACTAATGGAACTGGGTCAGATGGAGAAGAATATACTTTTCCAGCTATTTCAATGAATGCTGGGCAACATGTTATAATTTGTAGAGATAGTACTGCTTTGTCAAATTATTTTAATGGTTGTCTAGAACAATTTGCAGGTGCACTATATCCAAATCTAATTATTCAAAGTTCTACTGAGCCTAGTGGAAACGGTAATGATGCTTATGAATTATTTGAAAACGGGTTGGTCGTTGAAACTTTTGGTGATATTACACATACTTACGGTACTAATTATCCATCTATTCCTTGGGGTTATAGAGATTCTTGGGCATGGAAAGATACGGCTGCGTCAAATGTTGGTAATTGGGTGTTTGGAGGCGATAATTGTACAGACGGATCTGCAACCATACAAACATCAAATTGTCCATTTCCTCTTTGTGGATCTGGTCCCCCAGTGGTTACATATAACGTAACGTTAGAAGTTAATACAGCTTCC
>Ga0209603_1002164_pt1 | contig 18793 bp, 11 predicted proteins | sample COGITO_mtgs_1206_FD_184812 | JGI IMG/M metagenome (GOLD analysis project Ga0209603, IMG submission 184812) | Pelagic marine microbial communities from North Sea - COGITO_mtgs_120607 (SPAdes) (version 2) | ecosystem: Environmental > Aquatic > Marine > Epipelagic ... | reverse complement strand
GGGTTATTCTCGAGTAATTCCTCCAACTTTTTGCGAATTGGTAACGCTTCGGGCGAACCAGTGATATCTTTATAGTCACTACGTAGGTGCGCATCACCACAATCAAAGAGTCGGCCTTCTGAATCACCGTATACCGGGTCCACGGCTTCGAGTAGCCAGCGCTTAGTCCGCACCATTCGTGCGGTCGCAATATAGCTAGTGATCCACTCCCGGTGGATGTCCGTGGCTCCCGTCAAGAAAGGTACTAGACTCTGCCCATCTAAGGCATAGCCATCGGGAACACTCGCCCCAGAAAATTCCATCAGCGTTGGATAAATATCAGAGAACTCCATCAACTCGTCAGTCGCCCCGCGCTGCTGAATTAGGTCCGGGCAATTAACGATGAAGGGCACACGCGGACCGTCTTCGCTCGCATGCATTTTTTTACCATTTTCGCCATTGTCACAGGTAAAGATGACAATGGTGTTGTCACGCAGTCCAGCAGCCTCCAAGCCATCCATCAGGCGCCCGACCAAGATATCGATGTACTCCACCAAGCCCTGAAGGCTCCCGCCCTTATTACTCCCCGGAGTTCCGTCAACTGGAGTCGTGGGTATCCCCCCGCCTGCCATATCGTGAACCAGGTTCATCGGATAGTAGGCGAGAAATGGCTGGTCCTTGTGGCGCTTGATGAAATCAATCAAGAAGCCTGCATAAAGATCTGGCCCAAAGTCTTCGGCGGTCGTCTCCATCAACTCGCCATTACGAATCACACAAGGGTGCCAGTAGCGAGCGGGCACGGGCTTCGCATCAGGGAAATTGTATTTACCTTCAAACTTCCCGGTAAAGGTCGAGCCTTCTGGCACATCCTGCAGAGTCAGCGCGCGGACGCATTGCTCGTCAAAGCCAACATCCTTCGAATAGATGGAGCCACCCAATGCCATTGGATTACCCACAATCGCCGTCCGGTAACCATGCTCACGCAATACCCGTGGGAATGTTAGATGCTTACTCACCCAGTTCCATCGTGTCTGCTTCGTACAATTGAGGCGTAAGTCATTGTGCCAGACGCCGGTGCAACTGGCGTAACGTCCAGTCACTAAGAGCGCACGTGTTGGCGAGCACATCGGCGTGGCCCATGCAGTGTTGAACTTCACGCCACCTGCGGCAAGCGCATCCAGATTAGGCGTATGGTTCACCTCATTGCCGTAGCAACCAAACTGCTCTGGGCTTAGGTCATCCACCATAATGATGAGAAAATTCGGACGCTCTTTTGGCTCTGTGACCTCTGCAAGTAAGGCACCCGTCGAGGCTGCCACTATAGATACAATACTCAGTAAGTGCTTCATTCTTTTCTATGTCTTAGAGATTAAGTTATTTGTTTAAAATTTATGGCAATCACCCGCGATCCGGAGTCACTCGGAGCACGATATTTTGCACGTCGAATGAGCCACGCCGCAGATCAAATTCACCCGTCAAGGTTTCACCCTCGTGTTCCACCGTGACTGTATATGAGCCGTAAAATCCTCGAAATTGCGCTCTGCCATCCTCTGCGGTAGTCGCTTCGATTTGGGTGTTCCACTGATGATTGATCAACTGATCCAGTGCGTAATACGCTGGCTTTGCTTTTCCTTGCACATCAAGCAATCCGGCAGGCATGCCTCGCCACGGCTCTAAGTCGGTAATCGTCCACCAGATGATGGATTCAACCGCGGGGTGGCTAAAAGCTAGGGTATAGAAATCATGTGCTAGGTCAGCTTGGTATTGCTCCCACTCTGGGGTGCTTGGAATCGTTGGGCGGTCCTGCCCTCTAGCGTCGTAAGCATCCACTTTATCCTTCCAAGCGTTGAAGCTATCCCAGTCGCTGAAACGCTCACAACTTAAAATACTAATTTCTGAAAGATGCAGGGGTTTTCCAAACCGGCCATAGGTTTCCAATGCTTTCCAGAGACGATCTTCATCAATGGAGTCCATCTCTGTGTGCATATGAGTCTGGATTCCGATAACCTCAAAATCAACTCCCACTGAGAGGCAATGCTCGATCGATTCTTCGTATTCCACGTCAAGGTCGGTGTAATGGTTGAGAATGTAACGCCCATCCGGATGGATGGAGCGAGCCATGCGAAGCATTTTTTCAGTCACTTCTGAAGGGCCGCCCACTGATTCGAACCAGCGCCTCACGCCCTCTTTCTTGCCGCGCCATTTGATGCCCGGGGCTTCATTATAGACATCCCACTCGTCGATCTCAGGGAAGCTCGTCAACAAGCGGTCTACGTGACGCACGATGTCAGCCTCTATTGCCGAGGTATCGCGCTCCGAGTCGGTCATAAAATCAGGCAATACTTCGTGCCACATCAGGGGGTGCCCCCGCAGAGTCATACCCTGCGCTTTTGCCCAGTTAAGTTTTTCTCTAGAATCAGTATTGTAGCTCCATCCGCCAGGCTCTTTCTCATGGACGGCCCAGTAAAAATCTATCGTCGCATAATTAAACAAGTTGGCAAACTGCGCCTTAAAATCATCATACCAGTCTTGCTTTGGAGCCTGCCAATCCGAGGCCAAGGATCCACCAAAATTAAATGCATGCCGAGTTTGGCTTAATGAGCAGACCGACTCCTTCGGGATAGTTTGGCCATCTGGCAGCACTAGGCGCAATTGACAGTCACCTTGACGGATCGCTTCAATGCGATCCTGAGCACCATCAAGCCCCCACGGACGATGCTCTGCAGAAGCTAGGTTCAAACAGAATACAGTGACTAGGGGTAGTAATAAACTTTTAGGCATTATAATTGAGAGTATAGGATGCGACCAGCGGATCGACAATCTGGATTTGTGAATTAGCTAAATGGGTTTTTGAATTTACGCAGAACAATCTCATATGAGGTTCAAAATAGACTAGTCTGTCTGGCGGCGCACCTCGCCTCGGATTGCAATGAGTTCCTTCATTAAATCGAACTGATTTTCGGCATACTCCTTCGTTCCAAACAGATCATGTAAGCGCTGATACAATACGAACAAGCGCTCATAGATCTCTTGATTTGTTGTGATTGGCTCATAAACAGTCTCCGACACAGACGCCATTGCCTGCGCGGCGGTTCCAAAGTCTGGATAGACTCCTGCCACCACAGCGCCGGCCATCGCAGCTCCAAGCGCACAGCTTTGCTCATTCGCAGAGACTTCCATCGGGCATCCCAGCACGTCCGCATAAATTTGCATCGTCATCGGACTCTTAATTGAAATGCCTCCGCAATTAATGACCCGCTCAATCGATACCCCATACTCCTTATAGCGCTCAATAATCACCCGCGCCCCAAAGGCCGTCGCTTCCACCAAAGCACGAAAAGTTTCCGCTGGTGTGGTATGTAAGGTCAGTCCGAGGATCATTCCTGTCAGTTCAGGATCAGTTAATGTTGAACGATTGCCATTGTTCCAATCCAGAGCCAGCAGGCCAGATTCTCCGGGCTTAAGCATCGCAGCTCGCTCACCCAAGTCTTGGTGTGACATGCCCCGCCCCGGTTCGATCTTATGGACCAACCAATTAAAAATATCGCCGACCGCGGCTTGACCAGCTTCGAGGCCATAGCATCCAGGCAAGACCGACTCATGCGCCACTCCGCAAATACCTGGAATATCAGGTAACTTTTTTTCGAGCGAAGCGACCGCAATGTCGCAGGTCGAAGTGCCCATAATTTTCACCATGGTGCCGGGTTGGATACCCGACCCAACAGCACCGGCATGGGCATCAATAATCCCCATCGCGACAGGGATTCCTTCAGGCAAGCCAAGCTTGTTCGCCCACTCCGCATTGAGCCCGCCAGCCGCGTGGCCTATATGGTATGCTTGATCTGGTAGCCCTTCACGGATACGCATCAAACACGGATCAACCGCTGCGAGAAACTCCACATCTGCATAGCCGCCCCAATCTGTGCAATAAAGCCCCTTGTGACCAGCAGCACAGAGGCAGCGCTTCAATTGACCCGTTAATACAAAGGGAATCCAATCGGGCAGCTCGATCCAATCGTGCGCAGCCGCAAATACCTTTGGCGCAACACGGGCACAGTGTAAGATTTTGGACCAGTACCACTCAGAGGAATACGTCCCCCCGCACTTAGCTAGATACTCGGGGCGCAGCGCCGCAGCCTTGGCAGTGATCTCATTCGCTTCGGCAAGGGAACTGTGATCCTTCCATAGCCAGGCCATGGCATCGGGATCTTCCTTAAAAGCACCCGTTAAAGCCAGCGCTTGACCCTGCGCATCCACTGGCAACGGCGTACTTGCAGTCGCATCCACACCGATGCCAACCACCTTAGCTGCCTCCACTCCCGCCTCTGATAACGCGCCACGCACGGTCAGCTCCAAACCTTCCAGGTAATCCGCTGGGTGTTGTCGGGCAACATTCGGATCTTTGACATCGCCAATCACTCCCATGTCACCATGCGCATAGGCATATACCTGAGATCCGCAAATCGTTCCATCCGCAGTATCAACGATAATCGCCCGCACCGAATTTGTGCCGTAGTCCAGTCCTATTGTGTAAGAAGCCATGGTCACATTTCTCTATTAATATTCAAACACGACTGCGCAGTGGCATGAAAAGGCAGGAATCGTTAGAGAAAGCTTACCATTCACATTACTCAAGGGCAACTCGACCTCATCTGGCACCAGAAATGCACGCTGGATCACTTCGGGGAAATCGACCGTCAGTGGGACCTCCCTTAACTCAGGCAAATCTTCGATCACCTCACACTCACCCCGCTGGATGGGTGGTCCATACATTAGATGGGCAACATAACGCTGGCACTGAGCTTGATGTAACAAACTGATTCGCCCTGCACTTGGTAACTCGGTGCTTACCATCGGATGATAATTGACCAGCTTTAACACATTCACTAACAAATCACGATGTAGGCGTGCACCATGCTTATGATACATCTTGTCCAAGTCGTGAGCGATATAGATGACACGATCTTTGCGGATAATTCCCGGATGCGGCGCATCTTCCAACCGGTAAGGCGTATTCTGGTGCGACGTATACTTCTCATAACTGCGGCTGAAGTATGGCTCACGAATACTGGACAGCACTTCGCTATCTGCATGTGGCGCCACCCTCAGAGCCGCCTTAAAATTAAGAAAAGGTGTTTCGACTAAGCCTTCGCCGATCGAGACGCTCACCAGCGAATAGTCGATGTCATAAGCTGCCTCACCGAGGTAGTCTGCGCCGACATCTAACAGCATACGAGTGCCTTCCCGATTCAATGCCCCCGCCCCCATCACGACGAGGCTGCCGCCGTTTTTAGCAAATGTATTAAGTCGCTCCGCGTCGGCTTCAGTCAGGCAGGCAGCAGAGGGTATTAGCACCAGTTCAAACTCAGCGAAGTCCTTTGAAAAATTGGCCACATCGAAATTGATATGTGCTTCCAGTAGCATTTTCGCCATGCCCTCGTCGCGTACTTCATCCAGACTGCGCCAGAGCCCCACCCGTGCCACAGGGATGCCCCCGACACCATAGTTCTCGATTTTCGCCACATACGCATACGCCTCACCAATATTTTTATAGGTCGCGACATCCATCTCTCCGCAAGGATGCAATTGATCCCCGAAGTTACAATTCGCTCCCCAAGCAATCATTGATGCGGCTTCGTAACGTAGCGCATTCGTATGCTTAAACCCACCGAACTCTCCCCAGGCGGTATGAAATTTGCCACTCATGGCAGTGATCGGATAGCCCGCCTTTAAAAAATACTTCGATTGTAATGGCAACTTGTCGTAACCACCCCAAACAGTAGGTAAATCTTCGAGATCTTGGACTGTGTTTTGCGCATACATGCTTTGGCGGAAATTGATGCCCCCATCTATCGCAGTCGTTCCGTTGAAAAAGACTCGAGCGCTTGGATGATAGCCTGCAATCAATTTACTTAGAGCCGCGCAATGCACTTTCATATTGCTGGCATTAAACCTCTCTACAGCAGCCGCATCATCGAGATCGACACCAGCCACCTTCATGTCGTTACGGCAAGCGTCACAGAAGCAATGGCGATGTGCTTGATAAATATCGAACCAAAATCCATCCGTCTTGTAGCGCTCACATAATTCCCTTACTTGAGCTAGGATATGATCGTGATAGCCTGTATTAGGACATAAGAATTTCCAATAGTAGCCTGGGAGCGGGTCCTCTGAGGCGATGTCTTCAGGCAAGCTTCCATTAGTTACAAAGTTCCCATTACGATCCTGGACGCACCATTCGGGATGCGCTTGCGCATCGTTTGCGGACCAGCCAAAAGTGTAATAAATCTGAGTCTTAATCCCTATTTCGGCACAGGCCTCTAATTGTGCTCCGAGCAAATCGAAATTTAGATTCGGGTGCATGCGCCCGATGTCCGTTGGGTAGTAGCTCCAACTGTGGTGGCATTTTGCGAATAGATTAATCGAGTCAATATGCCCTATTTTTAAGGCCGTTTGAAAATCATCTTTATTGAATGCATCTGCAATGTTCTCGAGATGCTCAGAAGTATGAAAATCTAAGTGTACTTGGCGCTGACCTATGGGAGCTAGGGGCGGAGGATGCATTATGCCGCAGAATTAAAAAAGTAAGCCTTAAGCCTAAGGTTGTCGGACATTTAAGCTCATGCCTTCGGCTAGGATTCGGACTCGTTCTGCGAGCGCACTTTTAAATCTGCCAGGACTTGGTTATACTTTTCTTTGCCTAACTTATAGTAGAGTAGCGCAATTAAACATGCGAGTGAGAATAGACCTGGGACAATATTATACAGCAATTCAATGCCATCTAACGCTGATTGATTTAATTCTGTGTTCGCTTCGTAACCTGTGAAAGCAAGAACTTGAAGGGCAAAAAATCCCGCAAAAGACATTGCTAGCTTTTGCATAAAGCTGAAGAAGGAAAGAGGAATACCTTCAGAGCGAATTCCCGTTTTCCAATGACCATATTCAATTGTATCAGGAACCATGCCCCATTGACAAATTGAACAGAACATCATGCATGATGAACCAACCATTGATAGGGCAATAAATAATGTATGAGCTTCGGCAGTTGGGATAGGTATAAAGTGGCGGACAATATTAACTGCGAAAACTAACAAGCTTCCCATAATAAAGACGTTTTTCTTGCCTAGCTTACCGGTTAAAATTGGCGTCAATATAACGCCTATAATATTTGCAGGAAGCATCCATTGGAAAAACACCGCTTGCAAACTCTCAATCCCCACTACGTACTTGAAGTAGTAAAGTGACACGGTGTTTTGGATAACCCAAATCGCTGTGTTGAAAAACATCGAGGCGGATAGCACTAGCAAAACATCATTGCCAAAAATTATTTTGGGTAATTTTTTTAGGTCATACTTTTGCACTGGCTCATCAACTCTCTCCTTTGTGGTGAGTGCTGCATAATATAAAATTGCTGTAGATATTATTCCAAATATGACCGCTACATAAAACCAACCCTGCGCTTCATCCTTAAATTGAGGTCCGTTAAGCGTTAATAAGTCTACTCCTATAAAATTAATAACAATTGGCTGACTATTAACGAAAGGGGTTACATACGATCCTACGATTGTAATGACTACAACGACAGCGAAGAACATTCGCATAGTAGAAATTTTCGCTCGCTCTTGCTGATCTTGCGTAACGAGGGTACCTAATGCGCTGTAAGACAGTCCGACTGCCGTGAAGACCATGCCGTGAACAATGTAAGTGAAGTAACAATAAGCTACTCTCATTGTATCGGACAATTCAGGCACACTGAAACAAGCTATAAGAATTAAATTTAGGGGTATAGCACCCCATAATATATAAGGTTTATAAGTGCCCCATTTGTTTCTAGTTCGGTCGGCAATATATCCCATTAGGGGGTCGTTAATTGCATCCCAGGCTCGAGCAATCAGGAAAATAAAACTCGCATGCCAGGCGCTTATTCCAAAAACATCCGTATAAAAGTAAGCTAGGAAAAATCCTAGTAGCTGGAAATTTAGATTAATACCAAAATCACCGATACTGAAATTGAAAATGTCGCGTTTTTTTAGGGGAGATAACATAGGTATGGTCGGTTAGTAGAAGAGGAAAGGCTAGACGGTGCAGTGCAAAGACAGATTTTCTGCGGATAGAGGGCGGCGCGTCATTGCATCTGAGTCCATCCATAAGATGTTAGCGACAATTCGTGGGTAATAGAGGCTACCAATGGGCTTACCCGCACCAAACTGATCGGAACAGGCGTAAAACTCCGAACCCTTCACCTGCCAAGAGACATGTGCAGCATCCGCTCGCTCCTCCCCCTCATATGACATGCCGAAAATTTCGCGGACGACGAACTGGCTGATACTGATTTTGCTCATCCATGAGTTATCCGCACTACTGGAAAGTTTCCATCCTCCATCTTCATATAAGCACATCTCGGGATTAAGGATATTCTGTAAATGGCGCTTGAGCATCCGAATATACCCACCGAATGGACCCTCCTCATCGACTGCGTCCTTTAGCCCCATTTGCCAGGGATAGACAAGTGCTTCCGCGGCAGGGATAATGGCACTTTGATTATTGTTCTCCAAAACTGCCGGAATAAAACCTAGGGACTCATCGTATGCAGCCTCCAGCGACTCGGCGCAACGAACCGCCGCAGCGTGCGCACTGGCCGCAGCTTCGACTTCATCTAATTGCCCTAAAAGTTGTTCCAGTGCCAAATAGGATGCCCAGCATTTCCCGGCCAGATACACATTGCCGCGAGCCTGCCCCAGCGAATGATCCAGCGAATCATACGTGGTAATTTCCCCGCCTCCTTCAGTGCGCGAGCTTTCAAAACTCATCAACCCATCTCGCTGACTCGCATCTGGATGGTCACGATTCAAGAGGCTTTCCAAGCACTGAAGCAAGAGCTCATGGTGCTTGTTCAAAAACGCTGCATCCCCTGTCTTGTGCAGATAAACCCCCGCGCAAAGAATCCAATTTGTCAGCTGCTCGCAGGTCATATAGGAAAAGCACTTTCGATCCAGCCCGGGGCACTCGTAGCATGAATTTCCCGGTCGACTAAAATGGTTGCCGACTCCCATATCATGCGAAAATGAAATCCCCCCCGGATACAATGTCTCGGGGTCTTCCGGCGAGAATACTTGATCCACATAGGAGTACCGATCCACAAACTGTTCTAACACATTGCGCACTGTCCAGGGATTAAACTTCAATTCGAAGAACAGCATATCCACCGTCAGATCCAGGGTGTTAATCATCAGATACTCGCCCTCATTCACGACCCAAAGTGGCTTCCCGTCGTCCAACCACTGCGTCGAACCGTAATAACTGCGCGTGGCGTGCGCGATGAGGAATTGTTGTTCCTCGCTTAAACCACTTGTCGCCAATTCAGTATCGCGCGCCGCTGTCTCAGCCAGGTAGCGCTCCTGATTGGAAAATGCATATTTAAAGACATCATCGATGTCCTTGAAATACCTCGTATACCAATAGCTGGCGGCATGATTAAAGGTTACTTCACCTGCCAAATAATAAGCCAACACGACCCGAATCGTCCGACTTTCCCCAGGCTCGACATCAAAGGCCAAACCAGAGATCGGCGGCAGTAGGAAATTCGCTCCATTCGGTCGCATCTCCAAGCCTTTGGGAATATCAAAATGGGTGAATTCATCAACGAAGTCCTCTTGGCAAGCAAAGCCCATCTGATTACGCGTCACTGCACCTTTATAAGGACCACGCCCAGACATCGGCATCCACGTACTTTGGTTTTCTAGGGCAAAAAATGCCTCCCAGCGCTCATCGCTGTCATTCGTGACGCTTAGCTCTAAGAAAGTCACTGGACAACTGGTAAATTTTAGGTCCTCCTCGCTGGCAGTTGCTGGATCGGGTATGGAGAAAAATGGCGAGCAGACCGTAAACTCAATGCCAGGTGCATGAAAACGGTCGGTCGCCCACTTATAATCACGCTGAATATCCGCCTCGCCGAAAATAACATCTGCCCCATCCTGCTCCGCGGCATCAGACTGGCTATAGCGCTCCGCCTCACTCGCTGCTTCCTTATAAAATGGAAGTTTATAAAATTTCCCCGACTCCGTCCGATAGCCGATATGTAAGCCTCCCTCGGCTGGGCCGCCTTTTTCGAGCGCCATTCCTCCTTCAGCTCCGAACATGCCGACGGTAAATGAACAATGCGCGCCCATGGGGGAGTGCTGCGCGTGAAAAGAACTGCTAATTTTCATAATTCATTGACTGCCAAAACGAGTATCATAGCTGGTCTAGGCGGAATCATCAACCAACACTAATGATCTAAAAATATCATATTATGAAACTTTAAATGCCTAATCTGCTTATTTATAAGACGGTGGTTTATCAAATTTCCCCAACTTCGTCCGGTATACGATATATAAGCCACCACTGAATTGGCCGCCTTTTTCAAACGCCATCACTCCTACCGCGCCCAACACGCCAACAATGAATTCGCTATGCTCAGCCCCATTCATTCCCCTGATTTCGGGTCTAAAAAATCTAGTGACGTCAAAAAGTCGTCCATCGTTTCGAGTGTTTTTTCGAAATAACCATTTTTTCGATCGGGGTTGAAAAACCCATGCGCTTGCCCTGGGTATAAATGTAGATCGCAACGCACACCTGATTGATCCATTAACTCTTTATAGCGCACGGCTACTTCTGCGCCAATGTACTCGTCCTTTGTGCCTAAAAAGACTATGGTTGGGGGTGCGGATTCGCTGATATTGTGAATTGGTGAGATGTCCTGCCAATACGCCTTCACTCTGGAGTGGCCAAAGCCGCCGGGCCCGTTATCAAATACTGGATTAAATAGTACCAGTGCATCGGGTCGCGAGGAGACGCTCAAATCCTCACTCGTAGCGTCAAAGCTATTGACCGTGCCTGCCGCTGCCGCCACATGGCCTCCCGCCGAAGCCCCGCCGGCTGCAATCCTATTCGGATCGATCCCAAGCTCAGCCGCATGTGCGCGCACCCAACGAATCGCCGATTTACCATCTTCGACGCACTCCTTTGGTGTGGTCTGGTTGCGTGACTTGACTCGGTACTCTGCCGACATCGCCACCATCCCTCTAGATGCCAAATGGGCGCACTGAGAATAATGCTGCCCAGGTGATCCATTATTCCAACCACCCCCGAAAAAGAAGATCACTGCGGGGCGCTTGTCGGAAGTGTGATGTCCTTCTGGTGTGTAAACATGCAACTTCAACTCAGTGGCATTCACGGTCTTGTAGAGCCATTGTGCATCAGGCTGGCGCCACTGGGCGGCGCAGACTGAGGATTGAAAAATCCAAAAAAAGGCAATTAAGCCACTCACTAAATGACATTTTTTCATCTATTATTTTAATCGATCGAGTTCAAACATACCCGCCACTTTCAGGATAGGAAAATCTAGTACACTAAGACACAAAAAAAGAGCTCATGTCCGGCCATTCTTTACAGTGGCATAGGCTCTAGCTACCAGAAAAAAGACTGCTCTAGGCAAAAAAGAACCCCACGCGAAATGCGAGGGGTTCAAAGTAAAATATAGTAGGATCGCTTACTTGCGGCGACGAACCATGATACTTGCGAATGCGAGCATGCCGGCGATGAGTGCATACGAGCTGGGCTCTGGCACTGCGGTTAGAGTAATACTATCAATCAGCATAAAATCTCCAGCTGTGCCACCAGCAGTAGCATCACCAGAATAAATCGTGCCTGTATCTCCACCACCCCACGAACCGATAGCCGGTGTTTTAGCAGCAAAAATGATCGAATCTATGGTTGTGAGTCCAGTGCCAGAGCCAAGCGCCACCCAGTCGGCACCATCTTCGCCAGTCTTGGCTTGAGCAGACCATGTGCCTAAGCTCAGGTCGCCATTGATTTGCATGAGCCCACCAGCTGCCTCATATCTAGCTAATGTGCTTACTGCAGTACCAGCCCCGTCTGTATCAAAATCAGAACCGAAAGCTTGCGTGAACGACGAACCTTGGCCTTGGCTATAAGCATGAAATCCATTAGTGCCTGTCGTCTTGAAGCCGATTATCGCTTGGTTGTCACTGCCAGCACTGGTGCTGTCCAGGATGATCTGGATGCCCTTGTTGGGGGCTGAGTCGCTGTTAGCGTCCCAATTCTGACGTAAATCCCATTTTGAAAAATCGACGGTAAAGCTATACTGAGTCATGTCACTTGTAGTAAGATCATTAGCAAAAGTAAGCTTACGTTGGGCAATTGTACCCGTAGCAGTACCACTATCTACCTGAGTAAACTTGTAGTATTGAGTGTAACCATAATTGAGGTTACCAGCTTGGACTGTACCAACTCCAAAATTCCAAGAGGCGGCGCTTGTTCCATTGTTGGCGGCCCCATTTTGCACAGCAGTACCGTTATCATCGTCAAATTGATAGTCCACGAGCAGTTGAGCTGAAACTAGGTTGGCCACACAAACTGCGGGCAATAAAATTTTAAGTAAATTATACATAATAATACATGATGTAGAGTATTGGAGTTAATAAAGTTAGTAAATCATGGGGTGTACCAACTTTGTAATAATCAATATACCAAATCTTACTGATTCGCACAATTCACGTTAATGAAGCGGTGATAACCACTTTTGAAACTAGCCAGAGCTGATCAGCGGCCGTCGATTTGGCTAGCTCAGCAGCCAGTTAGGGATTGGGCTGCGTACTTGCGTGAGGATCGACTAAGCCGGCGACTGGCGCTGAGTGTTCCTCCGGTACGATGTAATTAAATTGCTTCTCGGTCTGGTTGAGTGAGTGCTTTTTAACTGCAAAAAGAGTGATCGCTCCGTCCTCACTGAGGTGATCGTTTTGCTGCTCCATCCAAGCAAAGAGCACGGCTTTGAGGCGGGCCTTGGTATCTGCCTGTAAAGGATCCTCGGCCAGGTTCTTGAATTCGAAAGGATCTGCCTGAGTGTCGAACAGTTGCTCTTCCGGGAGGCCGTGTTCTTTAGCGCCGCGCTCTAGGAAGTAATTGATCGCCTTCCCAGCGGCTCGCTCGCGCTCGATGCGCTCCATATTGTTAAAATTTCGCACATAATGATAGCGCCCGTCATGCACGGAGCGTTGCGGAAAGACACTACGCCGCAGGATGCCCTGATTGTGGGAGACCCCGTAAACATAATCGTGGTGCTTTGATGTGCTGCCGCTCAAGACCGGAAGTAGACTTTTACCATCGAGATTTTCGGGGACCGTGCCGCCCGCCAGTTCAATCGCGGTGGGGACAAAATCGGCAAAACTTGTCAGCGCCGCGGTGCGACCAGTCGCAATCTTGCCAGGCCAGCGCGCCATGAAGGCCACCCGCAAGCCGCGGTCAGACACTGAAAATTTACCCATGTCCGCGCCATGATCATCGGCATATAAAACCAGGGTGTCCGATTCGCGATTGTGCTGCTTTAATAAATTCAGGACCGCCTGAAATTCTTTCTCTTTTTGAGCAATACTGGCGTAATACTGCGTGGCACGCCTGAGGTTTCCTTCGGTCGACGGCAGATAGGGAGGCATCTGGATATCACTCTCGGTAAATGGAGTGTCCTTAATGTAAGGCCCGTGCGGATATTCACTGGCCACAATCATGCAAAAAGGCTGATCGCCGGAATTCGCGATAAATCGATCCATCTCTGCCAGAGGAATGACCGGACGCGGAAGGCCTGGCTCACGCACGGGGTTCATATGCTCGCTCCAAGGGAACTGGGAGCTGGGATTCACATGCGACTTGCCCGCGAGAATTACCTGGTAATCGAGCTCACGCAAATAAGCGGCGATGGTCTTCACCCCCGAGCGAACGGAGTAGTGGTTGAGGAAGCAGCCATTACGAATCGGATAGAGTCCCGAGTAGAGCATCGAGCGACTCGGCGCACAAACGGCCTGCCCGGTGTAGGCACGGTCAAAGACCAAGGCCTCCTTCGAAAACGCCAGCGTAGTGGGCGCTGGCACCTTAGTATTCCCATTGATGGCGTGGTCAGGGAAACTCTGATCATCCGCGAGAAAGAAGACGATATTCGGACGTGTGCCACGCAGGTCGTCTTCAGCGGACAAGGGGCTTTGGTTCAAAATACATCCAAGCCCGGAGGCTAGAAGAGCTATTTGTATAAAAGATGACATGTCGCAAGTTAGCTCAATGCACCCGCCGCCGCAATGGGGCTTTTTGAATTTGGAAATGTGGTTTTTGGGTGGTTTCTCGATGAGGCCGAAAATGGCTTGCTGGGCACTTACTGCATCATCCGCTCCTCGCGGCGATATTTCTCGTAGTCCTCGACTTCTAACTCTGTATCTGATACGTTGTCGACCGCAGTAGGTCGGGCGATTGGAAAAACGCGGTAGCGAATTTCTTCTGGGTTACGAGGATCATTATGCACCAAAATCAACCGCCGCCCATTTTTACGAAAGGCCAGGCGTGTCATCTCAATCACTTTGGCGCGACCGTCTACCTCCGTCGCCAGCGCAAAGTCTAATGCGATTTTTCGTTGTTCCACCTCGACTGCAAAATTCTTAGCTTTAAAAGGTGCAATAGTTCCGACTGAATCAGCCACCCGGGCCTTCATTGCCTTTTGTGAAAAGTTAAATAACTGCAAGGAATTCAGCGGAAAAGCCTTCAAGTTCATATCAAATACCTGGCCTCCAAGGCTGCCATTTGGCTTACGGATGACAAAAATAAGTTTTTGGCCGGACTTGCCTAAATCCACATTGAGAATCGGCTTATAGATAATTTCACCCTCTTCGTCGGTTCCAGCTTCGCGGAAGAAATACAACCTCGATTCTCCTTTGTGACTGAAATAGCGACTTATGCCACCTTCATGCGCGCTAAGGTTAATCGCCTTTTCGTCTGAGAAAAATTTAAGGTTCAGCGGTTGCTCTGTCTGCTTACCTTCGGGATCAGGAAAACTAAGATAAATAACATTGAAATTATATTCGTTACTCGCCTGCACAACTGGCTGCCCATTGGCAACTGGGATACCTCCAAGCACCACCACAGCAATAAAAATACGAATACTGCTAACAAAGATTAATTTCATAAAGTGGAGACCGGCGTGTTTAAATTTCATCGAGAGTCACCCAGCGCTGAGATATCACATTATACCGCCGCCCAAACTGCTCATTCACTGCCGCACTGGGCGCATCGTAGTCGGCATCAGCAGAGCTCACATAAGAGGGAGAGCGCTGTACCACCATTTCAAAATAGGCACGACTCTTTTCAGTATTCCCAAAAGCATCTAAAGAGCTTCCATAGCTTCGTATGATAAAGGTATCGCTGCGTGCCTGCAAAAATGCGCCGAGCTTAGCTAGGAGGTCGGATTGCATTAAGAACCCCGGCATTCCCTCCACTAAGGGGCGGTCGACGACTGGAGTGTCCCCACTCTGATAATAGAGCGGATACTTTATTGCGCTATCCCACAAGCCATCTCCGCTACCCGCAATCGAAGATCCATTGATCTCCGCCGCATCAATCGCCGCCTGTAACGCACCATTATAGGCAAATGCAAGCGTGCTGATATCCGTCGAACGATTGATAAAGCTCGATAGGCTAAGAAAGGGGTATATAAAATTGTTTGCATCAGGCGTTGCACTACGCAGGCGCACTTGGATGACGATCTGCTGCGCCAAGCGAGCAATTTGCGTATCTGATAAATTACGAAACCCTGCCGCGAGTTCGTCTTTACTAGACATCTCGGGCTTCTCGCCAGGAGTATCGAACAGAGGCGCACTAAAGCGGGCAAAATTATGGCGCAGATTCGCGTCTGATGGGTTCACTCCCAGTGTATCAACATCACGCATCGCACCAAGAACCGACTCCCAGGCAGCCACAGAAGTGGAATTTATGTTAAATGCCCCATCTAGCAGTAAGTTTGCCGCGGCACGATTCTCCACCATGAGATTCGTACTGTCGAAGCCACTCAATTGGAGGCGACTGTTCGGTAGGGGAAAAGTTACTGCCTGAGTGGGGTCTTTGATCCCTGAAAAGTAAAATTCATCCCAAAGCACCTCATTTAATTTGTAGGAATAATCGTAATGCCCTGCCTGCATCTGATTACCGTTTCTAGTAAACTGATCCAATCGCTCTGTTTCTCTCAAGCTCAAGAGCGGATTGGCTGCAGAGTTGCCGATTGCATGAGTAGGCGTGCCGTAGAGTTGCAGGGTGTGTGAGTCCCATTTATTGCTATTGCCTGCCATTTTGTTGCCAATTGCAGGAATCGTTTCACCAATTGCTAAGACATCATGATTCATCAGGTTCGCGTGGGCCAATTGACCGATGCTTAACGGCTCATTGTCGGGCACCTCAAAGAGTATCATCTTATTACTGCCCTCCACTGCCGTGTTTGATAACCCAACAAAAGCCTCGGTAAATTCTGTGCCTCGCTCGACATTTTCAGTGTAAAAATCGGTACGTGTTGAATCTACCCATGGCACCACTTCCCCTCGCGTGTAGACGGATGTCGCCATGTAATTCTGATTCTGGAATGTGACATTTGGCTCGTGGTGAATGACAGGAGCTGTCGGGTTCATATTTAGAAAAAGATGCGACTCTATTTCCTGATTTCGATATACTGGAACCTGCGGAAACTTCATCGCGCCAAACGCTCCCAAAGGGTTTCTTCGCGATAGGCCATTCTCCTGCAACATCACCCCTTCGATAATATCGGTGGATCCTAAATGAGTGGAAACCTTGCTATCGCCGACAGGCCCAATAAAATCATTAAAGTAGGAAGTGCCACTACTTGCAACAGATGTAGTAGGTGCAAATGAAAAGGGGTCTCTATAATTTCCATTGCCCACCCCGGCAATAATGTGCTCATTATAAAGACCCGTCACATCACTACCCACCAACCGATTGGTCAAAATAACACGGGGCTGCCTGTAGCCATTATTAAAGTCGCCGAAAGCTGGGATGCTCAGTAATTTGAAACGGTTTTCTGATAGGAATTGATTGTTATTACTTAAGTCGGGAGATTGATAGAGCATTACCAACTGTCTCCAGAAACTACCTCCATTGGAAAAATTCAAACTTAGGCGGCTCTTCGACCAAAGCCCGTAGTTTGTCCAAGGTTGAGCTGCATTATCCCAAAAGACCGCGTTGGAGGATGACGCCACCGGTGGTGTGAAAAAACCAGTGACGGAGGGAGCACTTGCCCGAGCTACAAGGACGTTATTTGTGGGATTGTTATTATCATAATACGAATTGCTAGGCGGAGAGAAATTCACTGCCTCACCTGCCTTCAACGTGATGCCTCGAATCACAAATTTAACAGTAAATCTACTAACCTCACTAGTTGCATTCCATTTCGAAGTTAATTGACCCACTCCCGCCACGCTGATGTTGGATCCTGTGCCATCCACGATATCGATTCGTGGCAGCTCAAATTCTAAACCCAAGTCACCCAGAACCATGTCGCGATCGTATGGATTCCACAAAGTAACGAGCGGAAACATGCCTAAGCTGTAACGATAGCCTCGCGCATAATACCAATCACCGCCGGCCCAGTCCGCAACTGCAGTGCCCCGCCCTCCGCCAGTCGTATCTAGGCACCATTCATTGGGAGGAGTAGAAGCCTCACGCGTAGGATTTCGCTCTGCAAAGCCTTGAATAAAGAAATTGGAGCGTGTCACGACTGGAGTAAAGCCGACTTGCTCGTTGGAGGGCATACGCAGGTTGATACTACTACTCGACGTCTGCGCGTTGGCCTTTGCCAATTGATAATAATCACTAAGCTGCTCCCATTTGGGTCCTCCTGGATCCATGGAGCCCGCCGTTGAGTTCGCATTGGCGGGCGGAAACATCGGCCCTTGCATATCGCTGGGTAAACTCAATAACGCGGTCGAAAGATCGCGCTTTAGGCCACCGTCCTTGGTATTGGCGAGGACACCACTTGAATGGACAGTGAAGTCGTGGAAAAACTCGCGGTTAACTTCATCAAGACTCGTGCCACCTGGCAAATCATCCTCTAAAAACATAGGGATATTCTTCAGGCTGCTGATCTTGCCAGGGGCTCCATTCCCATCTTTCCATCGAGAACTGGTGCCTGCTAGTAATTGGTCGCCAGCCGAGTTACTGACGGCCGTCGGATCAGCCACTTGAGCCATCGCGGTTCTGTAATACTCCGCCTCTGGGTCTACACTAACTAAATGTGGGTCCGCCATGTTCACGCGCGCCTTGACCCCCTCGTCACTCACCCAATAAGCGTAATGACCTTCTGGAACGTTATCATCCCCAAGTATTTCAACCTTCGGTGCTTTGACGGTGTCATCCGTTGTGGATGCACTTTTATCAATCACACTCTTGCCGACAGTCGCCAGATCTGCGGTGTCCCCGGCAACCGCACTGTATGCGTCTGGATTCTGCCCACTCACCAGCCATTTCGGCTGACGCGCCTGCAGGCCATCAGTCACATCTAACGGGTCGCTGGTATTTGCCTTAGAAGACCAGACTCCCGTCCAGCGCTCTTGCCCGGTGGGACCACTCTGCCCGGGCGCAAGAAGAATATCGGCACGGGCCGTCACGCGCTGATCGGGCCCTGTGTAGCGCTGCAAGTCCCCCAGCGCGATCATTGCCCCGAGCTGTGCATTCATGCGTGCCTCAAGCTGAGCAAGCTGAATATTCGCACTTTCGGTTTCGACGCGGACCAGCGTGGTAATGCTTAGAATCAGCAGTAGTATGAAGGCCATCAGGGACAGCGCGATAACCAGCGCAAAACCATGATTAGGTGCAGAACGATTTTTCATTTAGCGTAGGTAGAAAGGTAAACAGACTGATGGAACGTATTTCAGAGCAGGGTGGTTAAGCTGCAGTACATTATAATTTAGCACATTACACCTAAACTTGCGTGCGT
>Ga0209603_1002156_pt1 | contig 18817 bp, 6 predicted proteins | sample COGITO_mtgs_1206_FD_184812 | JGI IMG/M metagenome (GOLD analysis project Ga0209603, IMG submission 184812) | Pelagic marine microbial communities from North Sea - COGITO_mtgs_120607 (SPAdes) (version 2) | ecosystem: Environmental > Aquatic > Marine > Epipelagic ... | reverse complement strand
GGACAGAAAGGTTTTGTCGAAGCATCCAATAGGTCAGAGTTTGCATGAGTTTAGCAGCCTGTTCACTGTCAAGGCCAGCAAGAACTGCGGTGGACATTTGCTTGAGGTGAGCGATGAGTACGGCTTCAGGAGTTTCTCGTCGAACTTCGATTTCATCGAGTCCAAGTCCGAGTTGTTGGCCTAATCGCTGAGCATCTCGCTTGAGTTCGAGTGTATCTTCATCAAGAGTGGAGGCGCGTTGGGGTACTGGAGTGTGTTGTTCAGGAACATACACGACCAATTGATTGTCTTCATTGCGTCTGTATGCCGCTCGTTGCTCGATCATAGTTCGAGCACGTCGACTGTATTTTCCTCTTCCTGCATATATTTGTGTTCCTTGTTCATCGTATAATGTAGCCATCTTTTTTCACCGTGGAACTACTCTAACTTTTCAACAGTATATAAAGAACTCAAGAAAACGATTCTAATTGAATTAACACGCGCGTGTAAGAAAGTCTCAAGTTCAGCGCCATGAGTAGCGAATTGATGGCTCAGCGATCCATGATAGTAAAAATGGCTTTGAATAATTCTAACACCATCATTGGAGGTACTGCGTTACCTATCATTTTATGCAATTCACGGCGTTTTGAAGCTGATTTGAATGTAAAGTAGTCGGGAAATCCTTGAACCCGAGCGGCTTCATGCGGCGTAAGGGTACGCTTGTGAAGCGGATGAACAAATCGACCCTGGCCGGTAGAACCAAACCCACCAGTAATTGTTGGGGACGGAATATCTGCAAACATTTTACCATAAACTGCGGGATAATTATGGCCGTTTTGATGGCATGGAGGTCTTCGATGGTTGGGTAAATTATTGGCCAGTGGTGCTTTGATTGAACCCACATTCAAGTCGGATATTTTCTCTTCCTCGGTCCAATTTTCTCCATGAAGCCACGCTATCCGTTCAACGTTTTGTATTTGATGGGTAGAGGGGGTATCAAATAACGAGTCGCCTACATCCAAGTCGTCAATTGCCCACAAAACCGCACGTTCAGAGTGTTTAGGTAGTAAATCTTCAATTTGAGATAGGTCATACTCTCCTTTCAAACCAATCGTAAAATGTCTCTTTCGTCGTTGAGCAACTCCTAAATCAGTCGCTTTCAAAGTGAAATCTTCAACTGAATATCCCCACTTTTTAAGCCATTTTTTAGATGTGTTCACGACACCTGTTTTAGAGCGTGTTACAGTTTGAACATTTTCAATAACCACTATCTCTGGGTGAACGAGTTCTACGAAGCGAATCATGCGCAAGTACAGATCATTTCGAGGATCGTCTCTTCGTGTATGATTATTCAAATCGGAATGACCTTGGCAAGGGGGTCCGCCTGTTACAATATTGATATCTCCCATCTTAGAGACGAGTTCTTTTTCGTTTTCCGTAGTCTTGGAACCAATTTTTCCATTGATAATTTTAGAAATGTCTTCATCAATGAAAAGAGTGCCTGGAAAGTTTTCCAAGAACACACTCTTTGCTGTTGGCATGATGTCTACTGCAAGTCGAATGTCTAGTTTCATTTTGTGTAGAATACATGCAGCTTCTAATCCAGCAGAGATGCCTCCACAACCTGAAAAGAGGTCTACTGCATTAATGAGTTGCGGTCTCTCTGATTTTAAAACTGGCTTACGTTTTCTTTTCAACCATCTCTTCGCTTTTGCTGCATCCATTATTCTACCCCCGACTAGTCGACATTCAGTACTTGAATTCGAACATATTTAGGGGATTTTTCATCGATGGATCTGGTTATCAACTCGAGGTTAGAGATTCTACCTATTCCTATATTCACTCCTGTTTTTTTATTTTTAAGAGCGTCAAAGGATTCCTTCGTATCAGAAATGGCTTTACCTCTATCGTCAACAATTTTGAAAGAACTAACCCTGCAGTTTGGTGAATGTCCTCCCTCTAAAGTTGGAACATTACTTCTAACATAATTGTGGTAAAGGAGGTTTCGAACTTTGCCCCCATATTTTGGAATCTCTAAAACAATCTCCTTATTTGTGAAAGCATCAATGACAACGTTAATTGTAGATTTTTTATCGATAGCATTTCCTGTAGAAGCACTAAAGGAAAGCTCTAATTTTGCGCTTTCTTTACCAGTCAAGTAATTTCCAATTTCTTTCGGAGGTTGAATAATTCCCATGAAAAGTTGAAAAAATGTAGTTCTTATGGTCACTCTCATCGCACTTTTCTCATTAGTACTTGGCCCAGTATTCCAATCAAGGAAATCCCAATTGGAATTTTGAAACCCAATGTTCTCAAGCAATTTTTGTGTTTCTGTAAACGAAGGAAGCATTGGTAGAGTAGAGGTATACCAAAGCCAAGCATCGATTAAACCCGCACCGATGATTATGAAATCTTTTGATTTTTTTCCGAATAGAATTGATTTCTTATGTGGTTGGCCGTGAAGGTTTTTGACAACGTACAGGAAATTTGAAATCGTAGCAGCTATTGATTTATTTGAGTATCGCTTAAGCAGAGATTTACCTGGAGAACTATCAAGCTGAGAAAAAAAGTTAGGTGAGGTGAAAGAAAAAGCTCCAACAATTTCAGGATTAACAGATATGTCATCATTGAATTGAATTTGGTCGTAAAAAAAGTTTTCATTCGCATGACCTGAACCAAAATCTTGAGTGGTAGCTAAAAGTAGAATTACTTTCATCATTTCTTGTTTTGTAGGGTCTGTATATTTGTCCAATTGATAAGCAAAAGACATCCATTCTTTGTGAATCGGTTTCATTGACGTCGCTTTTGTGGTCACAATAGAAAACAATTCAGCGAGATATGCCCCCGTGTATTTCGTGCTGCTGGTACTATCATACAGTAATACAAATGGCATAGGTTGATTGCTTCTTTTCATACCATTGATTCGGTGTTGTCCATCAATTACCCAAACCGATTCTCCTTGTGAAAACTCAATTGTGACAAGTTTTTGATCATTTGTGCCTCCTGGAATTGCTGTTTCTTTGATAATTTTGATTCGCTCTTCCTGCCCTGGAATTGCGCCAAGTAGTACGGGATTGACCATAATTTGGTTACTTTCACTTTTTTTGTACAACTTGTCGATATTCTCAATTCTTTTTGTATTCGCGGGACGTTGCCAATTATCCTCCAACGGTTTTAGCAGACGTTGAGCAATCACTACATTCGAATCGTCCGGTGAAAAGTTGGGCACGAAAGAAAAGCCGTGAATTTGCCTTCCTGTAGCCATCCCAATAAGTACTGGATACCGCTTTCCATTCTTCTTGATGGTTGACTTGAGACAACTTACTCTCACTGCCATAAGTTCCGGTTAGCGGGGGGGTTTGTAGATGTATCTACATTGGATTCCACGCATCAAAAGGGTTAAACAGATGTTCATAGAATTTGAATACACCTTCTGCTGCATCTTTATGGAAGCGAATTGGCATAATGTTCGCATGACTTTCTGGATTACGAGCTTCGTAAATACGCATTGCAGCCAAAGATAATTCGTTATATCGACGTTTTGCTTCTCCGTCACCAACAGACATGCAGTCTTTCATGAAAGCATTCCAAATTGGATACAAATGATGAGGTGCAGCATCGAACCCTGGCCGGTTATCATTGACATGATAAAATCCTGAAACAGTAAGCAGTTGAGAAAGTGTTGTGCCTGTTAATATCAATTCAGGTGTGAGCTCTTCTGCCTTATATTTTGTATTGAGATATTTTTTGTGGTACTGAATTGCTTGAGATTTGCAAGTCTTCCACAAACTCAATTTTTCTTTTCCGTCCAAGGTATGTGAGCCAGGGATTTTATCCTCAAATTTCTTTATGTTGGTGTCGACTTTTGTGCTTACATAATGATGCCATTTTTCTGATAACACATTTTGTTCATTATTTTCTCTCGCCCATTTTGCCAAATCTTTTGACCGAGTGATATGCTTCTGGTAAAGTATAACCAAAACTTCGCGTAGTTTACGTTCCCATCGATCGACTATTACTTTGAATTGCGCTTGCAATTGATCGGAAATGTAATCTGACTCATCGTCAAAAACCAGAGTTTTATACAGCGCTTTTGGACTCATAATGGGCGAAGGTGACGGAGTATTGTTTGGTGAAACTACTTCATCAGTTGAGATACTTATTGAAGTATCGGCCACTGTCGAAAGTTCTAATTCAGTTGATGCTTCAAGTTCTCCTTCATAGCGGTCGAGAGTTTCAGGCCAAGAGAGAATTTGTTCTTCAAAATATGGCATTGCGCCATCGATTTCCCTTTGGCAATTTCCCGCTGCTTGTTCAAATCCAGCAGGGTCTCTTAGTTTGAAATAAAAGTGAGTGTTTTCACGGTTAATTCTCGTTCCAGCATATGTAAAATTCATAGAGCCAGTAATAGCTCCAATTGGAGAAACCAGCATTTTTTTGTGTGAACGATGCGCTTTAAGAGTTCGAATTCCTGCTCTTCTCAATTTGTCAAGCATTTTGTATTCCTGGTCAACACGAACTGAATTTGAACGAGTCACCGTACGGTCGATATCATCACGAATACAAACATCAATCTTGAATCCTAGGTTTCTCGTCATTTCGATGAGAACGTCTGAAAGAAGTTCGACTTCGTTCGCTTCCGCTCCAATTGCACTAGAAATGGAAATTGGGTCCCACATTGATTGGTCCACAGGTATGTCTCTAATCCATGGCGATACAAGTTGAATTTTCCTTTCTTCCATTGGAATCATATTTTTCCGTGCTCGGCGTGCTGATTCCAAAATCATCCACCAAGTAAGTCGACCATGGCCTTGATTTATGTTTGGCATCTCAGTTACCTCCAATTTCTTCAATGTATCTTACGAGTGAAGAAAACTCATTTGCTTGACTGCTCCGAGAACCATGAATTGATAAAATGGTTGGTAATTGAATATGAATTTCATCGAAGCCTCCAAACTCAGATTCAGGGTGTTCATAATTATACAACAATCCGTCATTTTCGACGCCCCATAACTCTTCAAGTTGGATAGTATCAGAATTCGCTAACGCATATCCTTTGGCTTCTTGTAAATTCAATATTTCATCAAGGACCCCTCTTGAAGTAAGGGCTTCTTTTGCATGATACGGGATAATGTTCGTGTTTGATTGGCATATTGAACAACCAAAACTACAGAGGTCAAAGGCTTGCCTTTGACGGTCTCTTTTACCAGAATCTTCCTCAGAACGATTACCAAATTCAACAAGGCGTGCTTGAAGGGATGCTTCTCTTACATTGCCAACTCTTAGACCATTCCACTCACCCTCAGATTGTACGTGAAGTCGTTTTGCTTCTTCTTTCCAATCCTCAGGAATATCGTCATTTGATCCAGTATTCTTCATTGCTATTTTATGAATAACATGCTCAGAACAAATCATCAAGAACCGTTCAAAGACAGTGAAAAAGTCTTCTGAAGGCAGTCGTTCACCACCAAACAAATGTTGCGCAGAGCGGGCAGCCTCAGGAATGTGCATGTATTCTCTAATCATATCAACCGTTCCATTTCCTTCCGCATCAGCGTCATAAAGATAGAGAATCGATTTTTCATCATCAAAGGTATAGCCTAGTTTATGAGCATCAACTCCGGCAAACTTGGAACCCGTTTCGATCATCAGCCCACCTAGAGTATTGAGGACAGTGCGTTGAACCCATTGTTCTACCCAAAGTGAATCAAGTGAAGGTTGTAAATGTTGATACATCTCGTGAATGCCTCTGAGTTTGGTTTCACCTTGATTCTCTGGTTTGGATGCCAGTTTTTCGGTTATTGAACCTCGAACATCTAATTCTGCATTAGTTAAAGCGTCTGAGAACTCTCCAAATGTTTTCGGATATTTTCCAAGTAATTTACAAACCGCATGCAATTGTGAATCAAGGAAATCCTCTCTTGAAAATACATCCGCATTTCCTGATTCAAGTTGCGTTACTCTTTTTTCATCGAGGAATAAACCCCAAGCGTCCAAGTGCGAAGTCTCGAAGGGATGGTCTCTCCAATTTTGGGAATATTGTTTCATAGTTTGTTGAAGATTGTCGGAAAGGTGGAATGCAATTGCATTGGTTGAATAATTATCGGCAAAGACTGCCCATTTCTCTCCATAACGATAGCCTAGACGCTCCAGATTACCGCGGTCGAGACCTGTGACCAGGTGGTGCATTTCTACACCTTTTTTGTAGCGTATGGACTTGAAAAGGTGATTTCCAAGAGGGTGATTGCGCGCTGGTCTTCTCGATGGTGAATTTTCATTACCAATTGGGGAGAATTGTTCGACTTCGGTGCCGTATTCAGGTGACGAAAATTCTACAGTGCCACATGTGGTCCAATTTATTGGAAAGCAATTCGGAATCATCGACATTTTAATTAATTCTTGAGGTACCTCTTTTTTCACGTCTTTACCGAGTGCAAAGTTATTCTCTCGATGAACCTCTATGACGGTGTTATCTCGCTGAGAGCCGAGTTGTGCTCCCTCTTCTCTTTTGATAGTTACACTCACTGGTTTCAGGTATTCAGCTTCTACGCCAAATGGAATGTGACCTCTTGCCCATAGGGGAATACTATCCATCTCTTCAGCAGTTTGTGTTTTTATCACTTCAACTTTCGGAGGCGTTCCGAGTTCATGATCATGTTCAGCCTTCAAGTCTACAGATGAATAGGCTGCCAAAATCTCTCCAGATTGTATATGTTTTGGAATACCTCCGTTTCGATACGTCCACGCCCCTGGTAGATAATCACGAAGTGCAATCCCCATAGATTCAAGACTGCTACCGGAAGCTGTACCATCAAACTTAACTTCTTTAATATCGACTTTTGATTCATGTGGATTAACGAAAAAGGCTTCAAGCATTGTGTATTCATTATGGTCGTGAAGCGCTGTGCAAACTCGGAAAATAGATTGAAGATAGGGGTAGTACCTAGCGTTGGAAAGTTGAGTGACTTGACGTGCCAAAACCAAGTGCTGAGAAGTTTTGATTTCCAAAGCATCGTCTTCCAATATCAATTTTAGCTTTTTTAATTTGGGCAACATTTCTTCTTCGATTTCATATTCAAAATCATCTTTGAATTCCTGACTTCCCTGTTCTAATTCGTTCTCAAAATCCGATGCCAGTTGTTGAACATTTTCCTTTTCATCTGTTGCGCCCTGGATAAACTTGTCGAGAACTTCAAGTAGATCACGAGAGATAGAAGAGGTGAATTCTCCACCGTCGGATATAATGTCATTCCTCGTTGATTTTAGTGAAGTATGAATTCTACCAAGAGTTCTCAGTACTTTTGAAGAGTCAGACGAGCCTTCCGCATCCTCAATCTTACCCCAGCGTCCGCTCCCACTCATTTGACGTATATTGTATTCCGCCAACTGCGCTATAGTCATCAAACCTTCTTCACTAAATATCTTGAATTCGGTTTTCACTTTTTTAGTAAACAAAGAGAGATGGTGCAAGGCAACCTTCACTGCTTCTAACGCATCCTCTTTTTTGACCGTTGTTGCAGTTTGAATATAGTTCACTAATTCAGAGTTCGGATGATTTTGGGTAGTTAAAAATTCGACAGCATCTCGAATTCGGACATGCCAGGTTTTACTCTCTTTTGTTATTGAATCAATATTGTGTCCTTTTTGAGGTAACCAGTCGAACACCGACATGTATGCATGGCTACGTTTAATTGAACGGTTTTGCAATGCGAGCGGAACTGGTTCAACCATTTTTTTATGGATTAGTCGATACGGTGAACGGTAGTGTTGAAAATCTCCTGGTCTACGACTAATGAGTGTTGAAGTCGTTACATCAGTAAATTCAGTTCGACCTGCACGTCCGACTTTTTGGCGATATGAAGCGATGTTACGAATGGCTTTGTGCGTAATGATATCGACAACATTGTCCATATCAACACCAACCTCCAACGTCGGAGATGCAACCACAACATCATACAAAATTTTCTTATTCTGTTCTTGCGAGTCTCCTTTATTATATGCTTCATAAGGGTGATGTTTGAATAAATTATTTGCCCCATCTGCTTTTTCTTCTTCAGTGTTTGATGAGGAATTACCACGTGTACCTGCAGTGTGTTGACGTACACGTAAGACATCTTGGAACGTTTGAAAGCGAGAATCTTTCGGTCGTTTTTCTTTGGTATCTGTTCGAGGTGCAAACCACCAACAGGTAGCTGCTTGTAAAAATGGACATCCATCGAGTGCACTAACAACAAGCGAATCTTTCCCACGTGGAACGATTTCTTCAAGTGCATCCATGGCGAACTTTTCATAGTCTTCATCTTTGGAAATACTTACCTTCAAGAATTCTATTTCTTTACGAGATAGTTCCATTGTTGTTTTCTTTTCACATTTTTTGCATTCATTGCAAATGGTTTTACCTGTTTCACCCAAGGTGCTCAAAGGTGTTGAAAACCAGTGTGGATACGGTAATTCTATTTTCTTCTTTGAGTCTTGAGTAATCCTATATTTTACTCGAGTACGCTCGTTTTTTGTCATTTGCTCTTGCCATCGTCCAACAATGTTGAGACTGTCTGCAAATCCAATGGTTTTTTGCCATTCCTTTACTCGCTTTCCGGGCCGGCTACGTTGTTCAGCGAAATCTTTGTTTCTCCTTTGATGGCCAACGAGCGAAGTCAAATCATACAACGATCCAACTCTGTCAATCGTACGACGGTTGGTCACCAGAATATGGTTGCGAATTAAGGTTGGAGACAATTTGGTTTCATGTTCATTTGGAGTAATGAGTTCTACTTCGTTTTGTTGTTCTTCATTTGAGAACCATATCCTTGATGTATGCCTTCGTGCTCGTGCAATTGTCGCACTACAACCAATAAACTGAATCCTTTTCCGCGAGTTCCTCGTTGCAGAACCTGCGATTGTACGAACGCGATTCAGTAAAGCAGCATGATGAGCACCGGTCAAGCCTTCAGACAAATGAATTTCATCCAAGACCACTCGATGGAGTGATGCCTTAATTGACTGATTGACAACGGGATGGAAGAGTCGGTTTTTGAATGAATCAATACCCGCAATCATGATTTGTGCAGCGTCTCCATTTATCCCTCCATAAAATCGACTCGCTGCACTATAAACGTTTGAATATTCTTCCTTCCCTCCAACGAATTTTATACTACTGGCTGCGTCTTCTTTGATGGTTGGAATGAGGTCATTCCAATCAGCGGCAAGCGGTGGATGGTAATCCTCTGCCACTTTTTTCATTGCTTTTATGATTTTATTGAGGTTTTCAAACTGGTCAAGAGCAAGGTCCACTCTCGGATAAAGCAGCAATTGGCTGAATCTTTTTTTGAGTTGATTTGAGTTCGATAAGAAAAGTGCATAATTATCAATCATGCAGTCAACGAGACATGGTATAAGGAAGCCGAGTGTCTTTCCAGTTCCGGTTCCAGCGCTTATCATCACTGCTGTTTTCGAACTTTGATTCTGCCAGGTTTGTTGCAATGAACTCAGAATAGAATCTACCTGGAATCGTGATAAAAAGACGCTACCGCCAAATGATTTTTCAATACCGGAAAAAACAAATTTAAGTATTTCAAGTGCCTTTTCGATAGGTATTTCGACTGTCCATTCCCCTCTAGGCTTAAGGTTACGAATATCGGCTTGTTGCATACGTTCCTTTGCTTCATTCATTATTGTTGTAATGGGAATGTCTCGAGGTGCAGATAAAACCAATTCAGGAATCCATTTTACTCCCTCAATCAACTGAGGATGAAATTTTGAATCATCTTTCTTATGGTCTTCTTCAGATTGCACAGATGATTCTGATTCTGTTGACTCATTTTCTTCTTCAACGATTACTTCGCCGCGTGATTCAGCTTCAGACTCGGAAATGGTTCGATAGTGGTGAATACTGCCAATGGTTCGGACCATTTCAGCAACACGAGAAATGTACCTGTCTGTTGCTCCGTCCATCTGGTTTCGAGCAGTGTGAAGAGTTGCCTCACCAAGTCTTGCTGGAATTTTCATCATGTGGCCTTTCTTGACGAGTTCATGTACGAGTGGCAATAATGTTGCTTGCTCACAATTCATCTCTGAGACCATCCATTCGATGGACCAACATTGGAATGGAATAGAACCTGACTTCGGTCCAGACACGAGTTTTGCCTCAACAAGATACATTTCTTGAAGCAATTGGAGTTGTTTGGAATTTAACTCACGATTATTCCCTTCAAAATGAATAAAACCAGAATTCGATTGAATCATACTATTAACTCCTCAAACTTTCTGTTCCTTTCAAAAAGGCTAACATTTCAATCAAGTGGAACTTATCAATAAAGATAGCCCCATCATCGACTGAGTTTTCTGAACTTGTTAGAACGTTCCGAACTTCAATCCGTCCAGCATTTTTCATCTCAAAAAGTGGAGAATAGAATGTCGATTCGAATCGTTCAACAAGTTTCTCGGGATTAATGTTGAACTTATATTCACCTGCATTTGTCGCCATATAACTTGCAGTGTTGGCACTAAAGTAAAGACAGTTGCCAATAAAATCTACTGAACTCCAATGCTCAGGTTTTCGGCCAAAGGCAGTAAATTGTTTGGGTTTGAGCAGCCGAAATGTTTCTCGTGGGAAAAGGGTTTCATTTGGATTCAATGTTGTATAAGTTGAGCGAATTGATGCTCTCATACAATACATTCCATCATACATTTCCTCTTTCCAAAAGGTGTTTGATACTTCCACCCCTGGATTTTTACCTTCGACGTACATTTTCCAATCTCTTATTCGGTCGTCGAGGTATCTTTGGGTTCCATTCGTACCTTCTTTTTCCCAACCAGTATCGAAAAAGTAATTTCGCTTTTGTCTTAATGATGTCAATTTTTCCGAAAGAGGTTGAAATTTCTCCCTATATTCCTGCTCTTGAAGGTCATCCCACAGAGAGAGGGGTGAAGTGGGTAAAAGGAGTGATTCAAGAAGTTGCGAATCCAGACTGCCATTTGAATTGTGAATCAGTACATCTTCAAGTTCCATCTCAGATTTGTCAATGAAGTATTGATCATTTCTCCATGCCGAAGTCAATTCTAATTTTATTTTTGTTAAGGTGACAGTGTCGCTCCCTTCACCGAGTTGAAGTAAGAAGCCACCTTCTTTTTCCCAAGACAAACGGAAACCATGCATGCCAATACAGACGCGCCCATGAACAGCAAACTCCTTCGATTTTTTCTCAACTTGTAGCCGAGAGGCCTTCAGGAATCGTTCAACATCCATATTTCCAGTAGATTCTTTGATGATTCTTGATAAACAATTGACTCTTATCCATTTCTGAAGGAATTCATATTTTGCCAGAAGAGGTAAATTTTTTGAGCCCATTGCAGATGTTCCATTGTATACTTTTATTGCATCAGAAAAGGCCTTTTCAAAACCAATAATCTCTTCAAAATTAAGTATTGATTCTTTAAATTGTGAAGGAATTCTTTCTTCTCTTTGACGAGCATAGCGGAAAATTTTGGTACCCTTTGCAAATTGAAATCTGTTTTCAAGCTGAAGTTCTCTATCTACTCGGACTGTTTCACCAATAATTTGCTTCAGAGAAAGCTCATTGATGAACAGCGTGTCCTTTTTTGAAACATCGATATAAATTTGCTTCTGAGTGAATGTACTGAGCATTCCTCTGTCTGCAACCAAGAAATAATCTGAGAATTTGTTTTTGAGCAAATCTCTGTTTTGAATTAAAGCATCATCAAAAGTCAAAAGCACTTGACCACTGCTTCCAGCGAATGCTAACATCTGTTCTAAGATTTCAAGATGGTGTTGCGTAGACCAAAATCCACCATGGGCTAAGTTTCTCAATACGGGAGCAGATTCCTTTGAAAAAGGGGTGGTATTTCTATTAAACCACTGAGAGAATCGTTCTTGATAGTTTTCTTGGGCACTCGCCTGCCAGAGTCTGCACAAACATTCAAGCCCATTCAATATCACATCATCTGATTTAGAGCGGAGGTTTTTCAACCAAAGTTTGGCGAAATTATCTATTTTCTCGGTAAGTTTTGGGGTGGAGAATAACCATCGAACTGTCGAATTATATCGTTCAACAAGATGTTTCTCTTCTTCATTTAGTGATGCTAAAGCCTTGAGTTCAATGAGGCTATATTCAGAATTAGAGATGGGGATTTTAGGCTCATAATCGGGATGGCATGGAGTCCAAACACTGTGTTCAAGGTTTATATTAGAATAAAATAAACTGTTGAGATTATCCTGTTGAGTTTTTTCTGCGCCTAAATATTCGCGAAATCCAAGAGGAGATATAGCGTTGAATACAGCAAAACTTTGATCAGTTCGTAATCTTGCTTCTCCTATGCGATTTGATTCTTCTCTAATTTTCTGGAAGCGTATTTTTCTTCCTTTATTAGAACTTCGACCGTGGTGATTATTGTCTTGTATCCATGACTCATACATGTTAAATGAGCCTCTTTGAATGTCGAGGTTGGCTGCACATAGCATGAGTGCCTGATATACATCATAGCCGAGTTCTGTATCATTACTGTCGCTTAAAATTGTATCAAGCAGCAACATCGATAAAGACATTGTTCGAGTAATCACTGTATCAGGTGTTGAGTAGGGTCCGTCACGATCAGGATACGCCGATTTATGGCTACTATTGTGTGCACATTGTAACCAGTGGTTATTCGGATTGTCGTATTGAGTAAGTTTTCCATCTCTGTGGTCTCGCAAAATACTTTCTCCAGGGCTGCCTGTGATTTTGTTTTTCACCAATTCATTCCTGCAATTGTCTTCACTGAGCTGATACGGTACAATGAAGGCGGGGATAAGCATCGTCTTATCCTGATTAATCCAGTTCTTCATTTCAGTTGTTTGAGTAACAAGTTTGACTTTTTCAAAATAGATTTCTCCTTCATTATGGGGCCGTGGGCGCGTCATTCCCTTGATGTGAAACACTCGATTCCAGTTCCGCGTATTTTGTGCATAGGTTTCAATTAATTCTTGACAGAGGTTTTGTAAAGCAGAGGGCCAATGTGAGAAGTATACTAAATCAAGGTCGGAATGTGTGGTTCTTCTCGTCGCAAAGGGGGGAAACCTCGTCTCGTTTCCCTTGTTTTCATTTTGTGGTAGAAAACCATTACTGAGCCAGTTCTCCTTCTTGCTGCTGGTATTTACAGACCACAATGTTAGCCAGTTTTCGTCTTCGCGAAGTCTATACGTAAACGCAACATGGATGTTTTGTCTAACTCCCTCTGGCTGTTCAAACATGACCATTTCCTGCTCTTGGTCATCTTGGTCGATGATAATTCCAAAAACTGGCCAGTAGCCTTTTTGTTGCGGGTAGTTTTCAAGATGTGCAAGGAATGTATTTTTTGGAATAAGGAACTCATCTTCATTTTCTTCATCATCATGAACTATTTTCTTACCTCTAAATGCTGCAGAGAGTAAACTTCCATAGAATAAGCCTGGATTTTCTAAATCAAGTTCGATAAATTCAGTATTATTGATCATTCGAATACCCGGGCGAAAAGATTCTTTTTGGAATTCGACAAGAGAAAGAATAACATTCTTGAAATTTGGACTCAAGTAGGTGATAATATCGCCTTCTAATTCAAGTAAACTGTCCAGCAGTTCTTTCGCAGCCTCATGAGAAGTCTCCAAATCGGCTGGGTTTTCGATGAAATGCAATCGTTGATCTTTTTGTTCAAGCCATTCAGCACCATTTTGCAACGATTCAATCGGTATCGGTAGCCATGCTTGCCATGTGTCTCTCAAAGTTTCAAAGCCGTTTACTGATACGATGTCGACAGGTGGAATGGCTTTAATTGCCTCAAAATCGCCAAGAAATCCAGATTTCACATGCGGCGTTCTTTCAAGAATCCAGGAATGAACGGGCCCGTCTTGAAGAATTACTTCATCTTCATGAATGAATAAATTTAGAGTTTCAAAGGCTGTTGTTTTCTGGTTTTCTGGTAATTGTTCAATTGAAGACTCCCAAAAGAAGCGAATTGAAGAGCGAAGAGATTTGATGCCGCAGGTGATTGACCTGAGTTCGGAATGTTTTGTAGGCCAAATCTTTGCATTTTTGAAGAAAGAATGTTCCTCACTTTTACGACTGACGTTATACTTCGCAAAGCATTTATGAATGGATTCGATTCTGTCGCGGATTGGTTTCTTGGATTGGAAATCTCTCTGTATCAGCATTTCGGCCATCATTTGAAAACCTGAAAACAAGGCTGAATGGTATTCATCATTTGCCAATTTGAGATATTTCCGATTTCTCTCAATTTCAAACGGCGCATCAAAAATATATCGGGAATTGTTAACATAACAATTTTCATCTTCGTTCCAACCATGTTCAATTGAACCAGAGATTGGGAACAGACTGGATAGACAACCGTGTTCAGGAACTACACTGTCTGTAATGTAGACTAAAGAGATATCTTTTACAGAAAGATATTGATCCTTTTTCAAATCTAATTGTTTTTTCTGCTCTGAATCCATTGTAGATTTCAGAGATGTGACATGCTGAGTTACTTTCTTCTCAATATGTTCATGTTGAGATTCTGGAAGGTCTCTTAATTTCATAGTGACTAATTCCCCCTCTTTAGGAAATGATAAACTTTCACTTTCTCCGGAAAATTCATTTGAGAATTGAAATATCTGCATCGATTCAAGAGGCGACTCATTTGGTTTAACTTCATGATGGAATGTATTCGCCTCTCCATCAATTTGGATAGTGAAGTTGAGTGAGAAATTACGTGTGCTAAGTCCCCACAATACATGTTGGAGGTGATGCCATTGAACATCTATGTAATCATCAGTTTTACCTTCAAAAACAAAAATAGTTTTATCGGCAAATTCGGATGGATATGGTTGTAAATACCTGGCTCCTAAATTGCCTTCTGCCATTTCAAAATAGCGTCCAGAATCTTCAAGTTTCCATTTCAACTTAATTTCATTAACAAGTAAAGTGGTTGTCTCCCACCACTTCGGCCAGTACTTAAAACCAAGTCCAAATCTTCCTTCAGATTGTAAATCATTGCTTTTATTTGAACTACCAAGTTGTAGGAGTGCAGTCAAATCATCAATTTCACCTTCTCTATTTGAAGAACTGAAGGATTTTCCCGACTCATCTTTCCCATTATGCCACCAGATAAGGCTTCCTTTTTCATTATCAATTGAAATGCCCATTTGGGTTAAATCTTCCAAATCAAGGGCATTTTGAACAAGTTCAGACAACCATTCTGCAGGACTTTCTGTAACTTCTTTGATGTGTTGAATATGCTCTTCTGAATGTTTAGTGAGTTCAACACGGCTTGTTTCTCCAATTTCTGTTGATGGGTTCAATTTCTCATTTGCTTTCAAAAATGGAATCTGAGTGTCGCCTGCATATTTTATCCTTTCACTGGATGTCATTTTTCTTTGTACAACCATGTCCGTTTTGTCGGGAAATTCGTCTTTAAGTGCAACACCTTTCATTTTCAATAGGGTGTCTAAATCGGCATATCTGATCACCTTTTTTGCATCCATAGTTACAACTCCACTAAGCATTGAATTTCCAGTTCAGGCCAATCTTCAATATCGTCTTTTTCAGGATTCAAGTGTCTCTTAAGTTTCCGAATGAATAGCCTATTCTGACGACTGTTATTATTTGATTGCTTCAAAAACTCTCGCATCATCCCTGCCTTCATTGTAGTGAAATCTACACTTGGGGCTGTGTCAAATTCTAAATCGTGGTTGACGTGAAATAATATTTCATCCAACACATCGTTCAATATTTTCACGTCACGCTCGGAGCTTACCTCAAGTCGATGGCATTTCTTACCTGAGAGTAGCCAAAGTGAACCATTGTGTAGGCTGGGTTTGGTGAGACTTTTCTGAACAGGGTTATAATTCACTATCAGTATTCTCCCGCGTATGTCATCTCCAAGTATTCCACAAGAAGTGAAATTGATTGGGTTCAAATCAACATTTGAATAATCTAGACCCTGCTCTATAAGGCAATTTTGAAACGTCTTGGAATTTATTGTCAAGACACTCTTACAGGCATCTTCAGTATCAGATTTTGAATTAGCAATAACCAATTGTTGGCATTCGAATCTTGAATAAGATTGGGAATGAATCGGAGTAGATAACAGTCGACTGATTGTTGTTTGTTCAGCTTGCGGGTAATTCAACGAATCGGTTCGTAAAGTGTGTACAAGTTCTTGCAAGTGAACGTCCCAATCGAGTATACGTCCGTCATTTGAAGGCAGAATTTGTAATTTCCCTTCTTCTAATAACTCTAAATCTATTGGGATTATTTCACAGAAATGAAGTATCTCCCACATCATTTTTTCAGCAGTGACTCCAATCTCGATTATTTTTGAATTTATTTTTTCATCATTCAATCCTAATGCTTTCATCAAAGCATTCATCTCATATCCAGTAATTGAGAAAAGGATACTTTTTTCCCAAGTTCTCGTAGTTATTCCTGAATTTGGAGAATATTTCACATATGCCTCATCGGGTAATCCAAGAATATGTTGAGCATTTTGCAGAATTGAATCGAATTGAGCATGAAGGTGAAGATGGTAAGGATGGTCGGTTAACATACGAACGAGCTTAAATCTTCTACTAACACTCTCTGAGAACCTTCGATCGAGTCTCCATCCTCTTTGTTCTACAGATTGAGGATTATATCCCAAGTCCCAATGCACTCCTAATGTTGCCCATTCCATATCCATCCCAACATCTCCTACTTGCGTACAAACCAATATGGGATACTTATATCCTGATTTTGAAGCTCTTTCTGCTCGATTAAGAGCCTCATCGATGTTATGATTCTCATCGTCACCAGTTGCTTTCAAAATCAATAAGGATTTATCAGAGTTCCACTGTTCTAAAAATTTTGAGATCCCATTCACAGTGTTCAAGTATTGGCAAAAGACAACACATCCGCGCATTTCTTTCGATGATTGTTGTGTCTCTATTTCTTGTACAATGTGTCCGATTAATTTCTTGACCCTCGGATCCTCTTGAATAAGAGTATAGCTTGGAGGGTCTATCATTTCCAATGCTTTGTATTGACCAGCGTTCCATGGCCAAGAATGTGCAATTTCAGTTCCGGTTCCTTTTTTCAACCATAAGTTGTTACTTTCAAACCAGCCTTTGAGATTCTCGTCCCATTTGAGATGGCTGTTTTCAGTTTCCATTTCACGAAAACGGTCAGAACAATATTCGTAGCCTAAATCTGCTCGACGAATTAGCGTGAGGTATCTGCCCAAGGGGTGGAGTTCTCTTAGCAAGCGAGGTCCCTTCATCTGCCATTCCTCTCTACTCCAATTGTTTCCGATGAGATATCTCGATATAAGTTCCTTTTCTGCGTCTGTGCTTGGAAAACATTCACTTTGAATTTGAGTTGATAGTGAGGAAAGAAGTTCTTCAGAAGGAATTTCATTCCTTTCAATAAAATTACTGCATTCTAAGAGAATAGAAGTTATATCCTTCCACTCCTCAATTTGATTTTCATCTAATTTTTCACGAATACATTCAGCATACTCGAGACATTCCCCGCCTAATACTTCGAGCATACGTACAAGTTCGTGGTTGTCCATATTGATAGGAGTCGCAGAAAGCCCGAGTGCGTATTCTGAGTGGGTGCAAAGAGCTTTTTGGGATTCCCAAAGTGACGAATTTTCTGAAATCTCATTCTGATGTAAATCGGAATTTGTTCGTGAGCGGCCCTGATGTATTTCATCGACAATGGTCACGCCTATTTTGAGCGATTGACTGCGCTTATTTTCAAGCGCTTGTATGAATTGGTCTGTAGATTTATTATGCTCGATAAAGAGGTTGCTGACTGAATATTTAGAAAGGATATAAATCGACTTTTCAGGATTAGCGTGAAGAAATTGATTTTTGCTCATACTTATTTGACTAAAGTCTTCAGGTAAAAGTATGGATTCTAATTCTCTTTTCCATTGACGTTTGATTTTATACGCTGCAGGTGTTAAAATAAGAATTGGATTTTTAGAACTGATTGGCATGAGTACTCCATTTTCGCCGGCTATTCCAGTAACCAGCAGGCGTTTAATGAAAAGACAAGCAGTCAATGTTTTTCCTACTCCTCCCTCATCTGCTAAAATAAGACGTGTTCTCTTTTTATTTTCGCCAAAAATTGGTTTTAGCCATGGCTCCACAAGCATATCCGTTGCGATAAGTTGGTGGGCATCTGGTGATTTACTGTTTCTACCTTTGAGATTGAAACCTTCAAGCAATTGCATCTTAGGTAATGCTCGGAGCATTGCTCCAATAGTTTGCACCGCTTGGCTTGAGTGGGAGTGCATACATTTGTTCTATTACCGGAGTTTATAACTTTTAATTCGTTATTTTACGATGGAACAGGTTAGTGGATATTTAAACTGCATTTGGAAATCTTCGCTGTTCTAGAAAACCTCAAGTTCAGCGCCATGAGTAGCGAATTGATGGCTCAACGCTCGTACCACAGTTCTCTCTTGGTACTGTTGATGCTGATGGCGTGTTGTCTGCCTGGTAACCTTGCATCAACCGATGCCCAACTCGAGCAACCGTCTGCTTGGCCTGAAGGAGGACAGGCCTACGAGAACATGGTCCGTCTGACTGAATTTGGTTACCGTCAAATCGATTCTGCAGCCAATGAAAACGCTCGTAATTGGATTGCCAGTGAATTAGAAGGCATGGGTTATGAGGTTGAGCGCCAATCGTTTACAACTGATGTGTGCATGAATTGTCAGAACATTGTCGTCACCATTAACGGAACGCTGGAAGACGATTGGCGCGTTGTTGGTGCGCATCACGATGCTATCTGTTATTCTCCTCCACCACTGATTGGTGTCA
>Ga0209603_1002153_pt1 | contig 18849 bp, 8 predicted proteins | sample COGITO_mtgs_1206_FD_184812 | JGI IMG/M metagenome (GOLD analysis project Ga0209603, IMG submission 184812) | Pelagic marine microbial communities from North Sea - COGITO_mtgs_120607 (SPAdes) (version 2) | ecosystem: Environmental > Aquatic > Marine > Epipelagic ... | reverse complement strand
CCTCAATTACATCGGGGCAACCATCGTTGTCACTGTCTGGATCAAGATAGTTGGGAATACCATCCCCATCAAAATCCTCGTATCCATTGGGCGATTCAAGAAGATCATTGATTCCATCATTGTCATCATCGATGTCTTTGTTGCTTCCCACGCCGTCACCGTCGGAATCTTCCCATTCCGTTCCATCGTTGGGGAATTCATCCTCTTCATCTGGGACACCGTCACCATCACTATCCCCCTCAATTGTGGGAGAATTGGTTGTAGAGGTTGAAGTAGTAGAAGTTGAGGTTTCTGTTTCCTGCTCGGGTTCTGGTTCTGGTTCAACGGGAGGGGTACAAGTATTACAAACTCCATCATTATCACAATCTAGAAGTTTCCAAGCCGCAGAGGTATTGGTAAGGATCAAATTCGCTTCGTTATAATCACAAGGATCATTAAGATCAGTATTGTCAAATTCCGCTTCCACATCATTGGGTACACTGTCCCCATCACAGTCCTCCGTGGAGTTAACGCTCATCGTTCTATCTGCAGCGAAGAAGCTACAAGCGTTGTTGGGATCAGTTCCGTTGAGAATTTCTGTTTCGTTAGGAACGCCATCTCCATCACAATCTTTAATAGCAGTTGCAATACGGTCAATACTTGCAGTCTTTAAATCACATGGATCTAATGCATCTGTATTATCAAGATATTCATTCGCATTCGAAACACCATCAGCATCACAGTCAAGGTTTGAAGTTACCGTAACTGTTATACTTTCAACAATAAAATCACAACTAAATAGTGGGTTACTGTTGTCTGTTAACTCATCAGCGTTTGTTACTCCGTCTCCATCACAGTCTAGATTATTCCATGCTGAAGTTGGTGGTAATGTTTGTAAGTCAAAATTAAAATAACAGGGGTCTAGAGGGTCGGTAAAATCATTACTTTCGTCCCCATTGGTAACTCCATCTCCATCACAATCAGCCAAATTCCAAGTGGTAGATACTAGTGTACTACTAACACTAGTAGATAAATAACTACAAACTTCTTTCGGATTAGTACCATCGGTCATCTCATCACCATTAGTTACACCATCACCGTCACAGTCTAATGTAGCCCAAAGAGCAATTGTGCTTGTGGATTGACTTGAGAAAATAAAATCACAATTATCATTGGCATCAGTGCCATCTATTTCTTCATCGGTATCTAGAACTCCATCACCATCACAATCTTTCGGAGTTGTAGGGACAATACTAATATTTGCATCCACAAAACTACACTCATCTTTAGGGTCAGTACTATCGATATCCTCCTGTGTATTAGTTACTCCATCCCCATCGCAATCTGAGGTGGAAGTAACAGAAACGGTAATACTCGCTGTTGTAAAGCTGCAATCGTCATGGTAATCGGTTGTCCCTTTTTCAGTTCCATTAATTACCCCGTCACCATCACAGTCAAGTGCATCCCATGTTGCAGTTACACTAGTAACATTGAAATTAGCATCTAAATAATCACATGACGCTTTTGGATCTGTGCCGTCTATTAATTCTTGAGCATTTGGCACACTATCTCCATCACAATCTAGTGTAGCAGAAACAGACCCCGTAATGTTTTCAGTTATAAAATCACAAGGTGAATTTGTACTGGTATTATCTGTAACCTCTTTACCATTAGTTACTCCATCTGCATCACAATCTGCAGCATTCCAGGTTGCCCCCACATTTGCTAAAACTTGGTTGCTAACATCGTAATCACAAGTATCCTTTGGATCAGTACCGTCAGTATTTTCTTGACTATTAGGTACCCCATCCTGATCACAATCCGCATTTTGCCAAGTTGCTGTAGTACTTGCAAAATTAAAGTTGGTCAAGGTATAACTACAAGTATCTGTGGGGCTAGTACCCTCGATTACTTCTTGTCCATTAGTTACACTGTCTCCATCACAATCAGCAGCATTCCATGTAGCTCCAACATTTACAATAACTTGATTTGCATCGATATAGTTACAAGTGTCTTTTGGGTCAGTACCATCGGTAAGTTCTTGTCCATTGGTAACTCCGTCCTGATCACAATCTAAAGCCCTCCAAGCTGAAGATTGGTTTAGGGAAATATTTGAAGCAGTATAACTACACCCATCGGTAGGATCCGTTCCATCTGTAATTTCCTGACCATTGGTTACACCATCACCATCACAATCCGCAGCATTCCAATCAGCACTTGGGGATGCTGTTTGACTAGCTAGTGTGAATGAACATACACTTGCCCAATCAGTTCCATCAGTAACCTCCTTGCCATTGGTTACACCGTCTCCATCACAATCCTCAGAATTCCAAGTTCCTGTAACAAGAGTTAGAGAAACGCTGGAGGAGACATAGCTACATACATCGTCTGGATCAGTTCCATCTAGTGCTTCCCTATCATTTCCAACTCCATCCCCGTCACAGTCATTTGTTGCGCTTACAGTTAGTGAGATAGAACTATAAGTAAAATCACAAGCATTCTGTGCATTAGTACCATCATTTACTTCATTACCATTGGTAACGCCATCCCCATCACAATCAAGCCCTCTCCAAAAAGGGGTGGTTTCATTAATATCCTGATTAGTTCCCCATACACATGCACCCCCTGGAGATAAATTATCAGTATCACATCCATCTGCCGCACCGCCAGGACAAGGTAAACTTCCGTCTCCATCACAATCTACAGAGGTAGTAACAGGGAGTGTCACTTTAGAATCATCCCCACTACAAGAGTCAAATACATCTGTGCCATCAGTATTTTCATCTTCATTTGTAATTCCATCCCCATCACAATCCGCATTTCTCCATGCATCTTGCACATTTCCAATTACTGGTGCTTGTGAAGTAGGGTCATAGGAACAAACGTTATTAGGATCGGTTTCATCAATAATTTCTTGATTATTAGTAACTCCATCTCCATCACAATCCGCATTTTTCCATGCGTTGGTTGTTTTACTTGCATCTTGACTATTTACCACATAATCACAGATGTCGTTAGGATCCGTACCGTCACTATTTTCAGTAATATCAGGTACACCATCTCCATCTGTATCTGGACACTCAATTATTTGTACCGAAGTAGCTATTGTAATTGGACAAGTCCCTTGGGTCGTGTATGAAACCGTATAGGTGCCACTAGTAGAAGCACTTACATCAATCGCTCCGGTGGCAGTATTTATTACAAGCCCCGTTGTCGAAGAATAAGTGCCTGTAGAATAACCAGTAATGGTAGGCGTTGGATCACTCTCCAAAGGACAATAAGTTGCAGAGCCATATGAAATTGTAGCGGAGTCTTGGGCAGTGATTATAAGTTCAAATCCGGCTGTATTTGTACAGGTTCCGGCGGTAGTATAGGTTACAGTGTAGGTTCCTGGAGTTGATCCGTCCAGGTCAATTGTACCGGAACTTGTATTGGTAAATAAAAGTCCTGCAGTTGAGCTGAAAGTTCCACCGTTAAGACCTGTAATTATAGCTGATGGGTCGCTATCATTAGAGCAATAATTGGACTTAGCATAGCTAAATGAAGCATCGTCTAGAGCATTTATTGTTATAGTGCCTGTTGAGGTGCTAGTACAAGTACCTGCTGTAGTATAAGTAACAGTATAGGTCCCAGGCGTAGAAAGTGCTATATTTATCAATCCTGTAGAGGCATTCATGTACAGACTTGCAGGGGAGGTAAATGTTCCTCCTGGAGTTGTAATTGTAGGTGACACATTACTACTTCCTTTACAGTAACTACTACTGCTAAAAGTAAAGCTAGCATCGTCAAGTGGTGTAATAGTGATTGTTCTACTAGAGGTCGATGGACAGGTTGAAGAGGTAGTATAAGTTATAACATGATCGCCTACAGAGGAAGAAGAAATATCAATCGCGCCTGTAGTAGCATTAACCGTTATACTCGCTGAACCTGAGAAAGTTCCTGAAACTGTTGCAATATTTAAAGGAGTAGGATCATTTTCATTTACGCAATAGTTATATTTTGAATAACTGAAATATGGATCATCAGCAGGGCTAAGTATAATCGTTGTTGTTGCTGTATTAAGACATAAATTCTCAACAGTATAGGACACAGTATAAGTTCCTGAAGCACTTGCAGAAAGATTAATCTCACCTGTTGCTGGATTAATATTAAGTCCTGGTGGCGCTTCCCACACTCCTCCTGAAAGTCCTGTAATTGTTGGGGTTGGATTGTCACAATTAAGTGTAAAGCTGGCTCTAGGATAACTAAATGAAGCATCGTCTTTGTCAGCGATTTGGATTATTTGTGAGGTCGTTACTGTACACGTCCCACCCGTTGTATAACTAACAGTATACGTTCCAGAAACAGAAGCCGAGAGGTCAATTTTACCAGTTGAAGAACTTATAAAACTTAGCCCTGCAGTTGAGACAAAAGTTCCTGCTGTATATTCTGATATTGTTGGTGTAGGATTTGTATCACCCTTACAATAAAGCAATGAGCCGTAAGAGAAGGTTCCATCATCCTGGGGTAAAATAGTAATATTGAAATTACTTGTATTTGTGCAGTTACCAGAAGTTGTGTAAGTAACAGTATAACTTCCAGGTGAGGAAGCCGACAGATCAATGGTTCCACTAGCGGTGTCTAGTGATAGACTGGCTGTAGAACTAAATATTCCCCCGGTTAAACCAGTAATTGTCGGCGTTGGATCTGTTCCACCTTCGCAGTAGGTTGGACTATCATAATTAAAATCAGCATTATCTAAGCCATTAATTATGATTTCAAAAGAGCTGGTATTTTGACAAAAACCACCAATATCTCCAAGTCTGGTAAGGCCATATCTCTCGGTAAAATGATTATAGTTATATGCTATTTCCTCTGCATTTAAAGTCCGGTCATAAATCAAAACCACAGGAATATAACCATCAAAGAAATTCCCAGGAGGGTCTGCACTATGAGAGTAAGCTCCAATTCTGATTAATCCGTTCCCAATAGGTATAGTTGTAGCTGTAGTATTGGATGCAACAGAAGTTCCATTATAATATAATTCAAAACCATCAGTATTATTAAATGTTACCGCCGAATAGTGCCAACTATTTCTCATGTCACCAGCATTATAAATTATCGAGGACCAATTACCGTTGTGACCAGCTTGTATTCTGCTATGTGTATTGTTCATCCAAAAAACATGTCTAGCATCTGGTTCATCCCCGCTAATTATATTTTTTGTAGCTGAACGTGGATAAAATATAGCGATCTTTGTGTATGAGTTACTGTTGAGTACAGAGGTTGAGTTTGTCTCGGCATAATTATCAACCTCATCAAAATCAATTACTCCACCTTTTATTTCAGCATCAAATGAAGGATTTCCATAAAGGGTAAGATCATTATCATTCCCGCTTAAATCATACCACGTATTTCCTGAACCAGGATAGGAATTTGGATTTTCAGTATCTAAATAAAGTACTAAGCCGTCTTGTATTACGTCAAGAGTTGTATAGGTAACTGTATAAGTGCCAGGAATTGATCCGTCAAGGTCGATTGTCCCTGAATAAGTATTGGTAAATATTAAGCCCGAGGAAGAGGTGAACTCCCCTAAGGTAGTGCCTGTTATTATTGCGCTTGGATCACTTTCATTGATGCAGTATGCTAATTTGTCATAACTAAAGCTTGCATCATCCAAATCATTTATTCTAAGGTTAACTGACGATGATTGTGGACAATTCCCTGCTGTGGTGAATGTAACAGTATATGAGCCAGCTGTGGATGAAGATAGATCAATAATTCCTGTCGATGAACTAGTAAAGGTAAGGCCGCTTCCGGCAGTAAAGGTTCCACCAATTAAGGTTTGTGAGGCTGAAAGCGTTGGGATTGGGTCTGTATCAGATACACAATAGGAAAGTCTTGGATAGAAGAAAGAGGCATCATCAAGAGCATATATGGTTACTTCTACTGAAGAAGTATCGGTGCAGGTACCAGCAGTTGTATAGGTTACCGTGTAGGTCCCTGGAGATGATGTTGAGGTTGTTATCTCTCCTGTTGCAGCATTTAATGTTAAACTTGCTGCTGAGCTAAAAGCCCCTCCAGCCAAAGTTATTGTTGGAATTGGGTTTGAATCATTAACGCAATAAGTAGCACTATCGTAACTAAATGTGGCATCATCTTGACCAATTATTTGGAGCGAAGTAGTAACTGTGGAAGGACAGCCACCAACAGTAGAATTAAAGGTTATAATGTAGGTATTAGAAACTGAAGCCGAAAGATCAATGGTTCCAGAACTAGAATTTGAGATTAAAAGGCCTGAAGGTGAGGCAGTAAATGTTCCTGTAGGTGATATTGTACCAGAAATTACCCCTGAGACTGAATAACTAAGTGTGGGTGTGGGATCTGTTCCTGAGGTACAATAATATGGAATCCCATCAGAATTCAAAGAAGCCGTGTAGCTTATTGCTATGGCTGGACCATCCTCAATATAATCTCTTACAGAATTTCCGTTTATATCTAAAAGGGTATTACTAGCAGTATAGGCATCAGTTCCTATTGTAATTGGTCCCTGGTTGTCATTTATTCTTCTTCCTTGAGCATCAACAACAATGGAAGATGTTCCAAGAAAGTATCCCGCCTCCTCACTATCTAAACAGCCATCGTTATCGCTATCGGTATCTAAGTGATTGGGCACACCATCCCCATCTGCATCATCATCTGGAATACCGTCTCCGTCTGTGTCTGTACCTTCTACTGTATCTAAAATTCCATCGTTATCGTCATCTAGGTCATCTTCATCTGCAATACCGTCTTGGTCTTTATCTGGAAGAACAATTAAGTTAAATGTATGGGTAGAGGAACAAGTACCATCAGATGCCGTTACTTCAATAACTGCATTTCCGCCTTCTGAAGCATCATTGATATCAACAGTTAGCGTCGAGCTAGAAATACTCACCATTGCAAGTCCAGCCTCTGACTGATAAGTTACTGATGCAGTATAAGTTAGTGTATCATTTGAGTTCGGATCTGTAAATATATCTGAAAGATCAAATGTCGGGTCTGTAAGTGGAGTAGCGGTAGAATTTCTTTGACTTACTTTTGAGTGTGCAATTAATCTAACTTGTTTTGGGGTCAATACACCATTAAATATCCTGGTATTATCATATAAATATATGTTATTTTCACCTGTATTATCTCCTATTAACAATGAATTAATTCCGCTAAAATCAATCGATGGAGAAATTTTAGTAGATGCATAAATTACACCATCTATATATAGCTGCAAGTTTTTGTTTGCTTTATCTACTATTCCCACAACATGATGCCATTCTTTATTATTATAATCCCAATTTGTTAAATCATTAATTTTTTCATCATTTCCAGCATATGTATTACCACCTGTACCAGTACTTGTTTGGACTATGTAAATTTTATCTTCAAAAATGTTATTATTATTATTAGTGTTTTCCAAAATGCTTCTAACAATTCTAATCCTTTGATTACTATTTGCATCAATACCTGCATATAAATAAAATATATCCACGTAGTTTGCATCTCTGTTAGCATTAATATATGTTGTAGGTGATAAAGTTGAATGTCTTACCCAAGTAGATATTGATATTCCATTAGAATCAAAAGTTAATCCATTTTCAATTGATGCATACCTACCCGAACTATCGAAAACTACTGATTGATTAAACAGTGATTTAAGTGTTGGGGTTGTTGTTTGAGGTGTTGAGTAGTAAATTGCTCCATTTGCATTTAAATTATTTCCATTACCAGAAGAGTCCGTTAAATCCCCCTCAAACTCATAAAAAGCAATTTGAGAAGTAGGAATAGTAAGAGGATAACCAATTGGGTTTTCTACATAGGGACACCCCTGAATTTTTAGGGTTGTAGTAACAGGTATTGAACACGTAGCTGATGGGGTAAAGGTAATTTCATAGGTGCCTAATGTTGATGAGACTAGATTTATTTCTCCTGTGGAGGTACTCGTAAAGGATAGACCTGAAGGAGAAGCGGTAAAGGTTCCTGTAACATGTCCAGTTATTGTAGGGGTTGGATCAGCATCATTATCACTGTAGGTGGCACTAGGGTAAGAAATTGTCGCCGTTACAGAGGCTGTTATTTCTAGTGTAGTTGTTGCGGTAATACTTGAGCCGCATTCTGTTACAGTGTAACTTACTGTATAGCTTCCTGGAGTTGAAGCTGAAATATCGATCTCTCCAGTGCTACTACTTACAAGTGAGAGCCCCGTTGGCACAGTAAAACTACCACCCGCCTGACCCGTAATTATTGGGGTAACGTTTGCTGAAGATGAACAATATGGAGTGCTAGGATAACTAAAATCTGCATTGAGTGCAGCCGTAATGGTTACTTCAAAACTAGCAGGGGTGGCACAAGAAGCTAGTAAAGAATAAGTCACAGTATAAGTCCCAGGTGATGAAGTAGAGGTGGTAATCTCACCTGTATTTACATCAATGGTCAAGCTTGCACTAGAAGAGAATGTTCCTGATGTAATTCCTGTAATAGTCGGGGTAGGATTAGGACAGGATTGACTATAACCTGAGGAGTCGTAAGTGAAAGACATATCATCTGACTCAATGGTAATAAGTGTACTTGTAGCTGTTGCACAGAGCCCTGAGGTGGTGTAGGTTACAGTATAGCTTCCAGGTGTTGATCCATCAAGATCAATTGTTCCAGAACTTGTATCAGTAAAGACAAGTCCAGCTGAAGAACTAAATGTTCCACCACTTGTTGTTAATGTCGCCGAAGGATCAGAGTCGCTTGCACAAAAAGTGGCTGCTGAATAAGAAAATGAGGAATCCTCGGCTGCAGATAAAGTAATCGTTTTAGTTACAGTCCCTGGACAAGTTCCATTAGTTGTAAAGGTAATGGTTGCTGTCCCTGTTGAATTAACAGTAAAATTATAGGTAGAAGGGTTAACATAAGTAAATGACATGATACCCGAAGGTGAGACCGTGAAGGTTCCTTGAGTTGATGTGCCGCTTACAATAAGATCTATAGATCTAGAATCATCCTCACAGATTTCAGTAATTGTACTTCCCGCTACACTAAAATTGAAATCTGGATTATCCTCTTGATTAACAGTGATAAAAAAAGTTTGTGGATCACTTTGGTTATCCCCCCCATTAGCAGTACCTCCATCATCTTCTATTCTTGCTAGAAGTGTTACGTTGCCACTTCTGTTTGCCTTTAAAGTAAAAGTAAGAGTACCGGTAGCACTAATTTGAGGTTGAACATCAAAAATAGTTGGATTACTATTGTAAAAAATATCAAAACTTATATTTTGTGTACCTGAATCTCCATCGTCAATATTAGTTGCCCATCCAGCTGCTGTGTAAGCTCCATTATTTTCACAAATAGTAATATTTGGTCCCTTTGTAAAGGAGGGCTTTTGGTTGGGTTTTACAACTGTGATTACAAAAGTATCACTTACTGTACATGCAGCTACCGATGACCCATTAGAAACAGAGCCTGTTTGATTAACCCCAACAGTTACTGTTACCGTTCCGAATTGGTTTTCTAAATAGTCAATTATAAGATCTGTACCAGAAATAGTAGTAGATACAATTGAATCATTAGTGTTGGTTACAGTATAAGTAAGGTTTGTTGTATCAACATCATTAAATAGGGTATTTAAAGCAATGGTTTGGTCATCACTATTCCATGTGACTGAAATATCACTCAAAGAGGTATTTACTGTTGGACAATCGTTTACTGGTTGAATATTAACATTAAAGGTAGCTGTATTATCACAACCAGAATTTTCGTCAGTATAATCAAATGATATTTGGGCAGAGCCGGATTGATTTTCTTCAAAACTAAGAACTAGAGAAGCCGTTCCAGAAAGAGTTGCTGCTACAAGAGTTATGTTATTTGAGCTGATATTAGTAAACGAAACAGTATCTGAATCGGCATCGGTTACATAACTATTAAGATTAATAACTATATCATCTCTATCCTCTTTTAGTCCTGGAGCTATAGTAATTGGATCATAAACTGGACAGTCATTAGCAGCTACTACATTTAATGTAGCTACATTGGATTCTACAAAGCACGAAGTGTCTTTACTATTATACACCCTCGCTTTATACTTCCATCCGTCATTTGATAAACTTGGATTACTAAGTGTTTGAGAAGAGATATTGCTTGGGCCACTTTCCAAGGCTATATATGAACTTCCACCATTTGTGGAAATGTACCATCTGTATTTAACCCCATTGGCGTGTGTTCCAGTAGCTATAAATGAAGTAGCAGTTCCAGGGGCAACAGTCACATCTGAGGGCTGTCCCGTTATGGTAGGGTTAGTACAATTCACATTCAGTGTCACTGCAGTTGAAGTTACTACGCAGCTTGCATCTGTAGCATTTTCAACTATAACTCTAAACTGATAATAATCTAAATCTAAACTGAGTCCCGTCAGATTTACTGTAGCCGCAGTTGGAGATGAGAAGGTCGTTCCACTTACAGCACCACTGGATAAATCTTCCCAAGAATTCCCATCAGGACTTATTTGCCAAGTATAGCTTACCCCAGAGGATGGCGATGTAGTTACTCTTAGCTGAGAATTAGTCCCTTCATCAGCATTATTAGGAGTAATAGAGGGCTGCTGAGTGATGGTTGGGACATCACAACCGCCTACTTGATAAGGCGAAATGGAGGAGATGTTACCTTGAAGACCGAAACCTGCTTGCCACCAAACATATACAGGTCTATCAATACTACTGAAATCAAAAAATGATTCCCAATTGACATAACCTGTAGAATGAGGATTAGTAAAAGTTTTATACCTAATTTTCCACTCTACGCCATCTATTATTTTGCTTCCAGCAGATTTAAACGAGGTTATTGGGTATAAATATTGGTTTTGGAATTTAACCTTACTGTTACCAAGACTGGTGAGTTCAGCATCAGTCGCATTAGTCATGTAAAAAATCACTAGATTCTCTTCGCTGGTATTCCAAGTTGAATATTCATAATATCCATTTCCTAAATTAATTTGATTAAAACCTGGAGAAGTATAATTGTCGTAAATAGGGCCAAGAATAGTCATTCCAAATTGGTTTTGTTTAGTACTTTTTGGATTGCCAAAAGCTTGATAAGTAACCAATATCTTTTTATCTGATATTATCGCATAAGGACTACCTGGATAAGTAGGATTTGCAGCTTCAGGTGCGAAATTTTCAATGCGATGAAAACTGGCTTGTCCTCTATTTAAAGTGTAAGGGCTTCCATCAAAAGTATAGGAGGTAGCCCCTTCCTCTACAGCTATAACATTTAAACCAACCCTGAAACCTAATGAATTATTAAAAGACATAGTTTCACTAATCAAGTATTTTTTACCCAATGCTTTAACTGGCACCAATTGCTCTATACCAATATCTTGAGCACTAGAACTGAAGTCCTTTAATCTGCCTCCCCAACTACCGGAGGTAACAACCATTTCTTTATCATTTGACGAGTAAACCCTTGTACCCAAAGAGTTAGAAGAACCACTCCATGTTCTTTCGAAGATTGCACTCTCCCCCTCGTTCAACGTAATAACTTTGTTGCTGGCTTCACCTGTTGGAGTAATCCAGTTTTGAGTAGAATTAAGCACTACGTTGTTGCCATCTTCTAATGACATTACACTAATAAAGTCTTGATCAGCACTATTTTCGCTACTACCTTTTACCGTATAAAAATGTGCTGTATAAAATTCTGTACCAGCTCCTCTAGTTACACCTTTAGAAGAAAATGCAGCCCCGTGTGTGTTTGTACCTAAACCATACTTAAGATTGTTTAAGCCGGTTGACGGATCATTGTCAGCTTTTAAAACTACTCTAACATAAATATTTGCCGAGGCAACAATCTTAAAACCATGATTTTTAGTTTGTAACCATGGTTTAGTGTTTACTGATCTATTATCAATATCATAATTTTTATTACTAACTCTGTATGCTGGATCGTTTCTTCCATAGGGAAATTTCCCCTTATTTTTTAGTTTACTGTTAAATTTAAAATATTGTGAATACCTAAAAAAGTGATCTGTTTTACTTTTATCAAGGTTCCATTGATGAGGAGTTCCTAATTTTAAATTTTTAATTTCGTAAACTTCAACCCATCCTCCAGAACTTGCTCTATATACTTTTACATTAACTTTAGATGTTTCAAATGTAGAAAACATAATAGAAGCACCCCCCGTATACTCAAGATTAGCAAGAGACATTCGCCCAGGAAAATCAGTTAAATAAGGGATGTAATGTGTTGTGTCGTATTGAGACTTTAAAGTGCCAAGCACTAGCAGGCAAAAATAAAGCAGGTAAAATTTAGATAATCTATTTAACATCTACTCGATTGTATTTAAATGACTGACAAGTGATGCTTTTCTTTTTACACCAATTTTTTTTCTAATGTTATAACGATAAGTATCAACACTAGCTAATGTAATTTCGAGTTCTTTAGAAATATCCGCGCTAGAATAATTAAGCTTAAGATACATGCAAATAGAAATCTCCCTTTGTGTTAGAGAAGGATAATTTTTAAGCAGAATTTCTAAGTACCTAGGGTTAGTCTCGTTAAATTTATCTTTAAAACTCAATTTTAATATAATTTGAACTATGTAAAACTAATACCAATAATGCATAAAAACTCAATAATTAATGCGTGAAAAGTATATGAAGTAATAATGTAGTAATCATATTTGATTTTTTTTTGAACAAACCCAATTCTATCGCCATAAAAAATTCTAAATCATCATTGGCATTCATAAGAATGTAAATTAAATCCTTATGGAAGTAATGTGCTAATTGAAAAGGAGAAAGGATCATAATCCTCTCTAATCAATTGATATCATTGCCTTAACATAAGATTCCTGTGTTGTGGTTTTAGGGGGGAGTTGTTTGGGGAAAGCAGTATGCAAGTATGTAGCCAAGCATATTGGTAAAGATGTGGACTATTACATTGTTTTTAAAAGCTAAAAGTTTCCATCTAGCATTAATCCAAACACAAGGGCATGGGTTTTAGAAAACGGTTTTTCTGTTTGAACAGGCGATGTGAATTGTTATATAAGATATATTTTCTACATTTAGAATTATTAGCGTAAAAATTGTCTTTAAATTATAAAATCTCATACAAGAGTAAGGGTGAAACAAATAAACCTAAAAGAATATTATTTTCTCTTGTAAAAAAACTGATATCATGAAATACCCATTAATAATTTTACTTCTTTTTATTAATCTGACAAATGCACAATTAGATCCTATTAAGATCGAGGATTTTATAAATCAACATAATTTGTTTGAACAAAATGATGCGGGTGAAGTTAATTCAATAAATGATAAAGAGATAAACAAGTTAATTAGATTTTTTATCCAAAGAAAATATTATGGTCTTGTAGAGTTCACTAGAAGTATAGTTTGGGATTCATATGAAACATTTATTAGTCCTACAAATAGGTACCACCTTAGTAAATTTATTATTCAAGTGAGAGTTAAAAATATAGAAAGGCTTAAGTATCTCGAAGTATTTTACAACCCACATGAAAAGAAAGTTGACAGTTATTTTGAATGGGATCCTAGAGATGAAGAATTTAATTTAATTGAGGAACAAGTTTCATTTCAAAAAAAAATACCTGATCTTAAAAAATTAGAAATTTCAAATCAAGATAACATTCCAGATATTAATGAATTTATTTTGCAGCATCAGGGTTTTATTGATGAAAGAGAAAGATTAAATCTAAGTGAAAAAGAAATAGTACCAATAAATGCTGCAAAAATAAATGAGCTTATACGTTCTTTCAATAATTCAAATTTTTCAAACTTAGAATATACTCGAAATATTATCTGGAATAATTACAATACTTTTGTAAGTCCTTTTGACAAATATCACTTCCATACTTTCATTGCACAAGTTAAAGTAGATGGAATAGATAGGTTGAAATATTTTGAGGTTTTTTATAATCCAGTTAGTAACAAAATTACTACTGACTTTATATGGAATGATGACGAAAAGGAATACATTAAAGTAAATTAATTTATAACAACATAGGTTTTTCTTTCACACCAATGGATTCAACCCAAATCCTATTTAATCCATTAATATCATTGCCTTAACATAAGATTTCTGTGCATATTGTTCGCTAATAATGCTGTTTTCCCATTTATTAGCAATAATTCTTGCTTTATCTAAACAATCTTTAATGTGCTGTTTGTCAAGTGGTTTTCTCGCATCCTTAATTAGTTTAAAGTCTAAAAATCTTCTCTTCCTATTCTGTTTCTTTTTGCCATCAACATCAACATAATAGCCCATATGACAATCAAGAATAATTGATATAGTTCCATTTTTATTCTCTATTTCTCTAATTTTTACTCTTCTTGCTCTCAAATGACATAAACTTTAAAAATGACACAAATATGACGACTAACTGACATGTGACTGACACGAATATAGGAACTAAGTATTACTTATTCAAATTTAATAGCATCTTAATATCAGTAAAAATAGGGTATATGGAGGTAAATAGAGTTTAATGGCTATAGTTTCATATACTCTACAATTATTTGACCTAAATTCCAACTAGGAATAAAAAAAGTAAACGGGGAGGGTTCTAATACTTCTTTGAAGATACGATCTTGGAGAACGGTTGAGTTTCCAGTTATAAGGGTAACTGAAAAAGGACCTTTTTCTTTTTCTATTCTTAAAAATTCGTGGACAGCTTCCAAAGCTTCTTTATGGCGAATTCCGTGTAAATCTAAATTCTTAATAGTAATAAATATTTTAATTTCTTGTGGATATATACCTTTCGATGTGCATTTGGTCTAATGCATCAGAATCACCGTATTTTTCCCTCAATTCTGTTAAACGAAGATGCATCTTTTTTTGTACTGCTTTATACTCTTTTTTTCCATATAAATTATTCATTTCTGATGGATCTTGTTCAAGATCATAGAGTTCCCATTCGTCAATATCGTAGTAAAAATGAATTAATTTATAACGATTGGTTCGAACACCATAGTGTCTTTTTACCATATGTACAGAGGGGTATTCATAATAGGTGTAATAGATGGCATCACGCCCTTTAGTGGTCTTTTGGTTTACAATATTACGAAAGGATTCACCCTGAAGATCTTTAGCAATAGGTACTTCTGCATAATCCAAAAAGGTAGGGGCAAAATCTAAGTTTTGAATCAGTGCATCGACTTTAGAATTCGCAGGAATTTCTTTTGGGTAGCGCATCAGAAGGGGAGTACGCAGTGACTCTTCATACATGAACCGCTTATCAAACCACCCGTGTTCTCCTAAATAAAAACCTTGATCTGAGGTGTAAACTACAATAGTGTTTTCTGTTAAGCCTTCCTGATCCAAGTAATCCAAAATCTCTCCAACACCGTCATCTACTGATTGAATGGTGCGTAAATAATCTTTTATATAGCGATTAAATTTCCACAGAGCCAGTTCATTTCCTTCTAGATTTTGAGTTTTCATAGCCTCATTTTTAGGGGTATAGGCATTGAGCCAAGCTTTTTTTTGCTCAGGGGAAAAGCGTTCCAATTCATTTTCAAATCCGGTATCGTTACCGTAAGGATCGGTCAGCATTTTAAAATCATGACCCCATCTTCCATGGCCTCCGTTTCCATGTGCTACCGCTATTTGCTCTTCTGAAGCTGCAATGAGCATTTCTTGAGTTTTGGCAGCGGTACCTCTATTGGCGTAATCATCAAAAAAGTTTGTGGGTGGCTCAAAGGTTTTATCATCAAATAAGGTAAGGTACTTCTCTTCTGGTTTCCAATTTCTGTGTGGTGCTTTTTGGTGATACAATAGCAAGAAAGGTTTGTTGGGATCTCTTTTGTTTTTAAGCCAATCCAAACTTAATTTTGTGGTAATAGTAGTTACATACCCTTCTATTCTTTTTTTGATTCCATCAATCAGAAAATCAGGATTGTAGTAATGTCCCTGCCCTGGGAGAACGGCCGAATAATCAAATCCTTGAGGCAATCCTCTCAGATGAATCTTTCCCACCATTGCGGTTTGATACCCTGCAGACTGCAATTGTTTGGCAAAATTATCTTGATCCCAGTTAAAATCTTGGATGTTATCTACTTTACCATTTACAAAACTATGTTTTCCTGTAAGCATTACTGCTCGGCTTGGAGCACATATAGAATTGGTAACAAAACCTTTATCAAATCGGGCCCCTTCATTTGCAATACGATCAATATTTGGAGTGTTATTTAGACCATGACCATAAGCACTTATTGCCTGATAGGCATGATCATCAGACATGATAAAAACAATGTTTGGGGGGGTTTGTTTTTTTGTACAAGAACTAAAAAAAAGAACGCATATAGCAAGAGATACTAGCTTTTTCAAGGGATGATTTTTTAATTATCTACTAAAGATAAAAAAAGCGTTTGAATTGAATTAATTGTTATACCCAAAACGCTTTAGTTGCTGCGAATTGGTACGCCAATTTTTAGACACCTTCACATACAGCTCAAGGTGTATTTGTTTTCCAAAAAAGGCTTCTAAAGATTTTCTTGCTCCTATTCCTACCCGCTTCAGGGCACTTCCTTTATGGCCGATGATAATCCCCTTTTGAGTTTCTCGTTCCACCATTATGACGGATCTTATCTTAATAATTTTTGAATCTTCAAGAAAATCCTCCGTAACCACTTCTACTGCATATGGGATTTCTTTGGAGTATAATTCTAGAATTTGTTCTCGAATGGATTCATTGACAAAAAATCGCTCGGGCTTGTCGGTCAATTGATCTTTTGGAAAATATGCCGGAGATTCAGGTAGGTGACCAATTAGAATATCTAATAATTCAGGAACAAAGAATCCTGTAAGTGCAGAAATTGGATATACGGTAGCCTTTGGGAACTCAGTTTGCCAATGCAATACAGAAGCCTCCAGAGCCTCTTGTGAAATGAGATCGATTTTATTGATTAGAATAAGTAAAGGTGCTTTTGTTTTTTTTATTTTTTCAAACAGCTTTTCGTCTTTGAGTTCGGTTTCCTCTGGCGACACTAAATAGACTAAAACATCCCCATCAATAAGTGCTTCTTTGACAAAATTCATCATCGAAGTTTGCATTTCATAGGCTGGCTTAATAACTCCAGGGGTGTCCGAAAGTACCATTTGAAAATCATCTCCATTTATTATTCCCAAAATACGATGGCGTGTTGTCTGAGCTTTTGCTGTTATTATCGACAGTTCCTTCCCTACTAGTGCATTCATAAGAGTAGACTTTCCAACATTGGGATTCCCTATAATAGAAATAAAACCAGATTTATGCTTTTTCTGTTCCAATTTTTTAGCTTCTGTTTTGATTAAAAAAAACCTCCAAAGAGGAGGGTTGTGGCAGATAATTCCATACAAATATCGAACATTCGTTTCACTCTGCAGAGATTTTAAAGATACAATCTATTTGATTAAAAACTTATGCCTTATGATTATTTATACTGTTTAGATTGTTTTTGGACACGCTGTTTCTATTGGACAAACCCAATAGAAAAAAACTCATAGATAACTGAAAACCTTCCTTTTTTATAGATAATTCATTCGAAATATCAAACATTAGTTTTACCTAGAGCGATTTTGACCTACTGCACATCAAATAAAATTGCTGATTCATGAAGTTTAAAGAATTAGTTAAAATGTAACGTTTGCGTATCATTAAAAAAAATGTTACGTTTGCGTTACATTAATTAAAGATATATTATGGATCAAAATATTATTATACCACTTTTTGGAATGCTAACCGGAATCATAATTCCACTTGCTGTATTTTTCTGGCAGTATAAAGAAAGTAAGGATAAGAATAAAACTATAATAGAGATTTCCAAACATTTAGATGACTCTTCTAAATTAGAAGAATTGCTGAGTATTTTTGATGAAAGAAAAAAGCAGCCAATAGATTATCGCAGAAACGGGATCATCACAATTTTTGTTGGTATTGGTCTATACCTTCTTGGATATTATGCATTTGGTAATATACTAAAAGGTGTTGGTGCTTTGGTTGGATTAATTGGGATTGGAACAATGATCGCAGGATATCTCTATCCAAATACTGGAAAAGAATTAACGGATGCTGTTGAAAAATATGAAAAGTAATAACTATGGGCAGGAACCATTCAAAGCTTTTAAATAATTTAGAGCAACTGAGGAAGTCTTTCGGTTTAACTCAGCAAGAATTATCTATAAAAGCGGAGGTATCAAGAAAGAGCATTAATGCCATTGAAAATGGAGTATATATCCCGTCTACTGTGTTAGCCTTGAAAATTTCAAAGACTTTAAATTGTTCAGTTGAAGATTTGTTCATACTTCCTTAATTGAGTAGCCCTCGTTAGTAATAAATAAAACGGTTATACTTTATAAAAGTATAACCGTTTTATTGTTTTAGTAGATAACTCCATTGAAATATCGAACATAAGTCTAACTCCAAAAAACTTAATTGATACTCATCATATAATGACTCTTATTATGAAAAGTTCAACTTAAGTTTTACACCAAGAGATTTTTTAGAAACAATTTTAATAACAAGGACCATATCAAAAGACAAGAATTTACATCCATTAGTGTGACCTTTATTCTTTTTCTTACTCTGATAAATACCTACCAATTAGCTATTTAACATCGATTTACTTTTTTAATTCTGAGTTAATATAACTCTTAATTGTTTCACCAGCTTGTGGCGTATATCCAGAAAATAAAAAGACTGCATTTGAATTTTTATCTAAAACAATATGTGTTGGATAACCAGGAGGATTGAGTTTTTTTGTAATGTATTCTTGACTATCTGGAATAATATTATAATCGAATTTGTATTTTTTTAGAAATTTATCCACACGAGATTTTGGGTCGAGGGCAAATGCTAAAAATAGGACATCCTCATTTTCTTTA
>Ga0209603_1002151_pt1 | contig 18854 bp, 9 predicted proteins | sample COGITO_mtgs_1206_FD_184812 | JGI IMG/M metagenome (GOLD analysis project Ga0209603, IMG submission 184812) | Pelagic marine microbial communities from North Sea - COGITO_mtgs_120607 (SPAdes) (version 2) | ecosystem: Environmental > Aquatic > Marine > Epipelagic ... | reverse complement strand
GATGATATCAATATGGTGGCTCAAGCAAATCTAAAAGCAATGACGAACCTGGGAGGAATGTACTTCAAGTGTCTCATGCCGGGTAATATAGCAGGAGATGGAGGAGACTTTCATGTTGACTCATATAAGACAAATATGTACAGTCTTGCTTACACGAAGATACATAGTACAGGAACGCCTGCTATATCATCACAGATACTTCCTTATCCAGATGTTGCTCATCTTGGGGTTGACATTAGCAGTAAGACATCGTTAAGAATTGATGCACTTGCGACTATGAACATTAATGCTTTGGGAATCATGGGAATAAATAGTGGTGCCGCACTTGGAATCAAGAGTATCGGAACATTAGATATCCACTCAACAGCACAGCTTGGATTGGGGGCGGGTGCCCTTGTGAATCTAGATGGATTACTTGTGAACATTGGTAACGGAACAGCAAGTGCTACAGGTGGATTAGCGACAGGAACAGTAACAACGTCTCTTGCTCCTCAGATAGTACAGAGTGCATTAGGAGCAGTTCCTAATATAAGTGTAACAGAATTAGCCGCTGTTGTCAAGCCACCTGAGATAACTAATTCATTGTTCCCTAAACTGAAGAGATTAATAGAGAGATTGAAGCCGATCATAACAGGAGTTATGGGATCGGGAGATAACTTAGATTAAGAAACACTGGGTTGTAACTTCTATTATACAGTAAAAAGCCCAGTTGTCAAGAAGTATTTAAAGATTTTTTGATCCAGGTGCATCATCGATCCAGGTGCATCATCGATCCAGGTGCATCATCGATCCAGGCGTGATGTTGATCCAGGCTCAAGTATAGTGCCCGGTATACAAAGGTTGCAACTTTTATTATAACACAAATTTGTACATTGTCAATAACTAATTTAAAAGAAAAGAGAGAAATATGTCAATAGAATGTGATAACACAACACCGATAGCGGGTAAAGCCGGATCGACTTTGGGGAATGATAGTGCGCTATTTGATAATCTTATTGATGTATCGTCTTTGATTGATGATACTGATCCATTTGGCGGTAGCGGATTAAATCGTAATTCTATCATTGACTTGACAAATGGATTAAATGGGTTATTAGGAGCATCTGATCTAACTGGATTTGATACACTCAAGAAAAGATTCGATCAGTTTCCTCTTACGTTTACTGAGATAGCGGCATTTGCTATCAACAATAATGAAAATGTTGATGATCTTCTTAACGGACTGAACAACTTTCAGGAAGGAAACGGAGGAAAGAATACTGGATCAGGGGGTGGAAACACTCTGGGGCCCTATGTGGGATATAGTTCAAAAGACGGAGGACTAGATGGATCAAATAGTAATCTATTAACGGATGCGTTCTTAGGTGGCCTATTAGGAGATCTTGACTTCTACTATAATCAGAATCTAGGAGCATCTATTAGTGCGGGTACTTGTGGGGCATTCGGAAATGCTTTAATGCAGTTGCTTGGAGTATTTCAATTACTTGATACACTGAATGCTACGTTAGCTAAGATTAAAGATCTTGATCCTAAGAAGCTTGCTATTCAGTTAGCACAGAAGCTAAAGATCGAAGCCATTAAGAAGAAGATTAAGGACACTATTAAAAAGCTAGTTGAGAAGATCAAGCGTCAAGTTCTCAAGACTATTAATAGTATTATTCCACAACTCAAGAATATGGGATGTGCGAGTAAGGCCTTCTTTAAGAAGATGAGAAAGAAGATAGATCAGATTAATGAGTTCTTCTCTGAAGAGAATATAAAGCGTATTAGAGACGAGATTGATACATTCATTAATAACATGGTGGCCAACTTTCAACGTCTGACACTAGAGAATGCTCTTATGCTTATGTATCAGCTATGCCGATTTACTGAGCAATTACAAGCACTTCTTATGGGAGATGCGAATGAAGTACAGAGAATCGCTATTGTAACACAGAACGAGACAAGGGCGTTAGAAGCCGCAGGACTTAAACAGACTATGAAAGCTGTTGAGAACGGAGCAGTACGAGTGGCGCCTGAGGAGCGTCTCAAGAAGCGTGAGGAGGTCATTAAGAAGAACAACGAAGAGTCTAAGAAGTCTAAAGTTCCTAAAGATCATATCACAGATCCTTGTCCAACACAAGAAGAGATAGAGATTATTAATAAGATTAGTGAAGCAGGACTAGGCGCTAGTATAACATTTTCTTCTAGTGTTGTCAAGAACAAAGAATGGCAGGATGTTGATAACTCTGTATGGAGTAAGCTACTGCGTATTGTTAAAGCGACAGATGGAAAGTATGAAGTTACTAATGGAGTGAAGAAGAAGACTAAGACAACTGCTACTATGGGCGGTACATCTAATCATATACATCTAACAGGATTTGCTGTAGATATTTCTATCAATGATGAGAATAGAAAAGATACTATTATAGCCGCCAGTAAAGCCGGATTCTCAGGCATAGGAGTATATAAGACATTCCTTCATCTAGACGTAGGAACAAGAAGATCATGGGTGGCCGGAGATAAGGGAATTGATATATCTCCTACTGAACAGTTCTCGGGCACTGATCTAAGTGATATCAAGAAGATTATGAATAAGCATGATAGTGATGGACATAGAAAGGTTCGTGACGAAGAGGAAGAAGTTGAGATAGTTGATTTAAGTACAATAGCGCCTGATTCAGTATTAACTCTAGAGCAGATTAATGAGAGAGCGAAGAATGCTAAACAGTCTTCATACGAAGCAGAACAAATCAAGAAAGAGGTTGATGCATCATATAATAGTCTAGGGAAGAAGTCAATACGTCAGATGACAAAAGAAGAACTAGAAGAGTTTGATAAATCAGGCAAACGACCTAACGTATAGCATATAAATACACTATAAAGGATAAAAGAAATGTCATTAACGCCCCGCACAAGATCAGCAGAGTTCTTCTCAGATTTCACAAGGAATCTAGAGCAGATACCTGGCCGTAAGGATCTGAGTAGACGTATTAACGAGAATGCTGTAAAAGAGAGTATACATAATCTCGTTATGACGGATCGTGGAGAGCGTTTATTTCAGCCTAATATAGGATGTGATATACGAGGATCATTGTTTGAGAACATAGATCCCAATACTATATTACTACTGAAAGAGAACATTCGATACACGATTACTACATATGAACCAAGATGCAATCTTCATAACGTAGAAGTTGAAGCTAACATAGACACAAACGAACTGCGAGTAAGAATAGTATTCTCTGTGATAAATACTAGTAACACTTCAGAACTTACAATTGATCTTAATAGGGTAAGATAGACACATGGCCAACTTGTCACCAATAAAAAATTTAGACTTCGCTGAAACTAAAGAAGCACTCAAGACGTTTCTAAAGAATCAGGATCGTTTCAAGGACTTTGACTACGAAGGCTCTAACACGAATGTGCTACTTGATGTACTATCATATAATACGTTCTATAACAACTACTATTATAACATGATGATATCCGAGATGTTTTTGGATAGTGCCTCTCAACGTAATAGTGTATTGTCTCACGCAAAGGAACTTAACTATCTTCCTACAAGTAGACGTAGTGCAAGTGCTAAAGCAACGATTAGTATAGTCGCCCCCAATCTAGACAGTAACTACTTTAACATTCCTGCTAATACTAAGTTCATTGGACGATGTGGTAACAAGACATATAATCTATTAACGGATAAAGCATATACTGCTGTAAGATCTAATGGTGATAATAGTCTATATGTCATTGAGAATGTCGATCTATTTGAAGGCCGTGTTATTAACGAAACTCTCACGATATCTAATACTACTCTCAGTAATGATGCTATTGATACTCGGTCTCTCAAGATCACTGTTAATAACGAGACGTACACATATAGAAGTGATATCTTTGGTGTTTCAGCGACTGATAAAGTCTTCTATCTACAACCTGAGAATGATGGAAAGTATTCTCTACAGTTTGGACAGAACAAGTTTGGAGTACAGCCTACAGCAACTGATATCATTAAAGCAGAGTATAGAATAGCTTCTGGCCCTTCCGCTAACGGAGTGACTTCATTGACGATTGGCGCTTTCGGCGGAGCGAGTTCTATAACTGTGAATGTCACGACTGCTACATCGGGCGGATCGATGGCTGAAGATATAGAGTCAATTCGGACGTTCGCTCCTAAGGCGTTTCAAGTACAAGAGAGAGCAGTAACGAAACGAGACTACGAGACTCTACTACGTTCTCGCTTTCCTAATATTCAAGCAATCTCTGTATATGGTGGTGATGAAGTTGATCCTCCTCAGTTCGGAAAAGTAATTATCTCAGTTGATGTAACTGGTGGTGAAGGTGCGGCTGACTATGAGATTGCTAACTTCAAGAACTATCTAAAGGATAAGACTCCTCTTACTATTGAGCCTGTCTTTGTTGTTGCTAAGTTTCTATATGTTAGTGCTAACATTAGTGTTGCGTATGATCCTAATGTAACTAATAAGTCGCCAGCCCAGATTCGATCTGAGTTGAATGACTCTATTATAGCATATCAGAATACAAACCTCAATGACTTTAATAAGACACTTCGTCAATCAAGACTAGCGGCATTCCTTGATACTGTTGACGGATCTATTGTATCTTCTGATATTGTGGCCAAGCCTATTATTGAGTATGTTCCTACACTTAATCTAGCAACAAGTCCATCATTCTCCTTTGAGTCTGAGTTAGTTAAACCTTATCCGTTTGATGACGTAGAAGGCTTTACTACATTCAAGCCTGCTGTATCATCTAGTAAGTTTACTGTTGATGGATCACTTGTATCAGCAAAGGATGATGGTAAAGGAAACATTATGCTAGTGACTGGTGATACTACTATTGAGAGTGTGTTTAAATCGTCTGTTGGAACTGTTGATTATGCTACAGGCGCCATCAAGTTGTCTAATCTAAACATTAGTTCATTCCAGAATCAGGCAATTAAGTTTACTGCTAACACAACGAACAAGGATATTCGTCCTCCAAAAGATCGTATCATCGTGATTCGTGGTGAAGATGTTCTTATAACTGTATCTCCATTGGAATCATAATTCATGGCTTTGAACCTGAGAAGTAGTATCTATGCAGAGATAGCTGATCAATTTCCAGATGTCTATAAGGAAAATGGTGACTTTCTCATATCCTTTGTAGAGGCGTACTATGAGCATCTTGACGAAAAGATGGATCGTGACGTTCCTAAACTTCGTGATATTGATAGCACTCTTAGTTCCTTTATAGTATTCTTTAAGAAGAAGTATCTTGCTGATTTACCATTAGATGCCGCTATTGATGTTCGATATGTACTCAAGCATATTAAGGATATGTACACACGAAAGGGTACTCAGGAATCACTTGAGTTGCTGTTCAAGATATTCTTTGATCAAGACATTGAAGTCTTCTATCCTAGTACTTCTATTTTGCGGCCTTCGGATTCTATTTGGGGAGGAGACGCTTATCTTGAAATGCGTACTGTATTCCAAGTAGATGACTATCCTATTAATAAGGGCGATAGAATAAAAGGAGATCTATCTCAAGCAGGCGCATTCGTTGATGAAGTAATCTTTGTTAACTTCTCGGGCGCATTATCTCCTATCATATATCTATCAAACATAACTGGAACATTCTCTGCTGATGATGGCATAATCGTATTCTCTGCTGATGGTGAGACTAACGTAGGTAAATTAATATCTGGATCAGTGAGTGAAGTTAATATTAACCCACTAAACAGAATAGCGAATCAGAAAGTTGGTGACGCTGTTAGTCTTCGATCAGCACTTACTGGTATTGACGGCACTGCTCGTGTATTAACCACATCACAGCAAGAGACTGGATCTATAGACTTTCGGATTCTTGATGACGGGTTTGGTTACATTGATCCTACTAGTACTAGTATGACTGTAAGCAATAAGATAGGGATTAGTAATCAAGTTCTTATTGTCAATAATGCTAACACGTTACAACTAAAGCCAGGCGATATTATTAGTGCTTCTTCATCTCCATTGACTTACACTGGAAGTGGAGATGCTGATGCAGTTCCTTATGTAATGAGTGGTCATGCAAAAGTTATACAATATAATCATCCTCTACTATTTGTCGAGAGTTCAAACATAGATGACTATAACACACTATGGAGTACTCAAGTATCTAATGGTATTCCAAACACTGGACTTCTTACTCAAATAATATCTTCTATTGCGATATTTGGTGGTGCAAGCGGGTTTTCAGATCCTACTATATATGCTCCATATGAGAACTGGGCATCTGCGCTGAGTGATCCGTTTCCTGTAGCGGGCGAGACTAATTCTGCTGTAGATTTGGACGATAGCGGTGCTGTCGATCATATTGATATCGGATTTATATCTAATATGAATCAGCAAGCTGAAACAGATGGTGACACGAGTGGCTTATCATATTCAGTATATGGAACACCAACTGATTTCAATTATGATGCTTTTGGAGGAGCAACTCCAGAGGCAACGGAAGCTGTCAAACTGCAAGCAAAGAGATGGCTTAGGGCTCTTACTCTAGTTGATTTCTATACACCCCTTACTGCCGTGACGACTCAACCGACTCCCAATGTTGATAATCTCCAAGGCTATTTAGCGACAGGAGTTGCTTTTCCCACAGCACTACAGAATCCGTCATTTACTGTTGAGGTTAATCACAACTCTAGTAATACGGTCGACATTGTTGGTTTGGGAACTCCTAATGACACAGCGAAGTTTGATATTGGTAATGTGAGAAACAAAGAAACTGTCACATTGATTACGGATCAGATTGGTGATTTTACAGATGTCGTGTTAGATGCTGATGGTAATCCATCGAACGATGACTATGGTATGACAGGCCCTAATGCAGAAAATCTAAACACAAGCATAGCTGATGCGTTCTCACCAATAACAATTACTATAGGGTCATTAGATACGTTAAATGTATCGGATGCTGGTTCTAACTATCAGAACGATGTTTTTGCTAATATAGAATTTGACTTAATCTCGAAGTTTCAGAAACATGACTTTATTTTAAACTTTGATGTTGTAGACTTTAACCTTAGTGTTGGAGATACTATAATTCAGAATAGAACTATTCCAGATATTGAAGTTGGCCTAACAGGTAACCTTTCTGAAGCTGAGATAGAAAACTTGGCCGCAACATCGACTAATGGTGCTGTTGGTTATCAGGATAGTGTGACTTCATTCGACTACATCTCTGGTGGCACTATAGCATATGAATCAAAGGCAAAATTCTTAAAAAGAGTTGGATCAGATTTCTACTTTAGACCTATGTCTTTCTATCAGTTCGATGAAAGCAGAGATGACGCTGATGTACTATTAACTAAAGTTTTGGTTGGGGGTATACTCAAATCATTTAGTGGTTTAAGAGAAGATCTGACATCTAGTGTTATGGGAAATAATGGTAGGGTTCAGGGAGTGGCATCATATCAAACTGGACAGATAGATACTGTAGCTATAACTAAGACAGGATATAGATATACGGATGGCGAGGCTGTCGAAATCTTTAATGAAGAAGTCGGTAGTCCTAGCTATGGTAAAAAGATTGCTGACGCAACAATTAGAGCATTGGGTCAGGGAAAGACAGCAGGTAGATGGAAATCTAAAACATCTTTCTTGAGCGAAGAGTCTAAGAAGATTCATGACAATAATTACTATCAAGAATATTCATATGATATATCCTCTATCATTGATCCCAAAAAATACACAGGACTTATCAGCGATGTTGTTGGTGTTGCGGGTACAAAACTATTCTCTACTCCACTGATAAATAGTGATAACGTAATTGATACAACACTGGATGCAGAATTCGTGTACTATAATATAGAGTCTCAAAATTTCATAGCGACTAATGGTGTGAGTGAGTTTGAATATGTAACCCAAAACTCAGTTACATATCCAGGCGTTAATGCTTCGGGCGTCACTTATGCTCCAAGCACATTACTCTTTGACCAGAATACAATCGCAGTTCTGACATCTTTTGATTATGTACCTCAAGTTGGAGACTTCGTGCAGATGACTGGTGGAGGAACAGATGTCGCCAATAATCCGTCCAACTTTATAGCACCGAATACAACATATCAAGTTAAGACAGTCGGGTCGATACAGGGCACTGCGCCCTTTGCTTACAGGAGTGTAACGCTTCATGTTGTTGGGGATTCGGGATTGGACATAACTATTCCTACTATAACTTACAATGCGGCTGCGACAGATCCACTATATTCAACAAACGGGCTTGTTGTAACATTCCGTTCTGACAACGTAGTTACACAGAATCTAGTTGCAGATATTGCAATTGAAACAGGAGTTTCGTAATGGCTACATTAAGAATACAATCAGACGGCGATCCGTTTCCTGCGAAGGCTGGGCATAATGGAACAAATGTTCCAAAGAACGATGGTACTACTAGAACATTCCAAGACTCATCGAATATTGCAGATCAGAGTAACGACTTCACTATTAAATATAGAGGCGGAAGTAATACTTCCAATCCTCAGATTGTCGATAAGGATTTGCCGATAGGTATAACGACAACGGGTGTTGTTGTATACTCACCAATGGCACCGGATTCGGTTTTACCAGTTTCTGGACAGGCGGCACCACCTGGATATCACTGGAATGTTATCAAGAATCAAACAGAATTTTATCAAGATCTCTGTGGTGGAAAGCCAGAGACTGATGGAGAGTATAGATATAGAAGTGGTGGGTTCTATAGAAATGGACTTCAAAGTAATTCATCATTCACAGGATCTAGTACATATTATACTAATGGTACTGAGCATCCAGATGGACACTCTAGAATCTTAGGATATGCATTTGATGGATACCCAATATACGGCCCAATGGGATACGCTTCACCGACAGATAATACATCTGCTGTGATCAGGATGGAGTCTAGTTATACTGTTAGACCAGTACCACTAGCATCTAGACTTAACGGATATGATATAATCCCTCAAGGTAAGTTCTGTGAAGATTATGAGTATACATCTTCAGGAAATTTAGATGAATATAATGGAAGATATTGTGTTACCCCAGATTACACAAACGGAACATACGCATACTTCTTGACATTCTCGGACGGAACATTTACTTCTCCTGCATATCCATATATAGTAGGTAGAAGTACTAAAGAACAAAGATCGTCATAACGAATACGGAACCCAATAATGGCAAAGATAATTACAGAAAATTTTAAAGTCGAGACAACTAACGAGTTGTTTAAGTCATTTAAAAATCAAAATAAAACTCTGGGTGATAACTTCATGTCCGAGTTAGCAGTCTATGATACTCAGTCGTCATCAATATCGTTGACTGCGGAGGATAATATTACAATTCGTGCTTTGGTTGATGATCAACTTGACAGACTAAGACCAGAATCTAGTTATTATATTATGGCATCGAAGGCATTGCCTTCTGGACAGGATGAGTCTGGTAGTATAAAGAATACACAGAATAATAAAAGGGATTTCCAACGAAAGGTTATATTTGGTTCGAAAGTGGGAGACTCCACAGCAAGATATATGTTCTACGAAAACAACTGGCAAACAGGTACTGTCTATGATGCATATGACGATACTGAACCATTTGAAGGTAGCAACCAAATCGTCACTGTTCTTAATTCCGATTCCGACTATCTAGTATTCAAGTGTATTGAAAATAACAATGGTGGGCCGTCTACAATTAACCCTCAGACAACTCTATCTCAGTTTACTGCTAATTATCAGTCAGTTGAAACTGGAGACAAGTACATCTGGCACTATATGTTCACAGTACCTTCTTCTGATGCTAACATATACAAGACGACCGATAGTCTACCTCTACCAATAGTATCTGATGGTGTGTATGGAGATGCACAAGTAATTAGTAACGCAAAGGAAACTATATCGCAAGTAATTATCGAAGACACTCCGGTCAACTTATTCAACCAATACTTGTTTGGTACTGCAACTAGCGTGGCTAACTCGTCTGACGTTGAATCTTTATCTCAGACTTCAGCAGGATCGGGAGTCACAAATCTAAAGGTAAAGCCAAAGGACTTGACTGGTAGATCACTATATAATGATTCAGACTCGTATAAGTATATGTACTTCAGATCTGCTGACGGGTCAACATCTGGAAAGTTATATGATGTGATTGGATCAACCACAAACACGACTGACAGTACAATAACATTATTGCTAGAAACTACTGATGCAATTTCAGGCTCTGGTCAACTAGTACCCAAGATTGAAATTAGTTCTCCAGACTATAACGGTGTTAGAGCAAAAGCATATGGAGTTATCGATCAGTTTGGTACACTGAAGCGTGTTGCGTTTGAGACTAGAGGGAGTATCTATAAGTTTGCATCAGCGAAACTAATAACCCCAAAGAGTTTAAGTTCTACAGGAACTACCAATCTTCGTGCTGTAGTTTCAACTAAAGGTGGACATGGGTCTAATCCAATAAATGAGTTAGGGATGAGTAGACTCTCTATTGTTACAAACTTTTCTGGAGATTCTGATGATGTCCCAGATAGCAACACATATACGCAAATGGGATTAGTTAAAAATCCACAGTTTACTAATGGGGCAATCCCCGAAAGTTTTGACAATAGAGTCGTGATCAGCAAGGTCGGTGATCACACCGCAGTCGCAATACCTGATTACTATATTGAGCAATATATAGAGTTCGTTAATGCTACAGATCTGACTATAGGTGAATCATATGTGATATCTGACTTGGGTAATATGTCTACTTCTGATTGGAACGCAATATCGACTACAGAACTTACTGATGCTACTGCAATTACAGGAACATCGTTTGTGGCATCCTCGGGCGTGTCTTCACTATCTGCGACTAAAACTGGCGTAGCTACAGTGGCAGTAGATACTCTTTCTCGTGATAAAAAGCAAGAGATTGTAACTGCTAAAATACACGAGAGTTCGTTTGATCTCCTCACCGGTATCACTAAAATATATTTGGTAGACTATTACGGAGATTTTAGAAGTAGACTTCAGAAGGGTAACATCCGTATAAAAATTACTGCAACCGCAGAAAACGCCACTGCGATAAGCATAAATAACTTTAGTGATATTGTTTATGGTGCTTATACTCCGTACACAGGAGACTTACTACACTTTATCGATTTTGCGCCGATAACCAGATCGTCAACCACAAGAGAAAAAGTAAAGTTCACATTTGACTTTTAAGGAAAGAGAATATAGCCCATGGGTATTAACACAGATTTAAACGTAGATCCGTATTACGATGACTTTAATGAAGCTAAACAATTCAATCGTGTTTTGTTCAAGCCAGGTAAGGCTGTCCAAGCACGAGAGTTAACTCAGCTTCAAACTATTCTACAGAAACAGGTGGAACGATTCGGATCTAATGTATATAAAGAAGGAACTATCATTAGCGGTATTAACTTGACTGCTCGTGATGACTTGTTTTATGTCAAAATAAATGATCAAGTAGATTTTACCAATCCATCTTTATATAATCAGATTGTCTCTGATGATGGAACAAAAACTACCTATGTATTAGTCGGTCAAACTTCTCAACTTAGAGCAGAGATCATAAAGGGCGATAATGGATTCCAAACTCAAGATCCCGATCTAAAAACTCTTTATATCAAGTATCTAAACACAAGTCAAGATAATGATGGTGATGTTAAGCAATTTATCGCAGGTGAAGTATTAGAAATTAGAAAAGAGTCTGACGATAGTCTTCAAGTCAGTATTACTGTTGCCAGTGTCGCTAATCAGACAGGAAATTCTTTTGGAGTATCATGTGAAGAAGGTGTTATCTATCAGAAAGGACATTTCATTTTTGTAGATAATCAGTTTATCATTGTTGAGAAGTATACGAATACGCCTGGTAACAAATCAGTAGGATTTTCTGTAAATGAGAATCTTATCGACTCCGATGCAGACGCATCTCTTCAAGATAATGCGGCAGGGTTCAATAACGTAAATGCACCTGGCGCTGATAGACTTCAGCTTGTACCAACTCTAGTATCTTATGACAGCGCATCTGAGCCCACAGAATTTTTCGCACTCATCAGATATGTCGATGGTAATCCAGTTCGTATTAGGGATAACACTGAGTTCAACGTAATCGGTGAAGAGATCGCAAGAAGAACATTCGAAGAGTCTGGTAACTATGTGGTTAACGGGTTAGAGGTTTCTCTAGAGGAAGAAAATAATACTGCCTACGCTGTAGTCAGCCCCGGTAAAGCTTATGTGTATGGTAAAGAGGTTACAAACGTATCTCCAACTAGACTTGCAATAGATCCAGTTACTTTAACTCAAAGTAGAACTAGTCAGCACACTGGTATTAACTACGGACAATATTTCACATACAATGCTAGTACAACGACAACTGTTGATCACTTTCAGGTAGACGGTACTCGGTACACGTTATATTCAGATACAGGTGGCACGACTGCAATAGGAAAATGTTCAGTCTCTAATCTTTTGCCAGGTAAGATATTTGTCTTTGGTATTAAGAAAGATGCGGGTTCTGAAAACACTCCTGTACTAAGAATAGGTAATACTGTATTGAGCGCACCTGCAGGTTCTTCTGAGCCAGCAAGCAGACTATATGAACCTGAATCTGCATCTATGATATTTGACGCAGGTCGACCCGATATGCAAAGCATATCCAATATCAATGTAGTTAGAAGAATTCGTGAGACTAATGTTAGTGTAAACGCTAGTGGCGAATTGACTATATCTGGTACTGGTGATACTGCCCCACTATCAACTGATGTGATGGGGATGAGCGCAACTAATGTTGTTGTTCCAGTAGAAACTGCAACCCCTGATGCTAGTAATGTGAATGTGGATTTCGATAACTCAGTGAATGATCCTAATGTTTTATATTACACTCGTGTAGACTCTAACCTGTCAGCAGATACTCTGACGGAGAAAGTCGGTTATGTGAAGGCAACCCACAGCACTGTTAATGCATTTGGCAACAGTGGTAATGCAATGGCCAGTCTCGGCATACCCAATGTTATTGACCTCATTAGCGTTACAGATTTCTTTGGTAATACTAACTCTACTTCGGGAACAGTGGGTACAGACGTAACATATAAATTTAGATTGAATAAAAATCAAAAAGATGATTTCTATGGACATTCTTTTATCTCTTTGAGATCGGGAGAAACCCTTTCTAATAGCGAACTACTAATTAAGTTTCGATATCTCGATAGAACTACTTTAGTAAACAGTGGATTCTTGACTGCTAATAGTTACGATACGGTATCTAGTAAGTCTCTAGTTACCACATACACCACTAAAGATGGAACAGTCTTTAATCCGCTAAACTCATATGACTTCAGACCATATGCAGATGCAACTATCACACCGGCACTAGATGCAGGTGGCTCAAGTGCAGTTCCTACATTTGTGGATTATACATTTAGTCGTGGCGTAGCTGTTATGAGTAATACTGCTATATCTGGAGATCAGACATACTATATGTCTAGAATCGATAGAGTGGTGTTAGACGAGTATTCAAATATTAGTATTATTAAGGGCGGAGAGTCTGAAAATCCATCTGCACCCAAAGTCGGCAGATTATACGCAGTTGGTCAAATAACATCGCCGGGTAATACTACAAAGGTTTCTGGTGAAAATAGAATATATGTTGAAAATGTTTCTTCTAAAAACTACACAATGGAAGAGATCGGATTTATCGATAGGAGATTAGACGCATTAACCGAAACAGTATCTTTGAGTCTTCTTGAACAAGAGACTATTGATATGAGTATAACCAGTGTAGTCAATGGTGTTGTCACAAATAGATTTAAAAATGGAATACTAGCAGACTCGTTTAACACATTACTAAATGCCGATATTATTGATGCAGAGTTCTTATCAAGTATCGATAAGAGTAGAAGAATTATTGCACCTGCTGTAGAACAGTTTCCAGTTGATCTAAAAATTGATCCTGCTTCAGCAAGCAATACAAGAATAACATTTGATGATGTGGTAACACTGACTGATTCGGGTAGTAATCTTCCTGTTATTGATCAGCCATATGCAACTGCATTTAGAAACTGTGTATCTAATTTCTATGACTTTAGAGGCCAGGTAGCTATAGATCCTCCATTCTCCTCTGGATATGATGTAATCAATAATCCGGCAATAAATCTTGAAATTGATATTGCTGGTCCTATGTTGGATTTGGTTGATAATCTACAAGAGATTATGCCTCTTACTAGAGAAGATGTCATATCTGAAGTAAGAACTGGAACTAATAGACCCAGACGAAGAGTTATTATGGGTGAGTTTGAGCAGACTGTGGCAAATACCAGCCTCACTAGTTCAATATCTAGTGCTACACAGCAGGTTGGTAACTTTATAACAGATATCAATATGAAGCCGTATTTGAGACGACAGCGAGTTAAGGTTGCCGTAACAGGATTAAGACCTAATACTGAACATCACTTCTTCTTTGACGGAAAGAGTGTTGATCAATATGTAGCACCTGGTAGAGTAGGCACATTTAGATCTGAAGAGACTAATAGATTTTCGGGAAGAGGAAGACATATTAATGTTAAGCGTGTTTATGACATTGGTGACACGGTTGCTCCTTTCAATCGAAAGAGTGGTGTTGGTCAAAAAGTTAAGTCTAACTCACAAGGCATTCTTTTTGCAGTCTTCTACATACCAGAAAGAACATTCTTTGTTGGTGAAAACAACTTAGAGATTGTTGATGTTGACACATATAGTTCTATCGATTCCGCATCTACTTCATATGGTAAGGCTACATATAGAGGATATAACTTTGCAGTTAATAAGTCTGAGATGAATGTAACGACTAGGACAGTGGACTTTGATACTAATGTTAACATTACTAAAAGAGAAGTTCAGAGACAAGTCGGAGATCCACTTGCTCAAACATTTAGAATTAAATCTACAAGCACATCGGAAGCTAATGTAATTCATGTTAGTGATATCGACCTCTTTTTCAAGAAGAAGAGTGCTACTGTTGGTGCAACCGTACAAATACGAGAAGTTGAAAACGGATACCCAACTAAGAAAGTTCTACCTTTTGCATCAAGACATCTAGACTCCGCAGATATAGCAGTATCGGATGACGGCACAGCAGTAACTAAATTTCAGTTCACTAATCCTATTAAGTTGAATGCTAATACTGAATATGCTATTGTAGTTCTTCCAGATGGCAATTCTCCAGACTACTTAATCTACACCTGTAAGGTTGGAGACACAAGTCTGTCTAGAGGAACAAGTCCTTATAGAGTTGCTGTTACTAACGATTGGGGTGATGGAGTTTTGTTCACATCTACTAACGATAGTGCATGGAAGTCTTATCAAGACGAAGACATTAAGTTTGTTATCAATAGATTCGATTATAATGCCTCTGTTGGAACTATTGATCTAGTACCAAATGATATAGAAAACCTTACCCTTCGTGAAGGTGCCGGTAACTTTAATGTAAGTGAACTTGCTTATGTTAAAAAAGATAATCTTCAATTTCAAGGAAGTATTAGTGGCGACTCTTTTGAAACTTTAACTATAGCAGACACATCTCTTCCGTTTACTAGTGGAGACTTTATCTATATTGAGTCTAATGCTACTAGCACTGTTAACTTTGTAGCAGAGGTTATATCGAGCACTACGAATCTATCCAACACAGTAATAACTCTAGATAGATCGATATTCCAAGAAGTAGCGGCAGTAACAGCAAATGTATGTGTGGTTGGAGAAGTGTCTCATTTCAATAATAGACACCCTAATAGTATACAGTTAAAGGGTAGTAGTGCAAGATCAAGTAACTACATTGATGACAGCGCAACAGTAGAAAATGGAAGCTTTGTTCCAGGTCATACATACACGATTACGAATACTGGTAGTATGGGAACAACTAACTGGAATACTGTTGGTGCTTCAGGGGTTCCTTATGTTGGTCAAGTATTCAAAGCATTAGTAGTCGGAACAGAATCTGGATCTGGATCAGCCAGACCTAATATGCAAGTATTGAGAGGAACTGAAAGTGGCGCAACTGCATTCGTGACTTCTGTTAATAATCAGAAAATATCGTTTATTCAGCCACAAGTATTTTCTCATAACTCTATCAATACAAGTAGTGATCTGGATCTATTCAGAAATAATACTAAAGTTAAGTCTATAGGTAATAATGAGAATGTTTATACATTAGATACTCCTTTGACTATAGCAAGTAAGAGTCGTATTGTTGCTGATAACAACGAATCTACTGATATGAAAATTCGTGTTAACATGAATAATAACGGTAAGAAGACAGATACTCCACTACTAGATCAGGCACTATCTGAACTTGTTGCATATAAATACATCATTGATGAGTCGGCCGCACTTACGTCTAAATTCATATCTAAGCAAGTTATACTAAGAGATGGGTTAGACGCTGTAGGGCTGAGAGTTCTGCTTTCTGCGTACAGACCCGCAGGAACTGTAATTGAAACCTATGCTAGATTTACATATCCAGAAGATGTTAGTAATATGAGCGATTGGATTCAGCTAACGAATGATACGCCTGAAGTATATTCCAACTTGGCAAATACTAGAGACTATAGAGATTTTGAGTACTCTCTTCCAAGTGAAGTTAACGAGTATAGCGCATTCCAGATAAAGTTTGTTATGCGTCATGCAACCACTAGTGAGTTGAGTGCTAGTCCAGATCTGAAAAATATAGATCCAGACATTAACATATTCCCTCATCTATATGACTACAGAGCGATAGCGTTAACATAATGTCAGCATCATCTTATATAAGGTCTAAAACTGGAGCAGGAGTAGTCAACTCTGATATTTCTGCCTATAATGATGCGGTACTTAAAAGAAAGCAAGATAAATATATAAAAGGTTTAGAGCAGAGAATTATAAAACTTGAGTCTGCGCTATCCTTACTCGAAAACACAGTTAAAGAGATGACAAAATGACAATCAACAAAACTGATTTGGCAAACACCTCCACATTTGGTACTTGGAAAACACGAACTAATGAGCTTTTGGCATTCGCTAGAAAGACGGTCAGTCTTGGTGATAGCGGAGAGGACAACAATGGTAACATAGTCCTGAATGGTAATTTATCATTGGGCGGAATTAGTCCAACTACGGATACAATAACCGTAAACAATATATCTAAGTGTGCTACTGGCGACTTTAAAATAACTAATGCCGCTACACTTCAAGGCGTTTTAACTCTCGACTCTGGTTCAGGGTTGGCATCTTCAATTCAATTCAGTAATGGTGAAACACCTACATGGGATATCTCAACACAGACTGATCATAGTTATCTAGAAATTGGTGACGGTACTTCTTTCATTAGATTCCAAGCAGACGGTTCTGGTGGTAAAGAAATAGATGGAGAGAATATTAGAATTAACAACGATATTCTACCAACAGAAATATCTGCTGTTAATTTTACATCAACAGGAACAGGCGCATCTAGATCGGTTTTTGCAGAGGCAAATATTGGTGCAGGATCAATCACTGCTACTACAATAACCTGTCTCGGAACTGGGGCGAACAAGACAACTCTGTCCGAAGTTGATATTAATGGTGGTGCTATTGATGGAACTGCGATAGGTGGTACGTCAGCATCGACTGCCGCATTCTCGACTGTATCTGCATCTGGTCTTATTACTGCAAGTGGTGGCGTTTCGGGTGATCTAACTGGTAATGTGACTGGTAATGCAAGCGGAACAGCAGGCGGATTGACGGACCAGGCAATAATTGAAGTTTTAAAAGCTGTCTATCCTATCGGTTCATTATTCACATCAACAGCTAATGTAGATCCCAGTGTTGCTAGATCGCCCATCTTTGGGACTGGTGGTTTAGGATTTGGTACATGGGAAAGATATGCAGAGGGTAGAACATTAGTTGGTGTAGATGCTGAGGGATCAATAGGTGTTGTTGCTGGTCATACTAGTGAGAAGAGTGTGGCAAATGCTATTGCAGGAAGAGGTCGAAGTGGGGTGGTTTATTTAACTACCTTTGATCATGGGCTTGATGTGGGTGACCTTATTGATATTAATGTTGGCGACAACGTAACTATGGATGCATACTCAAGTCCAAATTCACCTAGTGATGCGTTCAACCCTTGGGCATATACTGATGCTAACGCAAGAGGGTTAGAGATTATCGAAATCGGTGGTTCGTCAGGAACCGTAGGAACGGGTGTAGGTAGTGGTGTGCCATTTGTAAGATTTAGCATAGAGAGCCTCTATACTAATATGACTTCACAACAGCAAGCAGACTATGATGCGATTGTATCATTTAAAAACTTTCAAGTAGGCGGGGTCGATCTTACTGTTAGTAATGGAATGACAATTAGAAATAGTCGTTTCAGAAATGGTCTCGCCAAGGGTGGTACGAGCCATGTTAAACTAGATCCTAAACATATTCCCGATCATGTTCATACTATGGAATCGTGGGAATCTGGTATTCAGTACTATGGGTTTAATGATAATAACAGTTTACCTGCGCCAAAATCCGGCTTTGATGCCTTTGGTACTCACACTAATACGCAGTATGGTACTTTGTTGGCTGATGAGCATCGGCAACAAGGGCCAGGTAAAGATGATGATGGTCAATCCTGTAGTAGTACTGGTGTTGTAAAGGGCTATCCAGGTAGTACTGGTATAGTAGATACTGATGTTGATCAAGGACACGAAAATATGCCTCCTTATCAAGTGGTATATATTTACAGAAGAACAGCTTAAATAAATCAAGGATAAATCCGAATGAGTACAACAAAGAAGTTTTCACAGTTAGATAGAATCCAGACACTGGATGCTACGGATATATTCGCAGTAACTGATGTCGATCAAACTAAGTCGATGAAG
>Ga0209603_1002150_pt1 | contig 18857 bp, 24 predicted proteins | sample COGITO_mtgs_1206_FD_184812 | JGI IMG/M metagenome (GOLD analysis project Ga0209603, IMG submission 184812) | Pelagic marine microbial communities from North Sea - COGITO_mtgs_120607 (SPAdes) (version 2) | ecosystem: Environmental > Aquatic > Marine > Epipelagic ... | reverse complement strand
TTTATGACCTGATTTTTCTTGTGCTTCAATTAAATCTTGTGCAATAAATCCGTTATCATCAATATCAACCCTTCCGCCATCTCTTTGATTCCAAACAAAAGATACTGGTTTTAATTCTTTAATAAATGCTTCAGCACCCTGTAATTCTTTAATATCTTTTTTATCTCTTATATCTGACAAAGCAGTTATTGTTTGGGTGTTACATATTAAAGTAGTGACACTGCTGTTTCCAAGTATAACTTCATTACTTGCAATAGCAGAGGATGCTTGAGCATTATAACCTACTCCAGTGTTGTTACCTCCTGTCGTAGTGGCACTTAAAGCATAATTTCCAATAGCAGTGTTATAGTTTCCTGTAGTATTAGCGTTTAAAGCATTATAACCAGTAGCGGTGTTTAGTGCACCCGTAGTGTTACTAAATAAAGCTGGTGCTCCGTAAGCTGTGTTATAGTATCCTGTAGTATTGTTTTTTAAAGCAGCGTAGCCATTAGCTGTGTTCTGATACCCTGTAGTGTTAGTTTGTAAAGAATTTAATCCAATAGCAGTGTTATAGGTTCCTGTACTATTAGCCTGTAAAGCATATGCTCCATTAGCTGTGTTATAGTTTCCTGTGCTGTTAGACTCTAAAGCTTGAAAACCAGTAGCTGTGTTAGCAATCCCTGTAGTGTTATTTTCTAAAGCCGTATAACCTATTGCTGTGTTGTTATATCCCTCAGTGTTTTGATATAAAGCAGCGTAGCCGCTAGCAGTATTACGTGTTCCTGTAGTGTTAAAATATAAAGCAGAGTATCCGTTAGCGGTGTTGTTAGAAGCTGTGGTATTATAATATAAAGCATACACTCCATTAGCTGTGTTTTGAGTCCCTGTAGTGTTACTATATAAAGCATACACTCCATTAGCGGTGTTGTTAGAAGCTGTAGTGTTAGAAAATAAAGCAGCATAACCATTAGCTGTGTTATTATCGCCAGTTGTGTTAAAAATTAAACTACTTCTACCATTAGCTGTATTGAAAACTCCTGTAGTGTTATTATATAAAGAAGCATACCCATTAGCCGTGTTAGAACCGCCTGTAGTGTTAGAAAATAAAGAACTATTTCCAAATCCACTATTATAAGTCCCTGTGCTAGTCCCTAAATTACCTGCATCAGTACCTACAAAAGCATTACCCGAACCTTGTGATAAGTGGATAGCACCTGCACTTGTAATACGCATTCGTTCTGAAGCATTCCTAAACACTATATTTTTGGATGGGTCAATATATATATCTCCAAGTTTTGTAGCGTCATCATAAAACTCAACTGTGCTACCACTTCCAGATGCGCCTTGTAACCTTAATTCAGCATATCCACTTGGAGCTTTGACGTGCAATTCAGTAGAAGGACTAGTAGTCCCTATTCCAACGTTGCCTCCATTAAAGTATGAATTACCATCTGTTGCTATAAGATTAGTAAGAACGTTACTGCTATTATATAAAGAAAGATTACCTGTGTTTACACTTATCAATGCTCTTACATTACCACCTGAATTTCTAAATCTGTACCATTGAGTTCCAAACATTCTCACTCCATCGCCTTCATAAAAAGCAGTGTCAATACCTGTAACTATTTGTGCTACTCCATTAACTTGAAGAGGTGTACTCGGATTAGTAACCCCTATACCAAAATTACTATTATACCAAGTGCCTAAAAATCCTGCGGTATCATAAAAACTAATAGCATTCGCTCCACCGCTTGTTCCACCGGTTATTTGTAATTCATCTGTGGCTTCTCCAAAGCCTATCATATTAATAGTCGCACTTCCTGTGTTTCTTACTCCTTGCAAAAAATTACCATTTGTTGAAATTTTTACATCACCCCCACTTGTAATACGCATACGTTCTGCATCAGCAGTCTTAAAACGCATACTATTTTCAGGATGACTATATTGAATTGCACCAACATTTCCATCCTCTGAATCTGCAAATTGCAAAACACTTAAAGCATCATTTTGTGCTTTTATTTCCACTAATGCTTCGCCTGAAGGATTTTCAAATCTTGCTAACATAGTATTAGGATGAGAAGATTTAAAGACGTGTAATTTAGCACTCGGACTCGTAGTCCCTATCCCAACGTTGCCACCATAAGGCTGTAAACTTAAGGGTCTTGACGCTGATGTATTCCCAGACTGTATTCCAATAGTGTCAGTTGAATCATTAGCATAACCAATAGAAATGCCATATTCACTTGAATGATTTGATACTATTTTAGCACTTGCGTTTGATAAAAAACTAGAATAGTTAGAAGAAGTAGTTATACTTCCGTGTTTTACGTGAATCCCTGCACTAGGACTATCAGTCCCTATCCCAACGTTGCCTGTTAATTGGTCAAAAGACACTACGTTGCCTAAAGCATCATCTGAGATATTTAAATTACCTGTAATTGGATCCCTTTGAATTTGCCAATAAGCAGTAGAAGTAGCTGAAAGTTTTAAAGATGCGCCTGTAACACCATTTAAAATATGTAAATTAGCATTTGGACTATCAGTCCCTATCCCAAGCCTTGCAGCACTCGCATCCCAGTAGAAGGCTTCGTTAGCAGAAGTGTCTCGGAAGGCTATGTCGCCTCCGCTATGGATACGCATTCGTTCGGTGTTGTTAGTATAGAATGTTTGATAACCACTACCTGCGGTTGCAAATTGTAATTCATACCCTGTACCTGTGCTTGTTGTAGCTCCTGTTCTGTTTAAAGTCTTAATATAAGCTACTTCACTGTCAGCATTATTGAAAGAATTAACAAAGTGTGTGCTGTGATTTCCTACTGGATTTTCTCTTGAAAAATTAACACCTCCAAAAGTTGTAGTTTCAAATTTAGCAACATCTCCTGTTCCAAAGGAATGTAATTTAGTATCAGGATTCGCAGTACCTATTCCTACGTTTGTGCCATCATCATAAACAACAGAATCTGTAAGAGTATCTGAATCTAACCACTTTGTTACATAATTTGTAGTACCCGAACCATCCATTTGGCTCTCTGAAATACTTGTAAAGTTAACCACCTCAATCGATGCTCCTGTAGGTGGTGGTGTAGAAAACGTTAACGTTGTTCCAGAAGTAGTGTAATTAGATTTAGACTGATACACACCATCTATATATACTTGTGTATTATCTTCTTCTTGTATTTCACTAGACAATGTAAAATTAACCTCACTTGAATTTCCAGTAAAATTATCAATGTCTATGCCCGCAGAACCCGTTCCACCAATAGGTGCCCATTCAGTTCCATTGTACCCCTCAAATTCATTAGCTGTAGTATTGAATCGAATCATACCAGCTGTTGGTGTGGGGCGTTGCGCTTCTGTTCCAGAGGGCATCAAAGCCGCATCTGTAGACTGAGAAGAGTTTTTCCACACGTCAGTAGTTGCATCGTACACTAAAATGTGACCAGTTGCTAAGGACTGTATTAACACATCATGCAAATCGTGTACGCCTTCGTTTGCTTGTACACGAGTAAATATTTTTCCGTTTGTTGCAGCATTTACTACAATAGCAGCAGCAACTTTTATATTAGGACCATTTGGTTCTGTTATAGTATAGTCTCCATTGTTTGATGGATCAAGCCATAGCAAATCACCATCATTCCAAGTTTCGCCATTCTGACCGAGTGTATTAAATTGATCAATCTCCCCAAAGTGGATTACTCTACCAATATCGCCATTATTAAGGGTAGTTTCCAAAATACCCATAAAGTATTTAGACTCTACAGATCCATCAGCAATCATTTCATCAATAAGAATATGCCCAGAGTTTCCATTTGTTCCTACTGCTCTAACAGCTTTTCCTTTGTTTATTGCACCCCCAGTAGAATTTTTAACATCATAATAAACAAGCCCAGACTCAGCAGTTGTAACCAAAGCTGTTGCGTCAACAAAGCTGAGGTTTCCAGCACCATCTGTTTTTATTACCTGATCAGCAGTTCCATCCGTTGGGGGAAGGGTATACTCATCGTTTATTTTTATATTATTAAGAAAACGATTTGCCATATATATTTAATTAGTCTATTTTAGTAACAAGTACTTTTATATCGTTAGTTGCTGGGGCTGTGGAAAAAGATATTGTAGCAGTAGTTAGTGACGTTCTAACAATATCCGCATAAACCGTTTCAAAGCTGCTAGCATCGTAAAGTTGAATTATTACATCTCTTGAATTTAAACCGTGTGTAATAACTATTGATGTAGCTGCTCCATTTCCAATTAAACCACTCCAACTTCGCGCTGCTAAGCCAGCTGGGGTTACTGCTCTTACAGTATCTGTTCCCGCTAATGTTTCAGAAGCTGTTGCTAACTCTACAATACCTTTTATTGTTGTAGTAGCATCAGGCTGAGCAAGATTTATGTAATTTGTGCCGTCATTTGTAAACTCCCAATTATCTGTTGTTTCATTCCAGCGAATCGCCACATTTGTTGAAGTACCTCTTTCTATTTCAACTCCAGCGTTTTGAGAAGGTGCACCAGCTTCATCGCTGTTAAGCGTTATAATATTATCTCCTATAGATAATTCGCTTGTATTTATTGTAGTTGTAGTTCCAGATACCGTTAAATCTCCTGTTACAATTAAATTATTACCTATTGTTACATCATTAGGTAAACCAATTGTTAATGTGTCTCCATTACCTATAGGACTTCCTGAAACCTCTATTTCATTTGTAGTACCCTCTACAGTTATACTTATATCTGATATTTTTGTTGTAACAAAATCAAATATTTGATCACCTGTAGCTAATGCAGTACCGCTGTTGGTAACAGCACCAGTTACTGTAGCTAAAACTGGGTTTGGACCATATGCGTCTAAAATAGATAATGTAGTAGGTGTTGTTGTCACCACACTTTTAATATCTCCAGAAGCATCTATCCAATTTGTTCCGTCAAAGAACAAAAGTTTTTTACTCGTTGAGTTATAATATATTTGTCCTTCTACCGGTGTTGATGGAGCAGTTGATAGAACTTGAATTACACCGTTTTGTAATTCATTTTGATTTAAATCTATGTTGTTTAAATACTGTATTGCCATGGCTTTTTAGTTTAAGTATGCTTTCCCAGAAAAAGGAGCTGAGAATGTTAGTGTTATTTGGTTTTGTGAATCATATTTTATTTGGCCAATTACTACTGTATTAGCACTGTCTATAACGGATACAGAGGGAAATTTATCTAAATTGTGTAAAATTGTCCATGTTAAACTTGCTGAAGATTGGTTATGAATGTATGTAGATGTGAAAATTATTGCATTATCTTCTATATAAGAAGTAACGGCACCTAATGTAAAATTTACAGTAGCATCATTGTTTTCACCATCTGAACCTATAAATTTATCTTTTATAGATAGATTTGCATCTTTAGTATAAGTGGATATTCTAGCCATTTTTATCTTCTTTTTTAACGGCAGATCCAAAATAATAACCAAATATACTTAGAGCAACACCTTCAACAATACCAATCATGTGAATAAAGATTTCTTTATTTGTTTCTGGTACTTGTGTAGTTACTACAGTATATACTAAAAAACCAAAAGCAGATAATCCAACAATACCCGTTAGGGTCATCATCCAATCCCTACCCCCTGATGCAATAATTGCAGCCTCACGCTTTCTAGCTGAATCTCTATCTTCTACTTCTAAACGATATAATTCAACCAATTGATCGTGTGCTGCAGCTTTTTCATCTTCAGTCATATCAGGATCACCATCAATAAGATTTTTCAATACACCCATCATCCCACTATCTGGTAAGAATTTAGATGCACCTTTAACAACACCAGGCAAAACACCCGTAAGTATTTTACCTAATCCCGTATCTTTGAAAGGTTTTTTAGTTTCACTCATTATTTTTTCTTTCTACCTGTTCTTGTTTTTCCTGCAGCAGCGGCAGGGATGTCACCTAATTGGTTTCCAACTTCTTTTACAGCATCTTTTACATCTTGCATCTCTTGAACTACTCTTTTAGCTCTTTCTTTAATTTCAGCTGCAGCTTCTTCTGCAACATCTGCAATCATGTCTTTATCATCATCTTTAATTTTACCAGTATACATATATACTAAATAAAAGTTTAATAAGATTGATAAAATAGAAATTGTGATTAGTGTAATAGTTAGTGTATTCATAATATAAAATTTAAATTAACAGTTCCATCTTCTACGAGCAGCTTTACCTCTTTCTGAGGACCAGCTTTTTGATCTCGCACAAAATGCTTTTCTTCTTTTAGCAGCTTTACTTCCAGGCTTTAATTCACTAGGAGGTGTTGTTACTGCTGTTTTTAGTTTACTTCCAGGATTATCACGTCTATATTTAGCCGTACCTTTAGCTGTCATTCCTCCACCTGCAGCAGCACCTGTTCCAGTTGGTTTAGCTTCATTATAGTATCCTAGGGATTTCTTTTTAGACGGAGCTGGCGGTTTAGCTTTCTTAAATAAAGGCGATTGCTGAACTCTTGATGTAATTGGCTTATTCATTTGTAATGTTTATATATTTAGTTCTGCCGTTTTCTTTAATAGCTTTTAGTACTCGCATCCTATTGTCACCAAGTCGGTAACTAACATGCACCCATGCAGGGTTATTGTCGTCGCCAAATTCCCATATCAATTGATCAAACTCTAACCTGTCTTTAATATAATTAAAAAAATCAGCATTAGTAGCTTTGCTATACACGTCGTCAATATCAATAGCTTCTCCTAAGCAGTGTTGTGATGTTTTACTACCACCTATCGCTTGGTTCAATTCAGGGGAGCGATAAAATGAAGAAACATATATTTGTTCATTAAAATGATTTCTTAATGGCTCAAATACATGTTCAGATGTAATTTGCATTGTAATCAGCGTTTCATTATCAGGCATATTACTTATGCTTAATCTTTCAGCTGTATTAGAGCGTACAGCCTCTTTTAAGGAGATATGTTCGCTAATCCTCATACTACTTCTTATTTCCTCTTTTAGCGCAACCACAGCTTCCTATGGGCTTCATGCAAGTTTCACAAACTTTACTTGGAGCTTTCTTCTGTGCGTGTACTTTTTTTGTAATAGGTAAATCCATGATTATTTTTTCTTTTGTTTGTTATAAGCTTCAGCTTCCCACTCTAATTTAGGAAAGCCCTCTTTCATTGTTTTTCTAGGATATTTTTTTCCTTTCCAATATACATTATCTTCATCATAGCTTAGGTCTTTTCTAAGTATTTGATCTCTATGTACTTTTTCATGGCTTAATGCTATTTTTTGTTGTACTGGAGATAACTTACTATTAATATAAATAGTACCATCACCTTCAGTAACACCATGCACACCATCTTCCATTGGAGTTTTTACTACTTTACCGTTTGTCATTATAATATTTTCAACGGTATTTTTCATTTTATATCCCATTATCTATTTGGATCTTTAATCATTTGTTCTATAGCAGAATTAAATACTTTTTCTGTATAAGATTTGTTTTTATTAAAAACACTTCTTTGTGATATTGGTAAATCTTCTTGCCCTAAAAGTATTCTATATACTCTAGAAACAAGGTGCTTACACTGCGTCGAAACTTCGTAAACATTATATTTAATCGTTGTATGGTTCCTTTTAGTGTATACTTTGATCCATCCATTTTTTCTAAGCTTTTCCCACCTGTGTTTATCCCAAGTGTGTATATATGTTCCTTTTATGTAATCATCACGTGTAAATTTACCTATACAATCAAAATGAATAAGTAATTCTAATTCGCCATCTGTTAATCCATAAGTTTTACAGGCCCATTTGCGAACGAGCCTGTAATATTTAAATAATCCTATTTCTTTTATATCCGCCGCCTCTAGTCTCATAAAACCACTACAACATCTTGTTCTCTTATTACTTGTAAGTATTCCCCATCAAAATCTATACCATACCCAGCGTGCCGGTCATAATAAATATAGTCTCCTGTAGAAATTCCCTCAACGTAATTACCAACAGACCTAACTTCAGCTTTTCTATATCGTATATCATCTTGATGTTTTTCAGTAAGAATAAGTCCACCTTTGTTTGGCTTTGGCTCTTCTTTAATTGATTTTATTATAATAAATTTATTTACAGCCTTCATTATTCTCTAACATTAGATATTACACAATTTGCTGACATTATAGTTGTAGCAACAGATATTGCATTTTTTAATGCTGTTTTTGTTACAAGCACGGGATCTATAATTCCTTCTTTAAGTAAATTACAACTTTCACCCGTTATAACGTTAATGCCCCACCCTTTTTTATGGTATGGACCATATGCGATACCTGCATTAATAAGAATTGTTTTGTATGGAGCTTTGATAGCTTCTTGTAGTATTTTTCCGCCATTACCGTCGGCGCTAATATTATCAGCTGCATTATGCAAAGCAATACCAGCACCGGGAACAATACCCTCACGTAACGCTGCTTTAACAGCATAAATAGCATCTTCAACACGATCTTTCTTTTCTTTTAATTCAATTTCAGAATCAGCTCCTACATATATAATACCAACTGATCCAGATAGCATGGCTTTTCTTTCTTCAAGCTTTTTCTTAACATAAGGATTTGCCTCTTCCTTAAACTGACTATCTATTTCTAATATTCTTTCTTTTATTTGGTCTGTTTGTTCCCCAACGGTTATTACAGTATTATTGTCATCTGTAACAGCTCTTGCTGCAGAACCTAAAAAACTTTCATCTATTAAATCTAAATCATCACCTAACTCTTCGCTAATTACTTTAGCTCCTGTGATTATAGCTAAATCCTCAAGCATATCTCTACGTGTAAGAGAAAACCCAGGGGGATCAATAACATTTACTTTTATATGTCCTTTAACTTTATTCATTATTAAAGCTGAAAGAGGTTGTGCAGCAATATTCCCAACTATAAGCATGGGTCTTTTACTTTTAATAGCAAATTCTAATACAGCTTGTATTTTTCTTATTGTTGTAATTTCAGAATCAACCAACAATACTAAAGGATCATCTAATACAGCTTTATTTTTTTCTTTATCTGTTATAAGATGTGGTGACTTTAAACCTGAATCAAATTGCACTCCATCTACGATTTCAACATGCGTTTCATTAGTTTCAGAGTCGTCCATCAATACCACACCATTATCTCCGACTTTCTTATAAGCGTCTGCAATAATGTTGCCTAAAACTTTGTCGTTATTTGTAGAAATTTGTGCAACATGGTTTAACATATCACCCTTAACTTTTACAGCAGAACTTTCTAGGTATCTAATTACTTTTTTAGCTGTTATGTTTAGATCTTCTTTAATTTTTCTTAAATCAGGATCTTTTTGATTCCAGTATTCTTTTAATATAGAGTGAGCAAGGACGGTACTAGTCGTAGTACCATCACCTGCTTCTTTAACTGTTTTTTGAGCTGCCTCTTTAATGAGGGTTGCACCTATGTTTTCTACAGAATCCATAAGCACCACGCTATTAGCAACAGTAACTCCATCTTTTGTGACTATAGGCTTTCCTAATGCATCTTCATATATAACACATTTACCAGAGGCACCTAGTGTTGACGATACAGCATTAGTAAGTTTTTCAACACCAGCCATAATTTTGTTTTGCGCGTCTGCGCTGAAAGTAAGATCTTTTACAATCTCACTTGGATGATTAAATTGCATTAAATTATATTTTAAATTAGTTATTTGAATGTTTTAACCACTACAGGTCCTTCTAAAGATTTTAATCTTTTGTTGTAGTGATCAATAGAAGAATCAATTGCTTTTTCAGCTTCTTCTACAGTTTCACGCCTCGTAACGCTAGTCCATCCACTGTCTTCTATATTAAACTCTGTTTGATAGAATCCGTTTGGTAATTGGGTAATTCTCCAGTTTTTCTTTTTTGATAAATTTTTCCACTGGTTTTTGGCCTCTTCGGATACTTGTGGTTCTGAATTGGTCCATGAGTTAGTTTTGTAATAAAAATAAGTCATTGTTTTGGTTTTAAAGGTTTATAAATAATTAATTGGTTATATATTATATTACATTTAATTAATGTTTTTTATTATGGACAATTACTAATTCTTGTTATATTAAATGTATACTGCATATCAGTAAATGTATTGTCCCTTATACAAGGTGAAGTATGCGTTGAATTACCAGGGACAGTCACTGTTGTTACAGTTCCATCTTCTTCAGTATAAGTTACATCAACAGCAATACCATTTGGGTTTTGGAAATTCCATATTCCAACAAGAGAACAAGAAAAACTCACTTGGCTAACAAGCGTTGTTCCATCATTCATACTAAAACTTCCTTCAGAATAGTTACCGTTTTTACCATCAACAGTTGCCATTAAATATTGGAAAGAATATCCACTAAATATATTATAAGATTGCGGGTCTGGGTATGTGTATACTTTATCACCAACTGTTGGTAGAGCTCCACTGCCATCATGATATAATTCTATATTCATTCCATACTCAGGAATACAATATGCATACGCGCCACTGATAGTCTGTCTTAATATGCTGCCACTTCCATTATCCTGCGCGTAGAAAGGAGTTAAGCCATTATATGGATCTGGAATTTCTGTTGGTTTATATGTACCTTGTAGTATGCTAGTTGGAAACATTATCCTGCTTGTGCTATTGTGTAAATATACTCTGTCGGCCCTATACAAGTAACTTGAATATAATTTACTGTGTTATTAGTGTAGTCAATTGTACCATTTAATTTTGTCCCTGGTATAGTTATTGTGCCAGTACCTCCCTTTCCTGTCATTTTTATAATTTTAGTTAAACCAACACTTTGGTTTGAAAAAGCTAAGGTTGTAAATGTTGCATCACTCGGAAGCGTTACTAAAAACACCACAGCTGTTGACCAGTCTAAAGTGGCAAAATTTGAACCTGAGGATAAAGTGAAGAGGCTTGATATTACTTTAAACCTATTATCTAATTCAGCAACACCAACCGTATTGTCTGCTGGCGCATTAACAGCGGGTTCCCATTTTGAAGTTGCAGCTTTCCAAGCTAATACTTTCCCTTCAGCAACATTTTCACTTACGGTATCAACATCGGATAAACCATTGATACTTGTAACAGCGTCTGTAATACCATAGCCAGCTATTGTAGTAGGTTTACTAGTTAATGATGAAAACTGTCCATTAAATGCATCCGTGATACCATAGCCACTTATTGTAGTAGGTTTATTGGTTAGTGAACTAAATTGGCCATCAAATGCATCCGTGATATTATAACCAGCTATTGTAGTAGGTTTACTAGTTAGTGAACTAAATTGACCATTAAATGCATCTGTGATACCATAACCGGCTATTGTAGTAGGTTTGCCAGTTAATGAACTAAATTGACCATCAAATATTGTAGGGAAATTTACATAACTAAAAGTTCCATCCCCATCTGTTTGTATTAATTGGGTATTTGTACCATTATCTACAATTCCATTTAAATTTGTAGGAGATATAATTGTACCCCCCGAACCCTGAAGAATCCATTCTAAGTTGCCATTTGAATTAATACTTAAAACTTTTCCAGATGCCGCTGAATTTGTGGTTGATATATTTGCAGGTAATATAGATAAAGGAGTAAATTCTAAAGCATCTTCTCCAGAATTAACTTTTAATATTTTTCCAGCATGCCCACTAAAAGTGTTTGGCGTATTTGATAAAGTTAGAAAATTAACAGATGCCGTGGCTATAGTCTCCCATGCTAAAGCACCCCCCGATATTGTTAAAAACTGTCCGTTAGATCCAGGAGCTGGAGATAATTTTCCTAATGTTACAGCATTATTATTTATTTCACTGGTAGCTATTGTGTTTAATGTAGCAAGAGCACCCGCATTAGATATACTAGCCATTAAATGGGTATGATCCCCGCCAGCTATCGTCCCAGCTGTGGTACCAACGCTTTTAAAAGCAGCATCACCAAATGTATATGATGCAAATGAGGACGCTCCCAAACCACCAGACATTTCAAAAGTTAGCTTGTTTGAAGACTTTGTTATATTACTTAAATAGTAATTACTTGCAGAATTAAAAGCCCACGTGAAACCTGCTGCTCCATCTGAAGTAAGTACATATCCAGACAAGGGATTATTTGAAATTTTCAGCTTTTCTTCTGTTACAGCATTTTGTTGTAACTTTTCGGTAGAAACACTATTAGAACTTATTTCATTAATTCCCACAGCATCTAACGCGGCTAATTGCCCTAAGCTAGTGTCAATATCTGCAATATCAATACCCGCGGCAACTTGAGATATAACTGTATTTATAGACAAAAAAGCAGCTTCCCCAAAAGTATATGTAGGATCGGCAACCTCACCTGATACAGCGAAAGTGAGCGTATTTCCAGATTTTGTTATACCAGTTAAATAATTATTAGTATCAACTATTGAACTTGCAGAGGCCCAAGTGAAACCACCTAAGCCATCTGAAGTTAATATTTCGCCTACAGTACCTGTACTATCAACATCTAAATATGTTGTTGTAATACCGTTGTTTGGAACTATAGAAGAAAGGGTGTGTGAATGTCCAATTTCTGCAAATTCATCCGAATCTAAAAAAGCCGCAGTTCCTAAGTTTAATACTTGGTTTGTTGCTCCATTTATAGAAAAAGTTACTGCCCCTGTTGCTGGGACAGTAGTTATGCCATCTAAGTAATAGTTAGTGTCAACAATAACTCCTCCGTCAGAATTTATAAATGTTCTTAAAGAACCTATACTATACGTTTTGGTTATATTACTATTTGCTGAATCTACCCCTAATAATATATCATTATCTGATATTGAGGTGTCTAAGGGGTAACTATTAATTATTGCCATTTTTTTTCTTTTATATTATTCTTTTTGCGGAGGTGCTTCTTCATTAGACTCTTCAACAGGCGTTAATTCCCCAGTGGTTATGTCTAATGTAGATTTACCATGCTCTTCTTCAATTTCTTTTACGATTTCATTCATTTTATTTTGAATGACAGAGTATTCTGAAAGTAAAGCACTTTTTTGAAAACTGTATTGCATTTCCAAATCTCCAAGACTATTTTTGATTTTTGCAATTGCTGAATAGTTTTCTTGAACTTTTTTAAGTTCTTTTTCTGATAATTTTTGTTTTTCCATTATATTAAATATTAATTAATTGTTATATAGTATATTACGAATATTATTCATTATTTATGTCTTCAACTATTTCGTTTGTAGCTCCAATAGTTTTTGTTACTACTGTAGGGTTTACTTGCTCTGCAATTTGAGCATCTATACTAGCTTTTAATCCAGTAACTGTTTCTTCCCCTAGCGCTGTTTCAACCCATCCATTAATATCTTCTTCTGTAATATCAGCAAATGCTGTAAAATTAGAAAGGTCTGAGGTCTCTAAAGATTGAGTTCCGTAAGTGCTACCTACGTTTCCATTTTCATCCTGTCCTGTAAGTCTCCAGTGCACGTTGAAGATTACATCTGTGTTACCTTCTAGTGTGGGATAAGTATCTACTGTTTTGTTATTCCAAGTGTAAGTCATTATTCTGTTATTAGTTGGTTAATACTCGCTTCGTACTCTGCAATTAAGTCAGCAGTCCATACTGCATCAGCAATCGCTCTTACTCCATTAGCATCTGCTCCATCGTAATCTCCGCAGCTTACTACTGTACGCTCAAATGATTCTGAAATCTTTACGCCATCTTCTAATATCTGATTAGAATAGCGAATTTGTAGATGTTTGTATTTTGATACAATTTCTACTTTGTCTTGAATTTTTTCTTTTGTTAGTGTCATTTTATATTTATTTATTATGATGCAAAATATGTTAAACTAATTCTCATTTGACCCCAAGAGCCTGATTGCTGAACTTCTCTAGCTGGTATGTAAACAAATGTTTTACCGTTTGAAGTTGTTCCTAAGAACACACTCCCTATACCGAATCTATCCGCTCCAGATCCTATAAAAAAAGTAGCTGTACCTACATTATCAAATGTAGTACTGTAAGCTAAAAATGGTATTGTAAAACTAAATGAAGATTCAGCAGTACTAGAAGTAAAAGCGCCTGCTACTTCCACGGTTAGGTGAACAACTCTACCTATTTTCGTATATACAGCATCGCCTTGTTTTACTAACGAAGTTACATTTCCTTCATCTGAGAATGAAGGCGTCCAAGTCCCTTCTTCGTAATCATCTAAAGCATTAGCAGTAGCAGTATCTCCGTTGAATGTTATACCACCGCTCGATAAGATACGCATACGTTCGTTAGTAGCGTTGTTATAGAAAATTAACGCATTACTTGCACCTGAATCGTACATTATTCTTGCTGATTGAGCATCAGTTGCAGTATCAACAAAACGAATACCTGATTCACTTTCTTGTTTATTTCTTATGTTTATAATAGGAGAATTTCCTTCTATAGTTAATTGAGCATCAGGACTAGCTGTCCCTATTCCTACGTTACCCACAGAGGTAATACGCATACCAAGTTGAGGTGTTCCATTGTTATAATATAAATCTAAACCATTTAAATAAGAACCTCCATATCTGTAAGAACGTATTGAAACAGGATAAGCAGTATTACCAAGACCTATTGTAGCATTAGCATATTCGGAATTATTGCCATAATCAGTACTTGTATAAACAGATAATTTATCTGTTGGATTCGTAGTCCCTATCCCTACGTTGCCACTTGAGGTAATACGCATTCGTTCGTGCCACACATTAACGCTATCTCTTGTATGGATTCTAAATCCACCACCATATCCTGCGCCTCCACCATCAGCAAAGCCATCAATATAAAATCTTTGATTATTACCATTACCTCCAGTAGAACGCATATATAATTTTGGACTTGTAGTTGCTCCTAGAGTTAGGTCTCCATTAGAATCAATAATCATTCTTTCTGTAGTGTTTGCAGCACCGACAGCAGCCGTATGAAATGAAAGGTACGAAGGAACACTTGTTGAAGTCCAAGCTCCTCCATCTGAATAAGAAAATATAGCTGCTCCTGTAGCGTATGTTGTTCCAGTTCTGTAAGCTTGAAACAATAAACCACCTATATTGTAGCCAGCTGCAGTAGGTACTGAAGCTCTGCCGGATATTAAATTGGAAAATGAATTTAAAGTAGTAGTTCTTATGCTACCATCTTTAACTTCTAGTTTCTCACTAGGATTCGTTTCGCCAATCCCTACGTTGCCTCCGTTTCCTACGTTAAAAACTGTTCCAACTCCTGTATTTACTCTTAAAGCATATCTTGCATTATTTGTATCAAATGTATTAATTAAAACACCATATCCTGTTGAGTTAGTATTATTAAAATAAGAAATAGCACTCCCTCCTCCATCTCCTGAAACAGTAAGTTTATTATTAGGACTATCAGTCCCTATTCCTACGTTGCCTCCAACAGGTTGCAAAAACAAGTTATTAGAACTTGCGCTATCAAATCTTTGTGATTGAATGTAAATATGTCCTTCAGTTGTATAACCGATAGACCCCCCTACTTGACCATCTGTTCTTGTCAAATTAATGCCGTTTCCTGCCGTTCCTAAAGATGGCACTCCTGATTGACCTGCTGTCCTTACATCTAAATTTCCATTAGGACTCGCAGTTCCTATCCCTACGTTGCCTCCACTTTCTATGGTCACTTTGCTTGCACCACCTGAAACTAAAAATAATTTATCTAAAGAATGATTATAAGCAATACCGCCTCTGTATTGTTCGCTGCCATTTATTCCGTCAGCAAAATATAAAGCACCCTCTGAACTTGTGTCTGTAACAACAGTAATACCACCTCCACCGCTTGCTTGTTTTACAACTAAATTATCTGATGCAGAAAAATAACTTGTTGGACTACTCGTACCTATGCCTACATTGCCAGAAAAATAACCATCTCCACCAATACGAATTTTACCATTTACTTCTAATTTATATCCCCCAAAGGCTGTTGCATCTGTATATCCTAAATAAACAATTCCGTTTGATTTAATTTGAGTTCCTCCTGCTACTTCAAATAATTGTGTGGGATTCGTAGTACCTATACCTACGTTGCCCACACTCGTTATGCGCATTCGTTCGGTACCGTTTGTGCTAAGGCGCATTGAGTTATCTGCGTGGTCGTATCTAAGAATGCCACGACTGCCATTGTCTTGGTCTGCAAAATAAATAACGCCGTAACTTGCGCGGTCAGACGCGATTGTCATACCTGAACCAGAACCAGTTGAGTCTATGACAATATCATCCCCATCACTTAAGTATGCTGTCCGCCCCGCAGTTCCATTTGTTACTTGTAATTTACCACTTGGACTCGTAGTCCCTATCCCGACTCGGTTATCAGCACTATCTACATAAAGTGTGTTTGTATCTACTGTAAGATTTCCATCTATAGCTATATTAGTATCCAGCTTTGCTGAGGTTACCGCCCCGTCTTTTAATACCGATGTTGAAACTTGAGTTATAGCCATCTATGCTTTTTTAGTGTTGTTTATTTTTGTGCCTTTGCCAAAACCAGATCTATTTCTCGATGCTGCTACAAATGACGATGTTGTATGATCATAGTCCATACCATCTATATTCTTACCTTCTTTCTTAGCAGCACGCCGCTTACGTTGGTTCTCCGCTTTCATAGCCGTACGTCTGGGCGTCATTGCTGTGGCTTTATCTCTCGCGGCTTTGCGGCGTTTTGCTGCTGTTGAAAGTTTTTGTGGCATTACTTTTTCTTTTTACCGTACAGTTTAGCAGGTGACTTTTTGCCAGCGTTTTTTAGTTTAGACTTAACAGTAGCCTCAACTACAACCTTTGTCCCGTCAGCTAAAGTTCTATACTTAGTTCTACCGCTTGCATCTTTTGCAGTACCAGCTAATCCAGTTTTAGCTTTTGTACTACTACCGGCTGTTATTGTAGTTTTAGTACCTAATCTGCCTTCACCTTGTCTAGCGGCTTTTGTGTTTTCAGCTTTTCTTTCTGAAGAAGTTTTTTCCCCAGCAGAACGAGGTACCACTCTTTTTACAGTCTGTTTAGTTACTTTTGCTTTTCCTACTCCTCCTTTTATTTCAACTTCTTTAGATTCCGCTTTGTCGACATCTACATCAACAAATTTGTTTGTCTTCTTAGTTGGTGCAGCTTTGATTGCATCCTGTAGTTGTTGAGGTAAGTTACCTTGCTTTCCCGTTAACGCTTTCATTAAAGGCGTCTTCGGATTCATTTTAAATGGTGATCCCATAATATTGTTTTTTATTAATTAACATGCATGTATTTGATAAGTTTATTATTACGCCATATATACAAGACTTAAAAAAGTGTGACGTTAGCCCCCTATTATATAACCTTAACAGGCTATTGTCGCATTACGCTGAAACTGTTGTTAGATGTATATGTTAGATGTATAGAGGTTTTGTATTACACATAACTATTTGACAACCAGCGCTTTATATAAAACCCATTATTTTTACCCACCCCCCTAGCTATTGGTAATCAAGTACTTAGGTTTTTACCTTTTTGTTATGTGCGAATTGTACTATAATTTTGAACTATTTCGTAGTAACCTCGCCCACACCCTGTTACCGTTTCGGGATTTAACCTCAACACTTGCTTCGAACCGATCTGTGTTTTTTACATACTAAACACGGTACCATCTGGATAATATAATTATGCTCCGACCTCAACCACACCCATCAACGGTAGTATATTTTTTACAAGGTTAACACGACCAACTTTGGATAATATAAATGTAACAAATAATAATTAAAACTATAACTATGTCAACTACTAAACAACTTAAAAAATTAATCTCTAAAGTATCAAATAAAAAATCTTTAAACTATGAGTATTCTATAGAACTTGTTCTTAAAAAATTAAATAAAATATACTTAAAAGAATTAAAGTATCAAGAAGTGTTGAGGTTACAAGAGGAATTAAATAGATAATTTCTACAAAGTAAACACGAACCTCATCGGATAATATAAATGCAACTAAAAAATAATAATTATGCAAATAAGTTTAGACACAATAGATCCAACAATATTTACTACAGAAATATTAAATAAATATAAAGTAGAATTAGTACAAAGCATAGATTTAAATAATACCTTTGAATTAACCTTTAAATCTTCTTATAATAACTTAAAATCTTTTTATAATAAATATTATTATACAGGAGAAACATTTGAAGAATATATAAATAATTAAATAATAAATAACAATGAAAAATATTACAATTACACTTGAAACACACTTAAGTAAAAAAGAAATAAATAAAGTATTAGAAAGAATGCTTTGGGATAGTGAATTCTCTTATGAGTTTGAAAATGCAGATTGGGAATTTACAAAGTGAATACGAACCTCAACGGATAATATAAGTATAATTAAATATAACAAACATGAAAGTAGATTTAACACAAAAAGAAATAGATATAATATATTTTAGATTAAAAGATTATATTAAAATATCAAATAATGTTGATTACCTAAATGAATTAACTGAAGTTGACAAAGAAGAATTTAAAGTAGAATTAGAATTAATAAATAAATTTAGTAAACTATGAACACACTAACTAAAATTGATAAAATGATTAATAATATTAAGTAAAATAAGTAAAACACACACATTCACACACTGAACTATACCACTACACTTAAAAACATTAACAAATAAACAACACACCTTATGACTATTGAAAAATACAACAAGATACAAAAGAGAATAACAAGACAAAACCAACGTACTCAAGACCTTATGTCTAACTATGTACGACCAATTAAGAGAGTGACAAGAGTAACATTCTCACGTAAAGCATTGTGGGATAATATAGACACAACAAAAGTATACTACTCTTATACTAAACTACAAGCTTAACACGATGCAACTTGGATAATATAAATGAATATAAAAACAAACATACAATGCAAAAATTAACACACAATCAAAATTTA
>Ga0209603_1002149_pt1 | contig 18863 bp, 25 predicted proteins | sample COGITO_mtgs_1206_FD_184812 | JGI IMG/M metagenome (GOLD analysis project Ga0209603, IMG submission 184812) | Pelagic marine microbial communities from North Sea - COGITO_mtgs_120607 (SPAdes) (version 2) | ecosystem: Environmental > Aquatic > Marine > Epipelagic ... | reverse complement strand
AATACACTTTTTATTTGTTGTATTTCAATAATATTTCCAAGATTTAATCTTTCACTCATTATCTATATATAAGATATTATTTTAATATATTTATTTACGACGATTATTACAACATCTACAAACAATACCTCTAAATAGACCATCTCTATGATCATGATCCATGCACTTCTGCCTTCTAAAATCAGTATCTAATTGAAACCCACAATCATCGCAGAATTTAGTAGCTAAATATATTTTATATATCAATTCATAATCACCTATTAAACCTCTAGTTTTCCACTTATTAATTCTATTTTTTTTAATACCATTAGGAGTTTTAGAATATTGTTTTTGATATTCTTTTTGTTGTTCTTTTAATTTTTCTTTATTATTTATATAATATAATCTATTAGATTCTTTTTCTTTTTCTTTATTATTTTTACTCCATTCACGCGATTTTTCTTTTATTTTTTCTTTATTGATTTCATAATCTTTTTTATGATATTCTTTATTATATTCTTTAACTCTATCTTTATTTAATTCTTTCCAATTACTCATAGTTACATTAATAATAATAAATATATCCTTAAATATATTCTTCATATCTTATCAATCTTCTTTTGAGATAGATCCATCAGCATTAAAATAATACTGGACGTCATAAAGAGTAAATATATCAACCTGTACCGGTTCAGCCTGTCCGCCTTCAATCTCTAGGACTAACTGCATCTCAAGAGATAATGTCTGTGTATCTAAACCTGCTTTAATAGCTTCGTTTTGATACGCCTCCATGTCTAAACCATATGGAGATACTAAAAATCCGCTACGACTTACCGGAGACTGCTGAGCACCAGCACCATCAGCATTATCACTATCATTAGTAGCATAATTAGAAGCAGCTAAAAAACCTGTACCAATATGGCTTCCCAAGTGTCCCATAGATTTTTTCAATTCCATAAGCATCTCACCACGATCATATTCATTATTCCCTGCTACAGCATTATCGCCAGCAGCAATTACGGCAGGTTGAGGCATTACAACACTACCGGCACGGACGAAATAATTACGTAAACACATATTACCGCTCCAGGATAAATAGAATGTAGCCCAGTCAGCAGACCCAACTCCAACACCGGCATAGGTTCTAGAAGATCCAGCGAAATATAATGCTTTAATAGATCGTTTTCTAGAAGGCACATTAAGACTAATTGATCCAGTAGCAGCAGCGTCAATTGTTCCATTATTGTAATCGTATCCTTGACCCTGAATAGCAAGAGATCCGCCATGAGCCATCTGTAATTCACGCATGAAATTATTTACATCAGCAGGGACTTCAACTAAATCAGCAACAACATAAACATCTCTTAATATCCAATCACCAGCAGCACCACTAGATACAATAGGAGACCATACACCAGCAACATCAAAATACAATTCAATAGGAGCATTAAGTAAAGGTAAGGGTAATAATTTAGCAGTACCGCTTTGAGTAAATAATCCACCTACTAAAGGCATATTAAATTTTACCTCTGCTCCAGGTGCTATATCAGCATCGCTTCCATGTCTACCAGTAGTTAGATCTGCACCGGTAGCAGTACCAGCAGGGGTAGGTACATTTAAAGTCCCAGCACCAGCAGTCCCAGCATAAAGAGTTTGACCTACTAAACTTATATCGCCTTGTTCTTCTTGAGTAGCAGTACAAGGGACTACTATAGCATTCATCAGCCGATTATAATATTGTACTCTACAAATTTCATTACCTTTTTGTTGTATTCTAAAATTTTCAAAAAAACTATGACCTCCTGCTAAATCAAAAGTGCAAGTTTGTCCTGTAGTATTCTCATAGGTAAAATTTAAATAACAATTAGAAGGATCTAGATATTCACGTGTACTATCGAGAGGTATGCGGATTGTAGATCCAGGTAAGAAAGTAGCACCATTAGTAGCATAAAATCTACGGCGTTTATGTTCGCTAGGTATAGCTCGTGGGAGAGTATCTAAATAATTAATGCTTGAAGGGAGTACTTGTTCCATATTTTATATTATATAGATTTAAAAAAATTATATTATTAAAAAATTTTAATTCTTTAATTAATTGACTTTAATTAATTGACTTTAATATTTATATTATTAATGAGAAACTGAAATTACACCTGACCGATCAATATAATAAAGAGCATCATAAGATACAAAAGCGTCTACATTAATGGCTTCTACGTTAGGCCCACCGATATTAATTAGTAATGTAATAGGGGTGCTACGATCAGCGGTATTCACACCACTTTCAATAGCGGTTCTTTGAAACGCTTCCATATCTATACCAAACGGCGAATATTTAGGTGCTGTTCCAGTAGTAGCCATACCACCAGTATCACAATCAGTAAGGGCATAATTAAGGCGAGATAGTGCTCCAGCACCAATAACATTATTAACCGGCATGAAACACTTCATCAATTCCAAAAGTGCTTCGCCACGACCATTATAATCAGGAGCATTAGCAGGTTCACAATTTACAAGGATAGGTGTAGCTGGGTGCATAATAGATCCAACTTTAACCTGATAATTACTCATATTAAAATTACCACCGAAAGATTGATTAAATCTAGCACGTCTAGCACCACCACCAGCACGGAAAGTATCACTAGCACCAACAAATAATAGAGATTTAATAGATTTACGACGAGCAGGGACATTAATCGCCTGTTGACCTTGTGCTCCAGCAGGGATATTTCCGTTGAAGTGGGTAAAGTCATTACAATTAAGGACGATGTGTCCTCCAGCGAGTTCCTGGATCATACGAATTTGATTATCAACTTCAGGAGCAACATCAACAAGAGACGCTACATAGGCGACATCACTAATAGTATAATTAGTCATATCCGCTAGAGCAGTAACTCCAATATCACCAGGAGGAGCAAGTTCAATTTCGATAGTTAGAGGCGAAGATGATAGAAGTTGAAGTGGGACAAGTTTATCCTGCGAAAATAGAGAGCCGACTAATGGAGCACAAAGGATAATATCACCAGCATTATCTATCTGTGCTTCATCGTTATGCTGATTAGCAACAATAGCACCAGTAGTCGCACCACCAGCGAGAGGCGTATTAGTATCACCAGCAGTCCCAACAGTACCGAAACGTTGACCTTCAGCAATAGAGCGATCACCTACAACACTCATATTAGATTGAGTAGGGAGGAGAATAGCAGCTAAAAGTTTATCGTATCTATTACAATCATATAAAACTGACCCAGCCTGCTCTACACGAAGGCGGCGAATAAATCCGTGTAAACCACCATTATCAAGACCTACATCATTACCAGCACCATTAGCGAAGGTACACTTGAAGCGAAGATAAGAGTGTTTAGCGTCCCAGAATTGAGAAGCCGATAACTCTATCCTGATGATATTATTTCCGTTAGCAGTAAAGCTTGTTCCGTTTACAGGTAAGAAAGTCCTACGCATAGCGCGAGGATTTCCGGCAGCGACAGGCAAAATTTTAGTGTAATCCATAGAAGAAGGTAAAGACATATTTTATATTCTATAGATATATTTTAATTATATTATTAAAATTTTTAGTAATTTAATTAACTTTAATATTTCTTTAATTTTCTTTAATTTTCTTTAATTTATTTATTTTTTAATAATGTAATTGTAAACTGCATATCAATTCTAGTAATATCGTCTCTAGGATTAGTTCCATTAGTTCTATCACATAAATATATATTTTTAGGTGCTTCAATATCAGCAGGTATATTAAAATTATAACTAATTTTAGAGCCGAAAGGATTAGCACATAATACGCCTTCATGATTAGGTTGATGTTTAATAGCATATTGATTACCTACAGCACCAAGACCACCAGGATAAATACCTTGATAATTTCCTCTAAACTCCCAAAAAGCAGGTATTAATTCTTGAAATTTATAATAATAATTAGAATTATGTAAGGTAGGATTACCTGAATTATGTACCACTCTACCACAATTTCTACTGGGTAAATTCATACTTAAAATCACACCACCGAAAGGTACACTAGCCCCAGCAGCAAGAGTTTCTCTATCAGTCCAAACTGCATTAGCGTTATTTTCAACGTTAGGGGGTATACCAGGTATACTAAAAGATATAGGATCTATAATTATTGTATCTAATTTCATAATAGCTTGATTATATTCAGTAGAATTAGTATCATCTGTAAGAGGAGGTAAATCAAAACTATATACACCATGATTAGTACTAACCGCAGCTTGACTAACTATAACTTTAAAAACTAATTTCTGTTCGCCTAATTCAAAAACTCTTTGTACTCTAACCGCTGAATTATCATTAGAAGATTGTCTTGGGTTATCCATATTTTATATAATATAGATTTAAAAAAAAAAAGTTATTAAAAAAATATTAATTAAAAAAACAACCTTTAGGTTTTTCAATAATAACATCAGGTTTAAATAAGTGTTCTGCTATTAGATTTTTTATATCTATACTTACCTGTTCTAATTCTTTAAAATCATCTTGTAATTTATTAATTTTAACTATAACATCTTGAATATCTTCTTTAATATTATCGATAGGTTTTTTATTCTTCTCCATTATTATTATTATCTAATATTTTATTTATTGTAATTTGTGGGTAAAAGCGAAACTTTTTATATTTCATATCAGTTTTTCTAGAATTTAAATCGTATACCATAGCTTTAGTTAATCCTAAATCATTAGATATATCCATTAAAGTTTTATAATCTTCATCATGAATAGTTTCTCCTTTATGATCTTTAATGCAACAATTAAATTTTTTATTCATTCTATATATTATAATATATTTTATTTTTTAAGTAATTAAACAATAAAATCATCCTTTATAACTTTGAAATATAACAAGATTTTTTAAAATACCTCTAGGTTTAATTAAACCATGAAAACAATTAGAAATAGTTTGAGCCGGCACATCAAAAACTTCACTTATTTCAATTACGCTTCTAAATTCCATTATCTTTAAAATATTAATTTTTTCAGGTTCTTCAAATAAATATATAATCCAAGAAGATTTTTTCATTATATAATATAATATATATTTAATTATACAGATTAAATCAGTCCTAGGGGACTATATTTAAAACCCCTGAATTATTCCAAAGTCGCCCTGTTTCAGGAGGAGCAAAGGTAGGTAGATTTAATATTCTAACATCACTTTCACCTGAATTAAATCTTATATATTTAATACCATAATTATCAAAGGCGAAACCTGAATGTGCTGTTTGTCTAAATTGTAAATAATAACCTTGAGATCTCTGCGGTAATGATAATGTATAACTAAATAATGTAAATAGATTTCCTATATAACCAGTCGCCCCTAATGATACTACAACAGGAGATCCAATAACAAAAAAACCAGCATCTAAAACCTCAAATACAAGGTTTTCATTAGTATCAGCATTCTCACCACCATTACTAGAATTACCCTGTATAAAGTATGCTTCAATTGTACCTCCCTGTATTATTAGAGTTTGTATATTTTTTGTTCTTATCCATCTGTTAGTATTCTGAGTACCACCTGAAAATACAAAATATCTAGCAGTAGGTTCAGGAGAAAGCAAACTATTAAATCCATTAGTAGACGTTGTACCACCACCACTAGCAACAAATCCACCTGGAGATACACCTTGTAATTGAGTAGGAGAAAATCCACCTGTAATACCATTAGTAAATAAATTTATATTTAATCCTGATATAATAGTAGTAGCATTACCAACAGCTATACTCATAGTTTCTATATGATTAAACCCAGTACCACCTGTAATAGTAAGATCTTGTATAATAGGACTTTCTTCTAATTTAATAGATACAACTTCACTACCATCAAATTCAGCAACATTAACTCCTGATGAATTAGTCATGATTATATTCGCTCCTTGTTGTAATTCATTAGGCACTTTTAAAACTTCTATCTCATCATTACTATTAAAACCTAATGTATTATTTATGCTGTCTAACGAGGCAGAAATCTCTTCGTCGCCGGCATCAACTATTATACCATCGCCCCCAGTATATTCGATAGGTACAGAATTTATAATGATTTCTTGATCTCCGTCATAATTAGTTTGTATCAACCCTGCACTATTAGTCATCTGTATATTAGCACCGCTCCTCAATTGATTAGGCACTCTTAATATTTCTATTGTATTATTTCCAGTATTAATACCAGTAGTATATCCATCTGTTCTCGCGTTGATAGCGTCGAATGCTGTTATCTCTATACCTAATCCACCAGTATATTCTGTATTAGTATCAGTAGCCGATATAGAAACAACTTCACTACCATCAAATTCAGCAACATTAACTCCTAATGAATTAGTCATGACTATATTCGCTCCTTGTTGTAATTCATTAGGCGTTTTAGTATCAGTAGCATTAATAATTACATCAGCACTACCATTAAATCCAGTAGCAGAAGGAGGACTATAAGTAATATTTGTTCCAGGTTTTAATTCTTTAGGCACTCTTAAAACATTAAGATTTTTAGGATTTGAGCCTGATGCAATAGCATTAATAGTAAAATCATCTGTTCTTACTGATATTATGGGTTCAACTGGGACAGGAGGACCGATATAATCTATTTCAATTCCTTTACCTTCATCATAAGTCGTATCATAAAAAGGAGGTACATTAATAACATCAGCAATAGATCCGTCCCATGAAGTAGCACCTGAAGTTAAATTAATATTAGTTCCCATAGATAAAGCATTAGGAGTAGCACCATGATTAATACCCCATACTGCAGGTTGTTCGTCTCCTTGACTTATTATTACTTGACCTGCTTCTCCACTATTATAATTATTACCTAATCTAAATACGCCACTATTATTTATCGACGTAGCTGAAATCCTTTTTAATCCATTAATAGAAGACATTATATTTATATATTATATATTTATTATTTTTTCTTAAATTCAACACCCCATTCTTTTTCGCCTTTAATATTTTCATAATATATATATTTATTTAATACATAATTATTTTTAGGTGTACGTGTAGGATCATTATATAATCTCTGTATATATAATCCTCTATTAGTATATTTATTATAATGTTTTAATGATTGTTTGTATACATTATCTATTTGAGATTTAGTCAATCCAGTATCTTCAATAATATCTTCTATTTTATCATAATAAAAAAAATCACCTATTAAATTAATCAATAACCATTCTGGATGATTATTCATTACTATATAAAAGTATATTAAAAAAAAAAGAAAACTTAAACTTAATTAAAGTCAATATAAAATTTACCGATATTAATTATTAAACCGCCCTCAACTTCTTTAGGTTTATATTTATAGTATTTACCGCCTTTAATATATTTATTTTTATTTTTAATGTAGTATTTTCTCCTTTCTTCTTTATCCATGATATACTATAGATTAGATAATAATTTTTCACTTTGGACTGGAAAAAACAAAGTTTTTTCTCTGACTAAAATTACCGAGTTTTTAGAAAATAGAAAAAAATATATTACTATATATAAAACTTAATGGATATTGAAGAAACTATCGAAGCAGAATTAGAAGCTAAAAGTATTGAGAAAGATAATATTTCTTTAGAAATTAATGATGATCCCCACGCGGGGCCGGATGACAAACCTAAAAAAACTAAAAAGATTAGATCACAAGCACAGATAGAAGCGTTTGAAAAAGCAAGGATTAAAAGAGCAGAAAATTATCAAAAAAGACAACTTCTTAAAGAGCAAGATAAACAGAATAAAAAAGAAATTAAAACTAAAATTACTGAAGAAATTAATAGTTTATCTACTGAAGAAATTAAAGAAAAAATTAAACCTAAATTACCTAGACAGAATGCAGTACAAGACACACCACCACAGCATTCTTACGGACATTATAATCATCAACCCCCTACACCTATAATTAATAATTATTATTATAATACTCCACCTCCACCTCAAGAAGTTAAAAGAAAAGGTAGAAAGAAAAAAGTTGTAGAAAGTAGTAGCTCAAGCGAAGATGAAGAAGAAGAGGTTGTATACAAAGCACCGGTCATGCAATGCAAACCTCAAGTAATAAAACAACAACCTCAAGTAATAAAACAACAACCAAAAAAAGCACCATTAAAATATTCTTTTGTTTAAAATTAATATAATATATATATATTAATATAATGACTTCAATAGCAGAAGAAGAATATGATAAAAAGATAAATATTAGTAAATATGATTTTTCATGCGACGATGAAGATATGAGTATACCTGATCCTTTACCTAAAAAATCTTTTAGTATGTTAATAGTAGGTAAACCGGGCACAGGTAAAACAAATCTATTATTAAATTTAATAACTAAACAAGGTAAAGCATTCAATAAAAAATTTGATAAAGTATTTATATTTTCACCTAGTTTAGGTACTATTAAAGGCGATGATCCTTTTGAGTTAATACCTGATAATCAAAAGTATAGCGAAGCCACATTAGACAATATTGATAATTTTTTAGAGCAAATAGTAGATACAGGAGAAAAAGTATTATTAATTTTAGATGACGTCGTAGCAGATATACGAGGTAAAGGTAAAGGAGAAATAGAAAATAAATTAGAAAAAATATTTTTTAATCGTAGACATCTATGCGGTGCAGGTGGGTCTTGTAGTGTTATAGCAACTAGCCAAACATACAATAAGATTTCACCTAAACTCCGTAAATCAGCAAGTCAATTCATTCTCTTTGAGAATAGACAGAAGGCAGAGCAAAAATCTATTTTTCAAGAAATTATATTATTACCTGAAAAAGAATATTTTGATGTAATGAAATATGTCTATAATAAAAAACATAATTTTATGTATATAGATACAACTAGATCTCAAGACGATATGATCCATAAGTGCTTCACGAAGTTAATTATAGATAGTCCTAATATCATGAAGTTTTAAGGCTGTATATTATTATCAGCTACATCATTATTAGGAGGTAATACTTCTCTATCACAAGATATACACGGCGTCTTTATATTACGGCACCGGGACTTGAAGCACGCTATAATAATAGCGGTTAATGTACCTCCCATTAAAGTAATAAATAATCCTAACTGCTCTATAGTAAAACTCTGCATTATAATATATTAAGAAGATAAAAAATTCTCATCAATTTCTTTTAATTCACTAACAGGTATTAAATAATGCTCTATAGAATTAGTCCCTGTTAATTTTACAGGAAAACTAAAATCTTTAGTAATTTCAATACCCATAGTGCGGTCTGTGAAGACAAATATTAAATATATTCTATAACCTTTTTCTATTTTCATATAAGCTTCATTAATTTTACTTGTTGTAATTATAGTTGTATCGTATTTATCATGAGTATTTCGTCTGCCTTTAACTTCACAAATTATTTTTTTATTATTATCATGAAAATCTAGAATATCAAAAATATCATTATTTCTTTTAAAATCTGCTTCAAAATATTTATTTAATATAGGTAATGTTTCATCTTCTATTTGTTGTCCTATAGTCCATAGAGTTTTATTAAAAGGAAAGTAAGGCATTATATAATATAACAACTAAAAAAATATAGATTTTTAAACTCAATTAATAATGTTGAATTAATATATATAATGTCTAGACGTCCACCTCCTAATTCTCTAAACAGGTCAGTTTTAAAAGATCTTAATGATAGGCAGAATTTCATTAAATTAATTAAATCTAAAGAGTTTAATTTAGAAAGACAAAAAGAATTGAAGAAAATTATTGAAGATCAAAATAAAAAAATATTAAATATGCAACAAGATAAAATAAAGAAATTAAAAGCAGGTAGAGGTAAAAACTTAAGAGGCGAATTAACTAGAAATAAAAATTTACAAAGAAGATATGAAAGAGGCGAGAGACGATATAAAGAAACAGAAGAACCTAGAACTTATGGAGATCCTCAACCTAGTCAAGCAGGTATGTCTCAAGAAGATAGAGATCTTAAAAGAGATGAATTAAAACAACAACTATCTATTGAAACTAGAAAAATAGAATTTTTAGAAGGTAAAGAATTAGCGAATATTGACTATAGAGATCAATTAGTAGAAAACGATAGAATTAAAGCAGAAAACGATAGAGCGATGAGAGCAGAAGAGAATGAAATAGCACGTCTAAAATTACAAGCAGAAAGAGATAATATGCCTATACCTGAAGTATCTTTCGATATAGGTAGTCATCAGTTTATTAATAATTTATTATCAGGTGTAGCAGTAGATAAACAAAGAGAAAGAGAACATACTCAAAATATAATGCATCAATTATTAGAACATCATGCTAGAACCGGAGGTGCTACAGATCCTAATTTAATGAATAATGTATACATAGAAGCACAAGAAAGAGGTGTACGTCCGCCAGGTAGTTTAGCTTCATTACCTCCTAATCCATCGCCTCCTTCTATAATAGAATTACCGGATAGACCTCCCCCTTCTTTTAATCAAGCACGAGAAAATTTACAAAGATTTTTAGATAATGCTACTAGTGATAAACCTGATCCTGATCCTGATGAAGTTTCAAGTATTACTTCTACTGAATGGGATAGACGTGTAAATAGAGCAGAGGAAGATTTTTATGCGACTAGTGAAGGTAGAAGATTACAAGAAAGTAGTGTATTAAGCGAATACGCTTTTATTGATAATCCATTAAACACATTAGATATAACTAGTACAGAACAAGAAGATCTTTTAGTTAATTCAGGACTAGAAGAAGAATTAGATAATTTAAGAGAACAACAATTAGTAGGTAATCAATTAGAAATATTAGAAGAAAATTTAGAAGAAGAACAAATAGAAGAAGGTGCTGGAGTAGGTGATCTAGTAGCACAAGCAGGTCAAGTTTTAGGCGGTGCTATAGTAGGCACCGCACTGCGGAGTGGTGATATAGCATTAAGAGGTGCTGGTGGTATTTTACAAGGAGCAGGTGAAGCAGTAATAGAAAATTTACCTAGTGCGGGAGATGTAGGTCGTGCTGTGGGTGGTGCTGTTGTAAATATAGCCGGTGCTGGATTAAGTGCTGTAGGTGGTCTAGTAGGTGGTGGTGCTGTTGAAGAAGTAATAGAAGATGTAGAGCAACAAATAGAAGAAACAGATGAAGGAGAATTACTAGAAGAAGTACCTATCGCTCAAAGAAATCCAGCTGAAATCGCTAGAGATAATGATGAGTTTGATTATGGTGATTTTTCTATACATCATGGAGAACAATCAAGTAATCGTGGCCCACCTACACTAGCAGAAAGAAATTTAGGTGCTAAATATTCTATTTCTAATTTAAGTGATAGATTTCATAAAAATTTAAATCCAGGTCAAAAGGTAGATATAACCTCTTACGGAGCAGATAAAAAAGGTGATACTATAGGTTATTTCGGTGCTGGTGGTGGTGTATCAGCTGGAGCAGGTAAACGTCGTGAAAATAAATTACAAACAAAAGCATTAGATAAATCTATTAGTAAAGGATTTTTAAAACTGCATAAAAATTACTAAAAAATAAAATTAAAATAAAAAAAATATATATTAGTTAATTATATAAAGATGCCTAAACGAAAAGTTAAAGTTGATGATGTTGTTGAAGAAAAAGTAGTCGATAAAGAATTAAAAGATGTACTTCTAGATCGTGGTGTTATTAGTGATAAAAATCATAAAACTTATTCTCCATCTCAATTTATAGAAGCAGCTGATAGATACAACGGATCTATTCTTAAAACATTAAAAGGAGAATTAGAAATACATTATGATAAAGATTTAGTTTTAGGTTTATAAATATATATATATTATAATAATGGTTAAAATAACTTTTAAAGGAGAAACTAGAAATATACCTGATAGATATTTACCTAAATCATTAACAGATACACAGAGAAAAAAACAAATCAAAAGTATATTTGAAGGAACTGAAAGACCTAAATTAGATGTTAAACCTCGTAAAAGTAGTAATACTATAAAATTTAATAAAAAATATGGAGATAGATTTAAAGATTTAAAAGGCGGTAAATCAGTAGAGAATATATCTAAAGTTGTAGGTTTACCTTATAAAGCATTAAAAGAAGTTTTTGAGAAAGGCGAGGGTGCTTATTATTCATCAGGTAGTAGACCTAATCAATCTGCTTCAAGCTGGGCGTATGGAAGAATGTACGCTTATATCATGGGTGATAAAGAAGTAAGAGAAATAGATAAAAATATAACTAAAAAATATAAAGTTGATTTCAAGAAAATAAAAAAGTAATTAAATATATAATGAAAAAAAACTCTAAACTAGAACCTATACCTAAAGGATCTAAATTAACAGAAGAACAAAAACAAAAATTAGAGAAACATAAGGTACATCATTCTAATAGACACCTAGCATCTATGAGAATGTCTATGCTTAAAGGATCTACTTTTGATGAAGCACATAAAAAAGCACAGAAATCCGTAGGAAAATAATATATTATATTATATAATGGAAATTGAAAAATCTACTAGAAAAAATAAAAGATTAGTTGCTATTTTTGATAATGGTAAAAAGATACACTTTGGATTAAAAGGCGGACAAACCTATTTAGATCATAAAGATAAGGTGAAAAGAAAAAATTATATTGCACGGCACGAGGTTAATGAAAAGAAATTTTATAACTCGCCGTATCATGCTTCTACCCTGAGCCGTTTTTTGCTTTGGGGTGATGCTACTAATTTAAATCAAGCTATTACTGATTTTAAAAAGAAGTTTAATTTATAGTTTAAAAAAGAATTATTAAAATATATTATAAAGTATAATGAATATTAATGAATTTTTTGTTGTGATATTATTATGGATTATTAAATTCTATAATAATATTAAAAGTTGTTTTGTATCTAAAGATATAGTTGAAGAAAAACCTGATTTAAGTTTAGTATTAGATCCGGATAGTGATAATGATAAACAAATAGAAATAGAAGAGATTGCAGAAGAAGTTATAGATAAAATACTTGAAAATTATCATCTTTTTAAAAGGGAGTGAAGAAAAGTGAGGGTTTAAAAAAGAAGAATAATTATATTTAATATATTATAATATGGCTGATAAAGATTTAGATAAATATGCTACTATTAATTTTGAGTGTACTGAAGATCCTAGATTAAATTATACTTTTATGAAACCTGAATGTATTGAGAATTTTCAAAATCAACCTCAAACATTAAATACTGATAAATTAGATTATGGACTTAAATTTTGTGCTGGTGATAATAGTCATATTTCTCCTACTATACCTATTTCATTAGCACAAATAAAATCTATAGAAGAAGGGACTGATTGGTTTAGAAGTAAATATCCTAATTTACCTGAAGAATACTGGAGCATCATGGCGAAATATTATTTTAAAGAACCTTTTACTAAAAAAAGTTTAAAGAATGATCTAAAAAAATTAAATAAAAAGGGAAAATCAAAACAACTTCAAGGTCTACACATTCTTAAAGGTAAATTTAAAGTTGAGTTTGATTAAATATATATATATATTATATATAATATATTATGAGTACTGGAGGTATGTCTATGATTGCTGAAACAGGGACACCTGCTTCACGAGTTTTATTTGTAAATTCAGGCGACGCACAAACTATATTTAATGAAAATAGATCTAATTTTATGTTTACATTAGAAGAACCTGTTATTGTACCTAATCATCATTCGATTATGTTAAGTTTAATAGGTGCTGAAATACCTTATAGTTTCTATAATTTCATACCTGGTAGGAATACTAGATTAGATTTTTATCATAGTAATTATAATGTACCTGCTTATTATAATGTTGATGGAAATATGAGTGGTGGCGGTGCTGGAACTTTTTATACATTAAGTTTACCTGAAGGTAATTGGAATGCTGTTGAACTTGCTAATTTTTTAACTAATGATATAAATACATCAATATCTATACCTAACTGCATAACTATTCTTTATGATAGTATTTCATTAAAATTTAAGTTTGTATGTAATGTTGTAAATAATAGAATTACCCTTGCTACTCAATACGGCGTAGAAAGTGGGCTTACTGGTAATGATATGAATGAAGAATTAGGTTTTGATTTAGAAACTCCTACAGGTGATATATTTTTTGAGAGAGATGCTGGTGGTAGTTATAGAGCAGGTAATACTGATCCTACCGGTATTTTACCTGGTGTCGGTGTTGATACTATTACTATACCTTTAACACCTACATTAACTTATATATATGCTGATGATGTTGCGGATATGTCTAATTCTATTAGAACTTTATTTTTAAGATCTAATTTAACAACTTCTAGTATACTTGATAGTCATATAGGCGGTGGATTTAGTAATATCATGGCGAGAGTACCTATTAATGTTTCTCCTGGTGATATTATTAATGTTAGAGCGAGCGATGGGAACGTACATCAATTATTATTAAAAGTTAAAGAATTTACAAATATACACTTAAGATTAACAAATCAAAGAAACGAAAATATAAATCTTAATGGATTAAATTTTGATGTAGCGTTAAAATTAGATTTTATAGAAAATCAAAGATTAGCAGAACCTAATAATATACGTCAATTAGTACAAGTGGCTCAAGAAGAAGAAATAGAATTAGAAGATATAGATAAAAAAACTAAAAAAAAAAAGAGTAAAAAATAAAATAAATTATTATATCTTTAAAGTTATAATATAATGGGATTTGTAAATTTTGTTAATAATCTAGGCAGTAAAGTATCAGGAGCAGCACATTCTCTCGGTAATAAAATCCATCAGGCAGGATCTCGTGCAGGTAAATTTATCCATAAAGTAGCACCTAAAGTTGAAAGCATAGCACAAACTATCGCTGATGACGCTGGAATTGTAGGAGATATTGCTGAAGCAGCACTCCCTTTTACCGCTGAAATACCTATATTAGGCGAGGTGGTGGGGGCAGTTGCCGCCGGAGGTAAAGCGGTGAGTGAGGTGGCTCAAGGGGTAGAATATGGTGCTGAACTGGCGGAGGCAGCTACACGAGGAATTGAAAGGGTAAGTGCCGGTGCTAAAGGTGATGTTAAAGATTTAGGTAGGGGTTTACTTACTAAAGCAGCACAGCGTAGTCGTGATGGCGGTGCTTTAACTAAAGACGATTTGAAGGGCGTTGCTGGAGGCGTCGCCTCAAGTGCTTTTAATAGATTTGTTGGACTTTAATATCTATCGAGAAAATTAAACTAATTAATTGAACTATCGAGAAAATTAAGTTTTTTTATTTTACTATTTGTTTATCTTGTAATTATTTTTTTATTATATTTTTTACTATATATAAAATTGTTTAAAAACATTAATACTTAAAAAGAAATAAATATATATTATTAATAATATAATGAGTGAAAAACTTAGAATTTACAATCCTATCAAAAATAGATTTGTTAATGTTAATCAATTTGGAGCTGCTGCGAAAAAATTATATAAGATATATATAGATGAGTTAAATACTCCACCTGAGAATGTATTACCGCCTGGATTAAAGTATAATCCTGTAAGTGGATATTTTACTAAAACAAAAGAACAAAAAGAAAAAATAATATATAATAATGTAAAGAAACTTGCTTATACACCTACTTTTAATGGGACAGAAGCACAATTAAAGGTTGAAACTACTATCAAAAATTTCATGAAACAATTTGCAGGTAAAACTATTAAAGCAGTTTCTTATAGTCAAGGTAATATTAAGAATGAGGGAATAATCACAATCCCTTCAAGTTATAATGCCTGGTGGAAAGTATCCCCTTTTTTTCAATCTTATATTATGGTTGATAGTGAGTTTAATATATTTAGTAGGTCAGAAAATCTTGTTGACCTTATGGCGGACCCAGGGGATCCTGAATATGATGTATTATTACCTATTAAAAAACAAGGTCTATTAATTGTTGATGAATTACAACAAATTACAGGTGAGAAATATAAACAACAATTTTTAGACGGAATTACTAATTGCTTCTTTACTCCTATTAAGGATTGGGCTATTATCCATGAAGCAGATGCTAAAAGTAAATCTGCTATTAAAAGGTATAAATCAATTAATAAAAAAATAGATAATTATTTAATTAAATATAAAGAAGGTATACCTGAGGATGAGGTACAAGAAGTAGCTGATAATTTACAAGTAGGATTTAGTATTGATATACCCAGTCCTATCAATAAAAAGGTTAATTTATTAACTATTGAACCTCAAAAAAAAGCGTTAAAGGTATTTAAATTTCTTAATACTAGAATAGATCACGTGGAAATTAATGACCTTAGAGCATTAGATAATTTTGAAGAAATTAGTAGAGGTGAATTAGAAATCAAAAAAAGAGAATTATCAAAAAATAAAGAGTTTTTTATTTATAAATCAGGTAAGGATGGTGTAAGTCAATTAAATACTATATATAAATCGTATAAGGTTAAAGACCCTATGCAGGATATTATTAGTGATTTTGAGAATGATAATAATTTAAGTAGTTATAAAATTAGTCATACTAAAAACAGAGCATTAAGCGAGTTTTGTAAAAAATCAGTTAAGACTAATAATACTATTGATTTTGATAAAAATTTACAACAAAAAAACCCTGAGGATTATAATCATATAGATATGACTAAGGCATACACTAAATCTAATGATTGTAGTTATTATGAAGGTATATTAGGTAAAATTACAGATTTTAGAAAAACTGATAAAATCATGGGCTTAGGATTATATCAAGTTAATAATGTAGTAATTAATAATCCTGTGATTGCTGATATGGAATATATATTTAATAATAATATATATCCTTCAGCAGAACTAAAATTTTTAAAAGATAATGGAGTTGATTTTGAAATTGTTGCCGGTTGCTGGGGTAGTAAAATAGATATTAATTTTGGTGAAGGTGAAGAAGATAAATCAGGTATGTTTTCTAAACATAATGGGGTAAGTGCTTATTGTAAGTGGTTTGGATGTATGTTAATCTGTGAAGAAAATACTAAGTGGAAGTTTAGTACTTCATCAGAAAATTATTGTAAGATTTATGATTATTATCAAGACGATTCTAATGTATATTATCATGCTGATGAATACGGACAATACGGAGTAATTGAATATAAAAAAAGAGAAACTTTTCATCAGTCACACATAGCCTCTTTTATTACTTCTTATCAAAGGATTGCTATGATGGAGCAACTACTAAAATTTAAAGATTTTAAACAAGTCGCCCGTGTATGTGTAGACGGGATTTATTTTAAAGGTGATGTAGAATTATGTAAAAACTTTTCATACAAAGATAAAAAGACTTTTGAGAATGAAGCAGGTAAAAGTTATTGTATTGATTTTTATGACCCTTATAAACATTATTATTGGGAAAATAATGATAAATATGATTTATCAAAAAATAGAGAAAATAATCAGTATGAGTTTCATAAAGGTCCTGGTGGTGCAGGTAAAACTCATAATAATTTAATCGATACAGGACTTATAGATATACTATTTGCTTCTAATTCATGGAAATTATCAAGATCTAAGGCGAAAGAATATAATATCGATAGTACCTGTTTCTATCACTTATTAACAGAAGATCCTGAGGTATGGAGACCTCTATATAAAAAGTATTCAGTAATATTAGTTGATGAAGTTTCTATGCTTTCTAATCATAATAAAAATATTATCATTAATAGATTCAAGGACCATAAGATTATATTTTGTGGTGATGTAGGGTATCAACTTGACCCTGTATATAGTCCTTATGAATACGCTAAACAATTAATAGGTGGATTTAAACCTGAATATACTGAATATTATTTTAATGATAATAATACAGAAATTATTCAAGAGAAAGGTAATGAACTTTTACTATTAAATAATTCGTGCATAGACGGACCTATGAAAAAAAGAATTGTAAAAATACCTATTATAGAGCATAATACTATGTATAGGTGTAAGTGTCCTGTATTAAAAGATAATCTATTAAATCTAAGAAAATTAATTGATACTAATGGAGATAAAATTAATACAGAAGATTTATTGAAAATATTAAAAAATACTAAAATTAATAATAAAAATAATATTGATTATAAATCAACTGATTTTATTATTACTAATACACATCAACGCAAGGATGAATATACTGAGAAATTTATTGATTTAGAAAAATATTATATAACTAATAAAACTCGTGAATATAGTAAGGGTGAAATTGTATTTAAAAAACCTACTGGGAAAGGTATTTCATGTGAGCGTCGCCACGGGTATACTTGCCACAGTTTGCAGGGCGAGACAGCAGAAAATAAATTATTTATTGATATCACAGGTTTCAAAAGTTTAAAGATTCTTTACACTGCCGTGAGCAGAGCAAAATACTGGAATCAGATTATATTTATTAAATAGATAACATACTTAAACAAATGAATATATATATATAAAAGGAAAAAAGATAAATAATGATAAATTATAATAATAGTAAAATTTATAAAATTGTTGATAATACTAATAATAATATTTATATAGGATCTACAACTGAAAAATATTTATCTTCAAGATTAAGTAAACATCTTGGTAATTATAAAAGATTTTTAGAAGGTAAAGTAAAAACTTGTTGCTCTTGTAAATTAATATTTGAAAATAATAATTTTTATATTGAATTATTAGAATTAGTTAATTGTAATTCTAAAGATGAGCTACATAAAAAAGAAAGATATTATATTGAAAATAATGTTTGTATAAATAAAAATATACCTGGTAGAACTAATAAAGAATGGAAAGATGATAATAAAGAAAATATAAAAGAATGGAAAAAAGAATATAAACAAAAAAATAAAGAAAAAATAAAAGAATATCAAAAAGAATTGAGAATATATCTATTATCATGGGGAGGCGATATAAGATATTATAATAATCTATTAAAAATAGATGTTAATTTGTTTGCATAATTTTT
>Ga0209603_1002135_pt1 | contig 18966 bp, 13 predicted proteins | sample COGITO_mtgs_1206_FD_184812 | JGI IMG/M metagenome (GOLD analysis project Ga0209603, IMG submission 184812) | Pelagic marine microbial communities from North Sea - COGITO_mtgs_120607 (SPAdes) (version 2) | ecosystem: Environmental > Aquatic > Marine > Epipelagic ... | reverse complement strand
ACAAACATCAGGCCGGCAGTGATCTGTTTCATAGTCCAATGGTTTGGCTGGAAAGCTATGGCAGTCAATGATTAAACATTGGCCATGGATGTCCAACACGTCTTTAACCATTGTTGTTAATTGCTGGTGATGAGGGTGGTAATATTGATCGATTAAGCGCTGACGCAACCCTAGTAATATTTTCCTTAGGGGCTCGCCTGAGCTTGTGTGGGTATAGACAACACCCATCCCAACAGATTCCATTGAGTCTTCAATAAAGCGCTCAGGATCGACTACTAAACGGCTCACTGGAAAGACACAGCGACGCGCCCCCGGCAAGTCGAATAACCGATCGGTATGATGATCAGTCATGGCATCAACCTCATAGGCTAGTGCCTCTTGCCCCAGCAGGAATTCTACCTCAACAGGCAAGACTGTTGAGGCATGAGGAATGTGAAGAATGATTGCATCAGTGGGCCAATTTAGCACCATACCTCCCTAGATATAGCCAATAAATCTGCCACTGTAAGCAAGTCAGTATCATTGATCCAGTGAAACTGATCTAGACTATTTTCACCGTACTCACTTTGCCAGATTGCTCTTAGCAGGTGAACTGACGCCTGATGCTCTGTGCAGTCTTTATGTGGAACTGATGCGGCAATCTCCCACAACGTAGCTCCCCAGTCCTGATCAAGTAAGCGCTCCCATAATATCCAGTAGGTGTGCCCTCGGTGGATATAATAGCTACTGATACGGCTGTGCATTGGGCTCCAGGCCCACTCAACTTGGCACAGGTAATTAGCACGACGAGAGGGAAGCCTTGGCATCTTGCGTTTGTAAGCTGTGTACAAACAAATATCGATACCATTAGGACAAGGGGGTAGTTCGACCACTTCAACAACACGCTGTTGGGGTAGGTCATTGGGTGACATTGGGATTGATGGAACTTTCATAATATATAACCTCTTTAGTGCTTTGACGGAATGTCTGGCGCACAATCTGGTGATCAAATGCCATGCGTTTGAATAGCCAACAAAAAACCCAATTCAGCGGAAGCTAAATCGGGTCTCTAGAAAGGGCCGGTTTAGCAGTAATTTATATAGCACCCCGCAATCTGGATCAAATCGGTGCTTGTGCCAAACTGAAGTGGCACTGAGAAAACAATACCATCGGTTGATAATCGATGCAATAGCTTAAAGAAAGCTGATATATCCATATCAGTTTTATGAAGTTAGTCTTTATTGTAATCAATATAAGGTCCACTTCTCTAGACAAAATCGAGTTAAACCGAGATGATAAGCTAAATTTAAAATACGAGACAATTTTATGGTTGAAGTCGTTGCAGCCGCAATTTTTATCAAAGGAAAATTACTGTGCTTTAAAAAAGGAGACGCCAAATATGAATACCTATCAAATAAATTTGAGTTTCCTGGAGGCAAGATTGAGAATGGCGAAACACCAGAGGAGGCGTTAAAAAGAGAGTTGATTGAGGAAATCAACATGTCTGTTTCTATTGGGCCACAGATTGGGATTATTGAGCATGACTATCCAGACTTTTCTATTAGAATGCATTGCTACATCTGTTTCTCAGATTTCTATGATGGGACTCTCAATGATCATACAGCCTATGAAATCTTAAAATTTGATCAACTTAACAGTGTTGAGTGGATAGCTGCAGATATACCAATTAAAAATATGATTGAGCAGAGTTATAAACATGTTTTCGAACAGTGATTTAAGTAGTTCATTAGAGACAGGGCTGATAAACCTAAATCAGGACTCGATGGAGCATTTACGTCCTAAAATTGTATTAAATAACTTTAAACTTAGGGAAAAAGTTCTTGAAGTAATTCTTTCTGAGTTAAAAACGTGTTCGTATTTCCGACTTGGTGTGGCATTTTTAACAAGAAGTGGTGTTGCATGCCTGCATCAGGTGCTCAAAGAACTAGAAAACAATGGTATTAAAGGTCAAGTAGTCATATCTCAGTATTTGAATTTTAGTGACCCTAACGCCTTAAGGGCTCTAATGAGATTTGATAATATTGATCTTAAGCTTATTAATACTGAAAACTACCACGGGAAATGTTATTTATTTGATCATAAAGACTTCTCAAACTTAATTGTTGGAAGTTCTAACCTGACACAAAATGCTTTAGGAAAAAATTCTGAACTCAATTTAAAGGTATCTCTTACTAAAAAAAGTGAGCTTTATGAAAACTTTCTTGATGAGTTTAATAGATTATTTGCTCAAGCTGAATGGGTAACAATAGACTTGTTAAAGCGTTATGAAATCGCTTACAACGCTAATAAAAAAGCGCTCACAAGTTCTAATGCTGCAGATCTTAAAATGCCTGAAAATCCACATATAATTGCTAACAAAATGCAATTAGAGGCACTACATTCATTAAATAATATGCGGGTTAATAGACATCCGCGATGCTTAGTAATTTCTGCCACAGGCACTGGAAAGACAATTCTAGCAGCATTAGACGCTAAGCAAGTTGATGCTAAAAAGCTCTTATTCGTGGTCCATCGGAAGACAATAGCAAAAAAAGCAATGGCTGAATTTCGAAAAGTTTTTGGTAATACAAGAACTTTTGGTCTCTATTCTGGAATCCATAGAGAGCATTCGGAGGACTTTATTTTTACGACTGTTCAGACAATTAATAAAGATCGCCACCTTAATGTGTTTAGTAAAAAGCAGTTCGATTATATTATTGTGGATGAAACACACCGAGCAGGTGCAGCGACATACGGCCGCATAATAGATTACTTTGAGCCTAATTTTCTTTTGGGGATGACGGCAACGCCCGAACGTAACGATGGGTTTGATATATTTAAGCTCTTCAATCACAAAATTGCATATGAAATCAGGCTAAACAAAGCAATGGAAGCCGATTTACTGTCTCCTTTTCACTATTATGGTGTCACTGATATTTCGGTAGATGGTATTGAGTTAGACGATAACTCTAACTTTGGATTACTAACTAGTGGCGAGCGTATTCAAAATATTCTTGCTGCAATAAAGGAATATGATTGTGATTCTGGTAAGCGAAGAGGGTTAGTTTTTTGTAGTAAAGTAAGGGAAGCCGAGGTATTAGCGGCCCACTTTAATGACCTGGGCATACCTTCAAAAGCTCTCAGTGGTGCTGATGATGAAGAGGCTCGCGAGGGGGCGATACTTAGACTTGAATCAGACGATCCAAATAAAAAATTAGACTATATATTCACAGTAGACATTTTTAATGAGGGTGTCGACATCCCCAAGGTTAACCAGATTTTGATGTTAAGGCCGACTGCATCAGCGATTATTTTTGTACAGCAATTGGGTAGAGGGCTTCGAAAAGTTGATGGTAAAGACTATTTAACAGTCATCGATTTTATTGGGAACTATCAGAATAACTACATGATTCCTATTGCATTATTTGGTGACTCATCCTACAGCAAAGATCGCTTGAGAAAGTTGTTGAGCTCGGGCAGCGCTATGATCCCTGGGGCTAGTTCGGTCAACTTCGATGCAATTGCTCAAGAGAGAATTTTTAAATCGATCGATACTATAAACCTTCAAACTAGGGCGCGTCTGCGTGAAGACTATAACCTTCTCAAATTTAGATTGGGAAGGCCCCCTATGATGATGGACTTTGTTGAAGCTAACATGCGTGATCCACATCAATTTACTGAGCATTCTGGATCGTTATATGCTTTTTCATTGGAGGAAGGCGATGCCAAGAATATGGCTGATGGTAATAAAAAATTGTTCAACTATTTGTGCAAACATGTAAATGACGGCTGTAGAAGTGAGGAAGCTATTATCCTTAAGTTATTGATGGCGTCAAAAAATGGAACTATTAATTCATCAGAAGTTTCTGTGGAATTTGAGAAACTAACGGAGAGTCCTTTAAGTATCGCTGATCAAGCTTCAGCAATAGCAAACTTAAACCTTACATTCGCTACTGAGCGGATAAAACACGAGACCAAACCAATTGGAGACATTCACAGCTATCAAATCGTGGAATATGAACAAAGAAAAATTACATTAGGAGGAACTCTTAAACACGCATTGTCTGACGATGTGTTTAAAACTTACCTTGATGACAGTGTGCAGTTTTCGATTCGTAAGTTCTTTATTGATTTTAGGCCTAAAGATTACATAGCGGGTTTTAAAAGAGGTTCTAAGTACTCGCGTAAGGATGTATTTAGGATTCTAAAATGGGATCAAAATCCAAATCCCCAAACGGTCGGTGGATATTTGCTTAGTCCAGATAAATCCAATTGCCCTATTTTTGTGACCTACCATAAGGCTAATGATATTTCTGATACAACAAAATATGAAGATCGTTTTTTATCTAGGACCCGATTTTTATATGTGTCTAAAAATAGACGCACACTCAATAGTCCAGACGTTTTAGCGATGAAAAATCAAAATGAGAATGAACTAAGAATGCCACTGTTTGTTAAAAAAAATAACGATGAGGGTCAAGGTTTTTATTACTTGGGCGAGTTAAATGCCATTCCAGAAAGTTTCAAAGAGTCACAGATGTTGCTAGATGAGAGAAATTCAGTAAATATAGTTAAGATGGAATTTGATATTGATAAATCAGTGGAATCTGGGATTTATAGCTACTTAACATCTGATTCTTTACTTTAGTGAATCGACTTACCTGGACTTTGGGCTGGCTAAGGGCAATGCTTGAAAACCTGGAGCATCCCTGGTGCTGGTTTCATACCTAAAAATTCCACATGATAAAATAATAACCCTATATATTGGGATTTTCAAGAGTATTTTTGATAGGAGTGATACTGGGTGATAGCGGATAATAAGGGGAATTGGCGTCCCAGAGAGGAGTCGAACCTCCGACCTGCCGCTTAGGAGGCGGCTGCTCTATCCAGCTGAGCTACTGGGACTTTGTCGGCGAGCATTCTAACAGGTCGTTCATTTTAAGGGTACTGGAAAGGGCCGCAAATGGGGTAAATAATGTTGTTTTTTAATCTGATTTAATGAAATACTAAAAGTTATGCTAATCTAAATAAGAATGATTTGCATTACGAATAAAGTTTGTTTATTATGTGTCTTATTCAGACGCACTTAAACTTTAATCAACTTTAATCAGAGAAAACACATGAACAAAACACTTCTTTCAATTGCTGTTGCAGCGAGCTTTGTCCTAAGTGGCCAAGCTCAGGCAGGAGCCCACGCAGAAATCTATGCTGACTTTCCTATTACGGTAAAAAACTACACTGGCGCTAAGACCCATTCTGAGGCTTACACTGGCCAGATAGCTCGCCACACGCTGCATAACTCAGCTAAAAAGTTGGTGTCTAAAGGCGCTAGTTTAGAGCAAACTAAAGCTTATTTTAGTGGCAAGGATGAAGGGCGTAAAATTATTGATCCCGTATCAAAAGATGGTTTTCCAATGCTTCAAACTCACGTAGACAAGATTTCAAAAGGCAAGAATTTGTCTGGAAAAGCCTATAAAGGTTTAATTTCTGGGATGCCTGGGAGTCTTACGGGTGCAGAGTTACTGAAGTTAATGCTAGAAAAAGCGGCGGCTACAGAAAAAGGCTTTGATCCCTTAACAGGTTACGACTACACCCAATTGTTTTCTAAATTCGCTATGGGTGCGGTATTTTACAACCAAGCAGTCGATAACTACTTAGATGAAAAACTAGCAGCGGATGTTAATCCTAATAGTAAAGCGTACAAAGAGGGCAAGCCTTATACGGGTAAAGAGCACGTTTGGGACGAAGCTTTTGGCTATTTTGGTGCACCCGCTCACACCATGGAATTAACAGCGGCTGACGTGTATGGCATTGCAAAACAAAAATCAGACAGTTTTGCAAAAGCAGATCATAACCAAGATGGTAAGGTTTCTTTGGTCACTGAAATGGCATACGCCCATGCCTACTATGCGGCATCTTTCGATAAAGGTGGTAAGACTAAGTATCTTCATACCATCGTTCAAGCGTTTATTGACGGCCGCAAGCTGATTACCTCAGCCAATGGTGAAGCACTTACGGACGCTCAGCGAAGCGAACTAATGGGCTATGCGCAAGTCATTAAAACTCAATGGCAGCGAGTTATTGCTGAATCGGTCTTCAAGTATGCAGGTTCCGTTTATGGGGATATAGAAAAGTTAGAGACTATCATTGAAGCTAATGGTGATGCAGCTAAAGCCTACCGAAACTATGTGAAACACTGGGGTGAGTTAAAGGGCTTTGCGTTAGCACTGGAAGCTGGTGGTGTTAATCTAGGAGAGGCTGGGGTGAAGCTCAACAGGCTTTTGGGTTACAGTCCAATATTGTTAGGCAATACTCAGGTAACTGGCTTGGTTGATGGTGAGTTTGTGCAGAGTCCATCGATTAGTATGGGAGAGTATCAAGTGCAAATGATCAAGGTTCAAAAACTAATGGTTGATAGCTTTGGTGTTGAGGCTCGGAGTAAAGACATGACGGCAAACTTAGCCAAACTTGTTGACAGTTTGGGTGCTTCCATGGCTGCAGAAAATGACTAGATGTCTAATTAATTGACCATGGAATGGTTGTTTGAGTTTTTACTATCTTGGCTTTCAGAATTTAGGGGATTAGTCAGCCAGGGTAGTAAACGCGTTTTTCTCGGCTACATGTTGAGTGCTGCTATCATCGCTGTTGTTTGGTTGATGTGGCAGCGCAGGCTCAATTTTGTGGCCGCTTTACGTTGGCTTTTTCAGGGCAAAATTTGGTGGTCTAATTCGAGTCGATCTGATTACCAGATGATGTTCATTAATCAGCCCATCATGCTGCTTTTGAGCCCGCTGATGTTAAGCAAGTTAGCCCTTGCTACCGCCTTGTTTTATACTTTAAATGAGTGGGTCTCTCGGCCTCTATGGCCCGCTAATATATCGACGTTTTGGGTCTCTGTCATTTTTACCTCTTGTTTGTTTGTAGTTGACGACGCAAGTCGTTATTATCTGCATCGCCTGATGCACCGTTGGCCTGTTCTATGGAGTTTTCATAGAGTACACCACACGGCACAGAGTCTGACACCTTTTACGGTATTGCGCACACATCCTATTGAAGGCTTATTGTTTGGTCTGCGCAGTGCCCTAGTGCAGGGCTTACTGATTGGTGTGTTTGTGTTTGTGTTTGCTGATCGAGTGACCTTGCTTAGTTTATTGGGTGCTAATGCAGTGACCACAGTGTTAAATATATTGGGGTCTAATTTGCGTCATTCACCTGTGCCCATAAGTTATGGAAAAACCCTAGAAAGGTGGCTTATTTCCCCAGCTCAGCACCAAATACACCATTCCCAAGCACGCCAGCATTGGGATAAAAACTTTGGTGCATTTATTGCTTTGTGGGATCGGATGGGAAACACCTTAGAATATGGATCGAGCAAACAGAAGTTAATTTTTGGTTTAAGTGGTCAAAAGTCCAAAGAACACCAATTATCAAGCTTGTATTGGAAGCCCTTCAAAAGCTGTTGGAGCTACTATAGAGGCAAAAAATTAGACCTAGTTAGTACTGCCAACATAACAAATGTAACCAGTGAGCAAGAATAAATGATACCTTTAAATCCTATTAATACCTTCTTATTACCCGTTGTTGCTGCTATTTTCTTTTCTGCCACAACTGCTCAAGCTGGAGGCATCGTCAATGTGTATTCAGCCCGCAAAGAAGCCTTAATCAAGCCTTTGCTGGATGATTTTACTGTTGCCACCGGTATTCAAGTCAACCTAATTACGGGCAAGGCAGATGCCTTGTTAAAGCGCTTGCAAGTTGAGGGCAGTGCGACCCCTGCAGATCTCTTTATTACGGTAGATGCCGGTCGTTTGCATCGGGCCAAAGAGTCGGGCATGCTCAAGCCAGTATCGATACCGGTGCTTGAGCAAAGAATACCTGAAGAACTCAGAGACTCTGAAGGCTACTGGTATGGTCTCACGCTTAGAGCAAGACCTATCATTTATGCTAAAGAACGAGTCAATCCTGACGAGCTTTCTACTTATGAAGCTTTAGTAGACGCTCAATGGAAAGGTCGTCTGTGCTTAAGATCTTCACAATCTGTGTATAATCAGTCTCTAGTCGCTGCTACTATCGATGCCATAGGCCCAGAGGCATCGCAGCAATGGATGCAAGGTATGGTAAATAATCTTGCCAAAGCACCATCAGGTGGTGATACTGACCAGCTAAAGGCTTTGGCTGCAGGGGTGTGTGATGTAACCATTGCTAACACCTATTACTTAGGCCGGTTAATTAACAGTAGTAAGCCTGCTGATAAAGCTTTGGCGAGTAAGTTGTCGGTCTTTTGGCCTAACCAAAGTGGTGCAGGGGCAGTGGGCCGCGGTGCACACTTTAACGTGAGTGGTGCTGGCTTTACTAAATACGGCAAACACCCAGAGCAAGCGCAAGCATTGCTGGAATATTTAGCGTCGGGTCCGGCACAGGCTTGGTATGCTGACATTAATAATGAATATCCTGTGGTACAGGGTGTAGCCATTTCGCCAGCCCTTGAAGGGTTTGGCCGCTACAAGATGGACTCCATTGCTTTGGAAATTTTAGGTCAGAACAATCGACAAGCGGTTCAATTGATGGATCGTGCTGGTTGGAAATAGGTAATGCTATAAATGTTTAGAAGCCATGGGCTGAGTATTTTTGCTGTTGTAATCGCCGCATTCATATCGCTTCCAGTCATCGTTATTGTAAGCTATTTAGTGCAAGCCAATGGTGAACTATGGCAGCACTTGTTTGACACGGTGCTCAACGACTATCTAATCAATTCATTACTGTTGTTGCTGGGCGTGGGTGCGGGGGTGCTCTTACTCGGTGTGCCCACGGCTTGGTTAACGAGCATGTGCAGTTTTCCGGGGCGTCGTTGGCTCAGTTGGGCCTTATTGCTGCCCTTAGCCATGCCGGCTTATATTATCGCCTACACTTATGCGGGTTTGCTAGACTTTGCAGGGCCAGTACAAAGCTGGATTAGAGACCTTACAGGCTTGAGTTACGGCGACTATTGGTTCTTTGAAATCCGCTCTTTAGGTGGTGCCATCATCATGATGTCACTGGTGTTGTACCCCTATGTTTATTTAATGGCTCGGGCTGCTTTTTTGGAGCAGTCTGTGAGTAGTATTGAAGTGGGCTGTAGCTTAGGTTACTCCCGCTGGCAGGCCTTGTGGAAGTTAGCGTTGCCCATGGCTCGGCCTGCCATTATTGCAGGTTTGTCACTGGCTTTAATGGAAACCTTAGCCGACTATGGCACGGTGCAATATTATGGGGTTAGCACCTTTACCACGGGCATTTTTAGAACCTTTTATGGCTATGGTGATACTGCGGCAGCAGCCCAATTGGCAGCGAGCTTATTAGCTTTTGTGATTTTGTTAGTTTTGCTCGAGCGTTATTCCAGACGCCGAGCCCGTTATCATTCAGCAGCAGAGTCTCGTGCCCGTGCCGACTTAATCCCTTTATCAGGTAGCAAGGCGATTATGGCCTGTGTGATTTGTTTGTCGCCTTTGATGTTTGGTTTTATTATCCCTGCAACGCAACTTTTGTTTTGGGCTGTGTTTGAGGCAGAACCCCTAGGCTGGGACTTCGTTGGCCTGGCCTGGAATTCGTTTAGTTTGGCTTTTTTGGCAGCCATCATTGCCGTCATATTGGCCATTATTTTGTCCTATGCCAAAAGAACTAAGCCCATTAAGCCTGTGCGCACAGTGCTTGCGATGGCAGGCTTTGGTTATGCTTTGCCAGGCACGATCATAGCGATCGGGGTTTTAATCCCTTTAGCATGGCTAGACCATCGGTTAATAGATATTTTTGGCAGCTGGGGCTGGGACAGTCCAGGGCTGTTATTGTCGGGTAGTTTAGTGGCCTTACTGTTTGCCTATACGGTGCGTTTCTTGGCAGTAGCTATAGGCAGTGTGCAGTCTGGCTTAGAAAAGGTTAAGCCCAGTTTAGACCAAGCGGGTCGTTCAATGGGCCATAGTCCATTAGACATATTGCGTAAAATTCATGTGCCTTTAATGCGTAGCTCCATCCTTACGGCGGTGCTCATTGTGTTTGTGGACGTACTTAAAGAACTGCCGGCAACACTAATACTGCGGCCCTTTAACTTTAACACTATGGCTGTGCGGGCCTATGAACTAGCTTCAGACGAGCGTCTGGTTGATGCGGCTCCAGCTTCCATTATGATTGTACTCGTGGGGCTTATTCCTGTATTAATGTTACACGCCTCTATTGCGCGTCGCAGGCCCCACTAATATGAGACTGTTTAAATGACCATGTCCTTCGACAACACAGATCAGCATTTGCTGGTGGATAAGGTAAATATAGCCTACGGCGAGCACGACATTGTGTTCGATGTAAGCTTGGCTGTGGCTGTGGGTGAGATAGGTTGCTTATTAGGCCCCAGCGGTTGTGGCAAGTCTACTTTGTTACGAGCGATTGCAGGGTTTGTGCCATTAAAATCGGGCAGTATCAGTTTGGCAGGCAAAACCCTTGCTAAAGACGATTTTTGCCTCGCCGCAGAAACCCGCAATGTCGGCATGGTGTTTCAAGATGTGGCTTTGTTTCCCCACATCAACATTGCCGCTAATGTGGCTTTTGGCTTGCACCATTGGCCTAAGGCTGAGCAAGTGCAGCGGGTGAAAGAATTATTAGATTTGGTGGGCCTTAGTGGTTATCAAGAGCGCTATCCCCATGCCTTATCTGGTGGTCAACAGCAGCGTGTGGCCTTAGCTAGGGCCATGGCGCCTAAACCCAGTTTATTATTGCTTGATGAACCTTTCTCTGGCTTAGACGCCATGTTGCGAGAAGAGTTAGTGCCAGAAGTGAGTGCCATTTTGCGGCATGAAAAAATTCCTGGTTTGTTAGTGACCCACGATCAAACAGAAGCCTTTACCATGGCTGATCATGTGGCGGTCATGAATCAAGGGCGCATTGAACAATGGGACACCTCCTACAATATTTATCATAAGCCCGACGGACGTTTTGTGGCCGACTTTATTGGCGAGGGGGATTTTTTAGCCTGCAATGTGAGTAGCGAAACCTGCGTGGAGTCGCCCATTGGCCATTTGTGCAGCGACCGAGCTCATGGCTTTGTCAAAGGAGATAAAGCCGACGTATTTATTCGGCCTGATGACGTGTTGCATTTAGATGAGAGCCCCATAACAGGGCGCATAATAAGCAAGCGCTTTCGTGGTACTCACTTTTTATACCGTGTTCTGATTGCGGGCAATCAAACCTTATCCTGCTTCGCAGACTCTCATCATAACCATGAGATTGGTGAAGAAATTGGTATTAAGCTGTCCCTTGACCACTTGATGCTGTTTTAAATAAAACGCATCGACAAATCAATGGCACGGCAATCTTTGGTGAGCGCACCAATGGAAATATAGTCGACTCCTGTGGCCGCTATAGGCCGCAAGGTTTGTTCAGTAATGCCGCCAGAGGCCTCCAGTTCTGCTGTTCCAGCGGCAAGCTTGACCGCATCACGCATCTCCTGCAAGGTGAAATTATCCAGCATAATACGATCTGCACCAGCATCTAACGCTTGCTGTAACTCAGGTATGGTTTCCACTTCTACCTCTACGGGTCTGGTGGGTTCTTGGCGTCGTGCAGTGGCAATGGCTGGGCCAATACCACCGCAGGCGGCAATGTGGTTTTCTTTGATCAAAAATGCATCATACAAACCGATACGATGGTTATAACATTGGCCACAAGCCACGGCATATTTTTGGGCTTTGCGTAAGCCAGGAATAGTTTTGCGGGTGTCGAGTAGCCTCACGGATGTGTCGGCCACTAAACTGGCGTAATAATGCGCAATGCTGGCAGTGCCAGACAAACACTGTAAAAAGTTAAGGGCGCAGCGCTCAAAGGTTAGCAGGCTGCGGGCATTACCATGGGCTTGAAACAACACTTGATTAGCCTTGGCTTGGTCACCATCAGCTACCATCCAGTCAAGGGTGATTGTGGGGTCGACTTGGTGCGCCACTTCATTGACCCAGTCCACCCCACAAATGGTGGCATCTTCACGGGTAATAACGGCTGCAGATGCGCTTTCATCGGCGGGTATCAGTCGAGCGGTAATATCGCCATCCCCCACATCTTCTAACAAAGCAGCGCTCACGTTGGCGAGCACATCAGCTTTCAAAAAATGGAAGTTTAAGTCATCGGTCATGGGGTCGTTCCACGCTTAAAATATTGTGGTTTAAAAGAAGTAATTATAACACACCCCTAAGGTTGGTTTAGAGCACAAAGGATAAAGTAATGGGAATGCTCACCAAGGCCATTAAGTTACCAATAAGCACAATAGAGGCCACTCTTTTTGGGTCCTGTTGGTATTGCTCTGCCACCATATAGTTCAATACCGCTGGTGGTAAAGCACCAAACACAACCAATACAGCAAATTGCTCAATAGGAAGGTTGAGGAAGAACTGGGCCATTATGGCCATTAAGATGCCAGAAACTGGACATAAAATGGCGCCGACTAAACCCACTTTCCAATCGTCAAATTCTATGTCGGTTAAACGAATACCCAAAGTGAAAAGCATTAAGGGAATGCAAATTTGTCCCAACATATCAATGGGTAACTGCACACTGTTAGGTAATTGAAAGCCACTAAGGGCCACTAAAAATCCTGCAATAGTTGCCAGCATTACGGGTTGATTAAGAAGGCTTAGCAAGCGCATTTTGGGGTTGATCATAAAAATGCCCAAGCTAAAGTGAAGGGTCATTTCGACAATAAAACACACCACAGCAATGGCTAAAAATTCTTCACCAAAGGCCAATAAAATTAAAGGAATGCCCATGTTGCCCACGTTGTTAAACATCATGGGTGGTATAAAGGTCTTAGCAGACCAAGGCGACAGCGCAATCACAGGCCAAAGCAGTAAGCCTGAACCGAGCACCACGATAATGGCCCCCACAGCCATGGGTCCAAGATGGCTAATGGGAACAGATTGATCAGCAAGAACCACAAATACCAATAAAGGAACAAACACATCCATGTTGATTTGGTTAATGAGTTTTAGATCTGGCTTGCGCCAACGGCCATACCCATAGCCAATGGTAGCGATAGCGACAAGGGGAAAAACAGTGGCGAAAACCCGTTCAATAATGCTCTGATCCATAAATATCTAAACTACCTAGTGTGTGAAGTTAGAGTGGGTACATAAGCCATGGTTGCAAATTATTAAGCACCATGGATTGACTAAAGTCGGTATCATACAGGGAATGTTTAGCCTTGGATAATTGGTCTTGGGTTTAGGTCAGATATAACTATTGGCGCTCATTCAATAGATGGTCTAACATCAGTGGCCCTATATTGGTAATAAAACTTGACCAAAGCAGGAGAAGCGGGTTATTTTTATTTCACCGATAATTGGTATTACCAATATTGCTAAAAATTGAAAACCAATAGTGTGAAAAAAATGCCATAAGGCAATGTATTTCACACCCATGTGTCAGTATTAATAGAGGGCGTTTATGGCGTATCCACAGGTCAAACAACCCAAGATATCAGATGTGATCATGGCGCAACTAGAGGCCATGATTTTAGAGGGAAGCCTAAAACCAGGGCAGCAACTACCGCCGGAGCGAACCTTGGCGACAGAGTTTGAAGTGTCTAGACCTTCACTGCGCGAAGCGTTACAAAAGCTGTCGGCGAAGGGGCTCATAGTCAGTCGTCAAGGCGGAGGCTCATACGTGTCTGAAAAAATTGGCAGCAGCATTGCTGACCCATTAACAGAGCTTTTCTCTACGCATCCAGAAGCACAATATGACTTGCTAGAGTTTCGTCATGCTTTAGAGGGGGTGTCGGCCTATTATGCTGCACTGCGCTGCACCCCCGCCGATAAAACTCGCTTGCAAGCCTGTTATGCCAATTTGCAAGCGGCTCATGATCAAAAGTCTTTTGAGAAAGAAACCAAAGCTGATGCTGAGTTTCATTTGGCCATTGCCGAAGCGTCGCATAATGCCGTGTTATTGCATACCATGCGTTCTTTATTTACCTTACTGCATGAGAACATTTATTCCAACTTGGAAAGTGTGTATCGCAAACGTGACACTCGCCAAGTGATTCATGACCAACACCGTGTGCTATTGGATACGATTGTTGGAGAAAATCCAGAAAAAGCACGTAATGCGGCTCATGACCACTTGACCTTTGTAAAAGAAGCTATTATTGAACAAAGTAAAGATTCAACCCGCCAAGAGCGCGCTATGAGGCGGTCTGGGATATAATTTTTAAATGTAAAATATTTACTCATAGGTATTTTTAGTCACCCAAACTGGCATTTTTTTGGTTATTAATGTAGTATTACTACACAAAATTTTCGTTGCGCAGAAACAAGTTGCTTTTGCAAGAGTGAATAGGGGAAAAACGTGACACAGAGTCTTTCAGATGTAGATCCAATTGAAACACAAGAGTGGTTGGACGCTTTAACATCAGTAATTAAAAACGAGGGTGCTGAGCGTGCTCGATATATATTAACCAAACTTGGTGAGCAGGCCCGTTTACAGGGGGCTAAACTAGACAACTCGCTCACCACTCCTTACGTCAATTCGATTGCGCCAAGTGATGAGCAGCGCATGCCTGGCGACTTATTCATGGAGCGTCGTATACGTTCTTTAATTCGTTGGAATGCCATGGCCATGGTGATGCGTGCTAATGATAATGATGACGGTCTGGGTGGGCATATTGCCAGCTTCTCTTCGTCTGCCACTTTATATGACATTGGTTTTAACCATTTCTTCCGTGGCAATACCGATAAACAAGAGGGAGATTTGGTGTTTTTCCAAGGTCATATTTCGCCGGGTATTTATGCGCGATCCTATTTGGAAGGCCGTCTCACCGATGAGCAGATGGACAATTTTCGTCGTGAAGTGGGTGGCAATGGATTATCTTCCTATCCGCATCCATGGTTAATGCCAGATTATTGGCAGTTCCCTACGGTCTCTATGGGGCTTGGGCCCCTTCAGGCCATTCATCAGGCTCACATCATGCGCTATCAGCAACAGCGTGGCTTGGTTGATAATACGAACCGGAAAGTGTGGGCCTTTATCGGTGATGGTGAGTGTGATGAGCCTGAATCTCTAGGCTGCATATCTCTTGCTGGGCGTGAAAAGCTAGACAATCTTATTTTTGTCATCAATTGTAATCTGCAGCGTTTAGATGGCCCAGTGCGTGGTAATGGCAAAGTTATCCAAGAGCTTGAGGGTATATTTAGAGGCGCAGGTTGGCATGTGGTTAAGGTGATCTGGGGGCGTCATTGGGACCCACTCTTAGAGCGTGACACCCATGGATTATTGCAGCAGCGCATGAATGAAGTGGTAGATGGTGAGTTACAGAATTATAAGGCTATGGGAGGCGCTTATACTCGTGAGCACTTCTTTGGCAAATACCCAGAATTGTTAGCCATGGTGGCCGACTATACTGACGAAGACATCATGAAGCTTAACCGCGGTGGCCACGACCCGTATAAGGTTTATGCGGCCTATCATGAGGCGACTCATACGGAAGGTAAGCCCACCGTGATTTTGGCACAAACGGTTAAAGGTTATGGCATGGGTAAGTCAGGCGAAGCCAAAAACCCCACTCATTCCCTGAAAAAGCTGGATATGGATGAAATGGAAAGTTTCTGCCAACGCTTTAATATTCCTTTAACCCGTGATCAAATTAAAACTGTGCCTTATTATCGCCCGGCGCAAGATACACCTGAAATGAAGTATATGCGCGCCAGAAGAGATGCCCTAGGAGGTGTTCTGCCGAGTCGTCGTAACGATTTTGAGAGTTTAAAAACACCCACGCTAGATTCTCTGGCTGGTCAGTTAAAGTCCAGTGGCAAACGTGAGATCTCGACCACCATGTCGTTTGTTCGCACCCTTACAACACTGGTTAAAAATAAAGACATCGGTGAGCGTGTGGTGCCCATTGTGCCAGATGAAGCGCGTACTTTTGGTATGGAAGGCATGTTCCGTCAGTTAGGCATTTATACGGCAGAAGGGCAAAAGTATGTGCCCCATGATGCAGATCAAGTGATGTACTACCGTGAAGATCAGGCAGGACAGATCTTAGAGGAAGGGATTAACGAAGCAGGTGCAATGGCTGCCTGGTTGGCTTGTGCAACCTCTTACAGTAATAACAATTATCCCATGGTGCCGTTTTACATTTTTTACTCGATGTTTGGTTTTCAGCGAGTGGGAGACATAGCGTGGGCAGCGGGTGACAGTCAGGCCCGTGGATTCCTCATTGGAGCAACAGCAGGCCGCACCACTCTCAATGGTGAGGGTTTGCAGCATGAGGATGGACACAGCCATATTATGGGTAATCTCATACCCAACTGTGTGACCTATGATCCCACCTATGCCTACGAGCTAACGGTGATTATTCAAGATGGTTTGCACCGTATGTATGAGCTAAAAGAAAACAAGTTCTACTACATTACCGTGATGAACGAAAACTACCATCAGCCAGATATGCCGGTGGGCTGTGAGGCTGGCATTGTTAAAGGCATGTACTTATTAAATGAAATTAAGTCGAAAGCTAAAAAGCGTGTGCAATTAATGGGCAGCGGTACCATTTTAAGAGAAGTGGAAGCGGCGGCAGACATTTTGGCAGCAGAGTTCGACATAGGTTCAGATGTCTGGAGTGCGACAAGTTTTAATGAGCTTGGGCGTAACGCTCAGGACGTCAATCGGTGGAATATGTTACATCCCGAGGCAGAGCCAAAGCAAAGTTATGTTGAAGAATGTTTGTCAGGTCATGCAGGCCCAGTCATCGCGGCTACTGATTATGTTAAAGCCTTTGCTGAGCAAATTCGGGAATTTGTGCCGGCTAATTTTAAGGTGCTGGGCACCGATGGTTATGGTCGTAGTGACAGTCGTGAAAAATTGCGAGAGTTTTTTGAGGTCAATCGTTACTACATTGTGGTTGCAGCCCTAAAAGCCCTAGCAGAAGATGGCACAATTAAGGTGAGCGAGGTTTCGCGGGCCATTAAAAAGTTCAATATCGACAGTGATAAGCCAAATCCAGTACACCTTTAAGCTGCTGACGAGACGAGGACAAAGACATGGCAACAAGTAAAATGATGGTCCCAGACATGGGTGGTGCAGCAGACGTAGAGGTGATCGAGATATGCGTCGCTGTGGGTGATGTGATTAGTGAGGGTGACTCTATCCTTGTGGTGGAGACAGATAAAGCGTCAATGGAAATTCCTGCATCAATTGCCGGAGTCATTAAAAGCATTGCATTAAAAGAAGGTGATACCTGTAGTTTAGGTGACCTCATGGTGGAAATTGAAACAGAATCAGTGCCAGATGAAGCTAAAGAGGCAGAGCCTCAAGTTTCAGTTCAAGCTAAAGTTGAAATGGTAGTAGAGCCTTTGGCTACTGCGATCGCTGATGCGCCAGTGCAAGCTTCTGTGGCAGAGTCAGAGCCTGCTTTAGAACAATTGGCCCTGGTGCCAGATTTAGGTGGCGCAGTGGATGTAGAGGTGATTGAGGTTAGTGTTAAAGTTGGCGATGAGTTAGCTGAAGGAGACAGTCTTATAGTGCTTGAGACTGACAAAGCCTCGATGGAGATTCCTGTTGAATTTGCCGGCACTGTGCTGCAGATTAACGTGGCTGAAGGTACCAAGCTTAATGTGGGTGATACCATTGCAGTTTTGGCAACTAGGGCACAGTCCGTTGCGCCTGAAGTCATGGTTGATGGGAAAGCAGCGTCTGCTGCCTCAGAGGCTTTAGCACCAGTGCCAGCAGTTGACCAAACTCCAGTTGCAGCTCCTAAGGCTGCTCAAGCCCCTAATGTAAGTGTGGCACCTAGCGTTACGGTGGCCAAGGTGGAAGCAGTAGCTGAAGTGGTTAATGCAGGCACTATTGGTGCGGTTCATGCGGGTCCTGCAGTGCGTATGTTGGCTCGGGAATTAGGTGTGGATCTGTCTAAAGTGCCAGCCACAGGGCCAAGAGACCGGTTATTAAAAGAAGATGTACAGGCTTTTGTGAAGCAACAAATGCAACAGCCCGCAGCTCAGTCCATGCAAGGTCACGGCATAGAGCAGCCCCCTGCTATCGACTTTAGCCAGTTTGGCAGCATAGATCGCATTAAAATGACGAAGGTGCAACGCATTACTGCGCAAAATATGACTCGCAGTTGGCTTAATGTACCCCATGTGACTCAGTTTGATCATGCGGACATTACCGATCTAGAACTGTTTCGCAAGGGCCTAAAGGCAGAAGCAGCGCTGAAAGGCACCAAGGTTACGCCTTTGCCATTTATGCTTAAAGCCTGTGCCATGGCTTTGCGTCAGTACCCACAATTTAATGTATCGTTAGATAATGATGGCGAACACATCGTGCAAAAGCACTATATCAATATTGGTATCGCCGTAGATACACCAGCAGGGCTTATGGTGCCAGTTATTCGTGATGTTGATCAGAAATCCATATGGCAATTAGCAGAAGAAGTGATTGCCATGGGAGCGAAGGCTAAAGACAAGAAATTAATGCCAGCCGACATGCAAGGTGGTTGCTTTACTATTTCTAGTCTGGGGGGCATCGGTGGCACTGCATTCACGCCTATCGTGAATACACCAGAGGTGGCTATATTAGGAGTGTCCAAAGCAGACATGCAGCCTCGTTGGGATGGTAGTGAGTTTCAACCAAGGCTAATGATGCCTTTATGTCTGTCATACGATCATCGTGCCGTAAATGGCGCTGACGCGGCTCGTTTTACTCAATATTTAGCCAAAGTGTTGGGTGATATTCGCCATTTAGTGATGTGACTCGGGTCTCGCACACGACCATGGGTTGGGTGTGAGGGGTGGTTTGAACAAGGGCGCGTGAGCGCCCTTTTTTGTGCCTGCTCTCTTTTGGCGCATCCTAGGTGATATTTTGTAATATTTTAGGCCTTATTGGTGTAAACCGCTTGTGCTTTGCCGTGCGATGGATATAATGGCGCTCCCTTGTTAAAGGGGCCTGTGACACGCGTTAAGCGAGTCATTAAAAGGCCTTGTAAAACAAAGG
>Ga0209603_1002134_pt1 | contig 18971 bp, 12 predicted proteins | sample COGITO_mtgs_1206_FD_184812 | JGI IMG/M metagenome (GOLD analysis project Ga0209603, IMG submission 184812) | Pelagic marine microbial communities from North Sea - COGITO_mtgs_120607 (SPAdes) (version 2) | ecosystem: Environmental > Aquatic > Marine > Epipelagic ... | reverse complement strand
GGAACCAGCCTTGAGCAGGTCGTTACAGAGTTAGTAGAACATTACGGGTTTGAAATTCTTTTTGCTTACCTCAAACTTGCGTGTTTTAAAAACAGACCAACGATTGAATCGAGCATAAAGTTCTTAAAGAAGACTGAATGGGCGCGAGAAAAGTTAGAGGCGTTTTATTTATATAAACTTAAAAACTTACCAAAGCCTGATGATTCAGAGTACGACAAGCCACCTCGCGACCGTATCGTACCATTAACAGATAAGCCGAGAGCGCCTCGTGAGTTGAGCTTAGAAGACGCAGAACGTGTAGAATATAACAAGCAAAAGAAAAATGCGGCCAGAGCGATTCGTCAGAAACGTTCAACTGACTTTAACCCTTGGGGCGTTTAGAAGCTTACTTCCCTTGATTTGAACTGCTTGTATCAATTTATGTAAGCAGTTCAATAGCCGCTTGTACTTTTCTAAGATAATCCTTTTTATCAAACACTAACGCAGGAAATTCTTTGTAACTCCAATACAAACCATCGGCTTTTTTTGATTTATCGTCTCGGTTTGGGTTGCTCCATTGGTTCCAGTATACAAAGTCTTCATAAAAACTCACTTCCACGCTTAATACCCAACATTGCCATTCACCGCAGTCACACACTAACGGAAAAATCCTGCCCGGCGTTTCTAACATTGACCGATTTAAACCTACAGTATTGAGGCCAGGGACATAACTACCATTAATAGAATCACTGTAACGCAGTTCAAATTCCGCGACTTTTGACAACAAGGACTCGCCATCAACTACCACGTCAAATACTGGACCTAAACCTGGATACTCGCCGTCTGGTATCAACTCAAATTGATTCAACATTATATTTCGATTTTTTGAAAGTACGTTTTGTTAGTTTAACTAGCTGGTTTTTTTTGAGCAATAAATATGTGGTTGGTTGTTGGCGTTATAGACCGACTTTAGCAAGTCAAAGTATGTAAATGCTGTTTATTGGGTTCGATTTCGTATAAGACATAAATTTTAAGAAATGCACTCTTTGCTAGTGTTCAAAAATAGTTGACTGTATCTGCTTTTACTAATTAGAATTTTTGAAACTTAATTATAATCTCAATAAAAGGAAGTTTTGTGTCAATGAAGGAACCAATCAAAAGACGCAGTTTAAGGCTACTAAACGCTATACATATTTTACACCGTCAAGGTTATCAAAACTTATCATGTTACTTTTCATTATGTCCTGAAAATCATTGGCAATTGGAGCTCAAGCACTTCAACGATATGTATTTAGATTTGAATGGAGCCGTTAGGAAACTTGTCTCTTTTAAAGTTGAAAACGCTCTGCACTCTAGTAAGTTTGGAGGAAATGAATACTTTGGCTGGAATGATGCAAAACGAGCCAATACTTTTGAGTTAGCAGAATTAATAAAACAAAGGTTTCCAAGATTACTATTGATGTGCAGACAGCAGAATTTTGAATACACGGGTTGGTTCGTGCACATGTTGGGTACATGTGATGTAGTTGGCTTACCTATATTTTCTTATTCAAAAGATAAGCAAGCAAAATATAAAAATACTGGTACTTGGGACTCTAAATCATTATTTACGCCACCCTTCAACGAATTGAATAAACAAAATAATCAAGAATGGCTTTGGAAATCTGACATTGACGTCTCTTCAGATTGGCATTACGCGCACAGACCTGTAATCGATTCGATTAAAAGACAGGAAATTCCAATTTATCCAAAGTACCCATCATTTACTAACTGCCACATCACCCATGCTTCGTATTGGGGAGGAGCAATTTACTATTTGCAGACAGTGATGGGGTATAATAATGAAGCAGACTACATCAACGATAGAATAAACAGAAATGTGCTTTGGAAGGAATTTGAGTTAATTTACAACTCGGAAGGTCAACTTCACCTATTAGATGGGTATTTGAGTAGAGAAGCCATTAAAAAGTACAAATCTAGAATGACACATAAGACTCTTCAGGAATGTTACAACTCCCTTAGGGATTTAGAGTTACTGTATCAGGAAATTCCTTACCCTTTCCCAAACCCCTTTTTCGGGGGTACTAACCCAATGCATTTAGCGCCTTTAAAATCCTTAGGTAGTGAATGATGGCAGTTCTAAATTGCTCCCGGCAATCTTTGGTTAAGAGCACGTCGAACCTCTACTCGGGTTCTCACCCTCTCTGAATTCCGCCCACAAAAAAAGACGCTAAAAGCGTCTTTCTTTTGAATGATGGCGGAGAGAGAGGGATTATAAAAGGCTCCTGCCTTTTACCCTACGGGCCGCCTAAAGGCGTTCTAAATTGCTCCCTGCAATTTAGTCGAACCTCTACTCGGGTTCTGAAACTTCCTCAGGCTAGAAATTAAAAAACCCAGTACAAGTACTGGGTCTTTTTTAATTTATGGCGGAGAGAGAGGGATTCGAACCCTTAGGGTAAAAAATTCATTCCACAATACTCACGTAATTCAATACTTCTAGCGGAAATGCGTTGAGTATAATTGACTATTTTGGAGCGGTTATGTGTCAATAACGTGGCAATAACCAACTCCCTATTCTCTTCTTTTTGTCATGCCAATTCAGAAGGAATCGATTCACTATATTTGTTAAAATTTACCAAGCTCCCCACTCGCCACAACTAGGACACTTCATATTAAAAGCTTCTAAAGCTCTTGCTGAATGATAACTCCAATACAATCCATTTTTTATAAGACGAGTCCCACCATCGTCGCTTGCGCAATGATTATATATTTGCATCTGATCACACTCACAACACTGCATCCACACAGACCGAAGCGTGCGTTCGACCCAAACACGTTTTTGGTTATAATAGCCACCTGTTTTCTCAATCTTTTTAATTTCTGAAGAGCCGCACCTGATACAGATTGGAACTGCAGCAGTTCTATCATCACCAAATTCGATGGTATTAGGGCTTTCTAGTTTATATTGAAGAAACATGCCTAATAAACGTTGTAATTCATCAGCGTATAACGAGCGGTCAATTGGATTTAAAAGTATAGCGCCACGATTGTGTGAGTAAAAAGCACGCCCGTCAGAAATATCTAACTCTCCTAAAAAGCTATACTTACCCCAAGACTGAGCAGTAACGGGTTGTTCAATTAGACTATCGCAGGGATGAATTAAAAATACCGGATTAACACCATCTTCACTGTAATTTTTATCAACGTACAGCTCGTTAACTTTTGACATCATTCCACCAGCACTAACAAATGTTGATTTGTCATAAAACTTTGCATCTAAAACAAAGCGTTTTTGATGTGACTCATTCCACTCATTAGTTGTTTCTAACAACCACGACAAATCTAAAATAAAATCGGGTCGTCTGTTGTTAGGTAATGATTTTTCATACCAAAGCGATATTTTACGTTTCGCTAGCTCATTTGATAGATCTATTTTGATATCTGTCTTATTCGTTTTGATAGCGTCAATTAATTTATATTTCCAATCTTTTTGAGGTATGAAACGAAATGTACCTTTCAGAACTAAAATAAGTTGAATTAAAGACCAACGTTCATACAAAAGCGGCATATTAACTAAACCTATTTCATCAATTTCCTCAAGGCTCAGCAACAAGGTTTCATCTGTTAGGTTTGTAATATTTCGCAGTAACTTATAACCATTATGTACACCTTGGTAACTAGGATTCTGTACAAATGTCATAGAATTGGGAAAGTTAGAAGAGGGCTTAATATCTAGTCTTTTAAAGTGTTTTATCAACTGTTTTAATTCGCGATACTTTGGTTCAACCCTTTTATAAATATACTCTGAGAGCTCTTGATTCTTGCTGTAATATTGTATTCGGTTTAGTAGCGCCCTTTTTTCTCTTTCTTGCTCTTCAATTTCTTGCCTAGAAAGAGGTTTTATCCAATTGTTTTTAGCGAGGCTTAAACCGACGCGTTTTTCTTTTTCGAAAGCCTCTTGCGCTTTCTGTGCTGACATGGAGTCAATTAACTCAATCGAGCATATATTCTGAAGATTAAATATTACTGACTTATCACTTATACGTTGTCTATAGTCACATTTAATCTTCAACGACATACCTGGCTTTAGGACGTTTATTAATTCACAGTAATTATATTTTAAGCCCAATATCCCAGTCTTACCATCTGGTTTCCCCCAGCTTTGACCATCCCAAATTAAAACAAAGAACCCGTCCCTATGCTGCGTTATATTTTCAAGACATAAATATAAATCTGTCGAACTATCTGTAAAGTTAAAGTGAATATTATTTTCTCTAATTTTAGCGTCGAACCTGTCTTGCCAGAATGCCAGTTTTGCTCTTTCCCTTAGCCTTTCTAGATCTTTTACAACAAGGTTTCGGTCTACGTGTATATTTGTAGAAAAAGAATCAAGCTGGTTTTGTAACTTTTCAGCAGTATCATGAAATCGTTGAGATTTATTCTCTGCCAAAATTACTATTTGCTTAATAATTCGAAAACAACGTTCAAGGGCAAATAGAATGTAGCGATTTTCGGGTATGTTGTATGAAGGTTCCGTTGCCCGACTGGTTAAAAAACGTTGATTGGTTTTGGTAACTAACTCCATAAAAGTACGGTTAACCGGTTTTACCGCTTTTCTCGGTTTTAACGTTTGAATTTCTCTTAGCTCAACTTTTGGTGTTTGATAGATTTCTTGAGCAGCTGTTACAATTTTGTTGATGCAGTCAATGACATCTTCATTAATACTTATACCATTAGCTTGTTTTGCATCCGCTTGTACAACACTGCTTTCATCTAGAATTAACTCCCACAGGTCATTTTTGAATGACCTAAGGTACTGTTCCAACTGCGCAGTACTGAAATCCGAGCCATTAATTGCAACTTCACACTGCTGATTATTTATAAAAAACCTTATCGTACCAACTATATTGGGCGCAATTCCAAACCATTGCTTTTGAGCACTTACCCACTTTTCTTTAAGTATCCACCAATCAAAACCTGTATCTGGATCTTTTATTTGAGTTAAATATTTATTTTCATTGTTGGCTAAACTTATGTACGGATCACCAGAAGTCTCATTCAACAAACGAACAGCAAGTTGCCCTCGTCTAATATCATCAAGTTTGGGGTATATAGTAGTTTCGGCTGTGAACGTGTCCCTATTGCCATTGTATTCTAGCCGAAGAGCGCTCATTGACTCGGTAACTTTCAATAAGGTAGTTTTGTCATACCACTTTAGCTCTAAATATTTTATTTCAAATAGCGGTTTCATTGTTATGACCAGAAATTAACAATGCCGTCATTTGCCTTCGCATCTTTAACAACTTGTTCTACCGAGTGAACGGCAGAGAATACTTCGCTATATGATTCAAAATTAGGCAGTATGTTCTTGACTCTCTCGTAAAACACTCTTGATAGCAGTTCAAGCTTTGTTTGATCGCCAACTTGTTTATTTCCATCGAATGTAAATTTGGGCATCACTTTATGCAGCAAAAAGTTGTTAATCGCCATATCTGAATCATTATTTAACTCATTAAACAGCTCTAAATAATTTAAGCCTTGACGAATTGTTCTCATCCCAAATTCAACGCCGAGTTTATGAAAAAAGTCTTTATTTAGCTCAACAAATAGTTCACAAAAAGGGTCGTCTCGGTCGAACTTTGGGTAGCTATTTCTATACCCAAGCTGTTCAATATTAAAAAGCAATGGTTTGGACGTGTCTTCAAATTCATACTCTTCAACTTCATTCAAGATTTCATCCCAATCTGAAAGCAGTGGTGATTCGAAACGCATTATGTGGGCACGGTCTAAAATTTTAGGCGATAAATAATGGGTGGTTTCATCAATATTGATAGCGCCAATGATATGAAGGTTTGGTGGCATTTTTATGCTCGAAGGCATCGTCATTACACCAGAAAGCATTCGCCTTACTTCACTGTGATATTTAATAAGTGAATCTTTATCACTAAATCCAAATGCCATTCTTAGCTTATTATTTACTGTTTCGTCCTTCAAAAGCTCAATAAAATTAACAACGCCATCGTTACTGTACTTTTCTTTAGTTGATTGAATAATGTCAACAACAGCTCGAAGTTCTGACAACACGTGTGCTGATTCATCTTCAGAATAAAGCGGAATTTCCGGATCTTCGTCCCTAGATTCAAGAAGCGATAAAAAGTCCGCAAAGTAGTACTCAACTCTTGCGAGGTTCATTTCATCTAAACAAATAAAATAAGGAACGTCAGGGTTTTGTTTAGCTTCTATCATTGCTTCTAAAAATGGGGTTGCTAAATATTTTTTTTCTATAGGGTTATAGTATCCCAACAGATCCTCAGAGCTTGTCCAGTTTGGTTTAACCGGCACGATAATAGATTTCCCTCCAACAGCTTTGGCAAATGATTTTACCAAGTTTGTTTTCCCAGAGCCTGAGTCACCCGCTAAAACGATGAGATCCTTTGTTCGAAGCAAAGTAATATAATTTTCAATGATATGGCGAGGGTATAAAATGTCGTTATTAACTAGATAAGATTGAATGTAAGAAACGGCTTGTTGATAATCACCATCTAATATGTCGCTAAAAGAAACCCCATCAACTTTTTCAATTTGAGGTTTAGCTTCCTGAACAAAAAGGTCTAAAACGTCCTCATCAACAAACTCAAAAGTTTTTAAAAATATAGCTTTATCGGCTACGTAGTCTTTAAGTCGCTTAATTTTTATATTCATATCTGCCTCTATCCTTGCATAGCTTTTCACTAATTGACTAACTTCCGTTTTTTTAGCTTCTTTTTCGTCGGACAATTGATTAATCGTATTATTGAGCTCTTGATGTTTGCTATTTAGCTTTTCAACTAACTTAATAGAAACATCCCTGTGTTCTTTCTGTTTTTGAATTTCGACTTTTATCTCTTCAAGCGAACTATCTGCCTCTTGTTTTTGCTCTTCCAATTCCTTTTCAAGCGCAGTTCGCCTTCTCTTTTCTATCCCATCTATGTCTCCCATCGCTTTTTCATGGTAGAAGTCATAGATAGATTTGGAAATAAACTGTAAGCCTTCTTCTGCAGAATCAGTAAGCACTTCTAAGGGAATTTTTTTAGGAAGATCGAAAAGCTGTTCTCCTGTTCCCTTTTTCACACACAAGCCTAGCGGGTTGTTATGTTTTGCGCGCTCTGATTCAGGAGAAAGCTCTAGTTGGCAACGAACGAAATGCTTTTTAGATTTTGAACCACAATTAAAAGCGTCATGAGGCCCCATAAAAAACGAGCAGTGCTCTCGGTCCCTGCCTTCTATTGGATAATAAAGCTTTTCACCCGTTGCGACTAAATGAGCGTTGCTTAAAAAGCCGAATGAGGCATCTCTTAAAGGATCCAGCTCTCCCCATACTTCAATTTCGTCCCCTTCAACGCCCCAAGACTTTTTAATAATATTCAATAACTCTAAATCAGATAGGCCTTTTAGCTCATGCTGAGAGTATATTACTTCATTCATTTTTCGCTCTTCCTTGTGCTTGATTCAATAAAAACTCGGTTATTGAACTCCAAGCGCCTTATAAACGGCATCAACCGGATCACTATAAAAGCTAACCTGAAACTTAGTAAATGTTTCTGCCAGAACCGATGTTATATCAGTTGCTGATGCGACTGTTAGTAATACCTTGTTCGCGAACCTTCAAGTGTTATTTGCATACTTGATGCGAGATTTTTAAAGGTTTTATGACGCCACCTAAAGTTATACTTCCTAACACTACCATAGTCTCTTGAATTAGTTTGTTTAGTATAACCGAACAACGAGCCCACATGTAAATATCTCCAGAAAACAGCATAGTTTTTGACAATTCATCACCGCCTAAACAATTTAAAATGAGCAATCAGTGGCTTTATTCTCTAGCCATTGAATTGCACCTTAAATTCAAAATTCAGACAAAAAAGTAGGAGATAACTCTCATGATTGAAGATTTGTTGTTTGTAGCAGAAAGCAAGCGGAGCGAATGCGAAGAAATGATTGAAGATACATTAACGCAAATGGATATTTTGGTTGAGGATTATTTGACGGAACTGTTCTCAATCAATCATGAAATTAAAGAAACGGGTATGTATGTCGGCCAAGAAACCACCGTTGGCTCAATATGCCCATATGTAAAAAAAGAACACCGGCACGAATTTTCACCTGTATATTTGGAATTTAGAAAATACACCAAGTCTAAAGTAGCGAGTACACCTGTTTTATCGCGACGGTTAAAGGCGGTAACGGCGCGTCACAAATCAGCGATAGCAACTGAGAATTATTACTCAAAACAATCTATTACTTCATGGACTGAAGGTAGGCATTGGGAAACAGTTATGTTGTGGGACTTTGAAATGAAAGCGAGGGGGTTACGCGCTCTATTCTCAACATATTACAAAACGAGAAAAGAACTATTGCGAATGGAGCAACAGTTAAAAAAATTAATTGAAGAAGGAAAACTAGAAGAAAAATCAGATAACGAGAGATCGCATAACTTTTAATAACCTTTTGACGGAATCAGTTTTTACCATCGTGAGACGAACAGAAGGAATTCCATTAACAAAAAAGTAATGTGACCAACCTATGATTTTCGCATATTGCACGTAACTCAAACTGTCCCACGCGTGTGACACCAAATAGTTTGGTTTATCGTGCGCAACTCATACTGTCACACGTGTGTGACACCAAATAGTTTGGTTTATCGTGCGTAACTCAATACTGTCACACGCGTGTGACACCAAATAGTTTGGTTTATCGTGCGTAACTCAATACTGTCACACGCGTGTGACAACAAATAGTTTGGTTTATCGTGCGCAATTCATACTGTCACACGCGTGTGACACCAAATAGTTTGGTATATCGAGCGCAACTCATAGTGTCACACGCGTGGGACACCAAATCATTCAGAGAAAAGGCTCTGGCTAAACTATAAAGCCGTAGCCAAAAATAGTTGGCCACTTCATTCGTAAAATAAAAGTTTTAAAGAAAAGAATCGAATCGATTGGTGGTCGATATTTTATTGCGCAATACATACCTTAGACAATTCTAAATATTATATTGAAGCTTAAATATTGCAACTAAAAACGCTACTAATTGCGAACACCTATGAACTTGTCTTTATTGTTATTTACCAGTCTTATTCCTTTAGTTATCAGCTACTTTAACAATTGATGTCAAGGTAACGGACGTTGGACCAACTAACAACTGGACAATTTCGTGTTAGCTCGAATGCGTGCTTGGTGCAAGCAACAGCCGTTCGAGTGATTCACCGTGAAACCTCACGAGGCTGAAAGCAGACTCCCGGTAACGCCTGTTTAATTGACGGCCTTGTTATGTGCTGACAACACCAATGTTTTCATTAATTTGGTGTAGAGCGACTTTTAAAACTTGTAGGCATATTTTTGCTGTATGCACAGTCGGAGTGAAGCCTGTATTCATTTGTTCGAATGGGTGGATATAGTTTCTAAAGTCTCTTAGTGCATGGCTAAATTTATGCACATCATGATGCAGCAAATTAATCTCTTTTGATACATCAATGAAATTTGCTAATGACCATTCATGAAATTGTCTAACTCTTTGTTCTTTATTACGCGGCGCACTTTTAGCACAATTGAATAGGAGTGGATTGCTTGTTGCTACACCAAGTAAGATTCCTTCGAGAGTAATGCCCGCAAGTATAACTACCGATAGTTGTGCATTCACAGAAAAGCAGTTTTCAATTTCTGTAATTCGCTGTTCTAACACGTTAGTTATTGCGGGATCTAACTTTAAATTAGCAACCTTTAAATCACTAAATTCTTGAGCTAGAAAACCTTCTTCATCATTTTGAGACTTTGGCGTTACAAACTCAACTTTATCTAATTTTTGAAAGCTAATCTCAGCATGACTTCTGATTACCTTCCACTTATCGAAAGCTAGATACTTATTAAATTCAGATATGTAAATATCAAGTTTTTCAGGGGTATCTATAAAATTGATAGGAGCAAATAAGTTTTTGATACATTTATCGAGGCTTGGCGTTCCATTTATTGCCTGCAATTTTTCATCAGTAAACATCCACCGTGATGGAAAGCCTTGACCGTAAACGTCGTTAAAGCCTAGATCATTAAAAAACTGAATGATTTTAGGGCCAGATCTATACTCTGTTTCCTCATTTATTAAATCACGTAGTTTTTCTAAAGTTTTCGTTCCTAGAATCAATTCTCACCTCCTTGATTTTCCGAGGCGTACAACAAATGAGATGAACTCCCCTTTCTTGGCAATGTCATAATTTTGAAAAATGTTGTTTAACTTTCTCAATTTCATCAAAAATATACTTAAACTTATCAAAATTGATATTTGCTTTACCTGACCGCACTACTTTAGTTGAAAAGATATGTTTGCCGAAGTGTTTGGTTTCATCAAAGTGTTTAGCTGCTGAAAAAGTTTTTCCATTGATTGTACGACCAAGTGTTGCATCGTCAAATAGCTCTTCCATTGCTGAATCTTTTCCTCCAGCATTGAGAGGTGTCAAAATAAGATACAAATTATGGAATAAATGAATAAAGCCACCGCTCTTTAATGTGGCTTTATCGTTAGGGCATGATTTAACGTTCTTCACTAAATGGTTCAATAAGTCATTAGGGCCTGTATCATTATCCAACACTAGAATTACAGGATTTTTAGCTTTCTTCTTTTCAAAGCTCTTTAACTCATCGGCATATCTTTGAACAAATCTAACAAATGGTGTCGCACCATCACCTATATCGAGTAAATACATTGTTTTACGATTCAATTCGGGAAACTTTAGTTTGGGTGAGTAAGCTGCGGTAGCTGATTTTGGGGTTACTAAATTAGGGTAAACAGCTTGAAGGCGACTTAAAGCACTTTTTAAGTAAACGTTATCTGTTTTACCTTCAGTCAAAATTGTTGGGTATTCATTCGCAAAAAAATGTTTGTATTGGAGAAATCTACCATACACTTTTTCTCGTGAGTTTAATTTGCCTTTGAATTTGTTGAGTCCAGAGTGAATCTTTGGTTCAAATTTGGGTTCCGGGTGCTTCTTTTTCTCTAAGTTATTATAAAAATCGATAGAGTCGATAAAAGTTAACCTGCCTTCTAACTCCGAAATATTCCCATCTCTAAAGGAGCCATCTTGTTCGGCAACTTGAAATTTTCCAGTTTTAAATAGAGAGTGGGCCATTGCTCTGGTCAGACGCCAATATTCTGATTTAACACTTACTTTTTTGTTTACAACTAGGCCCGTAGCCTCTTGCCTTGAATCTTTAAATTGTAGCCTAGTTTTTTTGGGGTTTACGGAAAACCCAGCTCGCCTTATTTCACCTAATAGCTTTGAACCTAATGTTAAATTTTCAATGTCGCTAACTATGGCAGCGGGAAAGCTCTTTTTTCTGGTTGAAAAAGTAATATCATCGGCATACCTGGTATAAGAACAGCCATTTCTTTTAGCTAACTTTGATAATTTCACATCGAGACTGTTAGTTATTAGATTTGCTATTACTGGAGAGCATGGGCTACCTTGTGGCAGGGTATCTTTATAGCAAGCGATCTGAGCAATAACTGTTGCAATATGGGGATCTAACTTGAAATCCTTGTTGGCAATGAAGTACCCCCGAACTCTACCAAAATTGAAGCTACCAAAAAAATCCGCTAGATCTAAATTTAATACATTCTTTTTTCCACGATGTATACGTGCGTTAGTAATAATGGATTTTTCTCGCTCAAAGCCATGAGAAAGAGTGCATTCAATCTTGTTGTCAAGCTGAATGACCGTTTTACAATCCAACAGTAAATCTGACAATTTGCGTTGTAGGTCTTTTAATTCAGCTGATGGTGCACTGATAGTTCTGACACCACCAGACTTTTTAGTAATATCAAATTGGTGATAATGCGAATTTACGTGCGACTGAACGCCTGGTTTATACAAAGTCTTAGTAAGAAAAGCAGCTGAAACGCCTAGTATTGAGGCTAACTCAGGTTTGGTTTTAGCCTGCTTAAGCAGCAAATAGTTTCTTCTATGAATCAAATTATTCCCTAATATATTTTTTCTTAGAAAAGTAGCTCACATGCACTCTTACGCGCCGCGAGCGAGTAATTCGGGAAAGCCCATGAAGCAATCCGAGAAGGCGAGTCACTTGGACAATATTGTCACAGGTTGCGAAGCGCAACCAACAAATCTGCATGTGAGCTAATTTAAATACTACAATATGAGGGTAATTATTAATAGTGATAAATGATGTAGAGTGCCGTCAGTGTCAGCAGGCATGTTAATTTGCACTTAAATCTGAACCATTTAGTCTGAAACACACCTAGGGGTAGAAATGCGTTACTAGAACGTCCGTTTTGTAGAGTTGGTTCAATCGCACTAAATTACTGTGTTCGTCTCAAGTTCACTCGAAGTCGACCTATAGAGTAAATACGTTAACCGGTTTCGGGGCATGAACAAGTCAATATGTGAATCGAAAATAGACAGAAATGCGTAGAGGGGAAGGACTTCTATGTACCAGTTTGAGTCATTGAGCGTAAAATTTTAGTTTTAAATTTTCGATACCAATTCCTCGGTAAGGGTTTTCTTAGTTTATTTAACCTATGATGTAAAACGCACTTGCCTAACTTCAAACCACAACTACATGGACATGGCTCCTTATTCGCTATACGTTTTTTTTGGGACAACGCATGAGCGCAAGCAACTAGTTTTGATTGGTTTGTTAAACCAATCACTGAAGCAAAGTCTTCTATTTCGCCTTCTGTCCCATGCTTTAATTCGCCAAATACAAAGTTAATTCCGTGATCCTTTTTCAATGCTACTGCGTAAATGTATGGGATAAAAAACGCATTAAAAAATTCTAGAAAGTCTGAGTTTTCACGTAAAAATGTATCTATTCTAAATGGTGAACCTAAGCATAATGTTCCGTCTGGATTTATGTGATAAGCGTCAATTCTGGGAACAAATCCACCTACTTCTTCGAATTCAGGTTGAGCATTCGGATAACCTGAAGGAATGACGATTTTCAAATCTAACATTTGCTGCACAACTGGATAGTTTTTGTAGCTATGGCACAGCTCCACTTTTCCTTTTAAGCAGATTCCTCCATCGCGGGCTACTGGCTCGTAGCCCATCAACGGATTTTCTTTAAAAAAGCTATCTATTCCTTTTACCTTCAAAACTACCTCAAGACTGATACCAAGGTTTAGATATTGGCTCACTAACAGCTTTAGGCTTTGCAGCGACCTTTTTTGTTGCCAAAGAAATACCAAGAGCAGAAGCTAATTGATTTTGTTCAATAGACACAGAAAGATTCTTGGTTACGGATTCGGCAATCATCTCAATATTGTTGGAATTATATAGGTACTCAAAATCTCTAGCTACTTGATCTACCCAAAGATGGAAGTTCTTTTTAAGTTCTAAGTGTTTGTAGTTAGTCATAGACCAGCGATCAGCAAAATTTTCCTTTGGGTTTACTGGGTTAAGGACCACGTCAGAACCTGAATCGGCAAATTGCTTTAAGCCAGACAGGATTGAAGAAAATGCTGTTTCTAGTGAACCAGAACCATTGTAATAGGTAGCAGACAACGTCGTTATGATTACTGATATTGGTTTACTATCAGGGTTTTCTTTGAACATTGTGTCACGATGTCTTTTCAAGATTTGAACAGCACGTTGCAATGGCGTCTTTGTGTTATAAACGGGAACATCATCTACTTGTAAGGCTTCACACGCAGCCTTTATCTGCATATCTTCAAACATACGGCTTTCAAACCATTGGGCGTAACCCTCTGGGTTGCTAATCATCCAGTCCGAAGCTGTTACTTCGAAATTATGATGCCTGTCGTCTGTGATTCCAACAGCATTATCAGCTACATCTTTCGACAATGATTCACTCAGCCCATTACTAACCATCGCCTTTGCAAGGCTTTTCATTTGAACTTCGCTTTCCGGTATACAAGGCACTATGTCCATATGGAACTCCAGAGCATCCTGATATTCCAAGCGCCAACATCTATGTTTAGGTTCCAACTCTTTGGAAATACCTTTATATTTGCGGTATTCCTCCAATTCCCTACCAACAATATCTTTTAAATCCTTTTGTGAATGGCTCGTTGGCGAAATGCCGGTTCGCAAGCTACATGCAATATCTAAGTCATATTCATCTTCACCAGAAAGTGGCTTTATGGCGATACCCAATCGAAATGATCCTTGAGGGAACACATGAGGATCATTATCTTTAACTGATGAGTCATCACGACCAAACCATTCACCAAGACCTTTATACCGAGCTACAGCTTGCTTATATGCACTATCCGGTAAATCTAAATTGTTTGCCAATTCTTTTAATAAGTTTTCGTTATTACGCATAGTTAAATTAACTCCATCTAATAGTTTGTTGGCACAGAAAAATTAACCACGTCACTATTTGGACTTAGGTTAAAAAACCATGGATAATCGTTTTTCTCAAAGTGATAAACCTTAATAACCTTTGGAATGTGATTTTGATTTAAATCGGCAGCAAACCTCATAACAAATGAATTTTGTCCTGTTATTGTTATGTGTAGCTCTTCAACGCTTGAATATTTCTTTAGTAGCTGGTTATTCATCAGCTCACGAATTTCACTAATGATCTTAACCTGTTCTTTTTCCGAAAATAAGTTTCCAATGTATTGTTTTGGTAACTTAATTTGGTAAACGGCATCTAAACCAGCTTTTTCAAGAAAGACCTCCGGGTCAGAAGGAATCGAAAACTCAATTGATAGACCCAGCTTCTTAACTTCCTTTTCGCTGCAAATATTGTTGCTTTTGTAACCTTTTACTTCACCAGATATACTTTGCCCCCTTGTCCTTTTGTCTCGGCAGTCTATCCATCGGCTCTTTTCTTCCTTTTTGGAATCCCTATCCCAGCAGTAATAGTTTACTAATCGTCTGTTAGCGACCAAAAAGCCGAGTGCAAAGCAGTGGGGTACGTGCGCAATTGCTCCCAGAGCCAAAGGATGTTCACTTTCATGTTGGTTTAACTCAACCAATTCGTTTTGAGCGAAGTGCGTCAAAGATTCTGATGACCTGTCGAGCCAATCATTGAGTAACTCATCTCTTTGCTGTTGAAGGTACAACGATTTCCTTGTTCCAGAACCTTCAATAGTTTGAGTGAATACTTTCGATAATTGGGGGGCGCTGCCTTTAAGTAAGCTCCTGAGATCAACGCTTTTTGCTCTATTTGCCTGTGAAGCTTCCCCCCAAAACTGTTGATAGATCTCTAACACTATTCCAGCGACCAGAACCAACTCACCAATAATCAGAAAAGTGTTGATTAAGATAGGAGAAACAGTTGAGCCATTAGTGTCAGCGGTTAGTACAATCCCATTAAAAGACATTGAGAATACTAGAGAGCCAATACCTAAGGCGATACCAGCGACGGCCAAGCCAACTTGCATTAATTTGCGAGCAGCCGAAAGCCGTCTTTGGGCGATCACATAGAGAAAATCTAAAATGATATCAAACAATAGCACTGTCCCTTTTAATGAAGTTTATTATTTGTTTTATATGGACTTATGGGTACATTTTAGTTTTTCAATAGTTAGACAAAAATTAGTTCAACTCATAGCAAAAACACACGTTCTCTCTAACACGTTTTGGGGCAAAAATGAGTTACGTCTTAATGTGCATTATTGGCGTTCTACAGCTTCACAATACAACATATTTCTGTCAAAAAACGACGTTGTTTACTCATTTCAGCCCTTGTGTTGGATATTCAGCAACGTCCGGTATAGATAAATTATCGACAATTACGCTTTTCAGAAATGACATAATATTTCGCAGTCAAACCAAATAATGCTTTATATTCTAATCACTTATTGCGTCTTTAAGAAACTCAGAGCATTTATTATTGCCACCGAGATCAAGAACAATCAGGTTTTCAGTCGATCTTGTAAGTGCCGTATATACCATCTCTGCATCATCCTCTTCCTGTAAAAGATAAAACACTGTTTTTGCCTCAAGCCCTTTAAAACTGTGAATAGTAGAGAGCTTAATTAACCCAGAGTTTGCATAGAAGTGATTTTTTTTAGTCCGCCTAATTCGATCAACAACTTTCTTTTTTGAGTGAATAAGTTTATTAATCTCATGTTCTGTGAACTGTTGTAATTTCTCTTTGGTAATTCCAAAGTTTGCAACCAGCTCGTCATACGTATCAAACATACAGGATGTCTTTTCGTGCTCAATCCATAACGCGTTTAGTTTTCTCACCTCATATATAGAAGAGCTTAAAATGACAACATCATTAGGCACTAATTCATATGAAGAAATGATGGAAGAAATATTTTGATAGGCTGCATCTTGCCATTTATCAACTTGTAAGCTCTGATACTTTAAAAGAGTAAATCCAATTCCCATTTGAATCTGTGGTGTTTCAAACAAGTCAGGGTCTGGAAATTTCTCAGCTAAATATTCTAATTGAAAGTTTTTGAATAGTTGATTAAGAGGCGAGTCAAAGTCTGTTCGATAGGACCTGGTTAACTTGTTCCATGTTCCAAAGCCTTGAGCAATTACTTGCGCTCGCCCGGAGTTACGGTGATAAATATCCTGTGATTCATCACCCAGCAACACCATTTCACCGTCAGTATCCAAAAAGTTATCTCTAATAATCTTGACCCAATCAGACTCATAATCTTGAATTTCATCAAGTAAAATAGTCTTATATTTAGGTACGTCACAACCTTCAAATACGTTTTTTTTATACACACCTTCTATACCAAATTCACTGATCAATTGGGAAATGGCTTGTCCGGTGTTGTTTACCTGAGAGTTAAAGAACTGATGATAATTTGATATTTCAATCAGTGTTAAGTCCCGTTTTCCTTGAATATCGCTTATCTTGTCTTTTATATAGTTCTTTAAGGTAATATTAAATGTTAAGACTAAAACTTCTGACATGTGACGAGAACGGGCATTTACAGCCCTTTGTGCCAGCACTGAAGTTTTGCCACAGCCCGCTACACCTTTAATTTTAGCTTTGCCATTCGTACTGGCAGTTAGTGGCTTTTGCTTTTTATCAAACTCTAGTTCTATACCTTGTTTTAATGTGTGTTCAGAAGGACTTAAACGTCGCTTAAAGTCTTTATATACATTGTCATCAAACAAAACATGTTTCGATTGCTTCTCTATTTTTTTAATTAATACGTTCAGGCTGTCCTTTGCTATCGCGATACTTTTATCACGTTGTATTTGTGTCTTCTTTCTCGATAGAAATTCAAATTTCGAATTATAGGCATGATCAGAAACTTGGCTATTTTTTCGTTTTAAGTTTAATTCACGCTGCTGTTCCGCCAAATTAGTTTCAGCTTTACTATATAGCTGATTGATATCTAAAACTGATGCGCCATGAAAATAGACAAAGCAATGCACCAAATTATAAAAGTTAGGGTTCGTTAAAATTGCTAAACCAACTACAGGTAGATGCAATTCATACAAATTCTTTTTATAGCGAAACGATTGAGATTGAGGTGACGGTATTTTGGATCGTCGATTACTATCATTAACATACCACTGATTCGCGTGATCGACATCATAGTGTCGTAGTTCCCAGTCTTTGATTTCAACAACGAACGCCCCTGCTCCTTGTTTTAGAATAATAATGTCGGGCCTGTCACCATCTAAAAATGGATTAAAAAATATCTCGTAGGAATCATCTAAGTTTTCTTTTAGGAATTTGACTAAATAAAGCTCTCCGTCTGTTGGCGGAACCTTCAATCTTAGAATATTTTCAATTGTTGGAAAAATGACAGCCATAACTAATCCTTGTTACTCAATAAAACTTATTTGTTTACTGACCCAATTATTCCTCAGAACGGAATATCATCATCAAAGTCAAAGTCTGGTAAAGGGGCAGGAGCACCTGGTTTATTTAATGGTTTTTGAGAAGGTTGATTTTCATAGTCTTGTGCGACTGCAGTATTTTTATTTGGTTGGCCAGATGTGAAGTTTGTATTTGAAGACGTTGAGCTATTACTTCCTAACATTTGCATCTGGCCACCAAAATCAATAACTACTTCGGTGCTATATTTATCCTGACCTGTAGCTTGGTCCTGCCATTTCCTAGTCTGCAATTTACCTTCAAAATAAACTTGTGAGCCTTTTCTCAAATATTGCCCTGCTATTTCAGCTAACTTGCCAAATATAACGACCCGGTGCCACTCAGTCTTTTCTTGCAATTGACCAGTATTCTTATCTTTCCAGCTTTCATTAGTAGCCAGGCTAATGGTTGCAATTGAGTTACCATTGCCTGCATTTCTTACTTCGGGATCAGAACCCAATGTACCTACTAAAATAACTTTATTTACGCCTCTACTCATTTCTCTTATCCCTTTTATTCAAGCTAAAACCCATCATTCAATGAATTAACTGTCTATAGCCCTAAACGCCTAATACTCATGTAAAATTAACTTAGTTGCTTTGCCTTCATTAACAACTTGGAATAACTTTTTTATTGTGCTTGCTACTTCATCTGATCCACACAGGCTAATACTTAACAAATCAGATTGAGCGCCCAGCTCCGGAGCTTCGGAGAATCCATGGCCAGCTTTTATAGCTCCAAGCTCTGAAATAACATAACGGTCATGGAAATACTTTTCTGGCGCAACAATAAGGTTTACGCTTGGACAAGTTGGATACAAACTTAAATACTGGTTTTGAAATACTTTTTCAGGGCTCGCTGTATTTACCGCAGTAACAATAGTTATTGAGGAAACAGAAGATTTACTAATTGCAGCATTAATAATTCCCTCCAATACTGCGTTATTAGAAAGCTTAAAATATTGATCTATGATCGTGAGAGTTCCACCAAGATTAATTAAAGGTGCAATGACACCTACAATTTCTGAAGAGGTTTTACGTATCTGGACAGTTGGTGCAATATTCCAACAATTCGGGTTATCTAAAATTTCATCTAGAGTTAAGCCAAGCTCAAAGCGTTCAGAAATAATTGAATTGAAAGGGGCGACTTCCAGCGCCTTTTTACACCATT
>Ga0209603_1002133_pt1 | contig 18986 bp, 11 predicted proteins | sample COGITO_mtgs_1206_FD_184812 | JGI IMG/M metagenome (GOLD analysis project Ga0209603, IMG submission 184812) | Pelagic marine microbial communities from North Sea - COGITO_mtgs_120607 (SPAdes) (version 2) | ecosystem: Environmental > Aquatic > Marine > Epipelagic ... | reverse complement strand
AGCCCCCCACCGCCCTCGCCGCCGCCGTCGCCGCCGCCGCCAAGCCACCCCCCGATCAATCCCGGTGCGCAACAAGTGGGCGAGGTGTGCACCTACACGGAAACGTGGAGCGTGCCGACCAACAGCCCGGCCGCCATCCGCGTCTACCTGAGCATGTTTGGCGAGTACCTCTTCAACATCACGAACACGTCGCTCTGGAACATTTCCATCGAAGCCGACAGCCCCGCGCAGTTCACGTCGCGAGGCGCCCAGCTCGACCTGCAGCAGCGGCGCCGAATGCAGGGCAACGAGTACGCCGAGGAGACCACCTACGGCGCGATGCACATTCCACAGACCATCCCTTGGCCCGCTCCGGTGCCGGTGGACTGGCGCCAACCATTCGACCTCGCCCAGCTCTTCCCCGAATATCTGGTCGAGAATCCGCTCACGCCGCACGAGTCGCAAAACCTGTACAACACCATCGACTGCAGCCTCGACAGCGTTGGCGGACCCGATGACATCTTGGCGTTCATACGCCCCGACGCGCTCATACGCATCTCCATGAAGTTTCTGACCGAAACGGAGCGCGGCTTCCAGGCCTGCCTCACGATGACGACGCAGAACGCCATGCGCGACCTGTTGGCGCCCTTTGGCATGACGCCGTGCCGCGACCGCGAGTACATTTGCAGGTCGTCGCTGGAGATCATCCCCGCGCCGTCGCCGCCGCCGCCGGACAACTGGGTGCGCACCAACGCCTCTCACACCCTTTCGCACGCGCCCACGCGCGAACGAGCACTCACAATTCCACGCGCGTGCGCAGGTCACGCCGCCGTCGCCGCCCGCGTTCGTGTACGAGACGCTCACGCTCGCGACGACCGCCGGCTCGTCGGCGCTCTTCTTCGTGATCAGCGCCGTGTGCTGCCTCGGCATCGGCGGGCGCACCGTGCGCGCGCGGCACAACTCGCGCATGGTCGGCACGCGCGACCAGCGCGTCGACCGCATGCCGTACCTGCCCGAGCGGTACGAGCGGCACGGCGAGGAGCCCACGGGGCCCTTCCGCCCCGACCTGCAGCAGCCCGGCGCGCGGCTCGCGCCGACCAACAGCGCGTTCAGCTTTAGTGGGCTCACCGCCCGGTACAATCAGGTCAACGCACGGGAGAGTCTGTAGGACCAACGCGCGAATGTGTAAGACCGCGTTCTGGTCAGGCATGGGGGTCACAAACGGGTTGTGTTGGCGAGTGTTTGTAACGACACGCTATTCTCTGCAACTTGTGTTCTGGGCCCGGTACCGGAAGCGCGTTTGTAAGCGCCATGTCCAACCAGCAGGCCAGGGTGGCCGAGCTGGGCGACCTCGTGCCCAAGCTCGCAGAGGACGCCAGCGGGCGGCACAAGGATCACGCGCAGGAGCTGTTGAAGGAGCTGGCCAGCCCCGCCCCATCCGGATCCGCCAGGTGGACCGGGGAACCGGAGCCGATCAGCGGGTTCTGGCAGGCGAGCTTCAGCGCGCCGGCGCACACGTGCGTGGTGCAGCTTCCGGGCAAGAACGTGGGCGTGTTGAAGATGGCCAAGGGCGGCAAGTTCACCCTGTTCGTGCGCTTCAAGAAGTCGCTGCTGAAAGCGTGGGCGGAGACCCACGGGCAGGCCGGGGCGGGGCGGCGCGTGTGGCGGCGCTTGGTGGAGCCCGAGCAGGCGACAAAGTTGCTCGCCAGCGCGCGCGCCTTCTGCCTCAAGGAGGGCGAGGTGCACCACCCGTACGCCCTCGCGATCCTGTGCACCATGTCGCGGATGCGCTGGCTCGTGCCGCCACCCGACCCCAACCGTTTCGACATCCCCAACAAGGGGGACCTGCACCTCACCCTCGTCGCCCTGCCGCCGCTCGACCCCATCCTCGAGCAGTGCCTGTGCCTCATCGGCCGGAAGGACACCTTTTGCGGCGTCGACGACGAGGTGCCGCTGAGCGGGCAGGCGGCCGTGGACGCGCGCGTGTGGGGCAAGACGCCCCAGGCGATGGTCTCGGACGTGACCGCCCTCCTGATGAGCCGAGCGGCGCGCGACCTGGTCGACCACGCGGACGTCGCCATCTTCACAAAGTGCATCCCCGCGCTGAACAAGACCGCGTGCGTCACGGCGACCTTTCTTGAGGGGGCCGTGTCCCGCTTGCAGGCCCCCGCGCCCGCTCCGGCGCCGCGGCCGGCGCCGCCCAATGGCAGGCGAAGCGGGATGGTCGCCTCGGACGACGAGTCCGAGGATTCGGTCGCGGATGGGCACGCGACCCCCGCGACCCCCGCGCCCCCACCCGCACCCGCGCCAACGGCCACGGTCAACAGGCGCGTCTCCCTGAAGCGCGGGCGTGCGAACAACAACAACGGCAACAACAACGGGTCGGACGACGACGACGACGACACGGAAAAGATCGCAGCGGCGGATGCCGAGCTTGCGGAAGTCGACGAGACGGAGGATTCGGACGACTCCAGCTCGTCCGACTCCTCCGATGCTCCCAGCGGCCGGCCCCGCCAGCGCCAGCGCGCCGCCAGGGGCTCGTCCGAGTCGTCGGGCTCGGACGGGTCGGACAGCGACGCGGACGCCGGCGCCGTGCCCCAGCCACCCAACGGCTCGGCGGCCTTGCCGACCGCCGTCGTCCAGGCCGAGCACGAGGCGCCCTCGCAACGGGTGCGCGCGCCCGCCCCCGCGTCGGAGCCCGCGCCCGCGCCCGCGTCGGAGCCCGCGCCCGCGCCCGCGGCGGCGGCCCCGAGCACGGAGTCGCTGATGCGCGTGGCGCGCAGCGCCATGCTGGAGACGATGGTGCAGCAGACCGGCCCGTGGGCCACGCGCATGCGCGAGTGGGTGCGCACGCACCAGCCAACGACCGACCCGTCGCGCATGCAGCGGATCGCCGAGGACGTCGAGCAGCTGGCGGATCCCTGCTCGCCCGCGGGCATGATCGCCTCGGCGCTGAGCCTCACCGCGGCGTTGGCGGACCTGCACGGCGACCGGCTCACCGGCGAGACCGTGACCATCAGCACCGAGACGCAGCAGCGCATGGGCGCGCTCACGTGGAAGGCCAAGGAGTTCTCGGCGACGACGGTCGAGCACATGGGCGAGGTGTTCAGGCGGCTCGAGGAGGTCCAAGCGCAGGCTCGCGGCATGCTGGAGTGCGTCGCCAAGGGCGACGGCGCGTCGCGCGCGCAGCAAGCGAGTGCACCCGCGCCTTAAAACTATATTGCGCACCGGGAGGATGGTAAAGTGTGGAGGCGCGGTGGCCGCGCGCGTGCGTGCGCGTGTGTAAAAAAGGGGGCGCGCGAGTGGCGAGGTGAAGGGCGTGCCGTTTTGCGGGGCGTTACCACGCCCGCGCATTGCAAGCACCATGTCGGACGAGGGCAGCTGCGTCACGCTCATCTTCTACCGCATCAACCCCAAGTGGTGGAAGGAGCCCGCGCTCAACCTCGCCTCGGCCGTCTGCCAGATGTCCAACCTCACCCACTGCGAAATCAGCATCGGCGAGAGCGTCGGCGGCAACGGGCAGACCATGGCGCACGTGGCGCGCGTGTTCAATGACTCGGTGCGCGGCGCCGGTTCCGGGCCCGTCGCGCGCCTCGCTGACCCGATGCGGGCGCGTGCGCAGGTGGGCGTCGAGCTCGTGGAGCGCACGGGCCGCAACCCGCAGAACCTCTTCATCCAGCTGGGGTGCAGCAAGGTGGCCGAGCAGAAGATGCTGCACCACGTGCGCACGCGGTGCGTCGGCAAGCCCTTCTCCAACTACGCGATGGTCCGCTCGCTCGTGTGGCCGCGCGAGACGGACGACAGCAGCTTCTTCTGCGCAGGCGCGCGCGCCTGCCTGCCTGCGCTCGAACCACCAGCCAGCGCCGCTCCCGCGCGGCGCCTGACACGCCGCCTCCGCGTGCGCAGAGCTGGTCGCGAGCATCCTCAAGGTGGGCGGGTTGCTCGACGCCAACTGCAACCCGGGCGCCGCCACGCCCGAGATGCTGCACCGCATCTACGCGCCGCGCGCGGCCGTGTCGGCCAACCCGGTCCTCCTGCGCGAGCTCAACGGCTGCGGCGGCGGCGGCGCCGGCTTGCACGTCAGCGGCGGTGGCACGGTGATCGGCAACCACGCCTTCATCGGCAACCTGAGCCCCGGCGAGCGGATGGCCGAGCGCGAGTCGCTGCTCGCGCCGTACATGCGCGGACAGGCCTCGCAGCAGCAGCAGCAGGTCGCGGCGCTTGGCAGGTCGGCGCACGCGCCGACCAGGCAGATGCCAGCGTTCCAGCCGACGCGGCGGCGTGCGGACAGCCCGCCGCGCGGCCACTTCCACACCGTGCACCAGGACCACCTGCCCATCGGCCTCAGCCTCGGCCTCGGCAACCGGAGCGGCGTCAGCGCCGGCGCCTGCTCGGCGCGATGCGTCACGACCAGCGGCATCCAGCTCACGATGGACTCGCTCAGGATGGGGAGCGCCGGTGCCGGTGGTGGCGGCGGCGTGGGTGGTCGTTGTAAAGTGCACCCGAGGTAGTCACCAGCGGCTCGTGTCGGCGTTTCGTGCGTGAGCGAGCGTGTAAGCAGTCGCAGTCAACCCCTAAGCAGCGGGGAGGCGTTGCGCCACCACGTCGTGCACGCCGCAGTGCCCGAACGACTTCCGAGCGAGTCAAGGCGCGCGCTCGTGGCTGGGTCCGTGGGAGGGTGGCGCGGTTTGAAGATAACTAGATCCGCTTGACGCCTAAAGAGAAGAGGTTGGGGCGGGAACGGGGCGAGGCCGCGCCGCCATGGCGTGTACGGAGGCCAATATGTTTGCCAACCAGTGGGTGCTGACCGGCCTGCAGCAGAGCTGCACGGCCGCCTGCGCGGCGCAGGGGCGGACGTGCGTGCCCGGCGCCGCCATCCCCACGACGGAGGCGTGCATCGACGCGATCAGCCGGCTACCCTCGATCAACCGGCCGTGCGATAGCCACCAGGTTGGCGCGGGCGACATGATCCCGGACATCTACCACTTGAACTTATTGACGGAGCCCAACAATCCCGACGTGTGCTACCGCCTCAACCCGGCCTCGGTGGGGGCGTTCAGCTTCAATTGTGGCTATGCATCCACCAGCAACAATATCCAACGCCTCTGCCCGTGCACCCACCACCCGCCGCCGCCGCCCTTGCCCTCGCCGCCGCCGCCCTTGCCCTCGCCGCCGCCGCCGTCGCCGCCGCCGCCCTCGCCCTCGCCGCCGCCCATGAGCGCGCACTGCATCGACGGCCACTGGCCGCTCTTCACGGTGCGGATCGCGGCGAACAACGCGAGTCCCTCGGGCACCTCGCACACGCACGTCTTCGGGACGACGACCTACTACATGCCCGACGGCGTCCCGGGCGCGCAGCACGACGAGGCGGGCGACGGCTCCTGCCCCGCCCACGCCACGCTCTTCTCGCCGTCGACGCCGCCGCCTCCCTCGCCGCCGCCGCCCTCGCCGTCGCCGCCGCCCATGAGCGCGCACTGCATCGACGGCTACTGGCCGCTCTTCGCGGTGCGGATCGCGGCCAACAACGCGAGCCCGTCGGCCACCTCGCACGCGCACGTCTTCGGGACGACGACCTACTACATGCCCGACGGCGTCCCGGGCGCACAGCACGACGAGGCGGGCGACGGCTCCTGCCCCGCCCACGCCACGCTCTTCTCGCCGTCGACGCCGCCGCCGCCGCCGCTGCTGCCGCTGGGCCCGGGCGCCTACTGCATCCAGGGCGAGTCGCCCCTGTTCACGAGCGAGGCCGAGGCGGTCGCGCACTCGCCCGTCGGCACGGCCACCGCCGCGGCGTGGGACCTCGGCAACGGCGTGAGCTACTGGAAGCCCGGTGGCTACCCGGGCGCCACGGCCGTCGGCGGCCCCTGCCACCCCGCAACGACGCTCGCGCTCATCCCAGTGCACATCGTGCCCAAGAACGCGTGCGGCGGCGACGCGCTCACGGGCATCGCGCGGTACCCGTACGCCACGGCCGCTGGGGCCGTGGCCGCGTGCGCCGCCGACGGGTGCGCCGGCGGCCTCGCGCCCGCGTCCGTCATGAACAGCCCGTGGTACGCCTGGATGGGCAGGTGGGCGGAGCAGGACAATTCCACCGCCGTGCGACAGCAGTGCTACGCCGCGTGGTACGTGAACGACATCGGCTTCGCGGACGAGTATGGCGTCGTGCACGCGCACGAGCAGCTCTACTACATGCACGACGCCAACCCCGTCGCGGGCTGCGGCGTCCAGGGCATGAACCACTGGGAGGGCACGGGCGACCGTGCCGCCGCCGCGTGCCTGGGCTGCCCGTACCACCACGAGGAGTGCCCCTCGCCGCCGCCCGCGTCGCCGCCCTCGCCGCCGAGCACGCCGCCCGTGTGCGGGCCAGACTCGGCGCTCACGGCCGTCGTGTCCAAGATGAACGCGCACCCCGACTTTGGCGGCACGCACGGGGCCGTGGGCGACCCGTTCGACACGAGCCCGACCTTCAACGGCTGCGGTTCCGCGTGCACGGATGCCTGCGCCACCTCCAACCAGGACATCGACGACAATGTAGCCATCCGCTACTGCGAGCGCGACGACGAGGCGGGCGTCGCGCTCAACCACCCGCGCTGCGCCACCGCCTGCACGACCGCCGCGCTCGCCACCTCGTGCAGGGGCCTGTGCGCCATCGGCACGTACTGCTGCGCCTCGACGGGTGGCTCGTGCATCCCCACCGGCGAGACGTGCCCGTGCCCCGACTGCGCCACGCCGTTTGGGCAGGCCGGCTGCGCGGTCGACGGCCCGATGTACTTTGAGATCGAGACGGGCAGCTCCTCCACCAAGTGCTGCGCGCCGCAGCCGCCCTCGCCGCCGCAGCCGCCGACGCACCCGCCCCCGTTGCCGGAACCCTCGCCGCCGCCGCCCACTCCGCCGCCAGGCGCGCCGCCCTCGCCGCACGCGCCCTCGCCGCACGCGCCCTCGCCGCACGCGCCCGTGGCCGAGCCCACCTCGTCCATCGGCCCGACGCTCCTCGCCATCCTCATCCCCTCGGTGATGCTGGGCGTCATCCTCGGGCTGGTGCTGCTCGTTGGCTGCTGCGGCGGCGCGGCGGCGGGCGCCGCCAAGAGCGACTGCGGCAAGCCGCCCGACAAGGCCAAGGACCCGATCGCCTACGCGCGCTGGCAGCGCGAGTGCGAGCGCAAGCGCAGGGCCAGCGCGACGACGACGGGCGCGCCCGGTGGCGGTGGCAGCAGCGGCGAGGGCGTGCAGCTGCTGCGATTGGTCATCTGAGCGTGCACGGGTTCCCAACGCGTGCGGTCGGGGGAGAGTTGTTTAATTTGTACCTCCGCCAGAAGGATTTCTTAGAATTGGGTGTGGTGGGCTGCGGCCTTGCACTACTGCTCTTACACACGAGGAACACTTGCGACACGGTGGGACGGCTGGACGGCAGGGGGGGAGGGCGTCCTGGGAGAGGTGGGGGGAAGACGCCCGCGGGGCGCCTCGACGACGATCGGGGCGCGCGCTTAGCGCGCGCTGTACACCATCTGGGCGTGCTGCGCCATCTCGAGCGGCACCATCGTGTCGCGCGCCGCCTTGAGCGAGACGGACTCGCCCCTGCGCCAGCGCGCGTCGCCCGGGATGGCGTCGGCGCCAAAGTGGCCCTGGCCCGGCACGAGGGACATGAACGACTTGGTGAAGGGGTCGTACTTGCGGTGCGGACCAAGGAAGCACGTCGCGTTGTTTGTGGATCCCTGGCTGATGAAATCCTGGTTCTCGGCCGCCTTCATGTCCTCGCCGTAGTGCACCTGCGAGAGCTGGAGCGCGGCGTTGTAGATCTGGAACATGTCGTCGCCGCCCGGGAAGGAGGCGTGCAGCCCCGCGTTGTTGACCTCCCACGGGAGCAGGCGCGTGGTCACGCTCATCACCGTGTCGAGCTGGCCGCTGTTGAACTGGCCCTCGTAGCACGGGAAGGCGAGCATCGAGGCGTAGCGGTCGGTGTCGTCGTTGGCGAACGAGAGGCGCGCCTGCAGGTTGTCCTGCGCGCTCTCCTGCGAGAACTCGTTCTTCTCGTTCTGCGCGAACCAGCGCGTGTTGCCGCCCGCCACGTAGCCGGCGCACGCCACGTCCTTCATCACGAGCACGTTCTGCGGCTTGGTGACCACCGCCTTGAAGTGGCCCGTGTAGTGGCCCTCGATCGTCTTCACCTGCGTGTTGGCCGAGAGCTGCATGTCCGCCGGGCCGAAGAGCGTGGCGCCCGTGTCGCGCCCCGAGACGCACATGACGACGTTGTGCATCAGGTGCTCGATGAAGGGGCGCGCCACGACGATGCGGATGTCCTTGTCCAGGTCCTCGGACCACTCGCGTTCGCCCTTGTTGTAGGCGTTCCACTTGTCGGCCGCGTCCATCCACGTCTTGAGCGTCGACTTGTTCTCCTTGCCGTCCTGCATCTTGGTGCCCGGCGCGCGGTTCTTCATGAACTCCGGGTCCTTGACGAGCGTCGCCTTGAGCGCGTCCTCCCACGTGATGCGCACGTGTGTGTCGCGCTCCTCGTCGAAGAGCATGATGTCGCACGTGTGCTCGCCGTTGTCGCCCTTGGGCTTGACCTGCGGCGGCGACATGACGTAGAACTCGCCGACCTGGCTCGAGCGCGTGAGCATCTGGAGCGACTCGTTGTCTGCGCACGCGGCGAGGGGGCGATCGGGTCAGGCGATGGGCGTGGGCGACGGGCGTGGCGGTGGGGGTGCGAGCGCTCAAGCGCACCGTCCGAGACCTCGAAGGGCTCGCTCGTCACGACGCCGCAGCCGCGGAAGGCGCGCGCCTCGAAGCCGGCCACGCCCGCCTCGAAGCGCGCCTCGGCCGCCGGTCCTCCCTCCTTGTACGTGAGCTTCTGCTCGGGGGCGAGCGCCATGTAGAGCAACATTTGGGGAGGCATGACGAGCATGTTGGGCGTGACGCCGTAGCGCGACATGCCTGGGCACACGATGTGGCACACGGTCAGCAACGGGCGCGCGTACAATGGGGTGGTGAGGATGGCGATGTGGTTTGATGCGGCCACAAGACGCACGGTATTTGCACTCCTCCACCGCCTTGTCGAAGCCTGGGCACAGCGAGCGGTGGCGGTGAGCAAGGCGGCAAGCAATGCGGGAGCGCAGCAGGGCAGCGGGGAGCAAGGCGCACCGAGCTGCTCCTTCTGCGCAATGCCGTAGAGCATGATCTCTGACGCAGTAAAGGAGCAAGCGTGAGCGGCGCACGGCACAGGAAGCGACCCTAGCCGGTGTGCGGGAGAGGGTGGTCTCTCGTCGGCGTGCTCAGACGCGCGCCGTCATTGCGCCCGCGAGCGGGGTCGCTCGGGCGTCGGTTCATCATCGCAGCGGCTTGCGGTCGATCACATCCGGAGCGGCGTGCGCCAGCCGGGGTAGATGTCCGGCAGCATGTCCTCGGTGACGCCGTCCGGCCAGAGCTCGCGTGGCACCTTGGCCGCCATGGCCTTGGTTGGAAGCTTTGCTGCTTTGTCGTTATTCTCCCGTGATGTCAGCCCTTGGAGGTTAGTGTAATGCCCAACCTTTCTCTGTTGATCTTCATCTTCCAGACGGTAAAGCTCAAATGCGAAAATGTGGTCGACTTCATCGCCGTCCGACAAGTTGAGGTACTGCAGTAACGAGCTTGCCGAGCATCCAACCACGGTAAATGTTGACATGGTTTTATCCACGCCTTTACGCAGCAGCGCAGACCGGAGCCGCGCCCTCATGCAGTCCTTGATGGCATACTCCTTGTCAGTCAACCTCCGTTCCTTTCGCCGCGCCCGAGTTTGCTCCAAAAAGCGGTCGTGATTCTTAGCCCGATGCTCCCTGTTCCACGCCAACACCTTTTCGGGATGATCTTTGTAGAACTTGGCTTGTGCCTTCTGGTTGATCTCCTGATACTTTTCGGGATCAGCCTTGCGTTTTGCCTTGATGCTGTCCCGTTGTCTGGCTTTGGTAAGGACCTTGCCAACAACCCGTGTCATTAAGCGATTGACGGCAATTGATCCAGTAACTGGCACCTTTGGCGGCGATCGTCGCTTCGGTGCCATCGTCGACAATTGGTGGCCGCGCACGCACGAGCACCGGCGCCGTCGCCGCCAACGAGAGACCGGGTGTGCGGTGGGCTCGCCTAAACCGGGGGTTAGAAGTTGCAAATGGCCGCGCACCGTGGTTCATCGCGGTCTTGATGTTACGCTTGGGGCGGAGGTTCTTGCTGCGGTCGTACGAGAAGTCGTAGTTGGAGGTCGTGAGGTACCTGTGGGTGGGCAGAGGTCCGTGGTCAGCCGTGGTCAGCACAAAAGAAGGTGGCATGGGTGGCTTCGGTTTGACGTGCGTGACGGCGCACGCGTAGAGCACGTCAAAGTTGCAGGTCTCCTGGACGCTGTGAGGCACAAGAAGGGAGCGGGCGTGAGCGTGAGCGTGTGTATGGCTAAGCAGGGGCGTGGTGTGAGGCGAGGGCCGACCAATAACGAATCGACGTCAATTGGTCGGCGAAGTGCTGACGGCCAGCGTCGGTCGCGTACTGCGCACAGGCAAGTGGCACGAGCGTGAGACGGGCTAATTAGGTGAGGGTTCAAGGCGGCTGGGAACTCACGAAGTCCGACTCGATGATAAGGGCGAGGCCACGGCGCACGACGCGATCCCTGTGCTTCCGGCGCAGCGAAGTCTGCATGCGCGAGACGCCCTCGTACGGCACGCGCTGCATCAGGCGGACGTCGAACTTGACCTCGTCCCACTCGACGACCTGCGAGCAACGAGACGCAGCGGTGAGCATGTGTGGGCAGGACCTGGGGCAGGAATGGGGTTCCAGTGTGCCGAGCTGGGCGCACCGTGCCCTGGATCTGGAAGAAGGGCAGGCCAATGCTCGTCTGCCAGTTCTGGGGCGACTTGAGGATGAGGTTGTTGAGCGTGTCGCGGCTGCCGGGCGACGGGGCGCGCGTCAGCAGTGGCGGGGATGGGGGGCGGGCAGGGCGTATAGGGCGCACATCTTGGTGTTCTGGCCGGCGTAGGCGTCGGGGAAGTGGTCTGCGCACGGCAAGAGGCAAGCGTGAGGCGGTGCCCGTCAAGTGTGAGGCTGGGGCTAAAGGTCTTGTTCAAGCCGGCGGCGGACGCACAGGTCATGGCGTGGTGCTCGGAGTAGTCCTTCAGCTTCTCGGGCGCGACGGGCGCGCCGAAGAAGTACTGCAGGTTCTGGAGCACGTCCTCCTTGGAGGGCGCGAACGTGCGCGGCTGCGGGTGGTTGTTGAAGTCGGTCATGCTGGCACGGCCGAAACTGTTTTGCTCGGGTACGGGCGCGAGGTCGCTCACAGACTAGCGGAGCGCACGCGTCCTTGCTTACCAAATGTTGTCACAAGATTTGCTTATGGTTTTTAGCTGGAACACACAAAGTGCGCGCACGCGCGCGCCCACGCGCAACGCGCCCAAAAAGTTTGCGCGCACACGGGCGCGCGGGCGCGCACAGACATACCCACTCACAATTCGGCGCGCGCGGCGAGCGCGGCCCGCGCGCGATCTTTCGTTCACACGCGCATGCTGTCGCCGGGGTCGGGCCCGTCGGTGTAGATCTCGATCTCGTTGCGCGGCGGCCGGCGGGTTGACGACGCGGACGCGGACGCGGACGCGGGCGCGGACGCCTCGACGACGCGCAGGTTGCTCGACCCGTCCTCGGGCACGGCCTCGCCGAGCACCTCGTGGACGGTGTCGCCGCGCGGGCGCACCTCGGTGAGCTGCATGGTGCTCGTGCCGCTGTTGCTTCGGCTGACGCCGGCGCCGACGCGCGGCCGGCGCCAGCCGAACGTGTTGACCGGCGGGTAGAGCTTGGCCTCGAACTCGCGGAGACGGCGGTACGTGCTGCGGAAGTCGTTGATCGCGCCCCAGTTCTCGGAGATGACGCTCAGGCTCGTGAAGACCTTCTCGAAGCTGTTGCTCAGCTTGATGAGCGTGCCGAGCGTGATGCGCCGTTCGGCGCTGGCGGCGAAGACGAGCGGCGCCGCGATCGCGTACGGCGCGATCACCATCACCTGGTCGAAGAGCGAGAGCCAGAAGTTGAGGATGCCGAAGTGCTTGAAGAGCGCGAAGTAGTTCTTCTGCAGGCTCTCGAGCGTGTTGCGGAAGTAGGTCTGCGGCAGGAAGGCGGCGTACCGGTCGTCGCTCGAGGGCCGCGTGCCGACGATCACGGCGGGCGTGGTCTCGAGCAGCACGAGGTCCTTGCGCAGCAGCGCCTCGACCTTCTGGTTGGACACCTCGAGGCCCACGAGCTTCTGGCCGAGGAGGGCCGCGCCGGTGAGCCCGACGAGCGACGCGAGGAAGGCGAACGCCCAGAGCCAGCCGTCGGTCGCGTCGCCCAGGTCGACCGGCGACGCGATGTCCGCGCCCAGCTGGAGCAGGATGGGCGTGAAGACGGCGAGCGTGAAGAGCGCGTCGAGCACCACGATGAGGCAGCCCTCGAGGCCGGAGGCGAAGCGCTGCGTGTCCTCGTGCAGCCGCTGCGACGCGCCCTCGATTGGCTCGCGCTGCGTGTCCCACGCCTCGAGGTACGAGCGCATGAGCGCCACGCGCCACAGGAAGGCCCACGCCGAGCGCGCCCACTTGGCCGCGGGCGTGGCGCTCACGAGCGGCGCCACGATGAGCGCGAACGACCAGAGCTCCGACGTGACCTGCTCGCGGTAGTCGGCGTAGGTGTCCTCGTACTCGCCGCTCGGCGGGTCGACGTCGCCCCCCTTCTGGAGCAGGTCGTAGAACCGCTCGTAGAACGCGTTGAGCTGCGCCTTAACCGTGGCGACGAAGACCGCGTACCCCACGACCACGACCAGCCCCAGCCACGCCGCCCCCGTGTCCCGCCACGTGCCCCAAAAGAATTCTTTTAGCATCGCGAGCGCGCGCGGCACGCCCCCACGACGCGCGCGCACACTCCCGCGCGCACTGCGAATTCACACTAGCGTTATTGCTGCAATATATTCGCCCTGTACGCGTCGACGCTCTGGCACACGATGGTCGTGCGGTCCTCGCGCACGCTGTGCGCCTGCGACCGGCGCATCTTCTGCGCGAGGTCCGTCGTCACGCCCCACCACCCGACGACGACGTGCGCGGAGCCGGCCGGCGGCGGGTGCTCCCGCTTCTTGATCACGTCGCCCCGCCCGAGGATGTGCAGGTCCTGCACCCGCGAGACCGCGCTGTAGGCCGCGTCGTCGCGCGCGACCATCGCGCCGCCGCCGCGCCCGCCACGCGCGCCGCGCCCGCTGCCGCGCCCGCCACGCGAGCCCCGCCCACCGCGCGAGCCCCGCCCCCTGCCGCGGCCCCGTCCGCGCCCCCGCGCCGCCTGGCTCGGGGCCTGCAGCTCGGGCGGCGGGTGCCGGTTCGGGTTCGGGAGCTGCCCCTCCTCGCCGGGCGAGTCGTCCGCCGACGGCTGCAGCGATTCCAGGGCCTGCACGGCGGGGCTGGAGGCGCGGCTGGGGCCCCTCGACCGGTCGATCCCCAGGATCTTGTCCATGGCCGGGTCGCTCGACAGGCTGAAGGCGGGCGACGGCGCCGAGGGGCCCGGTGCCCGACTGGGGCCGGGCTCGGCGCCGTCGCCAGCCGTGGCGCTCGTCTCGGGCGCCTCGGTGCCGGGCGCCTCGGTGTCGGAGTCGCTCTCCGCGTACAGCTTGAACCCCTGCGTGGGGCCCTCCTCGTCGTCGTCGTCGTCGTCCCAGATGTAGTCCAGGCTCCGGAGGGCGCGCGCGCCCTGTTCGGAACGCGACGTGCTCATGGTGTGTAACGGCGGAGAGGGCCGCGCGCGGCCTTGTAAGACGCGCGTGTACGCATGGGCGCACAAGTTGCAGAAGGAGTGTCGGCCCGCCCCGACAAAAAAAAGTGTAGGGTGCACCTTTGGCCGCTCGCGCCATAACCAGTTTGCGCGATGCATGAGGGTAGAGGGACCGCGCGCGTTGTGGGCGCGCGCGCGCGTGAGGCGCGCGCGCGTGTGGGCATGGAGTTCAAGCTGAATCTGGACGCCGGATCTCGTCGCGTCGTCGCCACCGACGCAAGGTTGCTTGCGAATGCGCGCGCTGCCGCGTCCTCCGCCGCAACAAGGGTGGGCAACTCGTCGGCAGCGGCCAGGGCTAGAGCAGCGGGCGCGGCGGCGATCGCCAACGGACGAGGCAAGCTCGCAAACCTCAGGGCGTACAAGCTCAAGTGGCACTCCTGGCTGTACAAAAACCCGGGCCAAACCAACTTCTGGCTGCTGATCACGAACGTGCTGTACCTCGCGTTGACGTTGACCGCGCTGGTGCTGACCCTGCTGGTCATGCACGAGCACATCGACGACTTCAAGCGCAACGAGTTCACGCAGCACAAGAACGCCGACGGCACGCAGAAGGTGTACCCGCCGTGCGGCATGCCGACGCCCGACTCCATGTATTTGCTCCAGTCGATCGGCGCGCTGCCGGCCGGCGGGTTCGACGGCGCCTCCCTCGAGCCAGACTACAAGACCTGGATGCAAACGGTGGACCGGGCGCTGTGCGCGCGCGTCATCCCCGGCGCAACGGTGCCGTCGTACGACGACGACATCAGCGTGTGCGAAGACGACAGCAAGTACACGGACTACGACACCGACTACGTGGAGGAGCTGCTGGCGTTGGGGTACCTCATGGACGATGAGACGATCATGCCCACGCTGGACGACTACCAAGTGGAAGCAGACATCCTCGAAAAGCGGGCGATCTTCGAGCGGCGCTCGTGCCTCGTCAAGAAGGAGGACCCCGACCATCCGGGCGAGGAGCCCTACTACACGGAGCAGCAGCGCCTATCGTACGGCGACCTGAAGACGCGCGTGGCCAGGGCGTACATCGCGGCCATGCCCGCCTTCTCTCGGTACCAAAAGGAGCGCGACACGTGCGCGGAGACGGCACCCATGAAGGACCCGTTCGACGGCATGTGCAAGCACAGCTGTCACCTGCGCAAGGAGCTCAAGGCGGCCTCCGCACAGCAGGAGCTCCTGTACACGAGGCAAGACATCCCAGCCGGCACGACCTTCACGAAGCAGCTGTACCGCCTGCTCGCGCTCTCGCTCGCCGGCTACTACGACCGGTACCACAACAACGGCGAGTGCTTCCGAAACGCCGAGGTGGACGCGAACGGCGTCGCGCTCAGCGCGTACGAGTTCTGCTTCAACTCGATGAACCCCACGGGTCCGGGAAACAACGTGGCCTTTTCAAACGAGGACGCCATCGCAGAGTACACCGCGCAGAATGAGGAGGTCGAGCGCGACGCGCAGTGCGGCAACGACGCGTACGCGCCGCCGCCGCCGGCGCCGCCTATCTACCGCAACGACGCGGAGGGCGGCGTCGGCACGCACCAGCTCTCGGCGCAGGTGTGCGCCGCCACGCTGCAGTACGGCCTCTTCGAGCAGGGCCGCCTCTTCGGCATCCCGGACGTGATCGCGCCCTTTGTCGTCGACCAGCGCTCGGACCGCAGCCTGCACTTCCTGTCCAAGTGGATCTACGACGCGATGTACGTCACTCCCACGAAGAAGGCGGCCGACATCCTGGCGGACCCCAAGTCGAAGCTCGAGATGTACATCGCCTACCGCCTCTCGAGCACGTCCATCTGGGCCATCCTGGTGGCCAACGTCGCGGGGTACATGATGGTGCGCGCGCTCGCGCCCACGGCCGTGTACCTCCTGAAGTTTGCCGGGATCACCAGCAACAAGCGCATGTCGGGCGAGGGCACCGCCATTCAATACGAGCCGATCAAGCTGCTGCGGCCAATACTTGGCTGGCCCGTGTACCTGGCGCAGGGCGTCAACCTGTTGGCCATCTACTGGATCCTGTGGCTCGACCCGGCGACGCAGTCGCACTACTACATCACCACGTCGTGCGAGGACTGGCGAGGCCTGGGCGTGCAGGTGCCTTCGGGCGCCTTTGGCACGACGTGGGGCAAGCGCCGCTACGCGCGCTTTGGCGAGCACCTCATCGGAATCCTGCTGTTGCTCACGTTCTTCCTCGTCCTGTTCATGGTGGCCGTGGGCCGCACGTTTGTCGACCCGCTGCTGGTGAAGAAGGCCACCAAGACGGGGCCGGGAACCACGGCCAGGCTGGACAAGGTGGCGCTGATCATGATCGGGCTTGCCCTTTGCATCCAACTGCTGTTCATCACGCAAAGCATCATCTCGGGGGACGAGTGGTACCAAGCGATCAAGGCGAGCGACAACGACGCCGCGTTGCTCGAGACGTTCAGCAAGGACGTGATCATGTCCGTCTGGGCGGCCTTCTGGACCTCGGTGTCCATCTCGTGGTACCGACAAAAGTGGGCCGTGGACAACCTCAAGTTCTACATCCAGTATCCGTGGATGGCGAGCTGCCTGCTGCTGCTGTGGGTCCCGGTGTTCCAATCGGCGGCGCTTCTCGACAAGGAGATCGACGCGGCGTTCTCCGACGGCAAGGGCACGTCAGACACGCGGCGGCTGATTGTGTACATCTTCATTTACTCCGTCTCGGCCATCTGGACAGCGGTCCTGCTTATACGCCTCAAGGCCATGTACGACGCGCTGCCCAACTCCGCCACGGGGAAGGCGCGCACGTCCATTAAGATAGCAGAGGAGAAGGAGGCCGAGAGAAAGTACATCGAGGGCGCAGAGGCGGCGGCCAAGGAGCAGGAGAGGCGCGACGCGCAAGCAGCGGCGGCGTTTGGTCCAGGGGGGCTGACCTTTGCGCCGGCGTCGCGCTTTAAGTTCAACCTGTCGGGCATGGTGGTTCCAGCGGCGACCGTGCCGGTGCGACCGCAGCGCAAGACGGACGCGGTCTACATGCCGCTGCTGCCGTCGCAGTGACGTGCGCGTACGCAGAGGACCCGTCGGGTATTAGGTCGGGTGTGTGTGGGGAGGCGCGTGTGTGGGTGCGTGGAAGGGTTGTGGGGAGCGTTTGGGCGGTTGGTTATCATTCGCGCCATGCGCGCACTTGTCACCGATTCGCCGTCCAACCATAAGCATTTTCGGACGCGCCCTCTGAGTAGGGGAGAGTGAACGCGCGCCGTGCGCACCAGCGCGCGCTCCGGTCATCATGACAGGCAAGGTGAACTACCGCATCGTCACGCTCGTCGCGGCGCTCTCGGGCGCCGTGCTCTCGGCCATCGCGCTGGCCTTCATGGTGACCGCGCTGGTCGAGTACCGCGCGGACGACTTCTTCACGGCGACCACGACCAAGGACTTCACCACGCTCGGCACGTGCGTCGAGACGCTCACGCGCGACCAGCTCAAGGAGCTCGACTACAACAGCGCCGACCTGAGCTGCAAGGACGACGACGATCGGGGCAACCGCTACAACGTGATCAACAGCCTGCGCGCGACGGTGCACGGCGTGTACTACGCCTACCACAACGACGCCGGGACCTTGGAGGTGACCGACGACGCGGGCGTGACCACCACGATAGACGCGAGCAGCTACCACGCCGCGGGCAACCAGCTGCGCACGGTGATGGCCGCGCAGATCGCCCACGTGCTCGGCAAGCAGACGGCCTTTGGGTACGACCCGGCCACCTTCAAGAACGTGGGCCTCAACTACAGCATGGTCTACGAGGCGCTCAGTGTCGTGGCGAGGGTCGACGTGCCCGTGTCGTGCGACGACATCTACGGGCTCACGTTCACCGACATCTCCGACGACCACGAGATGATCGCCCAGTCGCAAGCCACGATCGACGCCGGCGGCGCGGCCACCATCCCGGGCCACTTTGTCGACACCGAGTGGGAGCTGTACATCAAGCGCATCCGCGACGGCCGGCTCAACAGCGACGGCAAGCAGAAGGCCGACTGGCCGCTCGAGGACTTCACAGTCGACTGCCCGGGCGAGGTGCAGACGCTGGGCGTGGACTACATCCCTGGTGGCAACGACGCCGAGGACACGGTCCTCACGGCCGACATGAAGAAGTACATGTACGCGCACTGCGTCGCGCAGTTCCAGTTCGCGTCGGTGAGCACGGTCGCGTGGTCGGGCACCTACGGCATCCCGCTGCCGGGCATCGAGCCGGGGCCGTTCTGGTACCCGTACCCGCAGGCCGACGGCTTCAACTCGACCTCGTCGTACAACACGCGCACGCGCATGTACCTGGGCCAGCGCTTCGGCCTGAGCATCTGGGCGTACGTGCCCATGTTCCTCGCGACGTGCTTCCTGCTCGGCGACTGCGTCGTCTTCTTCTTCACCGAGGCGCTGATGCCCATCACCCTCGCCGACCAGTACGCCTTCGCCTCCAACTCGCTCAACAACGTGCGCGACAGTCTGGTGATCATGGCCACCACGCGCGCGTCGCGCCGCAAGCGGCTGGCGCTCGGCTTCGCCGCCGTGCTCTCGTCCATCCTCTTCTACTCCATCTTCATCGCCGCGCCGTGGGGCTTCTTCTACACCTCGCTGCCGCGCCCCATCTGCGAGAAGTCGGTCGACGCCAACGACCCCAACCACGTCGGCCTCGGCACCGCCCCGGACCACGGCGTGCCGCAGATCGGCTGGAAGGGCACCCGGGGCGGGTGGAAGACCGACTACGACGCCACCTGGTACGACCTCGCCACGCTCTTTGTGCAGGTGCTCGTGCTCGCGCTGCTGCCGCTCACCACGACCGCGATGTTCCGCGACCTCAACAAGTCCATCAACGACTCGTCGGGCGGTCGCACCACCGTCTCCAACGTCCAACAGGCGGCGACGTTCGTGCACAACGACGCCGCGTACCGCTTCATGCAAAAGGTGCTCGTGCTGCCCATGGTCATCGGCATCCTCGTTGCCATCGTGGGCCAGAGCATCAGCGGCGCGCGGTTCGGCATGGCGTGGGCCGAGGGAGTCGTGGCGCAAGAGGTCGACCACGAGGGCGCGCCGCTCTTCGACGAGGTCAAGCTCTCGGAGCAGGTGTACGACCAGACCATCGCCACGCTGGCCATCGTCACCGTGTGCGGGCTCGTCTTCGCCGTGGCGATCCAGCGCCACCTGATCAACGGCGTGGGCTGCTTCTCGGCGGGCCTCTTCTTCGGCTGGGTCGTGCTCGTGATCGTGTTCGCGCTGCCGA
>Ga0209603_1002125_pt1 | contig 19046 bp, 20 predicted proteins | sample COGITO_mtgs_1206_FD_184812 | JGI IMG/M metagenome (GOLD analysis project Ga0209603, IMG submission 184812) | Pelagic marine microbial communities from North Sea - COGITO_mtgs_120607 (SPAdes) (version 2) | ecosystem: Environmental > Aquatic > Marine > Epipelagic ... | reverse complement strand
CGCATTTCGGAGAAGCCATCGAGGGCATAATATATTAATCAGCTTGGGGTAATAACGCCGATTTTAACTAGTGTTTGTTCTATGAAGTAAGAAGGAGCTTGTTGACTCCATCCGGCATTTAGTCTGCCAATGTATTCTACTTCATTTATGATATTGCCACCACTAAAGCCGCCATATCTATTTCTTTCTATTTCATCAAACCAACCCATTCTAGCTTTACCCTTATCTACAGGTGTTACTACTTTAAGTTGTTCTGTTCCATAGTGTATTAATTCTTCTATTTCTTCGTTAGCAATTTCTTTGACTTCACGTTCAATACGTTCTATCTCTTGCTTGAAGTTAACTATCTCTAAAGAGACTAAACTATTTTTTGCCATCATTCATCCAAGGTGGTGTCCAACCAGTATCATCACCGTCTTTGGCTTGCATCATCATTTCGAGGAACTTGCCTTTAGGTAGTGCTTTTACTTCTGCTGGAATGTTATCTTTCATCTGCTTCAACGAAGCAAACACATCTTCCGCTTTTCCTTTAAAGCCCTGTGCTTGTAAACCAAGATATGTTCTTTGGTCTTCTCTATAACCCACAGGTCTTTTCTTGAAGTAGTCAACCCACTTGAGTAATTCCGTATAAGGCATTTCTTCTTCTAGCTTGTATACAGGCATCTTTAGCTCGTATGCTATTTCGAAGATAGTCTCTTCAGATTGACTTAGTTTCCCTCAGTTCCACCAGCAAGGCCAGATAATTCCATAACCTTGTTTGATAGTTTATTTAATTCTTCGATAGGGAATGTATCGAAGTCGTCGTCTGATAATTCATCAGCACCTAGTACTGCTACTTTAATAATGTCACGAAGGAGTCCTATTTGCTTTTTAGCGTCTTCGCTGTCGCCTACTTTAGCAATAACTTTTTGAAGGTCTAATATTTCACCTACAGTAAGTTTCTTGACTTCTACTTTGTCGCCCATGAATGGGACTTTTTCTGTTATTGTTTTTCCAACGAGATGTTTCATTGTTTGTTTCCTATTAATTTAATTTATCTTTTTCTGAAAATAATTCTGGGTTATTCGCTTGAAAGTCGTCTAGCAACTTACGTACAGTATGTAACACACTTAATGTTTCCATAATCTCACGGCCTGTTGTGGACTCGTTATCAAAGTCCTTGAATCTTTCAAATGATTTTCTAATACTTATATCAACACTTCTGCGCATGTGGCGAAATGTTGTCCTCATGACAAAAGCTTTACTGAATGGTTTGTCCATTGTTCTCTCTCTTGTTAGTGGAGGCTCTCCGAAGAGAACCCCCTGATTCTTATCTAGTCACTATTATATAGTAGCTGGACCAAAGAAATCTGATTGTGCTGACAAAGTAACAGTTGCAGTTGTTGCGTCTGTTAATGCAGGGTTAACCAAGATAGCTTCGATTTTTCCTAAGAAGTAGAACTCAGTGTTAGCAGAAGCGATAGTCGCAGAAGCGCCTTCGTCTGCAGAAGTTGCTGAAGAACACATCATGAAACGGAATACAGCGTCTGTACCGATTAAAGCATGGATGTCTGTCATTTCAGATGCAACGTAGTTTACTGTTACTTCTAATGTAGGGGCATCAGCTTGACCTTGAACCTGTGAAGAAGTCTTTTGACCGTATACAGGAACGTTTACGATGTTTGCTGGTGTACCTATTGATGGGAATTCACGTACTGAAGGCATACGGACGTGGTCTGCATCTGCAGTTCCGTCAACTGTACCTACGAATAGTGCCGCACATTCTGCTACAGTGTCTGTTCCTGTAGGGATTGTGCCTTTGAAGATGTCTAGGTATGTAAAGATACCTGCACCTAATGATGATATGTGTGCCATTTGTTATTCTCCGTAATGTGTAAATGGAATTATGTAAGATGCACTATAAAGTGCTTTGTTCGAAGGGTCTAAACCCTCCACTGTTAAATATGATGTTCCTAGCTCTGTAGTACCATACATTTCATGTTGTAGTAATGTATCAAGCTTGTCACTTATCTGCATTATTCTTTTGTTACCTTCTCCAGCTTTTACAAATATCTTAACAGCAACTAAACCTTTAGTAGATTTCTTTGCGTCATAAGCGTAGTAGTCACTAGAAGACGGCATAACATTTAGTATGCAGTATTCATCTGTATCACTCTTTTTACCTTGGTAGTTTGATGGATAAACAGCTATGCCGTTAGTTACCCAAAAGACATCAGCAAACTGAGCTTCAATGTTGTTAAGTATGTTTTCAAATGCCATTACTTCTCCTTCGTTAATACAGCTTCAGTGATGAAGCCATTGTCTGAGTAGTCAACAACGTTATAGATAACGCCGCCAACCTCAAGAGAGTCGTAAACCTCAAGGTCTACTACACCCTTAATCAGCGCAGAAGTTGTAAAGCCTTGTCCTGAACTAGTTTTCTTTGATTCAATAAATAGTTCTATTGTCTCATAAGAAATAGTTGATTCAGTAGATTGAGTAGCGAAATTATAATCGCCAACATTCTTAACTGTTAAAGTTCCAGTTTGTTTCAAGTCACCAATAGCATTAAAAGCTTTATCAACAGCGTTGTTGATTCTAGCTTTCATTGACATTAGTTAGCCCTCCACCAAGAACCACCTTGTCCTGTAGAACCACGAGCCACTAAGGGCTTGATAGCTTTAAGTACAAGTGAGTTTTTCATTGGAGTGCGAGTGACATCCCCATTAGCGTCAGATATAGATATCGACCCAACAGAGATGTTCTCGAATGTTTGTGTTGAACCTGTCAATAAGTCTTCGTTATTAACTAGGTGCAAAGCTTGCTCGTACACTGCAGTCTTAACCATAGTAGGAATTTCTGCTTCACCGGGGGTGATATGGAAACCCATACGAGTGTCATAATACTTGGCGTTCTTTCGAGGCCATGCAAGAGCTTGGGAGGAACTAACAGCAGAACCAATCCAAGCATTGTCGTCAACAATCTGTGTTGCTGTTACTAATGCTTGTTCTTTGATGTCGTCTGAAGCGTCAAACCAGTTGGCGTTATCAATACGAGTCTCAAAGTATGTATCAGCATCTGCTATTATAGCATAGCTATTTGTATTGAGTACAAGTGCCATTAGTTCTCTCCTTTAGATTTAATATTAAGCGTGGAATATTGGTAAGATGCCTAAGTTTAAGCTATCCATTTTACGTGTGTAAGAAGCGCCAGCGCCCAATACAGTGTTAGAAGCGAATGCATTTGATGCACCAGCCCAGTCGTAACCCATTGGGTGGTTGATGTAACCCCAACGATACCAAACGTTAGTTGAACCACCACCTAAGTAAGAAGCCGCCGCACGGTCTACTTCTACTGGAGTTGGCATGTTGATTGCTGTTGCCGCAACTGAACCCGGCTTGATGATGTATGAACACTTAGTTGATGCTACATTCAAGTCGCCTGTTGTTTGGCCTGAAATCATTTGGTTTGCACGAGTCATTACTAGACGGAATTTTCCACCGAATACTGTTGAGAACTCAAGGTTGCCGTCTTTGATACGGTCTTCGTCTACCAAGTTAGCCGCTCTCATTTCAGCCATAACTTCTGGTGAAGTAACCATGTACATGAAATCTGGTTCGTAGTCTTTGAACGCCGCTCCAACAGAACGGAATAAACGCTCACCACGAGCCGCACCCATTGCTGATGAATCAAACAATTTACGTGCATCTGAAGAACCAGTTGCCGCCGCACCGTGTAGGCCAGCCGCATTTACGTCCATGAAGAATCCAGTGTTAGCCGCATCTGCGTCTGTGTCGAAATCGATGATTCCGCCGTTACCACCAGATGAAGCGTTTCCTAAAGCAACTTCTGAAAGTGTTACACCTTTAAGAACTGACAACAATGCGTCATGCTCGTCTTGTGCACGTACTTCAGCGAAGTCACGAGCGATTTTCGCTAGACCGTCTTGCTTAGATACAACTTCTTGCATGTTAACTTGCTCTGCACCGAATGTACGAACTGTTTTCACGAAGTTAGCAACGTCTGTTGCGATGTCTGTGTATGTACCGTCTGTAGCAGAAGACAATGAAGCAACGTTCACTGTTGACGCTAGAGGTTTGTACCAACGGAATTGTCCTACGAAAGATTCGCCTGAAGCGTCGATACGTTGGTCAGCGGCTACGATGCCTGTTCCGTTTAATTTCTTAGCTGTTGTGTAAGCTTCGTCTGAGTAAGCAGAGATTGCTAAAGCAATGTTCTGAAAATCTGTGTTTGTAATAGCCATTTTATTTTTCCTTATGTGCCAATATTGGCGTTAGTTTTTAGATATTAAAGTTACCTAGTTTACCTTTAGAGGCAAGAGCTAGAATTTCTTGAGTTGACATCTCTCCAATAGATTTAGGGATGTCAGTCGAAGGCGCTCCAGCTGGATTGCCTGTACCTGCACCAGTGTTAGATTTAACACGGAACAAGAATGAGTTATCTTCGGACTTAGAATAAGCTTCTACGTAGTCACGAATATTTGAACCTGTTGAGTGCACCCATGCACCCTCTTCGTTTTGAACCAATTGGTCAACAATTTCTCTGCGAGCCATGTCACGAGACTTATCGTTGCGGAATTCCATGCCGGCTAATGCGTCATTTAAGACTCCATCACGCTTTAACTGAGTTGTCTCTTTTGCGTAGACATCTAGTTTAGCTTTTGCTTCAGCAAGTTCCATTTCAAGAGCTTCTTGTAATTTGCCTTCTTCTTTCATTCGAGCTATAGTTTCTTCTTTTTGTTTAGACTCTAGTTCGACTTTAAGTTTAAGTGCTTCATCACGCTCACTAGCCATACGGTCCATGTTAGCTTTCATCTTAGCTAATCGTTCTTCTACGATTGACTCGATGTCGTCTTTAGGAGCTTCTGGTGTAGCTGGTTCTTCTTTAATTACTTCTTCAACAACAGGTGTTTCTTCAACTACTGGTGTTACGTTTTCTTCGATTTGATTATCGCTCATTTTATTTCCTTTCAAGCACAGCTTGGGTTGATGTATATATTTGAGTCACAGACTCGTTTGTTTGTTTAGTGGTCATATAGCTATTACAAATATCTATGGACCGATTCCATACCAATCGTTTCCTTTTCGTATGGGTTCTAGCAATTCCTTCGGTGTAATCTTGTTATCAGGGTCAATTAAACCGTCTTCTTTTGCTCTTCGTAAGTATTTATTATATGTCGCCCTTGACATACCCGACTTTCGCATCTCTGCTAATGTCTGTTTAATCGTACCTTGTTTTAACGCATCAGAATAGATTTGTCTTAAGGCAGATTTAGCGGGAACCGCTTCACCAAGGTTCGAGAAAAACGCATCATGGATTGTTCCAGTATCAACGTTATTTTTCTTCCCCCAAAGGTGGAATTGTCTGACAATCGCCGCATCATTGCTGTGATTGCCGTTAACCCCCAGACCTATTGACGCATCTTGTATACTAGCTTGCGACATTAGTGTACCGTCCGGTGAGGCTTCTTCATATATATTAAAGACTTTCTTACCTGTAACAGGGTCTGTAAAGTCTATTCTTGTTTGTTCTTTTACTCGGTATCTTTGAACCATCTTCTTACCATCGAATGTCACCCACGGGATGTCAACCGACTTAGACTCTGCAACATAATCTTTTGCAACGTCCTTCCAGAATTTAATAAATTTACCAGTAACAGGAACCTCTTGTTCGAGTTTACGTGTCATAATCTTAGATATCTTATCGAACAAACGAGTACCAATTAAGTCACCTGTTTCATCTTTAAGTTTAGCTAAGAACATATGCATATCCTCGGAATTCTTTACACCGTCTCTGAACTCTGCTTTAGCAGTTTCATATAATGAGTCAGTGATGGAGCTACCTTCTTTAGAAGATAATACCACTTTCTTTTTGATATCTCGTAATTCATCGATTCGAGACCAATTCTTTCTATCCATTTCAAAGCTTATTTTAGCATCTATAGCCTTCTTAAACTTGTCAACCTCTTTAGTAGATATAGCTATCTTGCCTTGTTTAGCAAGTACTTTAGCAAACTGATTAGCAACGTTAGCAGACTTAGTAGCATCACCGGCACCATAGAAGGCAACCATGTTCTGATTCTTTGCCGCTTTCATTAAGTCAGTCCAGTTAAGGTCTAGGTCAGCTAATTCAGGTATAGCTAAGAACTCAGCATCATCAACAGTACGTTTAGCAATCTCATCGTAGAGTCTTTGCTTCTTAGCTGTTTGAACAACGTTAGATAACTCTGCCGCCGCTCTGTCGCCTGTAGATAAAGATATAATCTGCGCTCCACTAGAGGAAGCATCGTTTTCTATCATCATCTTTGTTTTATACTGCGCTAGTCTTTGACGTTGTGCATTAGTCCATTTAGCCTTGTCGATTACCATTTCACCATTCATATGCCTGTGTATACGAGTATACTCAAGAGCTAGTCTAGCTAACTTACCAACTTCCTTATCTTCAGTAGCCGCTACAAGCGGGTTAGATAAGAATTCTTTGATACGTCTGTCTGGTTGTGTTGGAGACATCATTGCTTCCCCAATCTGAAGTAAGTTCTTCTCTTGGTCTTTAAAAGCTTTTATTCTACCTTTGTTAGTTAACGTGTCTAGAGGGTTACCTACTAGTGCGCCAATCTGAATTTGTAACTCTTCTACAGCATCTGCATTAATAGCAACTTCTCTAGCAGTGTTTAAGAATGGTCTAACAGCTTCACCTTTAGTGGGTGTAAGTAAACCACGATGATAAACACGACCACGGAAGTCAACTGAAGCATCAACAGAAAATGATTGTCCTTTTTGTCTGTAGTACTTAGCTGTAGCTAATACGCCACGACCATCATTACCACGTCCAATAAAGAGTTTCTTCATCTCATTGATTTCGTCCCACTTCTTAGCTTCACCACGTTTATCTTTAAAGTAGATAAGTCGTTCAGCAAAGTCAAAGAACTCGTTGTCAACTTCATATTTAACTGAGTTAGCATGATTAAGCATTTTAGCCATATCACGGTCTATCTGTGTAGGGTCATAATCTCTATAAACCTTTTCAGATACTACCGGCATAGTAGTCTTTCTACCACGAGCATCATAAAACTCTTTAGAACCTGCCCTAGCATAAACTTTATTCTTGTTATCGTGATAACCGAATCTTCTTGCTGTACGGGTTTTCTCTGAAGCTATCTGTAACTGTTTCATTGGACCGTTTACAATAGTAAGCTGTCTAGTAACATTAACGCCTCTTAAAGATGTATTACTTGCGGGTCTACCTGTGGCTAAGTCAATAGGTGATGATGTACCAATATCTCTTATTGTTGTTGTACGAACTATACCTTGTTGTTCAAAGGACTTGATTATCTTACTTCCATCTCTGTGGAACTCTTTAAGAGTCTTAGAACGGAATAAGTTTAAATCACCTAGTTCTTCATCAAATAGTTTACCAATCTTAATAGCTAACATATCATAGTCAGCACCGTCTGCTCTTGCAATAGCTTCAATAGCTTTAGCAGTAGCGTCAATAGACTTATTCTTTAGTGCTACTTTAGCTTTAGCTCTACGTCTAGCATATAAGAACTCTAAGTCAAGCAATTCACGAGTACTTCCTCTTAGCTTAGCTAATTGGCTTGTGTACCATGAATCTTTCGGAGGAGCTTTCTTAAACAAAGCCTCTAGCTTTCTTTTCTGCTTAATCCCCGGAATCTTGTCTATAAGTTTCTTCTTAAGGTTTTCCATAGATGGATAGCGATTAATAATAGGTTGAGTATAAGCCGCTATAGGAGCCTTACCACTAAAGTAAGCTTTCCTTGCTAGCTTTGCACCTTCTCTACCACGCCATGTTTCAATATATCTATTATCTGCAATCTGAGAATCAATTAGTTCACCGATAGTGTATTTCTTATTAAAGATATAAACAGCAGGGTCATTATCTAAAGCAGTAGTTAAACCACCAAATAATTTACCTCTATCAGCTGAACGGTTAAACATTAACGTACCTAAGTCTTGCACAGAGTTAAGTGTAAACTTTCTGAATACAGAAGTAGGCTTACCCCAAGCTTCGCCTGAAGAGTTGTATCGTGTAAATGTTTGTCTCATAACGTCTGTAATAACAGAGCGTTGATTAATAGAAATGTCTTTGCTTAAGTCTTCAACAAACTCAGTAATGTATCTCTTTTGAGAATCAGTAAGAGCATCACTCGCCGTTACTTTAGCTAAACGCTCAGTAAGTATTTCTGGCTCTTGAATTTGTAAGTGTCTTCCTGCACCAGATGCATAATCAGCACCTTCAGCGTTCATAACTGCACCATCACGGTTGTTCTTAAAAGCTCTACGACTGCCTTGCTTCTGAGATAAAGAGTTACCTTTAAAATCAGTCAAAGCTAATGCTTGAGCATTCTCAGCCGCATCATTCTTAAAGTGTGCTTTCAAAGCCGCAGTATTAGATTTAGAAGCCATTAACTCATCAGGAGTATTAAAGTCTAAACTTATTATACTATCATTCTTAGCAGTAGGTCTCTTAACTGTTTTGTTACCACGTCTCATAAGACCTTGCATTGAGAGTGCTTTACCTATAGGTGAAACAAACTCTTTAGCTTTAAGTCTACCGTCTTGAAATAGTTTAGCTTGACGCTCACCACCTAGTTGTTTAACTTGTACATCAGTACCTTGTCTTCTTAACCAAGTTGTGTAGTCTTTTATTTTACTAGCTTTACCATCTAACTCCGCAGTCTTAACTTTCTTAAGATTTCTAGATTTAATATTTTTTGATTTAATCGCTTCAAGCTCGTCTTTAGCCTTAATGACCGGAACCATTGTAGAACGACAGTTCCAATGTAGAGGAGGCTGATAACGTCTGTCATCGATATCATATACTTGTCCATTGTGGTAAGAACAAATCGCACTTGTACGACCATCTAGTATAGCAGTAAACATATAACCTTTGATTACTTCTGCATTAGCTCCCATTACTTGATTCAACGCATCTGTTTGCGCTGTAGTAATAGATGTTCTTGTTAGTGTCTTAGCTTGATGTTCGGTTATCTTAGTTGTCTTCATAACATCTTTGATAATTTCATTCTGGGTTAAACCCTTGGCTAATCCACCTTTAACTTTTTGTTGTATTCGAACCAATTCACCAGCGGCAATATTGCTAGTGTTCTTACTAAGAGTTTTAACACCCTTAATCTGTGGTCCTGTTATTTCTGCTAGAAGCTCTTTAGTCTTAGGCTTCTGTACTCGATAGAACTTCTTTAGTTCAGCATCGAGGTTATTCTTGTGAAAGACCTTTTGTGAGTTGGAGAACTGTTTAATGCTCTTGTCTTTGTGAGCAAGTAGTTCTTTTCCGAAGCGAGTTACTTCAGGTTTCACGTCAGCACGGATATCCCCTTTCAAAAGGTCTCTTAAATTCTTTCTGTGTTTTCTTATTATGACACGGTTCTGTTTTTGAACACCGTTCTCATATAAGCGGATGTCGCCATTGTGGTCAACTATCCTATCAAATATCTTTTCATTGATTGACATAGTATTTCTCCATTACTATAATTCGTGGATGTTATGTGGTGCCGCTTGTCGGATTCGAACTGACGACCTATTGATTACAAATCAATTGCTCTACCAACTGAGCTAAAGCGGCATACGAGACTCCCCGAAGGGAGCCTGTAATAGTTATTCTTCGTCTAGATTGATTTCATCATTCGTAGGCGTATCTGTTAATGGGTCTGTTTGTATTGCCGCAACAGCTTCTTCATCGTCATAATCAGCCGGTAAGAAGTCATTGTATTTAGCAATGTTAACAAATGTTTCTCTAGAAATAATACCAGACTGGTACCATTCTGAAACAAGACGCATTGCACCTTCTCCACCTACAGTAGCGGCGAAGTCAGATGAGAGTTGGAATTCGATGTCATTACCTGTGTAATCAGTATCGTATTTCCAGTTAATCATAAATGCTAATATCTCTTGCATAGTTCCAGATATCTTAGCGTTCATAGTTCCTAGTTGTGCTGTTTGAGAAGCGTTACGAATCTCTAAGGCAACACCTGAAGCGGCTTGCTCTGGAGATAACATACGTATTCCCATCTTAGCCATTTCTTGAACTGTAGCTTCGATTGCTCTGTCCATATCAGATAATGCACCCGTAGGTGTTTCTAATACTGTGATAGATTCATCTTTACGAACACGTAGCCAAGTACCTAAACCTGCACCTACTAGTTCTTCGAATTCTTCATCAGTCATATCTGATTGTACAACAGGAGTATAAGTAGCCGCACCCATTAGTAGGTGGTTACGACGAGACACTTTGTTGTATAAAGCAACTTCACGGTCTATCAAAGGCATTAGTACTGGCTCAACAGGCTCTAACTGTCCGTTTAAAGGGAAGGCAGGTATTCTGTCTAAGCGCTCACCAAACTTCATTGGATAAACTGTATCATATTTCTGGAATCCACCATCAGCGGAATCTTCGTATTCTTGTTGTATAACACCATTCAGTGATTCTACTTCGTGTGAGCCATGAGACTTCTTATAGTAATCTAATACTAATAAACCTTGTTCATCAAGGTAATGGTCACAAACAGTATCAACATAGTTAGGATGCCAAGGGTTATCATCAGAGTATTCTTCTGTGATGTATCTTGTAGTCCAACGTGATAATGATTTAACACGAGTTACTGGGTGTGTTTTAACTTGTACGTTAATAACATTCTCTGCTTTAATTAACACAGGGTAAGGAGAAATCATCATTCTCTCTTCTGGTGTCATCATTTCTAATTCAGCATCAGAAACAGTAGGTCTATCAATATAAACCCAAGCACGAGATGTTTGTAGTTCTTCCCATATAGCGGCATCTAAAAAGTTAAATAGAGATGCACCATCAAGGGTAATATCTTTTGTAATCCAATCATAAGCACCAACAGAATCTAATTCTTCTGGTAAATTTAATTGTGATGGTTTACGTAATAAAGCACTAATTAGTACACGAGCATACTGAGTTGTTAAACCCGGTAATTCACCTTCTGACTTGTAGAAGTCATATTGTGCTTGTGACATACTAGGACTAAAAGGTAGTAATAAGTTTGAATAGTCTTGTTCAATGTATTCATCGTGAGCTTTAGCATGAGCTTCACCTTGAAGAACAGCACGAGCCTTCTTCCATAGTGGCTTCAGCGATAAATACGAAGCACTAGGAGTCTCGACACCACGCTTCTGCGTATTAGCCGCAGTCTTGATTAGAGCCATTAAAGCCTCCTTTTGTTAATGTTGTTTATTAATAATTATAATTAAAAACACTATACACAATAGTATCTTAAAATATATTTAAATATAATATAGGGAACCCCCTTGGTCATTATTCGGGAGTATTTTTCGACTATATAAATAAGGTTGAGAGGGGAATTTAACCCCTCCCACCGTTTAGAGACTGTCAGACACTTGAGAGTCTGTCTCTTATTCTATCATTATTCGGGAGTATTTATTATTTTACAATAATCTATCCCTGCCACCTTGCTTTGTTATCTCTAACATCAACATGGGTGAATCTGCTATAGCGACCTAGACCGCCTTCGTGGAATGTATTTAAGTAGTTGTATACCTTACTTGCGGGTACACCTTTAACTACGATATCTGCCGCCATACCTTTTACATGGTAAGAACCTTTAGCTCCGCCAACTTTAGCGTTATGCTCTGGGCTTCTGTAACCACTGTTAATCTTAATAGGTGCATCGAAGTGCGCTCTAAGAGATTCTAGTAGCTCTAGTAGCTTTGGGTCTATACCTTGTACAGGTAGTGTTCCTTTGCCTTTACAAGCAAACTCAGATTCTTTAAAGTTTTCAGAGAGATAGCCTCTTTTTAATGTTGGCTTCTTCTTAAACATATTTCCAAATTTTAATTTAGTAAACTTCATGACTTCCACTTGTCTACCATCTTCTCACCAGAGCGTCCAACAATGTAACCACCTACACCTATTTGTAGTAAGTTCCATAGTTCGATTGGCAAGTCAATAGTATATACTGTCCCCATAAACATGTTGAGTACGGGAAATATTAAATAATTAAGAGCAACAATTGCAATGATAACCATCATTAACAAAGGTCTCCATGAAGCTGTTAGCCAGTTAGACGACTTTGCTTCTTCTAAAACAATCTGTCCACGTAATGCTTCTAGGCTGTCTGTGTGTTCTAGTAGAGCTAATTTAATTTCTCTTTCTATATCATTCTTCTTATCACCATCTGGGATAAGTCTTTTCACTAAGTCACCCATGATAGGTGCTAGTGCTGTAATTAATGGTGTCATTTTAGACTCCTTCTGTTTTTTGGATAAGAAAGCCCCCGAAGGGACTCTCTGTTAATTATGATACTTCTCTGAATACCCACGTACCGTCTGGTTGTTCATTCTGCATGTAAGGTGATGCGTTAGGGCTTGCTGATATGGGCCAAGAGATGCCAACATTACCAGTGTTATACCACCAGCCATTAGCATTTACTCGGCTTATGTTACTGCCTACTATATCGCCTTGTGAAAAACCATCTCCACCACGTTCACGACCATGTACCATTAGCTCGTTAGAAGCCATTGACAGAGAAGGCGCACTGTTGCCAATCCCGATGCTGTTCACACCCCAACCGGTACTGGTGCTAGCGCTGTTGTAGTCACGGTTAACTTCCCACTTGCCGGGCATGAGTATTAGAAAACAAACACCCCAACGCCAAGTGTTGAACCTGTTCCATGAATAAGATACGTTACCTACTTCATTAAAAGGAAGATTTACCTGAGCTGTAGCCATGTTAGCATTACCGTTATGCGTGTCTGTGTACTCATTATATAAAGTAGCTGATGGTGAATAAACCGATATAGGGCTTGTCCTGTTGCTCATACTACCTGATGCACTAATACCAATAATGGTAGTCCACTCACTAGTTGCAAGCATACTTGCTCTTGCTGTCGTATAAGTGTTATAGGCAACTTGAGGACTGCCGGGAGCGGCCCAAGGGTTGTTCAAATGCTTATCAGTGTAAGTTACAAGACCTTCTGAACCACCCGGTTGTATCTCTGTCATCAGCCCAGAAGTTCTGTACGTTTCCCAGTTAGATATCTTCTGACCGATAGTGCCTTCTTTGTAAAGACTGTAGTAGTCAGCAAAATCTAAAGCACCACTAGTGGGTACACTTGAGTTATTTCCGTAGTTGTTTCTTATTGTAGAGCCACCTCTGTATAAGTTACCAAAACTTACTGCACCAGACAAACCAAACTCTGTACGTATATCGCTTGCGGATATTGTTCCGGAACTTGGTAAAGCCATTACGTTATAGTCCCTTGATAAGCTGTGATGTTTCCATATACTAACATATCACCCGCAGAAGTAAGCTTCATTCTGTTTACTCCGTTGTTAGCAAAATAAAGATGACCACTTGACTCAGTAATAGTCCAAGCCCCCATGTCTATCTTTGTACCGATATTCAGAGTAGCCGCATTAAAGTCGTTGTTGAGGTCTCCGTCTGAATCACTCGCCGCATCTAAAGCAGTTTGTAAGCCAGTTACTTGACCGATTGTGTGGGTGTGTCCACTAGGTGTTACAGTAGCGTTTACCGTAGCACCACCTGAAGTAACTGTAAACAGAGACACCCAAGCACCTCTGTATATTTTTAATATTGGGTTTGTTCCGCTAGTGTCTAGCCAGAATTTACCATCTAAAACTTCGTCTGTTGGAGCAGAAGAGCCTGAATGACAAGTATCCATTGCCGCCAAAGCGTCATTATAGTCTGCTGTGTAAGCGGTACCATCTTGGTTAGCCGTTACTGTTCTTGTTGTTTGTGACATATTATATCCTTATTGTCCAATAGCTTGCCAGTCAGTATCTCGTGAAACACGACTACCGCTGTTATAAATTGAGTAAGAGAAACCAACACGGTCTCTTGAAGTTATTAAGACTTCATCTCCTAAAGAACCTCCGATGATTCCAAGACCAACAGAAGGTGCAGTTGTTCCACCAATGCCCGCATAGAACGGGGTTGCGAAAGTAACTGTTGTATCGTTAGTTGTGCTAGTTGTAGCCGAACCAACTTTAGTTACATCTTTCTTATCAAGCAATATTGCTAGCTCTGTTAATATTATTCTTGTGTTAGTGTTTTCAGCTACGCCCAAGAATCTAAACCTGAGTCCACGACATGTAAAGCTACTTACAGTAAGAAGCTCATAACTAGACCAAGTAGGTGAACCACTATTAGGGTCATCCTGAGTAGTTGATACTTCAACCTTTAAACTAGCGTTCTGAAGAGGACCCGCAATGTTATCAACAAGCGATATATCTTCATAGTCTTCAACATCAATACCTCTAAGTGTAACTGAAGAAGTCAGCTGTGGAGATACTCTTACAGAAATAACTTCACCCAAATCAATAACATTATCAAAGTAGTATGTCATATCAGTTTGGTTATTGTCCAACACTAAGAAGTTACCAACCTTTGTGCAGTTAGTTTTAGCACCTAGCCATTGAGTATGCTCATCTATCAAATCAATTTGGTTAAATGATGTGTCAAAGAATGTACTAATAAACAACGCAGGGTTGTCCGAGTAGTTACCCCTAGAATCTTTAAACTTAATTAAGAAGGTTCCTTGTAATGTAGGTACAGTTTTGTTGTTAGTATTACCAGAAAGTGATTCAACTAATATAGAAGCTGTTTCCCAAGAAGCAGTAGCATTTGCTTCACTGTGGAATCTAATTTCACAAGTACCACCATACACAACATCAAGGTCTGTTGACTTATCCCATGAAAGGTTTATCTGCCCTTCGTTGATGTTTCCTGCAAACCCAGTAGGGTCTGAAGGCTTAGCATCTAGACCAACTATTGTCTTAACAAACGTCACCGCCGCACCCGCAATATGAAAGTCACTATAAGGTGTTATCTTAAAATCATAGATAGCGTGAGATACGTCTGGAACTGTAATATGGTCAGCAGAAACTGTGCCTAATGAAGTAAAGTCTACATCTCCCGCTTTCCTGTATTCAACCAAATAATAAGCAGGGTTAAGCCCTGAAAGGTCAGGTGTCCACTCTAGTAACGCTCTTGATTTAACACCAGCGGCGTTGTTAGTTACGTAAAGTTCTTCTGTAGCAGTAAGCGCAACAACAGCACCCGGAGCGTTAGATACCGTTACATTTGATATCGTAGTACCGGAGCTTCTTTGCCCTAAAGGTGTTCTTACAATTACTTTAAAGTCATATAAAGAATTCGTCTCAATGTCTACTAGTCTCCCAAAGTTAAAGCTAAGAGCATTAGTTGTTCCTAAGAATACAAAGGAAGCATCTGAACTTTTCTTATAAGATACTTCGTAAGTAAAATTTCCATTACCCGCGTCATCTGCGTAAGACCAATTTAATTGACCAAACTCAAACTCCCTTAAAGCATTTTGAGATAGTGATAAGGCTGTTACATTAGGTGTAGAGAAGTCATATATCTCTGCCTTTGGATAAGCAATACCGTCTGCAATATTCCAAGCTAAAATATCTTCACTAAACCTATATGCAGTTATTTTAACATTAAAGTTTTCTTGAACCTCTACAGATTGAACTCTGAAAGTTTCAGCAGTAGTCATGCCCGCTTCATCAAGCTGTACTGTAATAAAATCCCCCGGCTCTGTCTTTAAACCGGTTCTGTTAACTACAAAGTCAACTGTGAATATTGCTCTAGAAGAGCGCACTAGTTGTTCCGCCTTTGCAAGAGCGTGATAAGGGTCAGTTATAGTATCTGGTGAGACTGAAGATTCAAACTGTTGGTTATTATCTTCTCCTACATAAGTGCTATGTACAGCACCGCCTTTAGGTGGCCAAGACACAGAGTCTGATTTAAAGTCTTCATGTTCGTTTAAATAAGAAATCGTCATATGGTTAAATCTATCAGAAGCAGAAGGGAATGTCGTGTTGAAACTGTCTAGTATAATACTATCTTTATCAAAAGCTTGAGTAATTAAAGCAGTAGTTTCGCCTTCGGTCTCAGGATATTCTAAAGATAGCTTATATTTACCATCGCTGTCCCAAGTAAGTTCTGCGTAGTTCATTGAAGTCATAATCGCTTCAATATTGTCTCTAATAGGTTTTTCGGTATCTAATGCTACGTTACATTCATACAAAGGTATATTTCTAGTTGGTAAAGTAACCGGAACATATTGTCCTGTAGGGTTATCTTTGTCACCACCAGTTTTAGACCAACTGTAATAGTTTCCTGTAGCATCGTCTTTTAGATACATGTCTTCAAAACCCCAAGTATCCGGGTTAGGGAATTGTGCATATGTAGGATAATTAGAATAGGGCTTGGCACTATTGACGTGTCCAGCAATATCCGCACCTATTAGGACTGTTTCTTCACAAACCTGTGCGGCGTTATAAAATGTTTCTAAATTAATTTCCGTGTCATCCAAACCTTTTCCGTAAGTAGAGTTAGTCAAGTAGTCTAACAATACGTAGGCGGGGTTGTTTGAATATTCTCTAGTTGTGTTTACTGTGTACGTTCCACTAGTGTTAGTAATCTTTCTTATCTTCATACCTTCAACATAGAACTGAACGTTAGGCGCACCTGAGTAATTGTTCTCATCTCTATCAAGACGGAACACCTGTTCTGAATACGCTATGTTTGTAAACTTATCTAAGTTTGAATAACCATTAGCAGTAAGCATAGTAGACGCACCGCCGTTAGGGTGTACAACTATACGCTGTCCGTGTTGGTATTCTCTGTGATTCCAAGCCTTGCTGTTGACAGTTACGTGCACTGCACGGTTAATACCGCCTACACAGATAGCTTGTTTAGCATACATGAACTCATTCTTAGTTCCTGATACACTAGACCCCATACCATTAATAAAGCTATTAGTGTTAGCATCGGGCGCTCTGTGGTTATAGTTTGGACTTATCGTGTGGTCAAACTGAACACCACCCAGTAGTTGTTTTCCGTAAACAAGGGGCAACGCTATCGCATCACTTTGAACAGTGAATTGAGAACCCTTACGAGCCTCTGCCGCCGCTTGTTGTTTCTTCTTCATCTTCTTATGTTGGTCAACCTGAAATGCGGTTGATAAGATGAACATAGCTATTTGTACTTCTATACCCATTATGTTTTACCCCATTTAAGTTGTAAGCTGTAGCCATCATGTATTCTGTCGAAACAAGTATCACCTGTATCGTACTGGGCTATGCCGTATTTAGTTGTAAAGAATGGCTTAACTGCATCTAAGTCAGCCATAGGTGAAGAACACTCTATTGATAATATCTTTGTTTCAAAGTCGTTAGTTATGGAAGGTGCATCAACGTACCCGCTATAAACATAAACCAAATCATTCACACCTGTAAGTGGCCCAAGAGTGTCATGTACAAACCCTGCACGTATTTTAATTCCCTTACCAACTATCCCTGCACGAGCTTCTTGCATAAGCTGATTATTAGGGTCGATAAAGGCAATCTTATACGCATCTCTATCCACAACAGAGTTCTGTTTAGGAGGGTCATAGTTGAATATAGCCCCGTTAGCAGTGTATACGTAACCGTTTTCAACTATATCTTGGGAGTGTGTTGTCATGTAGTAGTTTGAGTTTAATTCTAAGTCTACTAAAAAGAAGTATTCTACATAGTCTTGCGATAAAGCTTGAGATACTGCTGTTGAAAATGTTCTCATCTTACAAAGCCTCTATTATTGTAGTAGTTCCCGGACTTGCGAGAATACCATCCCGATAAGTAATTCCCTTTGCATTATCTATGCTTGGGAAATAAGATATAAGAACTTCTGCTCCTAGTTTTATCTGAGCGGAATCCGGTACAGCAACTCTAAGGCTTGGGTATATTTCTATGTCTACTGTATCTGTGAGCAACATGGTGTCTAAGTTTATTGCAGTTTTAAGCAAGTATATTTTAGTGTGGTTAGCGAACTTTATAAAAGAACCTTTAGGTACGAAGCCAACACCCTCTAGTCTGTGGATAGTTATAGTAGTTGAACCAGCGGCAGTTATTCCATCAGAGAATAAAAGCGGACCGTTGTTAACTACGTAGTCACCGTCTGCTGTATAAGCATCATCAACTTCTTTTAATTGTGGCATTATCATAGTAGCAACATTAGCTTGACCGTCACAAGAAGCTAGTAGCAATTCTACTGCATTATCGTTTGTAGCTGTATCAAAAGATACTTCCCATCTCTGAGCATTCATAGCTGTTCTAATTTGTTTCAAAGAAACAGTGTCGCTAACGAAAATAGGTTGGTTGCTCTCTATAGTTAGCGGTGCTAATATAGGGCTACCCTTATAGTAATATGTACTCATTTTATGTTCCTAAATCGATTGGTCGAGCGTGTATTGTAAGATTAATCTCTTTAAATATCTGCTTTCGACGTGGCCTTACGCCTTTGTTACTTTCGTGAGTTGAGAACCAATAATTATTTTCCGCTATCATTGCGGTTGATTGACCCTGAATGGTCTCAAATGCTATATCACCAGTAGTTGGTTCTCTGTTTTCTACTAGCGCAAATCCCATAGCTATTGTGAAGGCTTCCAAAGACGCATAACCAAGGTTAGTTATTTCTGCCATGAATTCAACTTCATCGTTGTATGTGATATCTATATCTTTGCTTAACGAGGCATCTCCCCTTAAGGCTCTTTCGTATTCTAATAAGAAAGCAAAACAGTCATTATGACCTCGGATATATTCTCCGGCAAGTAATGCTCTCATGTTTATTATTCTTCGTGCCTTGTCTAAGGCTACTTCTTTTACTATTTCTTCCATACTCTCTGCTCCAAAGTGGCACGAGGACAGCCTCTAGCAACGTCTTGATAATAGTCCCCATCAAACGCTACCAGAGGCTCTCTCTGTGTGTTACATTTCTTCTTCTATAAATAGTCGCACTAGGTCAGCTACGATATCGCTTCTAACAATATCCTCAACGCTGAATTGTATTACAGGTATATCTAAACCCGCCCCATTAACTTTACGACAGAATGTCATAAGGTCTCGACCATCTTTAACATCGGACTGAGCAGGGTCACCCATAAGCACTAGCTTAGAGTTTTCTCCTAGACGGGTTGTAATCGCCTTTAGCTCATCCA
>Ga0209603_1002124_pt1 | contig 19047 bp, 15 predicted proteins | sample COGITO_mtgs_1206_FD_184812 | JGI IMG/M metagenome (GOLD analysis project Ga0209603, IMG submission 184812) | Pelagic marine microbial communities from North Sea - COGITO_mtgs_120607 (SPAdes) (version 2) | ecosystem: Environmental > Aquatic > Marine > Epipelagic ... | reverse complement strand
TATATGTGTTTTTTAACTTTAAAAATAGCACTTCTAAATCACCTCCCAAGGCGGTTAATCTTATAGGCTGAGTGGATATTAATCCAGATTCAAAAGCTGCAATTGCAGAAGCAACAGCTCCAGTTCCACATGCTAAAGTTTCATTCTCCACACCTCTTTCGTAGGTTCTAATTAATAACTTGTCTTTTAAAACTTTAACAAAATTTACGTTTACCCCCTCCACAGCGTAGGTTTTAGAAAATCGAATTTCCGCACCCTTTTCTTGAACATTCAAGTCATCTATAGAATTTTCGAAAAGGACAATATGAGGTGAACCTGTATTGAGAATAATACCAGCATGGTAATTTTCTGGTACAGTGAGGTCAGACATCTGTAGCGCTACTTTTTCTTTTGAAATGATTTGCGCATGATGCAAACCATCAAAAGCGTCAAAGACGCATGATTTATCTACCAAACCTAATGCATTTGCAAAAGCAACCATACACCTACCTCCGTTGCCACACATACTGCCTAAAGAGCCATCAGAATTGTAATAAATCATTTCAAAATCTGAATTTGATGAGTTGCAAAGAAATACCAAACCGTCTGCACCAACGCCAAACTTACGATCACAAATAAGTGCTATTTGAGACTTAGATAGCTGAGGTCTGTTTGATCGATTGTCAATCATCACAAAATCATTTCCAGCACCTTGGTATTTAAAAAATTCGATATTCATTTTGTTTTTAATGTGTTTCACGAAATTAATATTAATTAACGGAATAACGTGCGGCATTTTTTTAAAAACATAACAAAACATTAGATTATACACCAAGGCTACTATTTTGGATTTGTAAATTGTATTTTAGACCAATGAATAAATTGAAACTCGCAAAACTTGCAAAACATTTAGAAGGAGATTTCTATTACAACAGCACCATGCGTAAACTCTACGCAACAGATGCTTCAATGTATAGAGAATTACCACTTGCAGTTGCTGTACCTAAAACAAAAAAAGATATTACTAAACTAATTTGTTTTGCAAACGAAGAAGGTGTTTCAATTATTCCAAGAGCAGCCGGAACTTCTTTAGCCGGACAAGTGGTTGGAAAGGGTATTGTTGTCGATATTTCTCAAAATTTTTGTGAGATTATTGAAATCAATAAGGAAGATGCCTATGTTATTATTCAGCCCGGAGTTATTAGAGATGAATTAAACCTCAAACTAAAAGAATACGGACTTTTTTATGGCCCAGAAACATCAACCTCAAATAGGTGTATGATTGGAGGAATGATTGGCAACAACTCTTGTGGGAGTAGGTCTCTTATTTATGGATCAGCTAGAGAACACCTTAAATCAATTAAGGTAATTCTTGCCGATGGAAAAGAAACAGAATTTGAGGCAATTAGTACTAAAGTATTCGAAGAGAAAGCAAATGGAATAGGAACTGTTTCAGCATTAGAAACAAACATCTACAAACATGCCAAAACCTTATTTTCTAATCAGGAAAATAGAACAGAAATAGAAAGAGAATTCCCAAAAAAGAGCATCCCAAGAAGAAATACCGGCTATGCCCTAGATTTATTATCAGACACCAGTCCTTTTTCGAATACTGAGGAGCAATTCAATTTTTGTAAACTATTAGCTGGTTCAGAAGGTACTTTGGCATTCACTACAGAAATTAAGCTGAATTTAGTACCGCTACCAAAAGAGCATCAGGCTCTTATATGTATACATTTTGATTCGATAAATGAGTCGTTAAAAGGAAATTTAGAAGCCTTAAAATTTAAGCCCACAGCTTGCGAACTCATCGATCATTACATACTCGATTGCACAAAAAAAAATAGAGAACAGGATAAAAATAGGTTCTTCGTAAAAGGAGAGCCAAAAGCAATTTTAATTGTTGAATTTATTGAGGATACCGAACAAAAATTAGAGCTTGTTCTATTAAAATGCCTCACCCATTTAAACCATTTAAAATTGGGACACCACTTTCCAATTGTAAGAGGAGAAGACATCAATAAGGTTTGGACATTAAGAAAAGCAGGTTTGGGCTTGCTATCAAATATTAAAGGAGACTCAAAACCAGTTGCAGTAATAGAAGACACGGCTGTTGATGTAAACGATCTTCCAGCATTTATAACAGACTTTAACAAGATACTTGAACAAAAGAAACTCTCTTGTGTTCATTATGCCCATGCTGCAACTGGAGAACTACACCTGCGTCCGATACTTAATTTAAAGACAGAGCATGGGAATAAACTTTACAAATCAATAGCAACAGAAATAGCTTTTTTAGTAAAAAAATACAAAGGATCACTCAGTGGAGAACATGGCGATGGTCGTTTGAGAGGAGAATTTCTGCCATTTATGATTGGAGAAAAAAATTACCAATTTTGTAAGGAACTAAAAGATGCTTGGGATCCTAACGGGATTTTTAATCCGGGTAAAATTGTAGACACTCCGGCCATGAACACTTTTTTGAGATTTATGCCCGACTATACTACAAGAGAGTTTAAAACTACGTTTAGCTTTAAAAACGATTTGGGAATTTTAAGAGCTGCCGAAAAATGCAATGGTTCTGGTGATTGCAGAAAAACTGAAGTATCAGGAGGAACAATGTGTCCGAGTTACATGGTAACTCGAGAAGAGAAGCATACCACAAGGGCAAGGGCTAATATTTTAAGAGAAGTTTTAAGTGACCCAACAGAACTAAACCCTTTTGAAAATAAAGAAATTAAAGAGGTAATGGATCTTTGCTTATCCTGTAAAGGGTGTAAAACAGAATGTCCATCAAATGTAGATATAGCAAAATTGAAAGCTGAATATACCCATCAAAATTACCTTATAAAAGGAGCTCCTTTGCGCGCAAAATTATTTGCGAATTACACAAAAAACAGCAAAAAAGGAGCCGAATTTCCAGCATTACACAACTTTTTAATTCGCAATAAATTAACTTCAATTATTGCTAAAAAAGTGATGGGAATTTCTTTAAAAAGATCTTTACCTCTACTTCATAAAAACACAGTACTTGAATGGTACAACAAAAACCCACAAAAAGGAAACTTTAAAAATGGTAAATTATTCCTATTTAATGATGAATTTACCAACTACAATGATGCGCCTATTGGCATAAAAACAATTAAATTATTAAATAAACTAGGCTACCAAGTTGTTATACCTGATCACTATGAAAGTGGTAGAACATTTATTTCTCAGGGATTTCTATCAGAAGCCAAAGAAATTGCCCAAAAGAACGTAAAACTTCTTGCAAAATTAGTTTCGAATGAAGAACCTCTAATTGGAATTGAGCCTTCTGCAATATTAACGCTTCGGGATGAATATATAGATCTGGTTGATGATCCTAAAAACAGTGAATATCTGGCAAAACATTCTTTAACTATAGAAGAATTTTTATCTAGAGAGATTAAGGCCAACAGAATAAACTCAAGTAGTTTCACTAAAAAAGCAGAATTAATTCGTCTTCACGGTCATTGCCATCAAAAAGCAAATTCATCTCTGGTGCATTCTAAAAGAGCTCTTGAATTACCTGAAAACTATAAAGTTAAGTTAATCCCATCAGGGTGTTGTGGTATGGCAGGCTCCTTTGGCTATGAGAAAGAACACTATGAACTATCCATGAAAATTGGTGAATTGGTTTTATTTCCCACCATCCGAAAAGAACCTAAAGGCTCCATAATTTGTGCTCCAGGAACCAGCTGTAGGCATCAAATTAAGGATGGAGTTAGTAAACTTGCATTACATCCGGTAGAAATTTTATTCAATGCGCTGGATGCAAAAAGCAACACAACCAACTTAAAGAACTAACCCAAACAATTTAAACAGTAAATTGCAAAAAAAAAGTCACCTAAGTATGCTAATAAGAGTTTACAACGACAATCCAAACGTAAAAGAAATTGACAAGATTGTTACTTGTTTAAAGAATGGTGGCGTTATAATTTACCCTACAGACACAGTGTACGGACTTGGATGTGATATAAATAACAAAAAAGCTCTTGAACGAATTGCTCGTATTAAAGGCATAAAACTTAAAGATGCAAACTTCTCTTTTATATGTTATGATCTTAGACATCTTTCTCTGTATGCAAGACAAGTAAGTACACAAACCTACAAACTCTTGAAAAGAGTATTTCCTGGACCTTATACAGTTATTCTAAATGCAACGCATAAAATACCTAAAATATTCTGTACGAAAAAGAAAACAATTGGCATCCGAATTCCAGATAATAATATTGCTCGAGAAATTGTAAAAGCCCTCGGAAGCCCAATCGTATCGACCTCTATAAGAGATGAAGATGATGTCATAGAATATTCTACTGATCCCGAATTAATTCATGAAAAATACAGTGCACTCGTGGATCTTATTATTGATGGAGGTTATGGCGAAAATAGAGCATCAACGATAGTAGATTGCACAGATGAAAATGAGTATACTGTTGTTAGAAAGGGAAAAGGAAGTATCAATATGATCTATTAACTAAAGCGCACAAAAGCATTTGTGAAGAAAGTTAACCTGTTCAATTAAGGACTTTTTTTCATCGTTTCTAATTTCATAATCAGCCAATAGCCTTTTCTCTGAATCTTTCCACTGAGCATCCATACGCTCTAGCACACTTTTTTCATCTGTTTGATCTCTTTTTAAAACCCTCGACATTTTTAAATCCTTAGGTGAAGAAACCAGAATAACTTTATCCAAGCCAATATTTGACTTACTCTCAAATAAAATAGCCGCTTCTTTAATGATATAGTGACCCTTTTGGGTAGTACACCATAAATTAAAATCGTTTTTAACTGCTGGATGAACTATAGAGTTTAACGTTTTTAAGGCTCTGGTATCGGAAAATACTTTTTTAGAAATATACGTTTTGTTCAACTGACCATTCACGTAAGACTCTGAGCCAAATGAATCTTCAATTTGAGCAATTACTTTAGGGTCTGAAGCCATAAGAAATTTAGCTCTAGTATCAGAAAAGTATATGGATACACCTAGCTGTTTAAAAATAGAAGCTACTGTAGATTTGCCACTTCCTATGCCACCTGTTAACCCTATCTTAATCATTGCAAATCAAAATATTCTACAGTTGTAGGATTGTACTTAACAAGTTTAACTATGGAGGGGTATTTGTTTTTGTCTATAAAAACATTTAAAACAGAACTGTTTGATTTTAGAACTTCATTGTAATCACAAAACAGATCAAAATAAGAGTCAGATACCTTATCTACATCTTGCATGGCAACCCAAAAAGAAAGTTCTATATCTGAGGGCTTGATTATAGGTTTTAAACCTTTAGGTAAGTTTTTAATACGTATTGGAACTATTTTATTTATTTGAGTAAAACGCTCAACATCCTGAACAATTTTAACCTCTTTAATGGGAGATGAAATTAGTTTATCTGGCAATACTATCGCTAAGCTAACTTTAATATCATTTACAACATCATCCAGAATAAGTGGCTCAGTGTAAACTACATTAATTGAATCAATAAGGTCATCAGGACCAAAAAGATCGACTTTATCGGGGCTAACCTTTAAGGAGCTATAGGCTTTGTAATTTTCACGAAAAGCAACATCTGTTAAAACCTTCACTTGAACAGTCCTTTTTGTTTTAGTACTGTACTTTAAAAATAAAGTATCCGGTTCAATAGAGAGAATAGTAAAACCACTTAATTTAGAGGAGATTTCTAGTAAGTGAGATTCTGATAAAAAAAAATTGGACTGTTTGGTATTATCAAAAGTAAGACCGGAAACATTTACCGCTAGATTTCTTTTTGTAAACACTTCTTTTAAGAAGTTAAACCCAAAACCTTTAACTTTAATCTGTAAATTATCAACAGGTTCATCTTTAAAGTATTTATCAAGGGGTAAGTCAACGTAATCAATAGGATAATCTATGTAATAGGTGTACTCTTTTGAGAATTTAATCAAAACCCAAAATAAAGTAGAGAGTAAAAAGCAAATAACAATAACGCTCGTTTCACTACCCGAGTAAAAAAAAGTTAAAATCTGCCTTAAGAGGTCTTTGAATCGTTTCATTAATGGTAAAGATACTTTATTTGTTGTTTACGATAAAATTAGTTTCGTATTGTTAAACTAAAAGAATCAATTTAAAGAGTAAAGCTACTAGTTTTCTTTTCCTACTTTTACAAAAAAGTATTTTGATGACTACATTTACAGAACAATTCGGATTTGTTTTACCAGCTATACTGGTTATGATGCTTGCAGTTTACATGCTAAACAAAGTCTTAAATCACGATCATACACGAAGAGTATTTGAGTACAAAAAATCAGCTGCAAAACAAATGGTTCCACTAAGGGCACAAGCTTATGAAAGGCTTACCTTATTACTTGAACGTATGCAACCGACCAATTTATTAGCTAGAGTTCAAACACCAAAAATGAATACACAAAGTCTGCACAGAGTTTTAATACAAAGTATTAGAAGTGAATATGATCATAATATGTCTCAGCAAGTATACATATCTGATGAAACTTGGAGCCTTATAAACCAAGGAAAAGATCAATTAATTAGTGTAATTAACGCACAAATAACCGATACGGACCCTAAAGCAGAAGGGATAGAGCTTGGGAAACTTATTATTGAAGCCTCATTAAGCGAACATAAATGGCTTCTCGACGATGCCTTGACTCATTTAAAAAAAGAGTTTAGAGAAAACTATTAACAAAAAACAATCCGAAAAAAAACAGGTCCAAACCTAGCCTCTAATTACTACGAATGTATTTATATAAATTATTCTTTTTAAATAAACATGAAAAGTAAACCAATTCGGTTATGTGGGTACGATGGTTACAGGTAAATTGACTGTAAAATTCTAATGTTTCATTTAAAAAAAGGCCATCTTTCGGTGGCCTTTTTTTTGTTAAAATTATACGTACTAAATATCTTCAAACTCAATACTGGTAAAGCTAGAATCACTATCGGTAGCTTTCTGATCAGAGCTCTTCTCTGAAATCCCTTCCTTTGGCTCATAATCCGATATTACCTCCTCACCTTTTTGGTCTATTATAAATTTTGTTACCTCATCAAACACCTCTTTAAATCCAGCGAAATCTTCTTTATACAAGAATATTTTATGTTTCTTAAAAAATGAAGAACCATCATCATTCGTGTGTTTTTTACTTTCTGTAATGATTAAGTAATAGTCTTCTGCTCGAGTAGATTTTACATCAAAAAAATAGGTTCTTCTTCCAGCTCTAAGTTTTCTTGAAAATATTTCCTGTGAATTTAATTCGTTTGGTTCCATTGTTTTATTGATTGAATTTCTAGTTATTCAAATTTTATAAAAATTATCGTTAAAAAAAAGAAATTAATGCTAAAAGAAGATGCAAAATTCAACTTTCTGTTAATTGTTTTTTGTAAACACTTGCATATTCACCATCTAAATTTAATAACTCTGTATGGCTGCCTTGTTCAATAATTACTCCTTTATCTAGAACAATAATTTTATGTGCATGCTTTAAAGAGGATGCTCTATGAGAGATAATAATGGCGGTTTTATTAAGACTTTGTTTTTTTATGTTCTGTAAAATTAATTCCTCTGTTTCGGTATCAACCGCAGACAAACAATCATCAAACAACAGAAATTTAGGATTTCGAATAAATGCTCTAGCAATAGACACACGTTGTTTTTGACCTCCAGACAACGTAATACCACGCTCGCCAACAACTGTATTAAAGTTCTCCTTAAAAGTCATAATATTATCATAAATAAGAGCCAATTTTGCAGCATTCAAAACTTGTAATTCAGTTGCATTTTTATGTCCAAAAGCTATGTTATTAAAAATAGTATCTGAAAAAAGAAACGATTCCTGAGGAACGTATCCAATGTGAGATCGAAGTTGCTGCAAATTTAGTGCTGCAAGCTTATCGTTTCCAAATTTAATAGACCCACTTGTTGGATCAATTAACCGACATAACAATTCTGCTAAAGTACTTTTACCTGAACCAATTTTACCAATAACACCTAAGGTTTGACCTTCTTTTAATTCAAATGTCAGGTTATCTAAAGCCTTAATACCGGTATCAGGATAAACAAAACTCACATTGGTAAAACTTAAATTACCACTTATAATTTTAGAGCTAACCGTTGAATTTACAATTTCAGGACGCTCTTTTAAAAATTCGTTTATTCTTTGCTGAGAGGCTGCAGCCCTCTGTACAATGGAAGTGACCCATCCTAAAGATGCAACAGGCCAAGTAAGCATATTTACATAAATAACAAACGTAGCAATATCTCCAACCTCTATATTTCCTGCAATAGCCTCCAATCCTCCAATGTAAATTGTGAAGAGCGTACTCAAACCTATTAGTAAAATCATTAGTGGAAAAAACAAGGCATTTACCTTTACCAAATCAAGACTTTTACGCTTATAGTCGTCTGCTGCATCTACAAATTGGTTCGCCCTATATTTTTCCTGAGCATAAGATTTAATAACTCGAATGCCTGAAAATGTTTCTTGACTAACACTTGACAATTTAGAAAGTTGTTTTTGAACAATTTCACTTTTAACATTCATTATTGAACTAACTTTGTAAATAGCAAGTACTAAAATTGGCAGAGGACTCAAAGCATACAAAGTTAATTTAGGACTCACAGATATCATCTTTGGGATGATCAGAGATATGCTTATAAAAAGACTCGTACTGTATAAAATAGCTGGTCCCAAATACATCCGAACTTTGCTCACATCATCGCTAATTCTATTCATTAAATCACCTGTCTTATTTCTCTTATAAAAAGAAAGACTCAACTTCTGATAATGATCGTATATTTCATTTTTCAAGTCATATTCAATCATTCTAGACATAACGATTAATGTTTGACGCATAAAAAACATAAACAAGCCCCTAAAAACTGCAAATAACAAGACTAGAAATGCGTAATAGGCCAACTGTTTTTCAAGTAATGTTTGACTAGTTGCATCCGAATTCTTGTTTTGACTTAATGAATCACTTATGAGGTTTAATACCTCTCCTATATAAATTGGCGGATATAGTCCAAATACATTGGATACAAAAACAAACATCAGACCTAAGACAAAACGATAGCGATATTTCCAAAAATATTTATTAAGATGCTTTAGTGCTTCCATAGTATACTAGTGAATTTTTTATCTGCTAAAAAAAGAGTATTTTTGCAGAAATTTAAAAGTAATAATTCTGATTCAAAAATACATTTCTATGACAACATATCTTCGTTATGGCCGTATTAAATTCAGACAATATAAATTATAAAGAATGATTAAAATAACCGACATACAAGAAACGCAAACTTCAAGTAACCCTATAATTCGAGAAATGAATGAAATGGGACATGAACAAGTTGTATTTTGTCAAGATCAAGAAACTGGGCTTAAAGCAATTATTGCAATCCACAGTACTGCTCTTGGCCCTGCACTGGGTGGAACCAGAATGTGGAATTATAAAAATGAACTAGAAGCTTTAAATGATGTGCTTCGCCTCTCCAGAGGTATGACTTTTAAAGCATCTATATCAGGTTTAAACTTAGGAGGCGGTAAAGCCGTTATATTTGGCGATTCAAAAACTCAAAAGACCGATGCATTAATGAAACGTTTTGGGCAGTTCGTGGAAACATTAGGCGGTAAATACATTACAGCTGAAGACGTAGGCATGACTACACGAGACATGGAAATTGTAAGAAAAGAAACAAAACATGTTACGGGTATCCCTATGTCTATGGGAGGCTCTGGAGACCCATCTCCTGTTACTGCTTATGGTGTTTACATGGGCATGAAAGCTGCAGCAAAATACAAATGGGGAACAGACTCTTTAAAAGGAAAAAAAGTAGCTGTTCAAGGCATTGGAAATGTTGGAACTAATTTAGTAAAACATTTAACAGAAGAAGGGGCTATAGTTACCATTAACGACATCAGTAAAGAACGAATGGATCTTGTTGCCAAGCAATACAATGCCTCAATAATAGAAGGTGACGCTATTTACGATGTAGATATGGATATCTACGCCCCCTGTGCTTTAGGTTCTTCCATAAACGACGCCACTTTAAAAAGACTTACATGTTCTATTATTGCTGGCGCTGCAAACAATCAGTTAGCAGATGAGGTTAAGCATGGAAAAATGGTCATGGAAAAAGGTATAATTTACGCCCCGGATTTCCTCATTAACGCTGGTGGACTTATAAATGTTTATTCAGAATTAAATGGATACAACCGCGAAGAATCGATTAAAAAAACAGAAGAAATTTATCATACAACTCTAGAAATTTTAAAGAAATCTGAACTAGATGAAATTACGCCTCACGAGGCTGCAAAGCAAATTGCACAGAGTAGAGTGAGATCAGCTAGAAGAAACTAGAATTCTCAAAACACCCAAACAACTTTCCTCATACGTTCATCGATACAAAAAACCATGCTTAACAGAAGACACATTAGAATAAAAGTACTTCAAATTCTTTACGCATTCTTTCACTCAGATAATGAAGAGCTAACAAAATGTGAGCGAGACCTTAGCAAAAGCCTCGAAAAAAGCCATTCATTATACCTAAACTTACTCGCACTGCTAGTCGCGATTAAGGAGCATGCTGAGGCAAAAATTGAAATGGGGATAAATAAAATGCTACCCTCTGAAAACGACTTAAATCCAAACAAGAAGTTTACCAACAATAAAACACTAGCTCTCTTATCCACCAATATATCACTACTTGATAAGCTAAAACATGAAGAAATATATTGGGATGAAAACCCTGAATTGGTAGGTAAAATATTCAGACAAATTCAAGACTCAGAAACTTACTCGAACTACCTTATCGACGAACACTCATCATTTATTGAGGATCGTAAATTTGTCTCAGCAATTTTTATGGAATTTATAGCGCCTAACGAAGATGTCCATACTTACCTAGAAGAAAAAAGTATTTTTTGGTTAGACGACTTTGAAGTGGGAAATCTTTCTGTAATTAAAACAATAAAATCATTCAAAGAAAATTCTGATCAATACGCAAGGCTACTTCCTTTATTTAAAAATGAGGAGGACAAAATATTTGCATTCGATTTATTAAAACGTACCATCCTCAACTCTTTGGAATACAATAAATACATTGTAGAAACAGCCAGCAACTGGGACGAAGAGCGTATTTCAGACATGGATAAAATGCTGATGAAAATGGCTATATGCGAGTTGTTAAATTTCGAAACAATTCCTGTAAAAGTTACCCTTAACGAATACATAGAACTTTCGAAAGATTACTCGAGTAACAAGAGTAAAATTTTCATTAATGGCGTTATTGATAAATTAATTATTCGCTTTAAAAAAGAAGGAATTTTGAAAAAGTTAGGTAGAGGTTTAGTTGAATAACTTCAGAAAAAATTACATTTGTAAAAAATAAACAAACATGAAAAAAATCATCCTTGGCGCATTTTTAAGTATAGCCTTTGTTGCTTGTAACGAGTCTGCAAGTTCAAAAATCGATAAATCTAAACCGAAAAAACCAACAGAAATTAGTTTAGACCAAGTTGATACTACTTCAGATGCAAGAATGGAATTCGATGCAAAAGATTGGAACTTTGGCGAAATTATGCAAGGAGAGTCCGTTGAACATGCATTTACATTTACAAATACTGGCTCAGAGCCACTCATTATTTCAAATGCTAAGGGATCATGTGGATGCACTGTTCCAGTTTGGCCTAGAGAGCCAGTTGCCCCAGGAGAATCTGGTGTAATAGACGTAAAGTTTAACAGCAAGGGTAAAAAAGGAAAACAAAGTAAAAAAGTTACATTAACAACCAATATGGTTCCTAGTCAAATGATTTTGATGGTTAATGGAATGGTAAATTTAAAAGAAGAATAATATGTTAACCGTTTATTTACTCGCTGATGCATCAACAGGCGTTATGAACTTTTTGCCACTTATCGCAATCGTTGTGGTTATGTACTTTTTTATGATTAGACCTCAAGTAAAAAAGCAAAAAGAAGAAGCTAAATTTAGGTCCGAAATCAAAAAAGGAGATAAAGTCATAACCCTTGGTGGTATCCATGCAAAAGTATTGGAAACGAATGACAATACGTTACTTGTTCAAGCTGAAGGTGGCACCTCTAAGTTTAAAATCAACAAAACTTCAATTGCCAAAATATAATACTAAGCAATATCAAACAAAAAAAACGGCCCTTAAGAGCCGTTTTTTTTGTTTGATATTTAATGGTTCATATCCCAATTTACAAATTGGGTTTTTTATATTTGCTATTCAAAAGAAATAACCCTGCTAAGCATCAAAAAATGAATACTTTATCTGATCGAATACTTAATTTAGAAGAATCACAAACCATAGCTATGGCGCGCCAAAGTCGAGAATTAATCGACCAAGGTATAGATGTAATTTCGCTTAGTTTAGGTGAGCCTGATTTCAACACACCAGACTTTATAAAAGAGGCCGCTAAAAAAGCTATAGACGACAACTTTTCTCATTACACACCCGTTCCCGGACTTGGAGAGCTAAGAAATGCCATTTCTAAAAAATTTAAACGAGACAATAAACTCAATTATGCTGCAGATGAAATAGTGGCATCTACAGGAGCCAAACAAACGCTCGCTCAACTAATGTTAGCAATTGTAAACCCTGGAGACGAAGTTATAGTTCCAGCACCGTATTGGGTTAGTTACTTCCAAATGGTTAAAATGGCCGAAGGTATTCCTGTTGTTATAGAAGCAACCGTAGAAGCGGATTTTAAGGTCACAGCAGATCAGGTAGAAAGAGCAATCACACCAAAAACAAAAGCATTTTTATTTAGTACGCCCTGTAATCCTACTGGATCTGTATACAACCGTAAAGAATTAGCAGAACTAGTAAAAGTTTTTGAAAAACACCCAGATCTTATTATTATCTCTGACGAAATATACGAACACATAAATTTCCAGGAAGAACATGTAAGTATTGGTCAGTTTGATTCTATAAAAAACCAAGTAGTCACGGTAAATGGAGTTTCTAAAGGATTTGCAATGACAGGATGGAGAGTTGGTTACTTAGGTGCTCCTAAATGGCTAGCAGCTGCTTGTACAAAAATGCAAGGTCAAATAACTTCTGCTACATGCGCAATTGCTCAAAAAGCAACAGAAGCAGCCGTTTTAGCAGATCCCAAATGCACAGAAAAAATGCGCGATGCTTTTTTAAGACGCAGAGATTTAATGATTGGGAAACTATCAGAAATTAAAGGACTTAAATTAAGCATCCCTCAAGGAGCATTTTACATATTTCCAGATGTTTCCTATTATTTTGGCAAATCCTTTAATGGAAAGATTATAGCCAATGCAAACGATTTTTGTATGTACCTACTCAATCAAGCAAATGTAGCTACGGTAACTGGCGAAGCATTTGGTGCACCAAACTGTATGCGAATTTCCTATGCCGCAGAAGATCAAACACTTATTAAAGCAGTTGACAGAATAAAAAAGGCATTAGATAAATTAGCCTAAAATACAGACCCTCTGCGCTCTAGGCTTATTTGTTCATTTGTAAAATATTTTACAAACAGATCAAACCAATATGAACTCAATGGATTTTATAGAACCAATCTTAAAACAGTTTAAAAACAAACAAGTTCTCATTATTGGAGATGCAATGATTGATGCTTACATGTGGGGCAACATTCATCGAAATTCACCAGAAGCACCAGTTCCTGTAGTTGACATCGAGAAAAGAGAAAGTCGTTTAGGAGGAGCCGCAAACGTAGCACTTAACATACAATCTTTGGGAGCAACGCCCATTTTATTTTCTGCAGTAGGTACGGACCATAACGGTCAACTTTTTTGCGAGCTTATGGAAAAGCAACACTTATCTTGTAAGGGAATTCAACAAATAACCTCAAGAAACACAACAGTCAAAACAAGAATTATTAGTAACAGTAAACATGTTTTAAGAGTAGATGAGGAGTGTACAGATCCTATAAATGAAAAATCTGTTGAACTAGAATTGGTTAAACTGCTAGAATCTAACTCGTTTGATGTTATAATATTTGAAGACTACAACAAGGGTTTACTCACTGAAAACCTGATAAGTAAAGCAATAAAAATTTCAAAAAAACTTAACATACCCACAATAGTAGATCCAAAAAAAGAACACTTTTTTACCTATAAAAATGTAGACATCTTCAAACCAAATTTGAAAGAAATTAAAGAAGGTTTAGGTGTTGAATTCGACGTTCATTCTTCAAAACAACTGGCTACGAATGTTGAGCTGGTCCGAAGCAAACTTAATGCTAAGGGAATATTACTTACGCTTTCAGAACATGGAATGTACTACCAAGACCAAACGAATATTTACAAAGAACACGCTCATAAAAGAAGTATAATTGATGTTTCTGGAGCTGGAGACACCGTTGTTTCTGTTGCAGCTCTAGCCCTAGCTTGTGGCTTAAAAAATGAAGATCTAATGAAAATTGCTAACTTAGCTGGAGGTTTGGTTTGTGAAAAAGTAGGCGTTGTACCCATAAAAATAGAAGACCTCATAAACGCCACCAAATAGTTAGCGATAAACAGCACTCAAAGAATGTCGGTTCAATCCATACGAGAAAAAATTAATTTAGCCCTTTACGATAGTAAAGAAGGAGTTTTATCCTTGTTTAAAGTAGGTAGTTTTTTAGTTGCATCACTCATTCTATCGCTACTTATATACCAATTCGGGTTTAACCCAAACCTTACAGTTAAAGCATGGATATTAATTGCTATTAAAGCCAGTTTTGTTTTTTACATTGTAAAATATCTAACAAACCTGCTTTATTCATACAAGCCAACTCGTTTCATCAAAGATTCTTGGTTTGAAGGACTTCTGCTGCTTTTGATTCTAATAAATGGAGTTACTTACCTAATTTCAAATGAATCATTACTTAACTGGCTTGGGAGGCAATTAGAGTTTTACCAACTCGAAAACTTTTACATCTTATTTTTACAATCCTACTTTTTCATATTAGTAGGAATTGAGCTTGGAAAAGCAAGCACGCATTTAACATTATTAAAAATGAGCCCACCCAAAATGCTCATTTCCTCATTTATCTTCCTAATTTTAATAGGAACCGGTTTATTAATGATGCCAGAGATGACATCAAAAATTGAGTATATGCCTTTTTTTGATGCTCTATTTACCTCCATAAGTGCGAGTTGTGTTACGGGTTTAATTGTGGTAGATACAGCGACGTACTTTACCCAAAAAGGGCATACAGTACTCATGCTCCTGATACAATTAGGCGGGCTAAATATCATATCATTTGCGACCTTACTTGCCTTGTTTTCTAAAAAAGGAATTGGAATAAAACACCAAACAATACTTCAAGATAACTTTAGTTCTGAGTCTTTACTCAGCGGAAAAGGCTTACTTGGAAAAATTTTCTTATTTAGTTTCTTTATGGAATTTATAGGAATGATAGCCTTGTACTTTACTTGGAATCCAGGAACAAACGAACCCCTACTTGAGGACCAGTTTTTCTTTTCACTTTTTCATTCCGTGTCTGCATTCAATAATGCTGGATTTTCTTTATTTCCTAATGGTCTTCAAAATCATGTTGTACAAAACGCACACAGCATGCATCTAATTTTAGCAGGGTTAATATTCTTTGGCGCTGTTGGTTTTCCCGTAATAGATGATGTGTTTAATATAAACCGAATAAAAAAATCGTTTAAATCATCTTTGTATAAACTAAAACTAAGCACTCGTATTTCGCTCTACACCACTTTTGTTCTTCTACTATTTGGTACACTCATGTTCTACTTTTTAGAACAACAGAACACCCTAAACGGAATGACAATTCAAGGTCAATTAATAACTTCATTTTTTCAATCCATAACAGCTCGAACTGCAGGATTTAATACGGTCGACTTTTCTGTGATAGGAACACCCATGCTTTTAATATTTATATTTTTAATGTTTATTGGAGCTTCGCCCGGATCTACCGGGGGCGGAATTAAAACATCCACTTTTACATTAATTATTTATTCTGCATTAAACACAATAAGAGGCAAAAAAAGAATCGAGATAGAAAAAAGAACCATTTCACCAGAATTATTACATAAAGCGTTTTCTATTTTTTTATTTGCTACTTCCACCATCTTCATAGCTATTTTTATTTTAAGTATTTCAGACGGTGAAAAAGGAATTCTCCCTATTGCTTTTGAAGTCGTTTCTGCCTTTTCTACCGTTGGACTTTCAGCCGGTATAACCGCAAATTTATCCTTTTCAGGCAAAGTGGTCATTATGGTCTGCATGTTTGTAGGAAGAATCGGTACGCTAACACTAGCATTTGCTTTAAGTAGTAAAATGAAGTCGCACAACTACAAATATCCAAAAGCACATCTTAGTGTAGGCTAAAAAACAAGCTATTCCTTTACTAGCCCTCAAATTACAGCTTCAATATTAGATGAAAATAGTCTTAACATTTATCAGACTATTTATGAACTAAACCTTTGGGAAATTCACTATATTCGAACTTTAGCTCTAAATTAAAAATATGTCGGATTCTCTTCTAAAACCAAAAGCTAATTTCGGAACTGCTCCCGTTTTTATGACGGCCATTTCAACCATTCTAGGTGCTATACTTTACCTTCGTTTTGGTTATGCAGTAGCACATACAGGTTTTATGGGAGCTATTGCCATTATTATTATTGGGCATTTGGTAACGATACCTACAGCTATGGCTGTTGCAGAAATTGCAACAAATCGAAAAGTAGAAGGAGGAGGTGCATATTACATAATATCTCGATCGTTTGGGCTCAATATTGGAGCAGCAATTGGTATCGCTTTGTTTCTATCTCAGGCAATTTCTGTTGCATTTTACGTAATAGCCTTTACCGAAGCTTTTATGCCTTTTGCCGAATTCCTTACCCAAACGTACCCAGTATTATCGAGTTATAGCGAGTTTTTACTCGATAAGCAACTCATTGGTATTGTAATGATGATTCTATTAAGCATATTAATGCTAACTAAAGGAGCAAACATTGGGATGAACCTCCTTTACTATGTGGTAGCAATACTTTTTGCTTCACTAATTATGTTTTTCATGGGGAAACCAATTGAGGGCTATTCAATTTCAGATGTAGATTTAATTTCATCAGTTGCAAACCCAGATTCGTTCTTTTACGTATTTACCATTATATTTCCTGCGTTTACAGGAATTGCTGCTGGACTTGGACTTTCTGGTGATTTAAAAGACCCAAAAAAGTCCATTCCTAAGGGAACTTTACTTGCTACAGCAGTGGGGATTATCGTTTACGTTGCTGTTGCACTAAAACTAGTGCTTTCTGCATCGCTAGAAGATTTGGCTGCAGACCAACTTATTATGAGTAAAATTGCTATTTGGGGACCAATTATACCAATAGGTCTTGCTTGTGCAGCAATATCCTCTGCGCTGGGATCTGTAATGGTTGCACCTAGAACATTACAAGCCCTTGGTGTTGATGAAATATTTCCAACACTCACGCTAAACACATGGTTATCCAAAAATAAAAAAGGTACAATTGAGCCTATTAATGCTTCCCTAATTTCCTGTATTATAGCTTTTTTCTTTGTTGTAATTGGCGATATTAATTTAGTAGCTGAAGTAATAGCTATGTTCTTTATGGTTACTTACGGAGCGATTTGCTTAATTTCTTTGTTGGAACATTTTTCTGCGGATCCCTCCTACCGTCCAACTTTTAAATCTCGTTGGTACATTTCTTTTATTGGCGCATTTTTATCCTTCTGGCTCATGTTTAAAATGAATGCTACATACGCTCTTGTATCGTTAGTATTTATGGCCCTTATTTACATTTACATAAGCAAATACAATACATCAACTGGGGGTATCATTAAACTATTTAAAGGCGTTCTATTTCAATTAAGTCGTCAACTACAAATATTTGTTCGCAAAAAAGAATACAATAGTGCAAATGACCATTGGAGGCCATTTGCAATTTGTGTTTCAGACGTAACGTTAAAAAAAAGAGATGCTTTTGATTTTATGCGGTGGGTTTCTCATAAATATGGCTTTGGAACACACATGCACTTTATGGAAGGTTACCTTAATAGAGAATCACATAAAGAATCTATTGAAACTTTAACAAAACTTCATCGACTGGCCGAAGGTTCAAAATCTAAAGTCTATTTAGATACAATTATTAGCCCATCTTACACCTCAGCTATTGCACAAGTAATTCAGTTGGCTAGTATATCTGGAAAAGGCCACAATCTAATTGTTTTAGAGTTTGAAAGAGGTGATGAAGTTAAGTTAGAACAAATTATAAAAAACCACCACCTCTTAACTGCTACAGATTTAGATGTTTGTATTTTAAACAGCACCTACAGATCTTACGGATACTATCGAGACATTCATATTTGGATTTCTGCAGACGATTATCAAGATTCTAATTTAGAGATATTACTTGGTTACATCATTTTAGGTCACGAAAATTGGAAAGATGCAAGCATTAAAATTTACTCGATATACGAAAAAGGTACTATTGAAAATCAAAAAGAATTGCTATTAAATTTAATACAAAAAGGTCGACTACCAATATCCCCTTCAAACATAAACTTGATTGAGCGAGACACAAATAAGAGTGTAAAGGCTATCATAAATGAACAGTCCGCTTCAGCAGACTTTACCATGATTGGATTTGATGAAGAGATTTTAGAAAAGGAAGGAACTAGTTACTTTGAAGGCTATAACAAATTAGGTAACATTCTTTTTGTAAACTCTATGAACAAAAAAGAAATTAAGTAAGTACTTTTGCACAAACTATAGATTTGAAAAAAACAGTTAAGCCCTACAAAGAATCTTCCTTATCAAAAAAGGAACAAGTAGCCACAATGTTTGATAACATTGCAGGAAACTACGATTTTCTAAACCACTTTCTTTCTCTTGGAATTGATATATTCTGGAGAAAGAGACTTGTAAGAAAACTTCAAAAACAAAAACCACAAAACATTTTAGATGTAGCAACTGGAACTGCAGATTTAGCCATTGCTATGATGAAAATCAAACCATTTAATGTTGTGGGAATAGACATTTCCAATGGAATGCTAGAAGTTGGA
>Ga0209603_1002114_pt1 | contig 19084 bp, 15 predicted proteins | sample COGITO_mtgs_1206_FD_184812 | JGI IMG/M metagenome (GOLD analysis project Ga0209603, IMG submission 184812) | Pelagic marine microbial communities from North Sea - COGITO_mtgs_120607 (SPAdes) (version 2) | ecosystem: Environmental > Aquatic > Marine > Epipelagic ... | reverse complement strand
TCACTATAAGTTACATCTGAAGATATAGACTGGGATGCGCTTAGATTAAGAGAAAAATTATCGAGAGTATACTTCAGAAATTGATTATCTGATTTACTTGTTTTTTTAATCGATGTATTTACAGATATAGAGTTACTCTTTGTCATAATAGAATCTGGCACATCTTCTTGATCAACCAAACGATCCTCCCCAGAGTAATATTTTGGCTTACTTTGATTCTGCGTAAATGAACCATTGATAGGGATTGAAACTCCCCATGTGTTCGGAAAAATTTTATCAAAATTCATTTTACCATTTAAATTTAAGTTTTCAGAAGAATTATTTGACCTTGAAAGACGTTCTTGTAATCTGTGATAGTCTGCATCCTGACGACTATAAACAGCTGTTAAGGAACCAAGATCTGATAATTTTAGACTCGACTGCATACGCATAGCAACACCTTTTTCTTTTTTAACACCGCTTAAACGCAATTCATCAATCCAGAGCTCTCCGCTTATAGGGTTGTTACCCGTATTTTTCACTCCTAGAGAAAAATACTGTAACCTATTAAGAGCAGGCTTACCAACAATTATAATTTGTTTACCACTAGGGATTCCTGGTTCATCCATAAATATATATTTTCTAGTGTTTGCTGAATCTATTATAATATCTGATTCTAACTTTTTTTGAATTTTACTTAGATCACCTTCTTTTATAGACGTAAGCCAATCAAGGTCAATTCTAAAACTATTTCTCCCATTATCTTCGTCCCACCCATCAAACACAGGCTGTGTTATTTCATAGTAATCTTCACCTAAACCAAACTTTAAAGATAACTCTACATTTGTTTCAGCATACTTAATATCTGGACTATTGCCATACACATACATCTTCATGTAATCATATGTCATAAAACTTCTTTTCTGATTGTCATTTAACGTATAAAGAGTCTTTTGAGCTAATCCGGTATACTTTGCAGGCAGATCTTTAAATTCTAGAACAAGTGATTGCTCTTTTGAACGTATTTCATTTAGTTGATCATATTCTCCTTTCACACCTTTTGGAGGGATATAATCGGCATTATCTTCTGTATTTATTACAGCAACTTTAAATTGAGGCCCCTCATTTTCAATAGAATTAGATCTATTGCCAACAAAAGACTGAGAAATAAGACTTGAGTCTTGATCCATTATTCCAACTTCTTGCCATTCATTACCAACTATTTCCATTTTCGCTATTTGAATCTGTTTTTGAACTGAATCAAGGCCAGTAATAGCGAGTCGAACATAGCGAATTTCATTCCATTCTATATTTTGGACTTTTTTAAAACTTGATAATGGAACTCTAAATAATTTCCAATTTGTTGGGACTCCATCTTTTTCTGTTGTTCCAGCAAGAAATGTAGTGTCTGTAAGCATAAAGTCTGCTGAAAAATAATCATTTGTTTTATCTAAAAATGTAGATCGGTCTAAATCTTCAGTATCCGGATATTTACCACCTTCTTGAATTCTAGAGCCTGTTCCATTTGATTCTGTACCATTTGCTTTTGAATAGTTTGAACTTCCTGCTTCATAATTCCAGTTATCTTCATTTGGATCTTCACTATCGGCAAACCTATTGATTAATATTGAATCACCACTCTGAAATAAATTATCATAAGTATCAGAGAATTCTAAACAACCACCCCAACCATCCTCATATTCATCAAAGCAACCGTCAAGACCTGTGTCTTCATCATCTTCTAAAAAACCATTCCCCAAGGTTAGTCCTGCTCCGGGAATGTCCTCTGTATTTAGTTTTCCATTCCCATCCGAATCTTCGGAAATTTTACCCATATCAATATGCAGTCTCCCTGTACTTCCTTTAACCCAAATTTCAAAAAACTTACTTTGAATTTGGTCATAATCTCCTGTATATAATGAAGTAGTAACTCCAACCCAAAGAGAATCAGGATCTAAATCTTTTTGATACTCTTTTGACTTATATCTTAAAACAAGAACATCAGTTGTCTCATTTCCCGCGCGAAGTGAAGTTTGCTGATTCGGCCAAATATCTTTAGTTCTCGTCGGAACATATGGGTTAAACCAACTGAGTTTCCCTCTGTTTCTCTGTTTAAATTCTTTTTCAAATGAAGAATCTATAGAACTATATATTAGTGGAGCTGAAGAAGCTTTCCAAAATCGCCTTTGAATTGAGGGGGAAGTTGTTCTCTTGCTACCCTCAAAGTCATCAATGAAAGCAACTCCATTCGGGTCTCCAGTTGCACTGTTACTAATTGAATTAGGGTTGGGAACTACCTGAGCTATTTCACCTTCCACAGATAAAGAAGATACTTTTTCAGTTTCTATTAATGGCATTTTATCTAATATCCTTGTAAGACCATCTATTTCCCATTCATAGCGCCCGTTAATATCCCAAATAAAATTACGGGTTGGCTCATAACCCACTTCTACTTTCTCATTTATAATAGATTGATTAAAATATAAAGCTGTTACCCCTATAAAGGAGTTTGGTTTACCTAAATCCATTTGAGCGCGAGTGCCAAAAATTGTTTTTTTATCAAAAGAAACTAACTCATGCTTGTCATAGTTAACTTTTAATTTTGCGTTTGGGTCATCAGCTGCATCTCCAAGTAGAACTATCGTTCCCGTAAAATAGTCAATATTATAATCTAGACCCCTTTTAAGTGTAATCCCATTTTGTATGACCTCTTCACTACCTTCAATTAGCATAAAACCTAAATTTATGGTGGAACTTTGATTTGTATATGATGCTTCTATGCTCCAACGATGATCTCCATTAATTTCAGAGGAGGAAGAAGATCGATATAACGTACCTGAACCCAGTTGAGATTGCAACGCAGCTACTGTTTGACCACCCTTTAATGAATCAACTTTTGCGAATGGATAGTATGAAGGAAACATCAATTCTCCATCCATCATATTCATAACATTTGCCATTTCTTTATCTATAATCTCATCATAATTCCTGTTCCCATTTTCGTCCAAACTATCCAAACCAAAAAGAGTAATATATGGTAAACTCGATGCCTTATCCCTTTCTGATACAGGTGTCGCATTCTTGTTATATATTTTTACGTCAAAACCCTCAGGATTTATTTGAGACGTCCCCAAATAATATACATTCTTAAACATTAATGGCCAGGTTGAATGATTCGGGTAACTATTTCTGGGTTTCAACATCATGAGTGCAAGGTTTGTTCCAACTGAATCTGGCCCAGAACCTATATTCATAATAATTTCACCAGTTTCTCTATCCGCTATACTAAACGTACAGCCAAGTATGTCTTGAGACACTTGCTCCCTAACTCTTATAAAACCTAAATCTGGGCTTACGTAGTAGTTTGTTCCTTGTTCCAGTCGAATAAAGCTCCCCTCTTCATTTTCATCCGTGTAACGGGAGGTGTCTGAGGGATTTACAAAAGCCATACCGGTCATTGCATTTGGGTCATTAATATTAATTGATTTATATAATTCAAAATTTTTAATAACTACATCCCCAATCAAGTGAAGTCCATTTTTCAAAGGATAAAAAGAAGGGATAGAAAAAGTCTTATTAACAGAAAAAGTATCTATCCCATCTCTAAACCAAGGATGGATAAAAAAGTATCTATTTTTTATCCAATCAACATCTCGAATTTGTTGCTTGCTGCTCTGGCCTCCGCCCTCCCACTCAGACTGCTCTTTCTTTGATTTTTCTATAGAAGCAATTGTAGTTATATCAACAGGGCCAAGCTTTGAAATACCCTTTACCCCAAAAAGCCCTTGGTTTTTACCTGAAAAAGTCACGTATTTTGTCGAGGGCAATGAGAGAGATATATTCCCTGCTTCAATTTTTTGAATAATATCATCTTCATAGCCTTCATACGAGATTCGAATATTATTCTCCCAATCAAACTGTCTTTCTGAATCTTGGTCCATAGAAACTGTTATTCTATCACCAATTTTACCTTTTATATTTAAGTTTTGTTTTTGATCAAACTCTAAGTGCGTATTCTGTGTCTGATTTAGTGTTGATCGGACTAGTTCTTGATCCTGAAAAACCATTTTCCCATTAATATTCACATTGCCACTTACTTGAAGAGATGCTCTGCCCAGTCTTCCAATATCAAGACCAACAACTTCTAACATTTTTCCCCTAGATCTTCGACTACCCTCTTTATCTTTTTTATGCATCAACTCCAGCAATTTCGAATGCCATTTCTGACGCTTAAAAGAGTTAAGATACCATTGCAAAGAAGAGGTAAAAGGAATTTGATAAAGCTGATTTCCAATTGTTTCATAAATTGTAATCGTGGACCAATCTAGAGAAACCTCTGTAGTGACTTTTCTTTGAATAATTGGCGATTTTAAAATTCCTCTAGGAGTAGACAAAGAATCTATTGGCATGGATAAAGTAAGCGGTTTAGATGGTAACGGGTTGAAAACAAATATCGATGTTGCGGTGAAAACCGAACCTGTGATGCCTTCATCATTGTCATAACCTCTTTCTTTTAATTCCTGAGCATGGAGGGTAGAAATAGATGCAATTATGTATGTGCAAAAAATTAATTTTTTGCATTGGCTTTTTATGAGTTTTGTGAAATAATTCAAATTTTATTAAAATTTAAGTAATATCTTTTTAATCGATAGAAACCCCATTGTTTAAATATTCTTTTAAAGTTTTTTTTATCTTCTTCAAAGCTAAAGCTCTGTGGCTAATTATATTTTTTTTATCCTGCGATATTTCAGAAAAAGTCTTTTCAAAACCGATAGGTCTGAAAACAGGATCATATCCAAAGCCTTTATTTCCAAAAGGTTTAAAAGAGATCTTACCATCGATGACACCTTCCTCAACAAATTCTTTTTTAAGATCTACATATGAAATTACTGTTCTAAAGCGGGCAGTGCGTAAAGCTTCTGGTACATCTTTTAATTCAAATAAAAGTTTTTCAACATTTGCTTCATAAGTTGAGTTCGAACCAGCATATCTTGCTGAATATACTCCGGGTGCACCATCTAATGCATCGACTTCTAAACCAGTATCATCCGCTATAGCAGCTAGGCCAGTTATTTGACTTACTGTCCTTGACTTTATTAAAGAGTTTGCAAGCAGAGTAGATCCTGTTTCTTCAATACTATTAATATTGGGGAAATGCTCCATGCCTAATACTTCAATATCCATATTAGCCAATAGCAAAATCATCTCTTTTTGCTTGTTTGTATTCTGTGTTGCTATTACTAACTTTTTATTTGTAGACATGGTAAAAAACTTGACCTAAAAAGGACAAGAAACCTATGTGGAATCTGCAAGCTAATCAAGTTATATGTACTCATAATTGGAGGGAAGAATTATATGCTTGGTTATATCTATTGTTATTAGAATAGATTGATGTATTAATTATGTATATAAAGTAATAAAATCTTTAGTCAATTAGGGTTAATAGATTTTATAACTTTTGGTAAAACAAAATCTAAAAAGTAACCGTTATTAAGATGTGAATATTTATCCCCGTCTTTGAATACACCACTTATTTCTAAATCTGAAAATGTCGAGAGAGCTTCTGTAAATGAAATAGTTGTAATTTTATTTCCAAAATTTACTGAATCAACCGCCTTATTTATCAAATCCTCAATGTTTAGTGTATAAATTCCATTCAAATGATTTTCATGAGGATGTGTAACAATTATTAATTTTTTTAATTTAGAGTCTTTAAAAACTATTTTAATGTAGTCACTTATTATTTCAATTATATAATTTTCATCCTCTACACTAATACCTGTTTCTAGGATTCCCAATATGTCAATATGATCACAATTAATTTTTTCTTTATCTAAATCATATACAATGCTTTTAATTCTAAAATTCAAGTAATGAATCATTTTTATAAGAGCATATCTATTCGAATAAAGATTTTTATATTTATCAATAAGAAGTCTCATTTGGAAGCCACCAAAAGAATTAATTGGTTCAGGTTTAACAATTATTTCACCATCTCTCGCTTCTCTTAAATCTCTATATCTACATAGCTCATCTCCAATATCTGTTTGATCTATTACCGCAATTATATAATCAGGATCTAAATCAAAATCTCTTCTAATTTTATTTAATTGAGATGCCATTAGACTTGGAGAATATGAAGAAGCTCCAGCATGTATAAATTGATATTTCATTTTTTTTGAATATGCTTCAAGTTTTTCTTTCGTTTTTTTTTTGTAGTATTGTTCAGCCCAAGAATCGCCTTGAATCAAAATAGAGAGTCCTTGATCATTACCAATTTTTCTAAAAATTAAATTCTCGGGTACGTCAATTGGATGATATTGAATTTGCCTTAAATGGTGTAGCTCTTTATAGTGGAAATCATAAAAATCAATTATTTCTTTAGTATAGCCTTGGTTACTTGAAAGCTCATGATATTTTTCAGCACTATATTGAAATGAAAGAATCTTATCTACTAAAAAGCTAGAAAAGATATTTAAAATTAATAAGCAAATAAGTACGGTAGTAAATAAAAATATTATTTTTTTTACCATTTGATAGAATTTTTAAAAACCAATTTTTTCTTTTTCAATTACAATTGGTCTATCAATACTTTGGTTAAAGATTTTTGCAATATATTCTCCTATAATACCTAGAAAGATCATTTGAATACCCGAAAAAAAAAGTATAAATATTGTAATTGTTGTGAGTCCCGGAGGCGAGCTTGAGAGAATTATTTTGAGGATTACATAAAGGATAATCATCAGGAAACTGATTAATGTAATTGATAAACCTAAAAGAGTAGATAGCCTTAATAAAATTGTTGAGTGACTTATGATTCCATTAATCCCATAATCAAATAATTTATAAAAATTTGTAGAGGTTGTACCTTTTTCACGGTTTTTCCGATAGTATTTTATACCCGATTGTCTAAAACCTATATTTGAAATAACTCCTCTCAAATAGGGATTAAAATCTTTTATTTTTTTTATTTCACTTATGATTAGTTTATCCATTAATCTGAATTCTCCAACATCAGGAATAAGGTTCTCATTGGAAATTATTTTAGCAATGCGATAAAATAATTTTCTAATCGTTTTCATTAACCACTTTTCATCTCTATCATACCTAATACCATATACAACTTTATATCCGTCCTCCCATTTCTTAATGAAGTCTAAAATCATTTCAGGTGGATCTTGTAAATCTGCATCCAATTGAACAACCGCATCACCACTACATTTAAAAAGTCCATTTAAGGTGGACTTTGTGACTCCAAAATTTTTAGATAAGGAAATAATTTTGACATTTTGATCATTTTTTTGTATTTCCTTTAAAATATTCAGAGAGTTATCACCACTTGCATTATCAGAAAAAATATGTTCATAGTGATATTTCTTTTGAATTTTACTCATCTCTTTTTTTACTTTATCATAAATTGAATAAATATTTTTTTCTTCATTATAAACTGGTGTGAAGATACTTATAAGTTTTTTTTTCATAAAAGGTCAAAGATCATGTTAATATTTAAACCAAACTTCTTTTTTAAATAGTTTTGCGAACCAACCTCATTGCAAACTTCATTTTCTAAATGCATAATTTCACAGCTAATACCGCTCTCTCTCAAAAAAGAACCAAAGCCACCAGCTAATAAATGTTCTTCGATTACAATAATTTTTTTATATTTTGATAACTCTTTTGTGATGATGCCCCTCAAGGTTTCACCCCAAATTGGTAATGAAGCAACCATCCAATTTTTTTTTATAAGTTTATTAGACTCCCAGATATTTAATCCAAGCTCTAGAACCGCACCGGTAGTTAGAATCAATTTTTTATTATTTTTTCTACCTGCAACAATATTCAATTCACCTGGTTTTAAACATGGCTTTTTATTAAATAATAGTTTCTCGCCAGATTTATTAATACGGAGATATGAAGGTTGAGGGTTGTCGGTAATAAAATCTATACATGCACTAGTCTCCAAGGGATCCCCTGGTGCAAGTATTATCATATTAATTAATGATCTTATAAAACTAAAATCTTGTACGGCATGATGTGAGTACCCTAGATTTCCGTAAGCAACACCTCCTCCAACTGCAATGATTGTTACTGGAAGATTATGATAATCTATATCATTTCTTATATGTTCAGCACATCTAAATATTGGGAAATTTGCTATGGAATATGTAAAAACTTGAAAACCTTCTGATGCCATTCCAGATGCAATTCCAATCATATTTTGCTCTGCAACACCAACATTTATAAACTGATCAGGAAAAGAATTTTCAAAAGATTCTACAACAGAGTAACCTAAATCACCTACAATTAATGAAAGTTGTCTATTATTTTTTGCTTTGAGTATCAAAGCCTTGATAAGAGCATTACGCATTTTTTACTTCTTGAATAGCTTTTAAATAGTCTCTCTTATTAGGTGTTTTATAATGCCACTTTATACTATTTTCCATAAAGCTAACACCTTTACCTTTAACTGTATTTGCGATAATAATTTGAGGTTTATTTTTTACTTTTTTTGCTTCAAAAAATGTTTTTTTTAAATCTTTATGGTCATGACCTTCGACTTCTAGAACATGCCAACCAAATGAAGCAAATTTCTGCTTCAATGGCTCTATATTCAAAGTTTCATTGATAGATTTTAAGCTCTGCAACTTATTATAATCAATAATCGCAACAATATTATCTAATTTATGGTGCGCTGAGAACATTAAGGCTTCCCAAATGCTTCCCTCCTGGAGTTCACCATCACTCATCAAAACATAGGTATTCCATGTTTCCCCCTTTTTTTTTGCGGCTAAAGCTTTCCCCGCTCCAAATGATAAACCATGTCCTAGAGATCCTGTTGAGAATTCTACACCTGGAATTTTATGGCTAACATGATTCATTAAGATATCACCATTTTTGCCATAATTAGATAATTTAGCCTTATCAAAATATTTTAATTCACCCAATAAAGCATATAATATTGATGCCGCATGCCCTTTACTTAGAATAAATCTATCTCTATTAGGATGATTGGGGTTCTCTGGGAAAGTTTGCATAATATCTGCGTAGAGCACGGATAAAATATCAGCTATAGATAAAGCACTTCCAATATGAGAGGCATTAGATTCATAGATCATTCTCAGACAAAATAATTTAATATCTTTAGACAGCTTAGAAGAATTCATTCAATTATATTAAATATTCTTTTATCTTACCGCAAATTAAATCAATATGCTTTTTATTGAGATTATGTCCACTCGGTAGATTTAATGCGTTTTCACTAATCTCTATAGAAACTGGATTTAAATTTTGAGAAGACCACATTGGGTATTTACTAATCGCCGGAAAAACTGGTCTAGAATCAATATCATTATTTTTTAGGTATTTAGCCAACTCGTCCCTCGACTTCCCAATATTTTTATCTAACAGTATTGATGTCATCCAATAAATACTCTTAGCCCATCTAGCTTCTTTATTTAAAGTAACCCCTTCAATATCTGAAAGATTTTCCCAATAATACGAAAAAAGAGTTCTCTTCTTTTCAATTAATTCATCTATTCTTTCAAACTGAGCTAAACCCAGAGCAGCTTGTATATTAGACATTTTATACTTATAACCAATTTTTTCAATCCAAAAAGTTTTATCCGGATCCTTGCTTCTGCCATGTTCAGAAAATTGCTTTATCTCCTCATAATAATCATCATTATTTGTTAAGAGGATACCTCCTTCTCCAGTAACCATCATCTTTGCGCCCTGAAAACTAAAAGCAGCTATATCACCATAGGTTCCGCAAAATTTATTATTTACTGTTGCACCAATTGCTGGTGCAGCATCCTCTAAAACTTTTAAATTAAATTCTTTAGATATTTTAATTATTTCATCCATTTTTGCTGGATGACCATAAAGATGTACAGGAATAACCGCTTTTGTTTTTTTTGTAATAGCTTTTTTAAAAGAGAATGGATCTATTGTCCAAGATTTTTTATCTACATCAACAAAAATAGGTTTCGCTCCAAGATATTTTATTACTGATGCTGTTGCAACCCAAGTTAGATCAGGTACAATAACTTCGTCTCCTTTTTTAACACCAAGTGACCGAAGCCCCATATGCATTGCGCCAGTACATGATGAAGTGAGGAGAGCATGTTTAACATTAAATTTTTCTCTGAATGCGTCCTCTAATCTTTTTAAATATAGATTCCAATTCTCATTCCATCCATTTACTAATGCATCATTAACATAATTGATTTCTTTTTGGGTAATGGAAGGGCCTGCTGTTAGTATCATTAAACTTTGACCTTAAAATTATTCATTCAAAATTATTTGTTTTAGATAAACGCAAATTTATATAAACTTTTTTACCATTTTTTATAAAATAAGAAAACCCTTTATTCCCAAATGACCTTGATCTAATAATTTTAATAAAATCCTCAAGGCTTTTATCATTTTCAACATGAAGCTCATCAAGATCCGCCACGTCTTTCTTTCTATTATAATTCGCTTTTTGATGGTTTTGCTTGTAGGGAATAATTTCAGAATATTTTATTTTTCTCCAATTTTTCATAAATAATAATAATATTTCATCTATTAATTTATCATAAAGCGATTTTGCTGTATCATAAACTGATACTTCAACCTTTTTTTGGACCCAAATATCGCCTGTATCTGCACCGACATCAATTCTATGTAAAGTCACTCCCGCAGGTGTATCATCAATAATATTATAGACATGAGGATACCAACCTCTATTTATAGGTAATAAAGATGGATGAAAATTAATTGTATCTCTTGCTGATTTTATTACATCTTCAGATAACAAATAGGCCCAATAAACTGTAAAAATAAAATCTATATCTAAAGCTGATAAATTTTTTACATGCTGTTTATTTTTCAAAGATGAGGCTAAAAAAGTTTTATCACATCTAGAAGCTTCAATTATTTCATTAGCGAAATGTTGATCTTTCTCATTGTGAAGATAAACCCTTAAAATATTTTCTTTTTGTTCAACAAGAAATTTAGTGACCGCTAATCCAGGTACTCCGTTTACCATTAATATTATATTTTTCATTTAAATTAATTTTACTTTAAAAATTTTATGAAATGAATTGACTATGTAACTCAATTTTTCTGGTTTTAAATTTGGTTGTACTCCAACCCAAAAAACATTTTCCATTACAAGATCAGTATTAGGTAGTTCAATTTGATTTCCTTTAATACCGGCATTTAAATAAGCGGGTTGTTTTAACAAATTACCTGCAAATAAAAGCCTTGTTCCAATATTTAATTTATTTAGTTCATAAATAAGTCTATTTCGATTTATCGGAGATTCTTTCTTTACATAAATAGGAAAACCAAACCATGATGGCTGTGATTTTTTTAAGGGTTTTGGAAATTTTAGAAAAGAGCCCAAAGTCTTTAAATTTTTAAATAAATAATTATAATTATTTATTCTTTTAGAAATGAATTCTTCAATCCTACCTAATTGAGCAAGCCCTAGAGCAGCTTGCATATCAGTCAATTTTAGGTTGTAACCAATATGAGAATAAATATATTTATGGTCAAACCCATGGGGTAGCTCTCCAAGTTTCCAATCAAACCTTTTACCACAAGTATTATCAATTCCAGGTGCACACCAACAATCTCTGCCCCAGTCTCTAAATGATTCAATAATTTTTTTCAACTTTGGACTATCTGTCAAAACGGCACCACCTTCTCCCATTGTTATATGGTGAGCTGGGTAAAAGCTTGCTGTTGCAATGTGACCATAAGTACCTACTTTTTTTTTATTATATTTTGCTCCTATTGCGTCACAACAATCTTCGATAAGCCATATTTTTTTTTTTTCTGCAAAGTTAAAGACTTCTTCAATATTAAATGGATTCCCTAAAGTGTGGGCTAACATAATAGCCTTAACATCTTCTGTATATGCTTTTTCAAGACTTTCTATTTCAATGCCATAGTCATCAAGATTTACATCTACAAAAACTGGAATTAAACCATTTTGAATTATAGGATTAACAGTAGTGGGGAAACCGGCAGCAACAGTTATGACTTTATCACCTTTTTTTAACCTTTTATCTTTTAAATCTGGAGATGTAAGTGCTGATAGCGCCAAAAGATTTGCTGAGGAACCCGAGTTTGTTAATAGACAAAATCTTTGATCCATATAAATTGCAAATTTTTTTTCAAACTCATGAGAAAAACGCCCGGTAGTAAACCATCCATCTAAACATGAATCAACAATGAACTCTATCTCCTTTTTACCAATTAGCTTACCTGATACGGGGACATGAGATTTACCAGGAATAAATTCATCTTCTCGCTCAAAGGCAATTTCAGCATACTCGGATGATAGCTCTAAAATCTTTTTTCTTATCTTCTTTAACTTATCCATTTACTATAGAATATTATTTTGTATTTGATTTTTAGTGAAATTTACTATGTCGTTTTTGCTGTAGTAATTCTTGTACCACTCTAGTGTATTCTTTATTGCGTTTTCATAATTAAAGATTGGTTGTATTTGGAGCATTTTCTCAGCTTTTGTAGTATCTAGTTTTAAAATTTTTGTTTCATGTAAATTTTTATCTTTTTTAATTACATAGTTAGATATTCCATCCCAGTATTTTTGAGATGTTTTCACCATTGTTAAAACAGTTTTTACATTTTCTGGCCCTGGTCCAAAGTTCCAAGGCCCCGAAAATGAACCTGGATTTGAGCACATACTCTCAACCAGCTTAAGGTATGAAGTTGCGACATCTAATACATGTTGCCAAGGCCTTTTAGACCTTGGTGACCTTATAACTATTGATTTGTTTTTTACCCATGCTTTTATCATATCTGGGAAAATACGATCTTCAGACCAATCGCCACCTGCAATTACGTTACCTGCTCTTGCTGTTGCAACTCCGATATTATCGAGCTTAAAATAAGAATTATAATAAGAACTTGAAATATGCTCTGCACAGGCTTTGCTAGCACTGTATGGATCGAAACCTCCCATTGAATCACTTTCAACATAAGAATAATCTTGTTCTAGATTTTGATAACACTTATCTGACGTTACTATTAAAATTGATTTAACAGACTTTTGGAATCTTGCAACTTCTAAAACATTTAAAGTACCAATTATGTTTGTTTTTAATGTATCATAAGGCATTTTATAAGAAAGCTTAACTAGTGGCTGAGCAGCCATATGAATAATTATATCTGGCGAAAAATACCTGATAGCTTTTCTACATCTTTCAAAATTAGTGATATCTAATTTTTGATCAGTAATATGTTTATTCAGGTTCAAAATTTTGTACAAAGAGGGGCTTGATACGGGATTTTTAAGAGATATACCAAAGACTTCAGAACCTAATGAAATTAAAATTTGAGAAAGCCACGACCCCTTAAATCCCGTATGGCCTGTAATGAGCACTTTTTTATTTTTCCAAAATTTTTTATTAACCATATCACCAAATTTTCCAGGGCGGGTTATCTTCACTCCAAAGCTTCTCTAGAAAATCTTTTTCTCTTTTAACATCCATAGGTTGCCAAAAACCTTTATGCTTATACGCCATAAGCTCACCTTTTTCAGAAAGTGTTTCTAACGGATATCTCTCAAAAGGGGTTGAATAAGAAGGAATATATTCAATTACTTCAGGTTCTAGAATAAAAAACCCTCCATTAATCCAGCCCGTCCCTATTTGATTTTTTTCCTTAAAGTTTAAAACTTGATTGTTATCTAGATTAATCTCACCAAATCGTGACGGTGGTCGAACAGCTGTTAGTGTAGCTAATTTTCCATGAGATTTGTGAAATCTTAATAATTCAGAAATATTTACATTTGACAATCCATCTCCATATGTGGCCATTATTCTTTTACCCGGTGCAAACTCCATTGCTTTTTTTATTCTTCCACCCGTTTCAGTATCTAATCCCGTATCTAAAAAATGAATTTTCCAGTTTTCAATATTATTATTATGGTAGGTAATTTGATTTGTTGCAAGGTCTATAGTTGTGTCAGTAATATTTCTTTTATAGTTCATAAAATAGTTTTTGATATAACCACCTTTATATCCAAGCGTGTGAATAAAATTATTAAAACCAAATGAAGAATAAAATTTCATTATATGCCATATTATTGGCATTCCACCAATATTTATCATTGGCTTAGGTTTTTTCTGTGTTTCATCACCTAACCTTGATCCAAAACCCCCAGCAAGGATAATAACTTTTATGTTATCTCTATCGACTGTCATTTATACTGAAATATAATTATATTGTAAAATTTGTTTTAAAATTAGCTTTTATTAAAAGGCAAACAATATTAGTTCAAATATTTTATTAAAACTATTACAAAGGATGATATGTTAAATTCAAATTATATTTTTTCAATTAATCTTTTTATAATTTATTAAATAACGTAATTTAGAATCTTATGTCTAAAATATATAAATTAATCAATAAAATTAGTATCAAAAAAAGATCCTTTTTTTTTATTTTTTCCCTTTACTCTATTGGGTTTTATTTTGCAAAAGACTATGGAATAACATGGGACGAATTCTTCCATCGTAATCATGGAAAAGAAAATTTATACTACATCGCAAAAAATTTTAATATTTTAAAATATTTTTCAACTTCTGAAAATATAGGTGATCTAAAAATTGGATATTTAGGTTATGGTGCGTTCTTTGACTCTATCAGTGCTATAATAGAAAAAGTATTTTCTCTAGACAATGATAAAGCAATATTTATAATGAGACATCGGCTAAATTTCACATTCTACTTTCTAGGTTTCTTTTCTTTTTTTTTATTAATTAAAACAGTTTTTAAATCATATGGTCTTGCTGTATTTGGAAGTTTATTCTATCTATTTAATCCACGACTTTTTGCTCATGGATTTTTCAATGTAAAAGACTCTGTTGGACAGGCACTTGCTGCATGTGCATTATTACCGCTTTATTTAACATACAAGAATAAAAGTTATATTAGCTCAATTGTATCCGGTATAATATGTGGGATAGCAATTACAACAAGAATACCTATTGTTATTATACCCTTATTATTCATCTTAACTCTTCTAGCTCAAGACCTAATCACACACAAAAAATTCATTCTTAAATACAAGACTTTAAAAGTAATTCTTGTTTTTTTATTATCTTTAGTAATAAGTCTTTATTTGTTCTGGCCCATAATTTGGGAGTCTCCACTATTATCTTTTAAGAAAATATTTTTTAATATGAAAAGCTTTCAATGGAATAGTTATAATTACTTTTGGGGAGAATATGTAAAAGGAACAAAATCTCCATGGTATTATCTTCCAACTTGGATACTAATAACAGTTCCAATCCCCTTTGTACTTTCATTTTCAATTGGCATCTACACGATAATTAAAAATATTTACAAAACTAATTTAAAGAATTATAGTTTTCAACTATTTATGCTTCTCAGTTTTTTATCACCATTAATATTAATTATTTTTTTTAATTCAACTTTATATGATGGCTGGAGACATGTTTTTTTTATTTACCCATTTATGGCATATATCATGATATTAGGTTTAAGGCATGTTCTAAACATCATAGATGATAAGTTTAAATTCAACAAAACTTCAATTATGTTAATCTTAGGGTTAATGACTTTTATTTTTCCTGCCAAAAGTATTATCCAGATGCACCCACATCAGCAAGTTTACTTTAATTTTTTAGCAGGACAAGATCCAATGAATAACTTTGAAGGTGACTATTGGGGATCAAGTATGAAAAAAGGATTAGAATGGATTCTTGAGAATGACAATAGAGATAGTATAATGATTGTATGTAAATCTAATATGGCTAAAAAAAATGCAAAGATATTAGATATAAAGGATTCAAGAAGATTAAATTTTAAAAAAATGGACTTAAAAGAAATATCATATCAAGGTGATTATATAATTACTAATTATAGGGGCGAAGCAAATTTATACTCAATCTTAAAAAAAGTTAAAATTGTACCGTATGATAATGAAGTATTTTCGATTAAGTTAAACGAGATGAAAATATTAAGCGTATTTAAGCAAGGAGACTGACTTTCAAAGATTATTTAACTTTTAAAATTTCAATACTACCGGTTTTTAATACAGTTTTAAAATTTCCTTTGCTTGTTTTATAAAGACTCTTTTTAATTATAAAATCCGGATAGTTAGAATAATTATCTCTCTCAAAATTAACTAACCATGGATAATTACGATTTTTTATTTTCATATAATACTTTAATGACTTGTAGTGTAGCCCCAAATTGGTTCCAAAATTTTTATCAACAGAAGTTTTATCTATAAATGCTAAGACCTTTTGGTATTCAGGAAAGCCATTCATGGCTGGAAAGATTTTTTTCTCAATATACAATATTAGGATTCCAATCTGCATAAGCGGTAATAGTATTTTCAACTTTTGAATTTTTTTTGTGATTATTGATAAAGAACTTGAAAAGATAATAACAATAAATGGTATTAAAAAAATCATTGTTCGTGATGGTGGAATTGATTTTGTAAAAACAATTATAATTAAAGCACTAAATAATTGGCAGAATAGAAAAATAAATATTTTTTTACTCTTAAAAAGAGAATAAAGTATTAAAATAATTATAAATAAAATAAGTATCATTGAATTAGAAAAAAAATAGCCAAGCAATCCTGTAAAATAGGATAGAATTTCATCTGGGTATTGAGAGAAATAATTAGAATTTCTAAAATAGTCATTATTAATTATTTGATTAACACCTTTGCCTAATATTATAGTTGGGGTGTATAAAACAAAAGAAAAAAGAGATGTACTAAAGCTTAGTCCTAATATCCAACATACTAGTGGTATAAATTTGATTCTTATATCTTGAATTAACATATAAGTGAACCATATCAATGTTCCAATGAATGGAAATAAAAAAGAAAGAATTGTAAAAAATCCTAAAGCAGAGCTTATGGCTGCATATAATAAAAACCGTTTTTTAAAAGTCTCTAAAAATTTGATTATAAAATAAAACAACATTAAAGAAAAAGTTATTTTAATTGAATAGCCTCTAGCAAGCGTATCATAATGTATTATGATGGGTATACATGAAAAACTAAAACTTGCAAAGATTCCAGTTGATTTATCTTTAATTTTTTTTCCTAGATTATAGATTATTATAATATTTAGTAATCCGAAAAAGAAAGATGGTATGCGCAATGAGTATTGAGAGTTATCAAAAATAGTTACTAAAACCTTAGCTAAAACTGAATGAAAAATATGATTATTTGGTAATTTATAATATAAAAGATCTGTGATCCCACCATCTACATAATCTAAATATGTCGCTGCTTCATCATAGGTAATATTAAATTGTAGTTTATAAATCCTAATTAAAGCACTAAAAAAAAAAATTAATATGAATGTTTTATTAACATTTAAAATATATTCCTTTTTAAACAAATCTTTTATAATAAAAATAGTTTTAGAACTATTTTTGATTTTTAAATAAATATTTTTTTCTTTAAAAAACTCAAAATAAATGCTTAATAAAGAGAACAGGAAGAAGACAAATGAGTAAAAATAAGTTAAAGATTGAATTATTTCAGAATAGTCAATCCAATTAATATTAGAAATAAAAAATGGAAGAATTACAATAAGAATATTTTTAGCTCCTAAAAAGAAAAAAAATAACCCTAGGGTAATAAATATTAATGTTATTGGCTTTTTTTTATAAGTCATAGAAGAGCTTAAACTTAAATTTTAATATAACTCATCATGAGTGATTGTTTGTAATTCCATATCCTTATACCTCATGATGTTAATATCTCTTTATGATCCAATATTTATCTTTACCAATTTTCTTGTCTGTGATACCAAAAATCTTTTTTTGGGTTTCAACCTGTTTTTTTAATCGTAAAAGTTCCTTATCTTTTATCATAACTTTTACCTATAATACCTTGAATTATATAAAACATACTTACGAACATCATTTAAATTTACCCCTTTTAGAGGTCTTATCTTATGAAAAAGGTATTGTAAAGAGTATTGTAAAAGTTAGAGATTGTCTAGTAAGTAACTGATTTTACTTTACGTGGCTCGGTAGCTCAGTTGGTAGAGCAGAGGACTGAAAATCCTTGTGTCGCTGGTTCGATTCCGGCCCGAGCCACTATCATTTAAGATAATGCCCATTAGTTTCATAATTTTATGCTTGCACGAATTTTTTTATTAAAACAAGGTAAATGCTGTGGCAATGGCTGTTTAATGTGCCCATATGAAGAGAAACATTTACGTGGATCTCAAAAAATAAGAAAAGAAGTCTTGGACGATTTAGAAAATTGGGAAAAAGAACAATTAATTTCAGATAAAATTCATCCTGCTGATAAATAATTTAGTAACTCTTTTGTTTTGGTGAAAAGCACGTCTGCTTTTCTCAATTCTTCTTTATCACCATTCCCCCAAAGAACACCTCCAGATTTAATATTAGCGTTCTTAGCAGTTTTTATATCTATATGAGAGTCTCCTATGAAAATCGATGCCTCAGGTTTAATTCTATACAAATTAATTATTTCTAAGGTTGCATTCGGACTTGGCTTTCTATCAAATTTATGTTCAGTACCAATTGTAATAATATCATAATCATTAAAAAAATTTTCTACGCACCTAAGAGCTAATTTGTGAATCTTATTTGTAACAATAGCAATACGAATGTTCTTTTTTTTTAAAAAATCTAATATTTCATAAACCCCATCAAACACTTTTGATTTTTTATTTAAATGAATTGAATATAGCTTTTTAACCTCTAATAGTATTTCCTTAATATTTTTTATATTAGCATTTGCATCCGGTAAACTCTTTTGTAAAAGGTCAGCAATACCACTACCAATATTTTTTATATAAAATTCTTTTGATCTTTCTGGAAATCCATTTTTTTTTAAAGCACTATTAACAACAAAACCTATTTCAGATGTGCTATCGATAAGTGTTCCATCTAAGTCAAAAATAACTAAACTAATTTTATTTTTATTCATTACAGATTCTTTTATACATAAAATTTTTGGTTTAAATATTATAAGGTTTTATCATTCAACTTTAATGCTATATAAATTAAATAATTGACTTGCTTTTTATTTAAGTTTAGACGGTCAATAAAATAAGTC
>Ga0209603_1002112_pt1 | contig 19087 bp, 16 predicted proteins | sample COGITO_mtgs_1206_FD_184812 | JGI IMG/M metagenome (GOLD analysis project Ga0209603, IMG submission 184812) | Pelagic marine microbial communities from North Sea - COGITO_mtgs_120607 (SPAdes) (version 2) | ecosystem: Environmental > Aquatic > Marine > Epipelagic ... | reverse complement strand
GTATAATGCAAATTTCTTAGCTTTGTCAAAGAATTTATCTTCAGACAACATTCCGTATTCAATAATCACTTTAATGTCATTCCATTTTTTCTCAAAATCTGGTCTGTCTTTTTTGAATAAAGAAGCTAATTTATCACCTACTTTTTTAGTAATATAACCAGATATTTTCTTTACAGCTCCATCTGCTTGTAAGCCAGAACGAGACACATTTAATGGAATGTCTGGAGAATCGATAACACCTTTTAACATTTGCAAAAAGTCAGGTACAATTCCTTCAACATTATCAGTAACAAATACTTGGTTTTGGTACAATTGAATTTTATCTTTTTGCATATCCATGGAAGGACTTAGCTTAGGAAAAAATAAAATTCCCGTTAGGTTAAACGGATAATCAACATTTAAATGAATATGAAATAATGACTCTTCAAATTGCATTGGATACAATTCTCTGTAGAAGTTTTCGTAATCTTCATCACTTAAATCTGCAGGAGCTTTTGTCCATGCAGGTTCTGTATTATTAATTATTTTATCTACTGTAATTTGCTTGTGAGGTTCTGTTGTTTCTTTTCCTTCAGCATCTTTTGTTGTTTTGGGCGTAAACTCAGGGTCGTTAATTTCTTTTGTACCAAATTTAATTGGTACTTGATTAAAACGATTGTATTTTGTTAACAAACCTTCAATTTTACTTTCTTCTAAAAAGTCTAAAGAATCTTCAGCAACATGTAAAATAATTTCAGTTCCTCTGTCAGATTTATCATTTTCAACTAAAGTAAATTCAGGAGATCCATCACAAGTCCAATGAGCGGCTGGTTCATCTTTAAAAGATTTTGTAATTAATTCAACCTTGTCAGCAACCATAAAAGCAGAGTAAAAACCAAGACCAAAATGACCAATGATTCCTGCTTCGTTATCTTTATATTTATCTAAAAACTCTTCTGCTCCAGAAAATGCAATTTGGTTAATGTATTTTTCAACCTCATCAGCAGTCATTCCTAAACCTTGATCTTTTATTGTAATTGTTTTCGCATCTTTATCGATACTTATTTCAATTTTAACATCACCTAATTCAGTTTTAGCTTCACCGATAGCGATTAAGTGTTTTAGTTTAGAGGTTGCATCCGTTCCGTTAGAAATAAGTTCACGTAAAAATATTTCGTGATCAGAGTACAAGAATTTTTTAATCAGTGGAAAAATGTTTTCTACCGATACATTAATATTTCCTTTTGCCATTTTATATCTGTTTATTTAATTTATTTATTATAACGTAGTTTAGTCAAAAAAAATACCAAAGAGCCTATTGTGACAAGATGACAGAAATTGATGCTTTTCGTCAGTTTTAAACAAAAAAAAATCTTAAATTAGCTATACTCAAACAGACAAATAATTTAAAATATTGATTTATGTATAATTCGAAAATAACTGGACTTGGATATTATGTTCCTGATAACATTGTGACTAATGACAATTTAAAGGAGTTTATGGAAACATCTGATGAATGGATTCAGGAGAGAACGGGAATTAAAGAACGACGATGGATTGATCCAAAAACAGAAGATACAACTGCTGTTATGGGTGCAAAAGCAGCTAGAATTGCAATAGAAAGAGCTGGTTTAATAAAAGATGATATCGACTTTATTGTGTTTGCAACCTTAAGTCCAGATATGTATTTTCCAGGAGGAGGCGTGCAAGTGCAAGATATGTTAGATATGCCAACAATTGGTGCTTTAGATGTTCGTAACCAATGTTCTGGTTTTATTTATGCAATGTCTGTTGCAGATCAGTTTATAAAAACGGGAATGTATAAAAATATTTTAGTAATTGGTTCAGAAAATCATTCTGGAGGATTAGAAAAATCTACAAGAGGAAGAAATGTTTCTGTGATTTTTGGTGATGGAGCAGGAGCTGCAATACTTTCTAGATCTGAAGAAGCAGGTAAAGGAATTTTATCTACGCATTTACATTCTGAAGGTAAGCACGCAAAAGAATTGGTTTTAGAAGGGCCTTCTACAGGAAGATGGGTTCCTGAGATTTTAGAAAAAAATGATCCAGAGGATGTTTCTTATTATCCTTATATGAATGGACAATTTGTGTTTAAACATGCTATTACTCGTTTTTCTGAAGCGATTGTAGAAGGCTTGGAAGCTAATAATTTACAAAAAGAAGATGTTGATATGTTAATTCCTCATCAAGCGAATCTTCGTATTGCACAATTTATACAACGTAAGTTTCAATTGTCTGATGACCAGGTTTTTAATAATATTCAAAAATACGGAAACACAACCGCTGCTTCTGTAATTATTGCATTAACAGAAGCATGGGAAAAAGGCAAAGTTAAAGATGGGGATTTAGTAGTTTTAGCTGCTTTTGGTAGCGGTTTTACTTGGGGATCTGTTATTATGAGATGGTAATTATAAATTGTCTTTAAATGTTTTTTTAAGCTAAAAAAATAACTTGAATTTTGCAATGCAAAATTCAAGTTTTAGAATCTAAATAATTATTTTTTCACTAAAATCCACCACTATTTTGTTTGGTGTTATCATCCCTTTGTCTTCTTCTTTTTGCTTTGTTTTTTCCGTTACCAAAACGATAATTAAAACCTAAATAAGCCGTTTGGCTTTCCCAATTGAATTTTCCGTTTTGCACAAATGGACTAGATGAATTAAATGCAAATTTCATTCCTTTAAAAATATCATTTACTCTAAAATTAACAGTTCCTTTCCCTTTTAAAACAGTTAAACTTGCACCTGTGTTTACCATCCACATGCTTTCTACTTTCCATTGAATATCTTCAGAAGGACCTTTATACAATGCAAATAATTGTAATTTTAAGTTTTTTGATGCTTTAAAGCTATTGCTAATTCTTGCATTAAAAACTTCGTTTTGTATATCTATTCTAGATGCATTTGGATTATTTAAATCTGTAATACCAAATTGTTTTTGTGAGTAAAAATCCATACTAGAATTAATTCTCCACCAATTGTTTACTTTATAGTTTGCAGAAAATTCTAGTCCATATGAACTTGTATCATCAAAATTTGTAAAACTTAATATTTGTCCTCTATTATTTGGGTCTAAAATATCTCTATAAGTGATTCTTGAAATAACGTCATTAATTCTTCTATAAAAAGTTCCAACAGTTAGAGATCCATTCTTAATTTGACGTGTATAATTTAACTCAAAAGAGTTTGTGAATTGCGGAGTTAGGATAGGATTACCGATTGATGTAATTATTGGTGTACTCCATTCTCTAATTGGATTTACTTGTTGAATTGAAGGCCTATCTACTCTTCTGCTATAACTTACTTGCCATTGATTTTTTTCAGAAGGAGAATAAGTAAAAAAAGCAGATGGGTATATGTTGAGTTGACTGTCTGTATATGGTTTTACTTGATTTTCTTTTGTTCTATAAAAATCTGCATCTACGTTTAATTGCTCAATTCGAGTTCCTATCTGCATGGTTAGTTTACCGAAATTATGATCGTAATTTAAGTATGAAGATAAAATTTTTCTATCATAATTAAATGAAGAATTTTTATAAGGAGATAACGAGCCGTCAGAATTGTATTCATCTTGTGTGCTAATATTATTATTGTCGGTTTTGTTTGTTCGGTATTCAATACCTAATTCTAATTTTCCATTTTTTGAAACCGGATTTGTGTAATCTATATTAATTAAAGTATTATTTCTATAGTTTTCAATTTCATTAGTGTAATTCAGTAACTTATAATCAATGTCATTGGAGGAACGTGTAAAATCTCTGTTTATAGCATCTTCAGGATTGTCTGTTTTAGAATATGTAACTTCAAACTCTAAATTATGTCTCTCTTTTTCGAAATCTATTTTGTAATTTAAATTGTATGTTCCTGTATTTGTTTTTTGATCTTGTACATTTATTGCATTAGAAATTAAAGTTTGGTTTTGAGTAATCTTTGTAGATCCATTTCCACCACCTACAAATCTATTCTGAGTTGTATAAAAAGATAACGTATTCTTATTGTTTATATAATAATCAGCACCAATCTTTATTAAATGAGATTGATTTTTATTGATAAATTGAAAGTTTTGTAAAATACTAGAATCGGTTCTATTTACAAATCCTTTGTTAAAATTATCACCTCCATTATACCCATAGTTTGCAAAGAAGTTTACTTTTCCGGTTTTATAATTTATGTTTGTAGATGCATTATAACGTGCATAATGACCAACAGTGATTCCTGTATCTAAAGAACCATTAAACCCCATGTTTGCATTCTTATTTAAGATTATATTGATAATTCCACTCATTCCCTCAGGATTGTACTTTGCAGAAGGATTTGTAATTAATTCAATGCTTTTTATAGAAGTAGATGGAATTTGTTTTAACAATTGTGCAGAAGAAATATTAGTAGGTTTGCCATCAACCAAAACACGAACATTACCATTTCCTCTTAAACTAATATCACCAGATTGACTGTCTACATTTACGGATTGTATATTGTTTAAAAGTTCTGAAGCAGATGTTCCTGCAGATGTTAAGTCTTTACCAACATTAATTACTTTTCTATCTACTTTTTGGACTACAGTAGAGGTTTCTGCTCTAACTACAACCTCGTCTAAAGTTGCACTGTCTTCTTCTAAAGCAATAGTTTCTAAATTAATAATTTTAGCTTTTTTGGTAATATTAATTTTTTTAGAATAGATTTTAAAGCCAATATATTGTACTTCAATGATACTATTTCCTTCAGGAATGTCATTAACATTAAAGTTTCCGGTTTCATCGGTAATACCTCCAGTAATAATTTTATTAACCGTATCTCTAATAACAATATTTACATAGGGTAAAGCCTCTTTGGTTTTTTTATCTATTACTTTACCTATTATATTACCAGGTGTTGGTAATTTTTTTTTGGGCATTTGTGCAAATGAACTAGCTGAAATTAATAGCATTGCTATGAGTAATATTTTGTTCATTATGATTTATTTAATTTTAGTGTTTGATTGCTATATAGACGTCTTAAAGTTTATATTTGTTACGTATCATAAATTTGTTTAACATAACTTTAACAATATGAAAAACGTTACATTAGTTCTTGGGGCATCAATTAACCCCGATAGATATTCAAATATTGTTATTAAGAGGTTGCTAGAAAAGGAAATACAAATTGCTGCAATTGGCATAACGAAAGGAACGGTTTCTGGCGTTGTAATTGAGACTGAAATGAAAGATTATAAAAACATAGAAACAGTTTCGTTGTATTTAAATCCCAAAAGACAAAAGCTGTATTATGATTATATTATTAATCTGAATCCTAGCAGAGTTATTTTTAATCCGGGAACGGAAAATAAAGAACTTGTAAAGTTGTTGCAAGCCAATAATATTGAACATGAAATAGCTTGTACATTAGTTTTACTTAGCACAAATCAATATTAGAAGTTAATTTTAGTACTTGTTTTTTTATAAATTTATACTGTAAAGACTTTTCCTGGTTCTGCTAGTTCTGTATTTTTAAAAGTTTCTATTGCTTCTTTTTTAAATAAGGAAATATCTTTATATCTACTCGAATAATGTCCAATAACTAACTTATGTATATTTGCATCTTTTGCAATTTGGGCAGCTTGTTTCGATGTGGCATGTTTTGTTTTTTTGGCTAAATCTTCTTTGTCACTTAAAAATGTAGCCTCATGATAGAGTAAATCCGCATTTTTAATAATAGGTATAATATCTGGTTTATATCTTGTATCGCTGCAAAAAGCAAAGCTCAAGGGTTTTTGGGGGTTTAATGTTAATTCGGTATTTGGTATAATATCTCCAGAAGCTAATGTAAAATCTCTTCCTGCTTTTAAATTTAAATAATCTGCTTTTCCAATTTCTGAATAACCACTGATATTTAACATGTTTAATTTTCTTGGTTTCTCTTTTTCTTTAAATAAATAACCATTTGTATAAACTCTGTGATTTAATGGAATTGTAGTAACAGAAACGTTATCATTTTCAAAAATAAGTTCACTTTTTCTTGAAGTTAACTCATGAAAAATAATTTTATATTTTGCATGAGATTGTGAAATTTTCAGCTGCAATAAAGTGACTTCTTTAATTCCTTTTGGGCCATAAATGTGAAGCTCTTTTTCTCTATTTAAAATACCATATGTAGACAGTAGACCAACTAAACCATAAAAATGATCTCCATGTAAATGAGATATAAATATGTGATTTATTTTAGAAAAACCAACTTTATATTTACGCATTTGACGTTGAGTTCCTTCGCCGCAATCAATTAAAAAATGACTGTTGTTAATTTCTAAATATTGAGAAGTTGGAAAGGCGTTTATTCTGGGAGTTGCTGAATGGCAACCTAAAATAGTTAGGGTTATACTCATCTAATCTGGAATCGTTTGTATTTATTTTTATCTGTCTTACTATAAATATTTCTTTAACGGGGCTTTATTGCAACTATTTTTTAGAGTATTTTTAACAGTAAAAGAATATCTAATTTTGATTTTTAGGCAAAGCTATTATCAGTTAAATTTATAAACGATCTTCGTAAAGCAGATAAACCACCTTACAAGATTTACTTGAGAGGGTTCAAAAAGCTTTAATAATCAAAAATAGAATAAAAATCTATTTTTAATTATTAGCTGGTTATCTAAAATCCTAGCTCTCTCTCTATGGCTTCCATTTCTAAAACATCTTCTGCTTCTTGCAATGTAGGAACGATGTTAAAGTAATCTGGAAAATCGTCTATATCAATGTTCGGATTAACTATTACAAATGATTTACCACTCTCTTTTTTTTGTTCAGATATTTTTACAAATAGTGAAAATTCTGCGAGAGAAGGAGTAAAATTATCAGAAAATACAATGATCAGATTCTCTTTTTGAAATTTTTTATTTTCAATTAAGAATGAATTATAAAATTGAGAGAACGTTTCTTCATCGCTCAAAATACATGTATAATTTTTTTTTTTTTCTATTTGCATAATCTACCTTTTAACCTGTTGTGCTAATAAATAGATAACAGCCATTCTAACTGCAACACCATTTTCAACTTGGTTTAAAATGATAGATTCATTAGAGTCTGCAACATCACTTGTAATTTCAACTCCACGATTTATAGGTCCTGGATGCATAATTACAATTTTCTTACCAAGGTTATCTAAAATGTCTTGATTGATTCCAAAAAGTTGTGTGTATTCTCTAGTAGAAGGAAAGTATTTTATATCCATTCTTTCATTTTGAACGCGTAAAACGTTTGCAACATCGCACCATTCTAAAGCTTTTTTAAGATTGGTTTCTACTTCTACACCTAAACTAGATATGTATTTAGGAATTAATGTTGTTGGCCCACAAACCTTTACTTGAGCGCCTTGTAATTGTAAAGCATATATGTTTGATAAAGCAACTCTGGAGTGTAAAATATCTCCTACAATAACAATTTTTTTACCTTTTACGTTTCCTAATTTTTCACGAATGGAGTACGAATCTAATAAAGCTTGCGTTGGATGTTCGTGAGTTCCGTCACCAGCGTTTATAATTTTTGCATCTACATGTCTTGATAAGAAAACACCAGCACCAACACTTGCATGTCGCATAACAACAATATCTACTTTCATGGCTAAGATATTGTTTACCGTATCTATTAAAGTTTCTCCTTTTTTTACGGAAGATTGACCCGCAGAAAAGTTTATTACATCTGCAGAAAGTCTCTTCTCCGCCAATTCAAAACTCAGTTTTGTTCTTGTGCTGTTTTCAAAAAATAAATTAGCGATCGTAATATCTCTAAGCGATGGTACTTTTTTGATAGGTCTATTAATTACCTCTTTAAAATGATCGGCAGTTTTAAAAATGAGATTAATATCCTTTTCTTTTAGATACTTTATTCCCAATAAATGTTCTACACTTAATTCTGCCATAATTACTTAAATTCTATATAAACTGCATCCTTTTTATGGGTCTCTGTCCACGTTACTAAAACTTTTTCTTCGTTAATTGCATCTACTTGTCTACCTCTATAATCTGGCTGGATAGGTAAATGTCTACTAAAACGTCTGTCAATTAATACCAGTAACTCTATAGCTTCAGGTCTTCCATAAGACTGCATTGCAGTTAATGCAGCTCTTACACTTCTTCCAGAATATAAAACATCATCAATAATCACCACGTTTTTACCTTCAATTAAAAAATCCATTTCAGTTGAAGCTGCTTCTAAAGGAGCATCTCTTCTTCTAAAATCGTCTCTGTAAAAGGTAATGTCTAAAAGCCCTAGTTCTAAGTCTTTTATATGGTAAGATGTTTTTAATAACTCGGCTAATCTGTTAGCCAGATAACTTCCTCTTGGTTGCAACCCAATTAAAACTGTATTAGAAAAATCGTTGTGATTTTCGATTAACTGACAGGCCAATCGATGTAGGATTATTTCAATATCTTTTGAGTTAAGTAAGTTTTTTTTGCTCATAAGAAAGCTATCAAATTAGATTGATAGTTATTGTAGTTCAAAATTAACGTAAATAAATTTAGGGGCAAAATTTTAAAGTATTAAAAGTCTTACTTGTTTTAATGTTAATTAAATTGTTGAAAACAAAATCATTGAAATTAAATGTAATATTGGAGTTGTTGTATCTTTATTTTAGTAAATCAAATAGCATAGTTATGTCTCTATTAAAGTTTGAATCCATGCTCAAAACCAATGCCATTTATTTTTTTGATTTGGTCGAGTTTGAAGAAATTATTGTTCATTATTTAGATGCAGGTAAACATGCTTTAGCTAAAAAAGCAGTAAAACTTGGATTACAACAGCATCCTGCCTCGGTAGACTTAAAACTGCTACAGGTAGAAATATATGTTTTTGAAGATGAGTTGGTTAAGGCGGAGTTGTTGCTGAAAATAATTGAGCGTTTAGAACCTAATAATGATGAGGTGTTTATACAAAAAGCAACAATAAATTCTAAAAAAGGAAAACACAAAGTAGCGATAGAGTTATTGAAAACAGCATTAAATTTTACAGATGATAAAGTAGATGTTTGGTCTCTTTTAGGAATGGAATTTTTGTATTTAGACAACTTTAGAGATGCTCGTTTAACTTTTCAAAAATGTGTCAAAGTAGATGTTGAAGATTATTCTGCTTTGTACAATATTGTTTATTGCTTTGATATGGAAAAACAACATGAAGAAGCAATAGAATATTTAAATGACTATATAGAAATAAATCCATATTGTGAAGTTGCTTGGCATCAATTAGGAAGACAATATTATATATTAGAAAATTATTCAAAAGCTTTAGAAGCGTTTGATTATGCTGTTATTATTGATGAATCTTTTATTGGTGGTTACTTAGAAAAAGCAAAAACGCTAGAACAATTAGAGCAATATAAAGATGCAATTGATAATTATCTAATTACTTTGGAATTGGATGATGCTACAGCCTTTGTTTGTATGCGTGTAGGTGAGTGTTATGAAAAGTTGGGTAATTTTGAAAAAGCTATATCCTTTTATAAAAAAGCAGTTCATGAAGATCCATTATTAGATAAAGGTTGGATGATGTTAACGAATATCTATTATAGCCATCAGAACTATCAAAAAGCGTCGTATTATATTTCTAAAGCTCTAAAAATTGAAGAAGAAAATACTTTGTATTGGAGACGTTATTCAGAAATTAATTTGAGATTAAGCTTTTATAAAGAAGCTATAGCTGGTTATGAAAAATGTTTAAGTTTAAATGACAATGGATTAGAAGTATACATCGGTTTAATAGATGTATTGTCTTTTTTAGGTGAGTACGATGCTACACACAGCACTTTACTAAAAGCCAAAAAACTTTATAATGATTTTGCAGAAATTGAATATAGATTAGCAGGGGTATTTTTTCTTCTAGGTAAAGAAGAACTCGGATTTAACCATTTAGTGACAGCTTTAAAAATAGATTATGATTATAATATTGTTCTAAAAGAATTATATCCAATTGTGTATGAAAATAAAAAAGTTCAAAAACTTTTGATTAATTTTAAAAAGGCAATGGAGTAGCATTCGCTTTTTTATTAATCGATTTTAATCTCAATTTACACTCATTTTTTTAACTTAATTGTTGTTAACTTTTTTACTATTAATTCGTTTAATTGTAATCGATTCAGAATAACTTCAAGATTTTACAAATTACTAAAAATTGAGATCCAAACTATATAGTGTTTTACCTGATGCAATTTTTTTCAAAACTCAGAAATAACTAAATTAAAGCAGTATTTCTGTTTATCATCAAAATTCTATTATCTTCGTTTTTCTAAAAAAAAGATACTTAAAATGAGTAGAAAATTAAAAGACTATTTAGTTATTAGTTTCAAAGGATTAGCAATGGGAGCAGCAGATGTAGTTCCTGGAGTTTCTGGCGGCACTATTGCTTTTATTTCGGGTATTTATGAAGAATTGTTGAGCTCTATCAGTAATGTAAATTTAGGATTATTTAAAACTTTAAAAAATGAGGGTTTTAAAGCTGCTTGGGCACAATTAAATGGTGGTTTTTTAGCGTCTTTATTTCTCGGGATTTTTATCAGTATTGTCTCTTTGGCAAAAGCCATTAAATATTTATTAGAAAATGAGCCTATCTTATTGTGGTCCTTTTTCTTTGGATTAGTATTAGCAAGTATTATTTATATTGCTAAACAAATTAAAAAATGGAATATACTTTCATTTATAGTCTTGATTATAGCTGCTTTTTTAGCTTATTACATAACAACATTAAATCCGTTAGTCTCAGAAAATTCTTCACATATATTTATATTTATAGCCGGTACAATTGCAATTTGTGCAATGATTTTACCTGGAATTTCAGGTTCTTTTATATTAGTTTTGTTAGGTGCATATAAACCTGTTTTAAATGCTTTAAACAATAAAGATATTAAGACTGTTTTAATTTTTATGGCGGGTGCAATTGTTGGTTTATTAACCTTTTCTAGAATTTTAAAATGGTTGTTTAAACATTATAAAGAAATAACATTAGCATGTTTAACAGGTTTTATAATTGGTTCATTAAATAAAATTTGGCCTTGGAAAGAAACCTTAACATGGCGTACAAATTCTCATGGAGTAGAAGTCCCATTTAATCAACAAAGTGTATCTCCTTTTACTTTTGACGGTGATGCTCAATTAATAATGGCAGTTGCGCTTGCTTTTGTTGGGTTTATTATTATTTTAGGAATGGAAAAACTAGCAGTTCATAAAAAATAAATGATACAACAAAGAACTTATTCACAGCGCTTAATCCTTTTTTTAAAAGGATTGGTTATGGGGGCTGCAAATAAAGTTCCTGGTGTTTCTGGCGGAACAGTTTCTTTTGTTTTTGGTTTTTATGAAGAAATGATTTATTCGTTCAGAAAGATAAATTTTAAAGCATTTAAATTATTTTTTAATGGACGATTTATAAGTTTTTACAAATATGTAAATGGTCAGTTTCTTGTATTAGTCATGGGAGGAAGTATTTTTAGTTATTTCACTATTTCGCTTCTTTTAGATTATTTACTGATAAACTATGAACTCTACGTTTGGAGTTGGTTTTTTGGTATGATTATAGGTTCAATTTATTATATTGGAAAGGATTTTGGAGATTGGAATCTAGAAAAGAGTATTTCATTGATTGTTGGAGTATCCATTGGTTTAGGGATAAGTTTTTTAACACCCGCAAAAGAAAATGATAATCTTTGGTTTGTTTTTGTATGCGGAATTATAGGTGTTTCTGGTATGACGCTTCCAGGGCTTTCAGGTTCATTTATTTTAATTCTTTTAGGAAATTACGTATTGTTGTTGGTAGATTCTGTAAATGTGTTATTTAACGTAATCATGAGTCTTTTAGAAGGAGATTTTAAAGTTTTATCAGACCCAATCAAAGTCCGATATTTAAAAATAATAGCTGTTTTTACCGCAGGTTCAGCTTTTGGATTAGTTTCTGTAAGTCATATATTAGGATATGTACTTAAGCGATGGTATCAGATAGTTAATGCAATTATCATAGGTTTTATTACAGGTTCTTTAGGTGTTGTCTGGCCATGGAAAACAATAATTTATTTACAAGAAAAAGGAAATTATTCACTAGATAGCAAGGGAAATAAAATCGTTGAAAACTATGAACGATTCGTTCCCAATTTTTTAAGTTTAGAAACTTGGTTTGCAGTATTTTATATCGTTACAGGTGTTTTGTTGATTTTATCGATAGATTTTTATGGAAGAAAGAAAAAATAAAATTTTTGGTTTATTAGGAAAAAATATTGAATATTCATTTTCACGAGGATATTTTACTAAAAAGTTCGATAAATTAGGGCTTGAGAATCATAAATATGTCAATTTTGATCTTGAAAATATCGCAGAATTTCCGGCTTTAGTGAAAGCCCGGGGTAAAAATTTGATTGGTATGAATGTTACCATTCCTTTCAAGGAAGAAGTAATAAAATATCTAGATAAATTAGATAAAACAGCTAAAAAAATAGGGGCAGTAAATACGATTAAATTTACAAAAAGAGGAAATTTAAAAGGATACAATTCTGATATTGTTGGTTTTGAAAAATCACTACTTCCTCTCATAAATTATGGTCACAAACGTGCTTTAATTTTAGGAACAGGTGGTGCTTCTAAGGCAATTGCCTATGCACTCAAAAAGAATGGTATTAAATTTAAATTTGTTTCTAGAAATCCGATGAAGAAAAAAGAAATTTCATATCATGATTTAACTGAAAAAGTTCTTCATAAATATCAAATTATTATAAATTCTACACCTGTTGGAACTTCACCAAATATTGATAAATATCCAGATATTCCCTACCAATTTTTAACAAAAAATCATCTATTGTACGATTTAATCTACAATCCAGAAATAACTGCATTTTTAGCAAAAGGAAGGGATAAGGGAGCTGATATTAAAAATGGTTTTGAAATGTTACAATTGCAAGCAGAAGAATCTTGGAATATTTGGAACAATAGTTAGACCCGTTTTTATAGTTGGATAGCTTGCAAATTGAGTAAGTTGTCTGTATCTTTATGCATATATAATAGTACTATTATTTAAGACCTTAAACATTGTAGATATGTTAGAAAATAAAAATGAAAACGTTGAAAAGACGGAAACGAAAGTAGAAGAAGTTGTAAATAATTCTGATACATTGGGTGATGAAAAAAAAATGGATGCGGAAACAATTGATGAAGAAAAAGTTATTTTGAAAACAGACGATACCACGGATGCTGTTGAATTGATAGAGAAGTCTATTGCTATTGATGCAGAAAAAGGTAATCAGAAAGAAGAGGAATCTGATGTTGTAAATTATTCCATATTATCTTTAGAGGAATTAGTTAAAGAACTCAGTAAAACTATTTCAAACAATCCTATTCACAAAATAAAGAACCAAGTTGAAGGTGTTAAAAGTGCTTTTAATCAAAAATTTGGAGCATTATTAGCAGAAAAGAAGGCCGTTTTTATTGAATCTGGCGGAAATTCTATTGACTTTCAATTTTCAAGTCCGATTAAAACTGAATATAACAGTCTTTTAACCGATTATAAAAAGCAGCGTGATGCTCATTATAAAGATTTAGATAAACAGTTAGCTGAAAATTTAGAAAAAAAGCTTTTAGTTATAGAACAATTAAAAGATTTAATTCAAAATGCTGATACAGCAACGATGTACAAAAGCTTCAGAGCGCTGCAAGATACATGGAGAGCTATTGGACCAGTTTCTAAGAATCATTATAACGATACTTGGAAAACTTTTCATCACCATGTAGAGCGTTTTTATGATTTACTTCATTTAAGTAACGATTTTAGAGATTTAGATTTTAAACATAATTTAGAAGAAAAATTAAAAATTATAGATAAAGTAGAAGCTTTAGCCAAAGAGTCAGATATAAATGGTGCGTTTAAAGAGTTGCAAGATTTACATAAAATTTGGAAAGAAGACATTGGGCCTGTTTCTCAAGATATGAGAGAAGAGGTTTGGGGTAAATTTAGTGCAGCAACTAAAAAGATTCATGATAGAAGACATGATTATTACAGAGAAATGCGCTCTAAATATCAAGAGATTATAGAGAAAAAGTTAGTAATTGTTGAAAAACTAAATGCTTATGATACATCTAACAATAAGTCTCATAAGGATTGGCAAAAAAGTATTAAAGATATCGAAATATTAAGACAAGAATATTTTAATTCAGGTAAACTTCCGTACTCTAAAAGTGAAGAAGTTTGGCAAAAGTTCAAAGGTGCTACAAAGAAATTCAATAGTGCTAAAAATATTTTTTACAAACATGAAAAAAATGAACAGCAAGAAAATCTAAAGAAGAAAATGGAACTTATTGAGCTTGCCGAATCCCTAAAGGAAAGTAGTGATTGGGAGTCGTCAACAAATACCTTAAAGAAAATTCAAGCCGATTGGAAAAGAATTGGTCATGTTCCTCGCAAGTTTTCTGATGATATTTGGAAACGTTTTAAAGCTGCTTGTAATCACTATTTTGATAGATATCACGAGCAGAAAAATTCTTTGAATAAAGAGCAGCAAGTTGTTGTAGATGCTAAGAAAGCTTTTTTAGAGACTATAAAAGAATTAAAGGAACCCACTAAAGATGAAATTTTAGAGGTTATTACTAATTGGCGAGAATTAGGTACATTACCCAGAAATGCAAGGCATTTAGATGGTAAATTTAATAAACTGATAGATCGGACTTTTGAAGGTTTAGATATGGAGAAGAATGAAATTTCTATGCTTAAATTCACAAATGTTATAGATGGTCTAGTTGCCACTGAAGATGTTCGAAAAATAGATTCGGAACAAATATTTGTAAGAAAGAAAATTGATGAAGTTGTAAAAGAAATTCAACAATTAGAGAATAATTTAGGATTCTTCTCTAATGCGAAAGATGACAATCCATTAGTATTAAATGTAAAAAAGAGAGTTAATGAGTTTAAAGAAGATTTAACTCTTTGGAAAGAAAAGTTAAGTTATATTAAAAAAATTGATTACTAAATAATATTCATTTTTATAAAATTCAAAACTCGAAGATTTTCACTTCGAGTTTTTTTTTGTTTCAATAAAATTTTAATGTTTACAAACTAGTTTTGTAGTATTTCTATATTTAAAATTAATAATATGAATTTTAGTAAAGAATTAGTTTATAAATAGTTAAAGTTTTTTATGATTTTATTTAAGAAATTAAGAAAATAATTTTTCCATTTTTACTTTTTCTTCTTCAGCCAACGCAGCATCAACTAATATACGACCACTATGTTCGTCTATAGTAATTTTTTTTCTATTTGCTATTTCCAATTGTACCTGAGGTGGTATTGTAAAGTAAGAACCTCCTGAAGCTCCTCTTTCAATTGCAACCACTGCTAAACCATTTTTAACTTTAGTTCTGATTCTGGTATAAGCAGTAAATAAATGTGCGTCTAAAGTTTTAGCAAATTCATTAGATTTTTCACCTAATAATTTTTCTTCCTTTTCAGTTTCTTTTAAGATAGCATCTAATTCAGCTTTTTTGTGGCTTAAATGTTTTTCTTGTTTCTCTAATTTTTCAACGGTAGCGTCAATTACTGATTTTTTCTGAGCAATTTTTGCCTTGAACTCAGTAATTCTTTTTTCAGCTAATTGAATTTCTAAATCTTGATATTCAATTTCTTTAGAAAGAGAATCAAATTCTCTATTATTCCTAACTTTCTTTTGCTGTTCGTCGTACTTTTTTATCAATCCATTAGACTCTTCGATAGCTAATTTTTTGTTGTTAATGTCAGTTTCTAAGTTCTCTGAATCCTGGTTTAAGTTTGCAATACGAGTGTTTAATCCGGCAACTTCATCTTCTAAATCTTCAACTTCTAAAGGTAATTCACCTCTAACATTTCTAATTTCATCAATTCTTGAGTCGATTAATTGTAAATCGTATAAAGCTCTTAATTTTTCTTCAACGGAAATTTCTTTCTTCTTTGCCATGTTTATATATAGTATATAGGATTTGTACTTTTTTTAGATAAAATGATTGCAAAATTACTGAATTTTTTTGTAAGATGAGCTACCAAAAGATTTTTTGTAAACTGTTCGCTCTCATAATGGCCAATATCGGCTAAAAGGATCTTGTTCTCTGCTTTAAAAAACTCATGATATTTAAAATCGGCACTTACATAAACATCTGCATTTGCTCGTTTTGCATTTGAAATAGCAAAACTTCCAGAACCTCCTAAAACTGCCACTTTTTTAATTTTTTTACGAAGAAGTGGAGAATGACGGACGCAATCTGTTTTCATCGTTTTCTTTAAATAGTGTAAAAATGCTGTTTCATCCATTTCATTTGATAACTCTCCAATCATTCCCATACCAATATCTTGATGAATATTTTCTGTAGTAATTAATTCGTAGGCAACTTCCTCATAAGGATGATTATTTTGTAAAGCCTTTAAGACGGCACTTTCATTTTTACTTTCAAAAACAACACTAATCTGAGTTTCTTTTTCTGTATGTAACTTTCCTTTTTTTCCTATAACCGGATTAGAATTCTCATTTCCTCTAAACGTTCCTTCTCCAATAGTATTAAAAGAACAATTATCGTAATTGCCAATACTTCCTGCGCCAGCACTAAAAAGTGAATTTCTTAAATCTTCAGCATTATCTGAAGGAATATAAGTGGTTAGTTTTTTTATGATTCCTTTTTTAGGAATTAAAATCTTGGTGTTTTCTAAACCTAATACCTCACACATTTTAGCAGAAACTCCATTTTTAGAATTATCTAAAGCAGTATGAGTTGCATAAATGGAAATATCATTTTTTATCGCCTTTAAAACAACACGTTCTACATAAGAATTTCCATTCAGTTTTTTTAGACCGCTAAAAATAATAGGATGAAAGCTTATAATTAAATTGGTTTTTTTTTCGATTGCTTCATCTACTGTTTCTTCAAGCGTGTCTAAAGTTATTAAGACTCCTGAAACTTTGGTATTATAATTACCAACCAATAAACCAACATTATCAAAATCTTCCGCATAATCTAAAGGAGCTAATTCCTCTAAATAATTTGTGATGTCTTTTATTATCATAGAACCATTTTGTATCGAAAACCAAAGTTAACATTTTCCATTCATGAATCCATAAAAATGACTTATTTTCGTATTAATGAAATTTCTACGCTTTTTATTATTTCCTTTTGCACTTATTTATGATCTGATCACTAAGGTTCGTAATTTATTTTTTGAAGTTGGTTTTTTAAAACAAACCTCTTTTAATCTACCTATAATCGTTGTTGGTAATTTAAGTGTTGGAGGGACAGGTAAAACGCCACAAATAGAATATTTAATTCGTTTGTTAAAAGATGGTTTTAAGACAGCGGTTTTAAGTAGAGGATACAAACGTAAAACCGAGGGTTTCGTGCTGTTAAATGACACGCATTCTGCAGAAGATGTGGGTGATGAACCTTTACAGTATTTTAAAAAATTTAAAGGTATTGATGTTGCCGTAGATGCAAATAGAGTGCAGGGAATTTCGAAATTGATTACTGAGGCATCTCCTGATCTTGTTTTGCTGGATGATGCATTTCAGCACAGAAAAGTTAAAGGAAGTTTTTATATTCTATTAACAAAATATAATGATTTATTTACGAATGATTTTTTATTACCGACAGGAAATTTAAGAGAAAGTAGAGTAGGAGCAAAAAGAGCAGATATAATTTTGGTTACTAAATGTCCTATTGATTTATCGGAAAGTTCTAAAATTAAAATTCGAGATAAATTAAAAAAATACAATACCAATGTGTTTTTTACTACAATTTCTTATGATGTAAAAACATCTGGTAATAGAAGTATTTTAGTAGATGATTTAAAAGACTTCGAAGTTTTATTAATTACTGGTATTGCAAATCCACAGCCTTTATTATCTTTTTTAAAAGAAAGAAATGTAATTTTTAAACATTTAAAATTTTCAGATCATCATAATTTTACAGACAAAGAAATAGAAAACATAAAAAAAGAATATGATGTATTAAATGCCTCTAAAAAGTTAATCTTAACAACAGAGAAAGATTATGTTCGGTTAGAGAGTTCCATAGAAAATCTCTCTTATTTAGGAATACAGACTTCTTTTATAGGAGAACAAAAATTATTCAACTCAATAATTAAAAGTCATATAAAATAAAACCAGCGCTATTGGAACGCTGGTTTATTTTTTTTGAAGAAGTATGCTTTAATATCTTCTTTGTTAATATGAAATAGTTTTGCTTTAAAAATAAGATTTAAGCTTTACTATAAAATTAGTTAAGATTTTTTAGCTCTAATAATAGGACCTAATTCTTTTTTTAAAAGTTCAAATTCTTCTTTAGTCATTATATCAATCTCTAATAACTCTTTCGCTTCTTTGAGCTCTTGTATTGCTTCTGCTCTCGTTTTTTTTCTATTTTTTAATAAAACTTCTCCAGATTCTAAGGCTAATTCTGTATCCATTACGCTTAGGTACTTATTAATTCCAAAAGCTCTGCCATTAACTTCTCCTAAAACCATTACTAAGTATAAAGGTTTCTTTTTACTACCTCTATGATAGGCTTTGATTTCGGTTACTACCGCAATTGAGTTTTTTAATGAATTAGAGGCCATTGCTGCGTCATCTCCATTTAAAGAACTCATTATAGAACCAAAACCTGCAGGTCTCCCCATTTTAATAAATTCATAAGTTTTTTTTGTTGTACTTCTAGATTTCGACACACCACCTCTAGCTGTTCTGCCATAACTTCCAGATAATGTTTTTGTAGACATTTCCATAGAAGTAGGAGCACCTAAAACAATTGTATCACCTATTTTAATAATATTACCACTTTCTGTTGTATATTTTTTTACTAAAGTTCTGTTTTTAATTGTTTTAAAAAAGTTTATATCCTGTGTGTTTTTGAAATTTAGAGAATCTAATTCTTTTTGGGCACTGATATTTGCGACAAATATTAATGTTACGGAAATAAATATTATGAGTTTTTTCATCTTTTTTATTGATTTTAGTATTAAATTCTAAATTTGCATTGAATGATATACATTTTGAACATCATCATCTTCTTCTAACCTTTCTAAGAGTTTATTTACATCAGCTTGCTGCACTTCATTCAGCGTTGTACTAGTTGTTGGTAT
>Ga0209603_1002110_pt1 | contig 19087 bp, 24 predicted proteins | sample COGITO_mtgs_1206_FD_184812 | JGI IMG/M metagenome (GOLD analysis project Ga0209603, IMG submission 184812) | Pelagic marine microbial communities from North Sea - COGITO_mtgs_120607 (SPAdes) (version 2) | ecosystem: Environmental > Aquatic > Marine > Epipelagic ... | reverse complement strand
ATAAAAATTTTCATCTAATTTTCCTTAGATTTGGCAATTCCTATATATAGGATATATGTGCACCAGTGCACATTATTTAAATAATATACCACTAGTGGTATTTACAGACACGTTACAAGCAATTATAAATGACACAAAAAGGACATTCAGAAGAATACTTCGGTGATTATAGAGACTATTGGTATAATTTTGACTTTCTTGAATTAATGGCAAAAAGGTGGGAATTAAACAAAGTTAATTCTATTCTCGATGTAGGTTGTGGCCAGTGTCATTGGACTAAATTAATTTCCACTTTTTTGAATCCTGGAACTATAATAAAAGCCGTTGATAATGATCCAAAATGGACAAAAAAAAACGATGACACTAATTCTTTCTTTAGTTCAAAAAAAATGGATTTCAATTTGATTCAAGCTAGCGCAACAGAATTACCTTTCGAGGACAATACATTTGACGCTGTGACTTGTCAAACACTATTAATCCATTTAAAAAACCCTATTGATGCAATAAAAGAAATGAAAAGAGTTTTAAAACCTGAAGGAATTCTAATTTTTGCTGAACCGAATAATCTAGCTATCTCCGCAATAAAGGACTCTTTAACATCTTCATACTCAATTGAAGAATTAGTAGAAAATTTTAAATATTCTTTAATTAAAGAAAAAGGGAAAATAAATCTTGGTAAAGGAGATAACTCATTTGGTGATTTACTTCCAAACATTTTAAATCAACTAAAACTTAAAGAAATAAAATCCTTCATTTCAGACAAAACAAATCTAGTTCTTCCACCATACGAAACTAGAGAAATGCAAGCTATGATATCACAAATTACTTCTTTAGAATTTGAAGAATTTTATGATAAAGAGACTAATGAGGAATTTGAAACATTTGGATCAAAATTCAAGGGCACTCTTTTAAACATTAAAGCGAAAGAAAAATCAACAATATCAAACCTTAAAAAAAGTATTGAAATTGGAAAATACTTTAGTGGAGGTGGATTTTTAATGTATTTAATAAGTGCTAGAAAATAAAAAGCTTGTAACACAGGGGTAATTGCAAAAGCTTTTTGGACTTCCTTGCATAAAACATCCTTCTGTGCTAACTTGCCATTGTCCTACGCTATAGACAAGTTCCGCTGCGCGTCACTCGTCTAAAAGCTTCAGACAATTACCCTAAACGTTGTATGCAATTAAATAAATTGGATTTTAAAAAGATAGAAACTGAACTAAATAATTACTAAAAAAATGTTTAGAACAATTTTAATGTTTTGGATGTTGATTTTACTTCTAAGTATTTCGTGCAATCAAAATGATGTAAAAAAAATCAACCACAATAGTAGTGAGGCAGTTAAAAAAGAAAACTACCTAAAAACAAAAAACTTTAATTCCATAAAAAATGCAGAAAATGTAATTAAAAACAGCTTTAATGACTTTGTTTCTGAAATAGAAGGAATGGTGTCAAATCTGAATTATCTAGATTCAAACACTTGCGAAATAACTAAACAATTAAACATTAGCTACAATAATAGTTTAATTACGTACAACAATAATTTAAAGAAAATAACGTGCAAAATAAATTACAATATTTACAATAAATATCTAAATGAAATTAATAGACCAATCTTTACTAAACCTTGTAACTATAAGACTAATTTAACATCTGTTCAGTTAATAGAAAGACTCTCTTTTAAAAGGGCTTATTTGAAATTAATCAAGAAAAAAATATTAAATCAATTATTGTTAAAGCAAGATTTTATTTTAGTCGAAAAGGACTCTTTACTTTATGAAATTGACAATTTACATTTCTTAAAACTTAAGGTAGCAACGAGTTTATCTAAAAAGGCACACAGCGATTTTATAAATAATATCAAATCAATTTTTTTAAGTCTTAATAATGATACTTTAAGTTATTCTGAGTTGAAAAAAATAGACGAGAAATATCAAGAATTTTTTAACACATTCCACACCTCAATAATCAAAATAATATCAATGAATGATGAAAAGGATTTTAAAAATGATTTAAAAGAAATTGAAAAATCAATTTTAGCTTCATATCAAAATAGCCAAAACGAAGATTATTATTCGTCAGTTCCTATACTAAAGGCATTATTAAATTTAAAAATGGCTAAAACACTTGACTTTTCAGTTAAAATCATAGATTACTTAGGAAATAAACACTTGGGAAACACCTGGGACAGTTCCGAACTTAACAAAGGGTATAGGTAAAGTAGCAGAATTAGAGGGATAACAGCTATATCTAATATTTTGAAAAAATAAAAACAGCATACAACACAGGGGTAATTGCAAAAGCTTTTTGGACTTCCTTTCATAAAACATCCTTCTGTGCTAACTTGCCATTGTCCTACGCTATAGACAAGTTCCGCTGCGCGTCACTCGTCTAAAAGCTTCAGACAATTACCCTAAACGTTGTATGCAATTCCTGATATTCTTAAAATGTATATTTAGGAAATTAAAAGTTTTTGTAAATTTCAAAACACTTAAAATTAAAAAAGTGAATTATCATATACTGATAGTCAATTTATGCATCAAGACGACATAATAATATATATAAGTTCAATATTGCTCTTAATCTTAATCATTGCCTCATTAAGAACAAGTAAAATATTTGGAATTATTAATTCCTGTGTTTTTGTTATTTACACCGGCATATTTCTAAACGGTTTGTATAATTACAGTCAAGGAGGACGTGGTTTAGTATGGTGGTTTTACTTGCTTGTATTAACATGGATTCATTTATTAATTGTTGGACTATATTTAATTATTAAAAAAAGGAAAAAACAGCATACAACACAGGGGTAATTGCAAAAGCTTTTTGGACTTCCTTGCATAAAACATCCTTCTATGCTAACTTGCCATTGTCCTACGCTATAGACAAGTTCCGCTGCGCGTCACTCGTCTAAAAGCTTCAGACAATTACCCTAAACGTTATGTTATATAATATGATGTAAATATTAAGAAAACGACCTTTTACGAACTAAAAAATTATTAATGCTCAATAAACCAAAATCTTATGAAAAGAAATCTTTTATCATTAATCCTACTTTATTTAGTGTTTTTTAATCTCAATACCCTTTTTGCTAAAAAAGATACGACCACATATTTTTGTAATAGTTCATTAAAAAAAATAAACAAAAAATATGCTCCCTATTACATAAAAGTATTTAAGATGGGAAACGGAAAAATAGGTGTTCATCAGTATACTACTGAAAAAAATATTTACATGAGAGGTTCTTTTTTAGATAATACATTGGAAACGAAACATGGTCCGTTTGAATATTATTACAATAGTGGCAGTCTAAAAAGAAAATGTAATTATCTTAATAATAAAAAAAATGGAACTTGGGAGACCTACAGAGAAAATGGCGTCTTAAAATCGAAAGGAGAATATATTGATGATGAAAAAAATGGAACTTGGGAAACCTACACAGAAAATCGCGTCTTAAAATCGAAAGGACAATATATTGATGATGAAAAAACCGGTTTATGGATTGTTAATAATTTAACCGACTCCATAATAAAGAAATCTAACTATTTAAATGGTAAACTATCTGGTAAAGAATTACAATGGTATAAAGACTCCATAATTTCCTCTGGACAATATGAACTTGGTAAAAAAAATGGTTATTGGCAAAACTGGTTTCAAAATAGAAATATTAACTCTAAAGGCTCCTATATTAATGGAAAGCGTCATGGTGAGTGGAGGTTTTACTTTGAATCAGGTGCTCTTGCTGCTTTAGAGATTTATGAAAATGGTGTAGCTACTAATGTCAAATGGTTTAATGAGCTTGGTCATGTTGTTAAACCAATAGAGCCATACGAAATAAAAGCAGAATACCCAGGAGGTAGACCGGCTATGCTTAAACATATTCGTAACACATTAATATACCCTGACATAGCAATGGAAAATGGTGAACAAGGAACAGTATGGGTAGAGTTTAAAATATCTATTGATGGAGTTAAGAAAGATATCAAAATTTTTAAAGGAGTTTCTAAATCCATTGATGAAGAAGTTTTAAGAGTAACCAAACTAATGCCTAATTGGACACCATGGCTTAATCATAATCGTAAATACCCGATAACTATTCGAATTCCTTTTAAGATGACCTTAAACTAGGTAAAAAATAATACAAGTGTAAATTTTAGTTTGGATTAAATGCAAAGATTGGTAATCATCTTCAATAATAAACTCTCAAAATGAGATACTTCTAAAACTCCCAACGATCAAAAGAAAGGCAAGTAAATAATATTAAATTATCATCCACTTGGATGACTGGCGAATAAAAACAAAACATAACACATAGGTAATTGCAAACCTTTTGTGGGTGCTTCAAATAATCTTCATAACTTGCATCCCATTGTCTCGCACTTCCGACACATCAGACTCCGTCTGACGCGTCAAAAGTTCAGACAATTACCTTAAACGTTGTGTTTAATTAAATGAAAATCTAAAAGGCATCAAAATAAAGCAAAAAAGGAATTTCTAAGACTAACAGTGACTAATCATAATATTCGATTTGTCTTTCGTTAATTTCTTTTGCTTTTTTAACATCATTCTTTAACTCAAATTCAACCTTTTTAATCCAATTTCCTTTAGCATCGTATTCGTAATTATACGTAATTACCTGATCTATAGAATCATTAAAATCAAACCTGAATTGGTTAATTATATCTCCATTACTATTAAGCTCAAAAGTGTATCTTGTATCTCTCCCTCCATCAGAGTTATATTGCATGAACTCTATTTTGTTACCGTTAATATCATTTTTGGAAACCCATTTTCCGCTTGAAACTCCTTTACCGTTATAATATGCAATTTCTGTCGGATACCCATTATTGTCATATTTTTGAGTACTTCTGTGAAATAAATACCCCTTAGAATCATATCTGCAATATTCTGTTTCATTTCCATTACTGTCATACTTGTATTTTCCTTTCCAAAGTAAAGTGTCCTCTGAATTATAATATAATTCTTCCGTTACATTACCTGTAATATCATTCTTATAAATCATTTTACTACTTAAATCCCCTTTAGAATTGTAACTAACTCTCTCTATTTTTTTTCCATTCTCATCGTATTTATATTTAAAATCAAAACTAAGATACCCTTGAAACGGATGATTTATCCTCTGTATTTCATTTCCATTTGGATTAAACTCACAAGAGTATTTATGTTTTAATTTTTCTTTTTGAACTTTTCCGACTTTCTCAATAACCTCAAAACTTGACCGAACAATAGACTTAACTTTACCACGTAGTTTATATATGTATAAATCGTTCTTTCTTTCCTCTTTTTTCGAACAGCCAAAAATTAAAAACCCAAATAGTAGCAGTGGAAATATTTTTTTCATAGGTCTAAATTATATTATTTATTTAAAAAAATAGCGGAGGTATTTCAATCTGAATTAAAAAACTAAACACAACACAGGGGTAATTGCAAAAGCTTTTTGGACTTCCTTGCATAAAACAATCCTCATTGCTAACTTGCCATTGTCCTACGCTATAGACAAGTTCCGCTGCGCGTCACTCGTCTAAAAGCTTCAGACAATTACCCTAAACGTTATAGCCCATTCCAAGTTAAGACTATGAAACTTTTAAATTTTAGCAGTAAAAAAACTAAAAGCATATTAACCTCATTAGTAATATTGACTTCTTTAGCCTTAAAAGCGCAACTTAACTATATAACACTTGTTCAACCTAAAATTGACACAATAATTCCAAGAGATTCAAAGCTCAACTGTAAGTCTAAATTTTACTTCGCAGAAATAGTTAATACGGATTCAATTAAACTAATTGAATTAAATCTTGAAAAAAAGTATTCATTAAACCAATTCTTAGTATTTGACAGTATTGACTTTGAAAAAAAGTATAATTACGTAATTAATACTCTAACCTTCAAAAAAGACCAATCAACATATAATAACCTTTGTTTTGAGACAAGGTTTCTATTTTGTGTAAATCAAATTACATCATTTGAAGGTAACAAAACAAAGAGTGAATTTCTTAAAAAACTATTTCTTAGTGATGTCATTAAAAAAGGTATTTATTCAGCTAACGAGGAAATTGATTTTGTATTAACAAAAGTTCTTATTTCTGACACAAAACTAGTTTTAGACTTTTTAAACCAAGTAAATAACGAAACAAAGGAGAATTTAATTTTAAATCTTGTAACAAACTTGGAAAGCATAGACTTAAACCTTGAAGAAACTAAAAAGCAAAATTTAATCAGTTCACTTCAGAAAGTGAAAAATAAAAACAGGCTATAACACAGGGGTAATTTCAAAAGCTTTTTGGACTTCCTTGCAAATAACAATCCGCTGTGCTAACTTGCCATTGTCCTACGCTATAGACAAGTTCCGCTGCGCGTCACATGTCTAAAAGCTTCAGACAATTACCCTAAACGTTATGTTTTATTAAATGGAACTTCAAGACATTCTAGAAAAACACAGAGAGTATTATTTAAATCATTTTAATGAAGTAACATCTTCAATAAAAGACTCTCAAAATGAAATACTCCTAAAACTTCCTACAATCAAAAGTAATGAAGTCTTTGAACTTTATCGTTATGACATTATTTCGGGGGAAAAGGAAAGTCCAAATATTCAAGAAATAAATACTGACGGTTATCTTAACCATGAGGAATTAGGTTATTCTGTAAACAACAAAGGCATTGTTCTTGCCCCTATAGTTTGGAATGGTGTTGACTTTAAAGTAGACAAAGAGTATAACAACTTTAAAACACTAATCAATTGGGCTAAAAACTGGATTGACAGTGAGGACAAATCTTCTGACACAAAACCTCAAGGTTTTATTCATAGCATTACGGAACCTGAAGTAGAAAATAATAATGTTACTTTTTCTGTGGACTTTGGTACGGCTCCTATAGACTCTTTAATCGAACTATTAATCCTATTATCTAAAGAAAAGGAAGTAAACAACATTAAATTATCATCAACTTGGATGACTGGTGAATAAAAACAAAACATAACACATAGGTAATTGCAAATCTTTTGTGGGTGCCTCAAATAATCTTTATAACTTGCATCCCATTGTCTCACACTTCCGACACATCAGACTGCGTCTGACGCGTCAAAAGTTCAGACAATTACCTTAAACGTTATAGCACATTCACAAATATGCCTTTCCCAGTTGACAAGATATACATTGAAGAAACGGAAAAAGAACTTGACGTAATTTTTCCTCCAAATTTCAAAACGAAAATGGAAAAAGAAAACGGTGGTGAAATCGAAGTTCAAGGCGAGTATTTTGACCTACATCCTTTCTTTGACAAATCAGACAAGAAAAGAATAAATAGAACTTGTAATCATATTGCACTTGAAACTAAAAATGCAAAGGAATGGGATAATTTCCCTTCCAATGGAATCGCAATTGCTTCAGACGGCTGCGGAAACCTACTATTACTCATACATAACGGGGATAAAAAACTACAAGACACAATTCATTTCTGGGACCACGAAACTGGCGAAATCACACCTGTAGCTAATAGCATATAAAAGTAAAAAACGTGCTATAACACAGGTGTAATTTCAAAAGCTTTGGGTGGGTTCTTCCCTTTTATTTATCTTCGGTGCGTTAGCAATTTTCCTACGCAATAGACAAGTTCCGCTGCGCGTCACATGTCTAAAGCTTCAGGAAATTACACAAACCGTTAGCAGTAATAAATGAGAACGACAATCAATTTTTTACTTTTTTTGAGTATCTTTTTAAGTTCATGTCGGTTTTCTAAACCGATCTTCCTTAAAGAAATAAACACTTCCACTGTAAATGACTCAATATCTAACACAACCATTTCAAGAACTAATTACAATTTCTTCAGACCTACCCTTCATGGATATAAAGGGCGGTATTCAATAGTTGAAACAAAAGATTCAAACGGAATTGTAATAAAATATCAGACTACTAAAACGAATTACATAGTGAGAGATGGTCAAGCTAAATCTTGGACAGAATTATTTTTTTACAAAAATGGAATTAAGACTCAAAAACAACGAATTATAACAAAAGGTCAAGGAAAAAGAGAAGGTAAAATATTACTTAATAAAAGTACACTTTACAGTGATTCTGGAGAAAAAATAAATATCATCAATAATTTAAAATAAATACAACTGCTAACACATAGGTAATTGCAAACCTTTTGTGGGTGCCTCAAATAATCTTCATAACTTGCAACCCATTGTCTCACACTTCCGACACATCAGACTCCGTCTGACGCGTCAAAAGTTCAGACAATTACCTTAAACGTTGTACATAATTACAATTTCATAAGAAATGACTGTAAAAAGTTTACTAACTGAATTTTATAAAGAAAATGAACTTCCTGAAAATGGAGGAGTTAACAACGATAAATTCGAAATTCGAATGTTTGGAATTAACTTGAAACTACCAAATCCCAAGTTCAGAAAAGACATTATTCATATTCATGATATCGAACACATCTTGAACAAATGTGATGTTTCATGGAAAGGTGAAGCTTTTATTGGCGGATGGGAACTTTCAACAGGCTTTTGGAAACATTTTCCAGTTTGTCTTATAAGTATTGTTTCAACGGGGTACAGCTTTTGGTTACATCCAAAAGCTGTTTATAAAGGGTTTAAGAAAGGTCTTAATGATATTGGAATTATTGACTTGAAAATTAGCAAAGCTGATTTAATGAAAATGGAACACGAAGAACTCTTAAAGATCACAAAGAGAGAAAAACATGTTGAAATGGGATTTTTTCAATGGATTCAGTTCGTCCTTTGGATATTAATCTGTCAAGTATCCTTTCTTTTTCCTTTTCTTGCGATAGGATTAATTTGGATTTTAACAAGATATAACTATTTTAACCTGTAAGAAAATAAACTATGTACAACACATAGGTAATTGCAAACCTTTTGTGGGTGCTTCAAATAATCTTCATAACTTGCATCCCATTGTCTCACACTTCCGACACATCAGACTACGTCTGACGCGTCAAAAGTTCAGACAATTACCTTAAACGTTATAGCCAATTTTCAAATGAACAAGATATTTATCTTCTTTTTAATCCTAATCTCTCCAACTGTTCAATGTCAAGAAATTGGAAAGGATTCATTAGAAAGCCTTTTTCATAAATCGACTTACCTTTTGCTTAGTCATGACGAACCAGCTGAAGCAGCTGAATACTTAACAAAAATTATAGATATTGATTCAACCTACTTTAAAATTTATTTATTTAGAGCTATTTGCTATTTAAAAGATGCTGAAAGCAAAGTAGTTGATTCAAATAATATTATAATTCATGATTTTAATGATTCTTCTTTGATATCAAAAGCGATAAGGGATATTGATAAAACTATAACAATGTATCAAAAAGAGAGGAAATTATTCCCGAGTAGCTTCTCATGGAGTCCAGATTCCACTTTCCACATAGAAGAAATTAGACAATTAGGGGCGTTCAATCTACAAAATGAGGATCTCATAAATGGAACTCGATTTTATCTTAATGGAAAATATTCTAATTCAAATGCTGCTTGCAAATGTTGGAAAAGGCTCAAAGGTATCCATGAAGCGAATATCTTAATCAAAAAATATTGTAAATAAACTGGCTATAACACATAGGTAATTGCAATCCTTTTGTGGGTGCTTCAAATAATCTTCATAACTTGCATCCCATTGTCTCTCACTTCCGACACATCAGACTGCGTCTGACGCGTCAAAAGTCCAGACAATTACCTTAAACGTTAGCCACCATAAATAATGAAACTAGTAATTCAGATAATTGGGACAATATTAATCACTGCATTTTTTGTGTCTTGTAATTCTGGGACAACTCTAGAAAATACAATTGAGAACTTGACACAAGTCCAAATCGATTCATTAAAAAGAATTGAGTGTGACAGTCTATTAAGTAAAATGCGCGAAACTAAAACAGACACTTTTGCCATAATAAAAACAAAACCTAAAGATTTTGAAGAAGGTCTTGTAATACTTGATTCTATGATGAATCCTAAAATGAAAGAGTGGATAAAATGTTTACCTGATAGAGAATTTAGTGGATATGTTCATCATGGATTTGGAACTTTTCTGAGAAACAGTTGGGGATTATGGGGTAATTCTGAATTAGCTAAAAACTTATACATAATGGGGATTTTACATCCTGATGATATGTCGGGAATTATTTTGAATAGTTACCAAAGGAAATTGAAAGGTGAAGACATTAAACTTGAAGAACAACTTAAATATTATCAAGATTATTGGAGAAAATCTGGTACTCCTGTCGACTCTATATTAAAAGAAATCCAAAAAGAAAAAATTAAAAACGGTGGCTAACACACAGGTAATTGCAAACCTTTTGTGGGTACCTCAAATAAACTTCATAACTTGCATCCCATTGTCTCACACTTCCGACACATCAGACTACGTCTGACGCGTCAAAAGCTCAGACAATTACCTTAAACGTTATGTAATATTATCGTATAAGTTTCCTATCACTTCTATTTTTTCAGCATCAAAAAAACTTAATACAACCTTAGAGTCTTTAACTCTAAACACAAATGAACCTTTATCGAAATCACAAACTACTATCCTAACTCTTTTATCTTTGTACGTGTAACTCAATACATCTCCTTCGTAAACATCCTTTCCATTTTTATCTTTGAAGCCTGCAAACTGCATTAGTTCTTTAGTTGGGTACCCACCAACATGCTTGTTAGTCTCTAAACCTATTAGGTTACCGTAAAAACTAGGTTTATCTAAATAAATTAACTCAACACCATCATCAGTTTCAGCTAATACTCTAAATTTTATTTCTCTACTCATAATTAAAATTTAACATTACATAACACGTATGTAATAAACAATTACGCTACGCTTCACAGTTATTACTTTCAACGTTAGCGTTCATTAATCGTTATTAATTATGGCCTTCATTCTAATTCCACTTTTCTTCCTGCTAATAATTAGTTCTTTAACTATTTCATTTTACGCTATAGTTAAAATATTATCCAATGACTTTAAAGAATCAAAAGTAATGTGGATACTCATTTCAATGATTGGAATTATTGGACCTATCATATGGCTAACAACAGGAAGGAAACTAATAATTAAAAAAAGACCTTTACAATCAAATTCAAAAAAGGAAAATACCCCCGTATTAGAATACTATAAAAAACTTATAGGAAGTACTTCAGACAAATTAAAAACAACAGCTATATTAGGTTTTGTTTTATTACTTTATGGCTATGCTTCAAAATTTATAGGCATTTATTTCTTTTGGGAAAGTAAGTCTCTGGGTTGGTTAGTAGTCTTAGTTCTTTCAATTATTATTCTTTCAAAGGACGTTAAGACAAGAAAACTAAAAAAATCACCAACTGTTGGAGGCTATATTGGAATAGGCCTAATCTCTTTCATTTTACTTATAAAAGCTATTTTAATTATCTCAATCCCAATTAGTGACGCATACTCAAATGCCAAAACTCAATTAAAAGAAATGGAATCTATAGTTGTTCAAACTGGAGAGATTCAAGGTTTTAGCTACAGGACAAATGGAGCCTTTAGCTACAGTTCAAACGGAACTGATGAATACGGAAGTTTAGACATGACAATCATAATAAAAGGTGAAGCAAAGTACATTGAAAAAGATATTTTAATTGAAAAAACACCAAAATTTAATTGGCAAATAACATACATGGAAAATTAAAACGAAACGCTAACACAGGTGTAATTTCAAAAGCTTTTGTACTCTCCTACTCTTTAATTAACTTCATCTGATAATCCATTTTCTTACACTTTAGACAGAGTCCGCTGCGCGTCCTATGTCAAAAGCTTCAGAAAATTACACTAAACGTTATGGGCAATTATCAATTATGCTAAAAAAACTTTCATTAATTTTAAGTGTAGTAATCTTCCTATTTGGGTGCAATACCAAACATGAAAATGAACCGTCAAATACCTTAAATAATGAAAATCACGGAAAAGATTCTATAAAATTAAGCTGGAAATCCTATGCTGCCAAACTAGACACAAATGTAATCCCAGACAGCGTTTATTTAAATACTAACTTAATATCATTCTCTTTTCACGGAATGTATTGTGGTAGTTTATCAGACACTAATGATTCATATTTTAGTTGTTGGGAATTAAAACAATTCCCAATAAAAGTTACAGACTTATCTCTTTTAGAGACACTTGACCTTGAAGGAAACAGAATTTCATTAATTCCAGAAGAAATTTTGAAACTCAAAAAATTAAAAGAACTCAATTTAGCTGACAACCCAAATATCAAAAACCTTTCTGTTTTGTCCAATCTTGACAATTTAGAAATTTTAAATCTAAATGGCTGTAAATTATCAAAACTTCCAATTAACTTCTCAAAACTGAAGAAGCTTGAAATTATTGGGTTAACCCGAAATAACTTTGATTCTACAGAGGTTAAAAGAATCAAAAGCCAACTAAAGACCTGTCAGTCGTTTTTCTAAAAAGCCCATAACACAATTGCTAAATGCAACAATTTTGTTATCTCTATTTATTATCTTCAGTGCTGCTATTCCATGTCCCACAATCTCTGACTAATCAGACTATCGTCTGACAAGTCAAAAATTGCAGACATTAGCAATAAACGTTAGCACCAATTCTAAAAAATGAAAGACTGGAATAAAACAGGAAAAATAAAAGCAATTCTTTTAGTAGTGTTTAGCCTGCCAAATTTGATTGCTCCGATAAGTACAGACACAAAACAATCTCTATTCATTTCGATTTTAATTCCATTGATTTTTGGAAGTATAGCAATTCCACTAATTTCTAAATTCAATAGCTCTTTAATGGGCAGAGAAATCGCTAAACCACACTGGAATGATAATCCACTAATACTTAAAAGACCTTTGTCATTTTTTCATTTTGGAGCCTTCTTCCTTTTGACTGTTGGACTAAGTATGGTATTAGGAACCGTTATTAAATTTCAAACCCTAAGTCAATTTGGATTGACTGCTGTTTTTTTCGGAATTGGGATATTGATAGGAATCAATTTGACTTTAAAATGGATTAACAAAAAAGAATAAAAGGTGCTAACACATAGGTAATTGCAAACCTTTTGTGGGTGCTTCAAATAATCTTCATAACTTGCAACCCATTGTCTCTCACTTCCGACACATCAGACTCCGTCTGACGAGTCAAAAGTTCAGACAATTACCTTAAACGTTATAGCACATTCGATGAAAAACACAATAGTAATCCTTTCAATCATTCTGTTATTCAGTTTTAAAAGTGAAGAGAAAAGCTGTAAATTATTCCATAATCATCAACAGTTATGTCATTTAGTTGGTACATCTGAAACTGACTTTGTTATTCAACTATTTAATGACTCTACAATTAAATATATCATTTATCGGACATCATATCTTGACGGCTACAATGAAATATCAAAAGAAACTCATACCGGCAAGTACTTTCAAATTAAAGACACAATTAACACCAAATACTTTTCTAGTTCCTTTGTTTCAAAGTTTAGGGACAACACTAGCATAGACTACTATACAGACACAATTTTACCACAGCCAAGTACCACACAATTTTTAATCTCAAAAAAAGAACTAACTCCTTTAAATGGTATAAAAACTCCATTCGACAAAATTTCAAAAAAGAAGCATTATATAAACCAAATGTTAAAAGCTTGGTGAAATAAAAACGTGCTATAACACAGGTGTAATTTCAAAAGCTTTTGTACCATCAGTTCATTTAAGTAACTTCATCGGCAAATCCATTTTCTTACACTTTAGACAGAGTCCGCTCCGCGTCCTATGACAAAAGCTTCAGAAAATTACACAAACCGTTATAAAACATTAAACAGAAATGGAACTTGGAATACCTAGTTTAAAAAAAGTTCAAAATGGTTTCGAAGGCAAAACTCGTCTTAATACTTGGTCAGGCTTTCAACTTGAAACATCGTCAATCGGTGAATGTGACTTAAGCGTTGGTGGTGACATGCTAAACACAAATTCAATAGAAGACTATCATATAAAAGCATTTAATTATGCCTTTGAAAATCAAGAATTAATCAAAACTAACATTCTCAATGAACTTTATAAGGAATATAAAAATATTCAAGAGCTTTATGACATTGCAGACCCTATCGACAAACAAAAGTATACTCCAGACATTTCATCAGTTGAAGATTTTAAAAAATTAATTCAAATCAATGCAATCGACTTAATTAATCAAGAAAAGGATGGTTTTGGCTATGTCGGTTATTCATTTTGGTGTAAATGGGATGAGGAACATGCACTAGGTATAATGACTCATAAAAATCGTATTGTCGAAATTGGAGGAGCAGAAACATCCTTTTTAACTTGGATTGCTTCAAAAGACAAAAATGAAAACGTTTTATAACACAGGTGTAATTTCAAAAGCTTTGGGTGGGTTCTCTCCTTTTATTTATCTTCGGTGCGTAAGCAATTTTCCTACGCAATAGACAAGTTCCGCTGCGCGTCACATGTCTAAAGCTTCAGAAAATTACACTAACCGTTGTGTGTCATTAACAAGTATGCTTGAAAGTTTATTCTATATAATATCAATATTAACAGTCGTTATTTTTGGTTTGGCCTCTATAATTTTAATAATTATTGGGTTCATTAAAAAATCAAATCGTTTAAAGTTACTCTCACTTATCCTTGGTCTTATTACTCTAATTGTATTAGTTGCTAATGTCTTTTGGTACAAGGTTTCTATTCCAAATCAAAACTCTCTAACAGCTCAAGAATATTCAGGAACTTATTATTTAGACGGTATAAAAAGTAATCCTAAACTTATTCTAAAAAAGGATTTAACCTTTCAAACTGACACAATTAGCACATTAGAATTATACGGACAAGGGACTTGGAAAACCGGAATGGTTGACGGTCTATTTGGCTTTTATAATAACTTAGGACAATTGGTTGGATTTGCATATCCAAGCTACGGCCAATTAAAATTCAATTATATGCAAAAAGACCAAGTAATCTTCAAAAAGTAAAAAACGCCACACAACACATAGGTAATTGCAAACCTTTTGTGGGTGCTTCAAATAATCTTCATAACTTGCATCCCATTGTCTCACACTTCCGACACATCAGACTACGTCTGACGCGTCAAAAGTTCAGACAATTACCTTAAACGTTAGCTACAAGCCAATTGACACCTGAAATAATCAAATATTGTATAAGTAAGGGAAAAGTCTTCCTAACTAAAAAACAAAAATTCGACCATTACATCGTCCCTAAATTATTACTTTCAATACCAATAATGTTTGGGTTAGTTTCAGTCATTAAGTTTATTCAAAACCATAGAGAGTTTGACAAATCATTAATCCTTTGGACTTTAGGTGGTGTTGTTCAATGTTGGTTATTCTTCAACCTTCAAAACAGTAGATTAAAACTTAAAAAGATTCCTAAAAATCTAGACAACGATAAACTCAAAGATATTATTCAAAGAACAGTACATACTCAAGAATGGGAAACTTATCTAAACAAAGAAAATTACTTCGTTGCTAAAACTCACCCAACCCCTTTATCTGGAAGTTGGGGTGAACAAATTACTATTATTTGGGATAACCATAATATCTACATTAATAGCATTTGTGACCCTGACAAGAGAAGCTCAATTGTTTCAATGGGTAGGAATAAAAAACACATCAAATCCTTTATTACCCAATTAAATAAAGCCAGTAGCTAACACAAGTGTAATTTCAAAAGCTTTGGAAAGGTTCTTTGTCCTTTAAAAAACAAATGCTAACTTTCTATTTTCTTACACTTTAGACAGAGTCCGCTGCGCGTCCTATGTCAAAAGCTTCAGGAAATTACACTAACCGTTATAAATAATTACGCATGCCAAAACACATTTGGAATAAAGACCTTCAATCTACTCAAATTGACAAAGACTCATATGAGTACAGGAGTAAGTATACTTGTTTCAATTGTCGCTCAACATATCTAAAAATATTACCTAAAAAAACTGAAGAAATTACTTGCACTAATTGTGATCAAAAAGCAATCGACATGGGCTACCTATTCCAAGCTCCTCCAAAAAGAAATAAAAGGCTTTGGAAAAAAATGGAAAACCTAAGACAAAAAGGCTTTAAGTTTGACCGCACAGGAAATGTTGTAAGAGCTAAATCGTTTTTAAAAAACCATTACCCCTCTAACTTAAAATAAAAAACTATTTATAACACAAGTGTAATTTCAAAAGCTTTGGGTGGGTTCTCCCCTTTTATTTATCTTCGGTGACTAAGCAATTTTCCTACGCAATAGACAAGTTCCGCTGCGCGTCACATGTCTAAAGCTTCAGAAAATTACACAAACCGTTGTATGCAATTGAAATCATTTTTCATTTTTTTAATGAAGTTTCTAAAACTTTTTATATTAATATACTTTTTCCTCTACATGCTTCCATTTCCATTGGATGAAATCCCTTTTATTGGGGATTTTATTGATTATTACAATCAAGCAATTAATTTTCTAAGCCATTGGTGTGGTAAAACTATTATCCAACTTGAAACTCTTAAGGAAATTGAAATTACAGGTAGTGGAGATACTACTTTCGACTATGTAAAAATAGTCACCACGTTTCTAATTGCACTATTCTTTTCAGTGGTGTTTTTTGCTTTCACCATTAAAAATGGTAAAATTAAAAATTTCGAAAAAGTTGTTTTCACTTACGCAAGATACTACCTGGCTCTAAATTTATTGAGCTATGGTTTCGTTAAATTTTACGATGGACAATTTATGTTTCCTAGCATTGACCGTTTAGAGCAAAAAATTGGTGATGCTTCGCCAATGGGTTTATTATGGACTTTTATGGGATATTCCAAACTTTATACTGTATTTAGTGGCATTTGTGAAGTTACTGGAGGAATCCTTCTTTTTTTCAGACGAACAACAGTATTAGGAGGTCTTATTTCATTTATAGTAATGGTAAATATTGCAGTACTCAACTTTTCGTACGATGTTCCTGTTAAACTTTTCTCAATACATTTAGCTTTAATTTCAATTCTCGTTATCTCGCCTAATATCATAAATCTATTTCAACTCTTTTTTTTAAATAAAACAACTACACTAAACGTTGATCAATTACAGTTTCAAAATAAAAAGCTTAAAAATGGACGAGTTGTTCTAAAAACGTTAATAATATTAATCTTCCCTACTTTAGGAATTATTGAGAATTTAAGTTTTAACAGAAATACCCAGACGCATAACTTAAGCGGAGCATACTTCACGGAGGAATTTATTAAAAACAATGACACTATATCTCCTATTGAAAGTGACCCTACAAGATGGAATAAATTATTAATTACAGATTACTATGCAAAACTAATATTCGATAACAACAAAAGAGTATACTATGAACCAAAAATTGATACAATTTTAAAAACCATAACCTTATCTTCATATTCAGATACTTCAATATCATACAGTTTTCAATATGATGCCATTAATGAAAAAAAAATCATGCTTTTTGGTAAATTTAAATCAGATAGTATTTCAGCAACATTTAAAATAAAAAGACCAAACGAGTATGAATTAGTAAAACGTAATTTTCATTGGATTAATGAATATCCGTTTAACAGATAAAAAATTGCTGCTTACCAAATCTAATCCTACTTATAAACTTGAAAATGGTTTACTAACCATTGGGGAAAAATATCTTTCAAAATAAAAACAGCATACAACACATAGGTAATTGCAAATCTTTTGTGGGTGCCTCAAATAATCTTCATAACTTGCAACCCATTGTCTCACACTTCCGACACATCAGACTGCGTCTGACGCGTCAAAAGTTCAGACAATTACCTTAAACGTTATAGCAAATGAAAGAAAGAATATATCACCCAATTCTTGATAAGGCATATCAATACGACATTATTGGTTTCAACTATGACTCTTCATCTTACGACTTCTCTGAACACACTTTAGAAATCACTTTTAGAAAAAATGATATTGTGAAAAAATTGAAATTTATTGGACCTGGTGAGCTTTCAATTGAAACTGGATTTCCCCTTTCTACTGGTGGACTTGCTATACTTGACATTACTAACCATCAACTTGAAAAATTTAATGTTCAGGTAATAGACGAAGAAGCATCACATGGAGCTGTAGTATTCTATGCTAAAGACGTTTTCGAAATAAAGTAAAACTTGCTATAACACGAAAGTAATTGCAAAAGCTTTGGATTGGTTCTTTGCTCTGTCAAAACTTCATCTTAACTTTCCATTGCCTACGCTATAGACAAGTTCCGCTGCGCGTCACCTTGTTTAAAGCTTAAGCCAATTACTTTAATCGTTAGTAGCAATTATTATGAAACAACTAATCTACCTTTCAATTTTAACTTTCCTAATAAGCTGTGGAGGTCAAGAATCAAATCAAAAAAGCAATATAAAGAGATGTGAAAGTCTTGACTGCTATGCAAACGGTACTTGTGAAGATAATGGCAAACCATTTACTGGTTCCTGTGAAGCCTTTCAAGAAAACGGAGAATACTTAAACCAAATGAATTTTGAAAATGGAAAAATTCACGGCGTTTGTAAATATTATTATCCTGACGGAACTTTAGAAATGGAAGCAACATTTAACATGGGAATAAGAAATGGTGTTACAAAAAACTATTACCCTAATGGAAATTTGTCTTCAATAGAAAACTTCGTCAACGAAGAGCTTCAAGATAGTTTATTTGCTTATTACATGAATGGTAAGTTGGAATCTAAAGGTATTGTTGTAAATGGTTTAAAGGAGGGAGACTGGATTATTTTTGACAGTTTAACTACTAAACCGACAGAAATAGCCGTTTTTGTAAAAGACGATATCGTGGATTTAAAAAGCTACTAACACAGGTGTAATTTCAAAAGCTTTTGTACTTTCCTCCTCTTTAATTAACTTCATCAAGCAATCCATTTTCTTACACTTTAGACAGAGTCCGCTGCGCGTCCTATGTCAAAAGCTTCAGAAAATTACACTAACCGTTATACTTAATTCAAGTTCACATGGATTTTTTCCCTATTAAAAAAATCACTATTAATATTTCCTCTGAGAACTCAGACACATTTAGCAAGCTTAAATCTTCGACTGAGCATT